>Ga0315279_10011343_pt1 | contig 10329 bp, 6 predicted proteins | sample YL17G06_20_MG_FD_203694 | JGI IMG/M metagenome (GOLD analysis project Ga0315279, IMG submission 203694) | Sediment microbial communities from Yellowstone Lake, YNP, Wyoming, USA - YL17G06_20 | ecosystem: Environmental > Aquatic > Freshwater > Lake > Sediment | place: USA: Wyoming | collected...
GTCCAGCAATTGACGCGGTTGATTTCTCGGCTAGATCCGGATGACCGTGTCCTCATTCATCTTTCCTACGTTGGCGGTTTGAGCTGCAAGGATATCGCTGATCGCTTCGGACGTCCGCCTGGGACGATTCGCTCTCAACTGACTAGACTGAGACAACGTCTTCGCAGGGAAATGGAGGGCAATCAGCCATGAAAGAACCCAAGTTTGACCAACTGCTGGCATGCTGGGCGCAGCGAAGGCAGCTGCGAGGATCAGAGGCTGCCGCAACGCTCCCCTCGTTCGAGGTCTCCCCGGGACCTTTGCCGGGGGTGGAGGACGCATGCGTCGCCCCGTGGGTCGGCTTCTGGGAGTGCCTCGACCAGATGCTGTGCTGTGTCACCCAGATCGGGCGAAACATTGCTCAGCGGTGCCTCCATGCGGTGCCTTGAAGCGGTCGTTAGCGCCGGGGCGCTACTTGCCGGGCAGGTATCTGCCGATGGCGGTCGGGGCCGCGGGCCCGTCGGCTCGGAGGACCTCCAGTTCAGTCCGCGTCACGTCCCAGCCGTCGGCGATGGCGAGGCCGTAACAAGGACCGCTGGACCACCAGGGACAGCCGGAAAAGGCTTGCATGATCATGGAAACGAGCGAGAATCGCGGAGCGCAGGCCCACGATGGTCGTGGGGCAAGGTCATGTGGAAATGTCGAGCTAAGGGCGACCCCCGCGGCGGATCAAGACCGATCGGGCACAAGAGACCAAGGTAACCAGGAGAAACCAATGAAAACCTATCTGGCGTGGATGGTCGTGCTGGCAGGGACTCTGATGGCGGCTGGAGGCTGCGTGGGGAGATTGGTGGGCGAAGGCGCTGAGAAGACCCTGGGCCCAAAGGGCGCGTATTGGGAGGAAACGTCCGTAGGGTCCTCCAAGGCCCTTGTGGAATACACCAACTTCGAGCTGGGCAAGGTCGCCAACAACTACGGCAGGAACGTCCCGCGGGAGTTCATCGGGCTGTTTGAGCAGGAGTTCCATAGCGCCCTGGTCGCCTCCAAGCTCCCCATGGACCCAAGGGGCAAGACGCTGGTGTTCAACGTCGCCGTCATCCACTACGAGACGGCCGACACGACCGACAACGTCCTGGGCCCGCTGGAGCAGGTGGTGGCCCGCGTGGAGTTGGTGGACAAGAGCAGCGGCAAGGTGCTTGCCACCGGCAATGCCATCGGGCGGACGGGCAAGAGCGTTGGCCTGGGCGTGGATTGGAAGGCCAGAGGCCTGGCCAAGGCCCTGATCAAGTGGGTCAAGAACCATCGCGGCGAGCAGACGGAACAGGATAGCAGCGAGGGATGAGGCCTTGCCCGTGGTGTGCCCACGGCCCCGCGTTCCGAATAGCATAGCGGGGGACGCTACTTGTCGGCCAGGTATCTGCCGATGGCGGCCGCGGCGCGCTTGCCGTCGCCCATGGCGAGTATGGCCGTGGCCCCGCCCCGGACGATGTCCCCGCCGGCAAAGACGCCGGGGATCGAGGTCATCTGGTTGGCGTCGGCCTCGATGTTGCCCCACTTGTCCAGCTTCAGCCGGGGGGTGGTCGAGGTGAGCAGGGGGTTGGCCCGCGTCCCGACGGCCACGATCCCGATGTCGGCGGGCAGCTCGAACTCGCTGCCCGGGATTGGCACGGGGCGGCGCCGGCCTGACGAATCCGGCTCGCCCAACTCCATTCGCTGGAGCCTCACGGCCCGCAGCCAGCCTTCCGCGTCGCCCAGGAGCTCCAGCGGATTGGCCAGGAACATGAACTCGACGCCTTCCTGCTCGGCGTGGCGTATCTCCTCGACGCGGGCGGGCATCTGGTCGCGGGTGCGGCGATATGCCAGCACCGCCCGCGCCGAGCCGAGTCGCCTGGCGGTCCGGACGGCGTCCAGCGCGGTGTTCCCGCCGCCAAAGACGACGGCCGAGCCGCCGCTGATGACGGGCGTCCTGCTGGCGGCGCCCTTCCAGGCGCCCATCAGGTTGACGCGAGTCAGGTACTCGTTGGCCGAATAGACGCCCTTGAGGTTCTCGCCCGGCACGTTCAGGAAGACGGGCAGCCCGGCCCCGTTGGCAATGAAGCACGCGTCGAACTGCTCGATGATCTGGTCAAGGGTGATGGTTTTGCCGACGATGACGTTGCACTCGATCTTCACGCCGATGGCGCGGAGGTTGTCCACCTCCCTGTCGACTACGGCCTTGGGCAGGCGGAACTCGGGTATGCCGTACCGCAGCACGCCGCCGGCGGCGTGCAGGGCCTCGAAGACCGTCACGTCGTGGCCGGCCTTTGCCAGCTCGCCCGCGGCCGTCAGCCCGCCCGGGCCCGAGCCGATCACGGCCACCGTATGGGCCCTGGGAGGCGGGCCGTCGCGCCTTGGCGACGCCTTGCCGGCGACGGCTTGCGGCGAAGTCGGCGAGAAGGCGTTCTCCGCCGCCCAGTCGGCCACGAACCGCTCCAGCCAGCCTATGGCGACCGGCTCACCTTTGGCCCCCCTGACGCAGACCAGCTCGCACTGCCTCTCCTGGGGGCAGACGCGTCCGGTGGTGGCCGGCAGTGCGTTGTCGGCCAGGAGTATCGCGGCCGCGCCGGCAAAGTCGCCCTCAGCCACCTTGGCCAGGAAATCCGGTATGCGGACCGCCACCGGGCAACCGGCGACGCAAGGCCGGTGCTTGCACTGGAGGCATCGCTGAGCCTCGACAATCGCAGCCGCGGCCTCCAGGCCCAGGTTGACCTCCTTGAAGTTGCCGGCCCTGGCGACGGGGTCCTGTTCGGGCATCTTGACCCGCTCGATCGCCAGTCTCTGCTTGGGGGTCAGATCGTTGGCGCCCATCAGTCGGTCCCCCGCCGCACCGCCGCCGGCGAGGCCCCGCCGCCATGCGCCGTCAGGGAATCGTCCAGGCGGCAATGGTCGAGCCCGCCAAAGACGATACATCGCGTTCGGGGACCACCTTCCAGGTAGGCCCTCTGCCTGCTGGCCAGTTCCTTGAAATCCACCTCGTGCCCGTTGAATTCCGGGCCGTCAACGCAGGCGAACCTGATCCGGCCGGCGACCGTCACGCGGCAACCGCCGCACATGCCCGTGCCGTCGATCATGATGGGATTGAGGCTGACTATCGTCTCTATGCCCAGCGGGCGGGTCTGCTCCGCGACGGCGGCCATCATGCCCACCGGACCAACCGCAAAGACGGCGCCGGGACTGGCCTGGCCGTCGGAAAGGACCTTCGCCAGGGCATCGGTGACCAGGCCCTTGTCGCCCAGCGAACCGTCCTCGGTGGTCACCAGGACCCGGCTGGAGAAGGCCGCCAGCTCGTCGCGCAGGATGACCAACTGCCTGGACCGTCCGCCGATTATGGTAATCACCTCGTTGCCGGCCTCGGCCAGGGCCTTGGCGATGGGGAACAGCACGGCCGTGCCCACGCCGCCGCCGACGCAGGCGACCCTTGCCCACCTTTTGATCTGGGTGGGCCTGCCGAGCGGTCCGGCAACGTCCAGGATGTCTCCGCCGGCCGGCGTGCCCACTATCTCGCGCGTGGCCAGTCCGACAGCCTGGACGATCAGGGTGATGGTTCCGGCCGCGGGGTCGGCGTCGGCGATGGTCAGGGGTATGCGCTCGGCCGCCTCATTGTGCCTGACGATCACGAACTGGCCCGGTTTTCTGGCTGCGGCTACGCGCGGAGCACGAACCGTCAGCCGGTGAACCTCGGGGGCGAGCACCTCGTTGCGGGTCACCTCAAACATGTCTCATCCTTGTCACCCATGCTGGCTGAGGCGGCGGTGTCATCGGTGATCTATAGCTTACCAGGAGGCGGCCACGGGCTGAACCCCAAGAACGGCCCCAGTGATGCCTCGGCTACCGGCGCGTCTGGTGATCTTCAAGCTCCCGGCGCCGCCGGGAGACGATAGCCGCCAATTCCCCCAGCGGTGCTGGGGGCTTACTTAACCTGTATGTCCCCCCGTAACTGAAGCATTACCACTGGCCTGCGCATTGGTCATGGCCGCGAGCCCTTGCCCCAGTCCGCCAGGACGATGTTAAGGTCGCCCTGGCCGACGAAGTTGTCGTGATTGGCGTCTGCGCGGGGATCGGCGATGGGCTCGTGCGGCGGGGCGCCCTTGCCCCACTGGCTAAGCACGATGTTCAGGTCGTCCTGGCCCACGAAGCCGTCACCGTTGAGGTCGCCCAGCAACAGAGGAACCACGACGGAATACGTCGCCGTGACCGCGGCTGCGGAGGCCGGCATGGTGATGGTCGTGGCTGCGGCGGACGGGTCGGCAACGCCGGCCACGTCGCCGGTCCATTCGATGAACTCCATGCCCGACGGCGCCGCGTCGGCCTGGATGTCAACCACCGTCCCGGCCGGATACTGCCCGTCGCCCGTGCCGCTATTCACCGTGAGCTGATAGACGACGGAGACGTACGTGGCCGTGATGGCCGCGTCTTCAGGCTGCATCGTGATCGTCGTGTGCGACTGACCGGTGGCGGCCACCCACGCCACGTCGCCGGTCCACTTGTCGAACACCTTTCCGGATGCCGCCGGATTGGCTGTGATGGCCACCACGTCGCCCTCGTGGCAGGTCGCCGAGCCGCTGCCGGAATTGACCGTAAGCAAGTACGTCGGGACCGGCGTCACCAGGTCGAACCTGTCGCAGAGCATGGCGTCGGAGCCGTTTGTATAGCGGCAGACGTGGACTCGCCAATACGTCCCCGCCGAGGGCGCGCTAAAGGTGTAAGTCGTGGTCACCGTCCCATGGGAAGGACAGTTCACTTGCGGCATGTCGTACCACGTGCCGGACCCGCCGGCGCCATAGTAGTCCGGGTCATTGAAGCTGATCTTCGGGGCGAAGGTTACCGTCGACGCGCCGGTGTTGTACCAGGTGACGACCACCTGTTGCCCGGCCGGGAACGCCTGCCCGGAGCCATTCACGCCCACTGTATCATTGGCGCCCGTCCAGCCGCCCACTATTCCCGCCGGGCCGGCCGACGAATACGAGGTGTAGCTGCCCAGGTAGACATTGCTCCAGTCGGCAAAGCCGAAGACGTTGGCGCCCGCCGAGCCGCCCCAGTTCACGATCAACACCGTGCTGAGGGAAGGCGGGGCGCCATAGGCGGCGGTCACCTCGGCGTCACCGGCGGGCATGGTGACGGTGGTGGTGGCGTCATTTGGGTCCGCGATGCCGGCAGTGTCGCCGACCCACTTGTCGAAGGCTTGCCCCGACGGCGGGATGGCGGCCGAAATCGCCACCGAAGCCCCCTGATGGTAGTCGCCGCTGCCGGCGCCGCTGTTGACGGTCAGCGTAAAGACCGGCGCGTCCACGTAGGCGGCTGTGACGGCCACGTCGGCTGTCGGCATGGTCACGGTAGTGCTGGCGGCGTGTATGTCGCCAACGCCGGCCACGTCGCCGGTCCATTGGCCGAACATCTTGCCGGAAGGCGCGGCATCGGCGGATATGCTCACCACCGCCCCTTCGAGATACGTCCCGTCTCCGCTGCCGCTGTTGACGGTCAGGTTGTGGGTGACCCTCCCGACGTACCTGGGCTGCGACTCGTTGCCCTGGTAGTCCACGGCCGTCACGCCATAGAACGCCGACCCGCCCAGCGGGGCCGTCCAGTCGATGTATTGCGTCTGGCTTCCGGGCGGGGAGACGATCAGCCGCCTCTGCATTGCCTGCGGGTCCTCGGTGCTGGAGAAGTACACGTTGAAGTACCGCAGGTCCTCGTCAGCGGGCGCCTGCCAGCTCACGCGATAGCGCCCCGCGACTTCCTGAACAACCTGGAGGTTAGCCGGTCTGGCCGGCGGGGTGGTGTCCCACCCGCTCACCGGGCTGCCGGCCGTCCCTCCCGGAACGGTGACCGTTGGCGAACTGACGCCGCTCTCCAGCCCAGACCACTCAATCGCGGTCACCATGTACGTCCCGGGCTGTGCGGCGGCGAAGGACGTTTGCCCCTTGGGCACCTCCTGCACGAACTGCCAGCCTGTCCCGCCGTCGCGGTACGCGCGGAAGCACCTGGCCTCATACGACAGCGCATGCGGCGTGAAGGTGATCTGCCCGCCGGCGTAGCTCAATGCCGTCGGGGCGTACGGCCTGCGGAAAACGCCGATGTAGCTGCCCGTGTAGTTGTCGGAGGGGTTCAGCATGCTGGAATGGAACCAGCACTTGGTGGCGTCCGGGCTCTGGTTGGGGCGCGGGATGGCGTCGTAGCCCTGTGTTCCGCCCCGGCGGCGATCCCACGGTTTGCACATGACGATCACCTGCGAGCCGTCGGCCTTGGCCGCGATTATGTGCCGGTCGTACCGCGGGTCCACGTGGGGCTGCTCGCCTTCGTTGGTCCCGGAGGAATAGAACGCCCAGTCCGGGTCATGTCCGCACCAGGTCGGATGGCCGTCGCACACCTCGCCCACGTTGATGGGCGCCTGTCCAGGCATCCGGACCCACAGGGCGAAGTCCTGCCCCAAGGCCGTCCCGCTGAAGCAGACGCGGTCGTCCGGCGGGCCGAACCAGAGGTGCCACATCTCCTCGCCGTACTGGTCCGGCGGCAGCGTCCAGGGGATCAGCACGCCGTTGACCGTGTCCACCTTCAGGCATACTCCGCCAGGCAGAGACTCGTACCCGCCTGTGACTATCAGGTCGCTGCGGCGGAAGCGGAAGCTCCCCGGATGGACCTCGCCGGCGAGCGGATAGCTCATGCAGAACTTCGGGTCGCTGGGCGGGAGGTTCAGGTTGAACACGTAGCAGTTGGGCGAGCTGCCGCTCTCCTCCACCAGCATGTAGTTCGAGTCGTGCATCTCCTGGATAATCCGGGAGTTGGAGTTAGGGAACGTGTAGATGTCCTGCGCCGTGTTGTCGCGGTCGTTGTTGGCCGGGCCGAGAGTCACCCTCGCCAACTTGTCCCCATCGGGAAAGTAAAGGACATTAGGCGTGGCCATGTCCCAGTTGTTGAACTTGTCTTGGTACATCGCCAGCCCGTTGGGCCCGTTGGCCCAGAGCTTGCGGCGCTTGGAGCCGTCGGAGTTGGCGATGTAGTTGTAGCCGGCCCACGAGCGGACCCAGAGCTGGTCCTGGGGGTAGTTCCAGAACACCTTGTTGCCTATGAAGGAGATATACTGCCCGTTGCAGCTCCACGCGGGGCGGCGCTCGATGTTGGCCAGATCAGTGCACAGCTCGCGGGTGAGCGACCATAACTCCTCGCCCGTCTCCACGTCGTGATAGATGATCGTCTCCGACTGCCAGAAGCCGTTCTGGTCCACCAGGTTCATGTAGGGCTGGCTGCCGAGCCTGTATATTCGGGAGGTTGCCTCCTCGAGGGCCTGGTACACCGTGTAGGCGGCCGCCCCGGTGTCCCTGCACCAGGCAGCGATCTTCGCGTCCGCCGCGGGCATGGTGAAAGTCGTGCTGGCGGCGCTGACGTTCGCCACGCCGGCCGTGTCCCCCACCCATCTGTAGAAGCTCTGGCCTGTAGGCGGGGCCGAGGCGACGATCGGGACTACGGCGCCGGCTGTGTACGTCCCGCTGCCGCTGCCGCTGAGGACCGTAAGGGTGTACGCACCACACGTTTGGGCGAACAGCAGAACAACCGGGAATACGACAAACCATGCTCTGGAGGCGGGGCGGTGGGAGGCCATTTGATCCACTCCTGTTCGAGGCATCCAACGTCCGGCTGACGCCAGGTGGGGACTGCCAGTGCTCTGCACGTCGGAACTCCGAACGCACTATCATGATAACCGATCGGGCCCGTAACGACAAGCTCTTGATCGCCAAACCGGTCAGGCCCCCGTAGCAGCGTTCCGGATGCTCGGCGCCCTGGGGCATGTGCAGGCAGCGGAACCCGCCGCTCGCGCGGCCCGTGCAGGGCTTCGGTTCCGCGATAAGCCGCGGCGCCACAAAGGCTTGCAGAGGGGCGGTTCGCCGGGTCGCCCACGCGAGCGAGAAGCCCGGCCTCGCGGCCGCGCCACTTCGCCGGGCAAGTCTGCGTCCGCCTTGCGGCGAACGGAAACTGGGGGCGGCGCAACTGGCAGAGAACTGCTTACGTTTCAGCCTGTCCGGCGATGATGCCGCCGCCGGACTGCGACAACCTCAGCATCGGAGGTTCGAGTCAGCGCGCACTGGTCCGCGTATGGGTTATGGCAGCGTGCCCTTGCCCCAGTCCGCCAGGACTATGTTAAGGTCGCCCTGGCCAACGAAGTTGTCGTGGTTGGCGTCGGCGCGCGGATCAGTGATCGGATCGTGCGGCGGGGCGCCCTTGCCCCACTGGCTGAGCACGATGTTCAGGTCGCCCTGGCCCACGAAGCCGTCGCCGTTCAGGTCGCCCGGCAGCGGAGGAACCACGACGGAATACGTCGCCGTGACCTCCGCATCGGAGGCCGGCATGGTGATCGTCGTCGCCGGAACGGATACGTCAGCAACGGTAGCCACGTCGCCGGTCCACTCGCTGAACTCCTTGCCCGAAGGCGCCGCGTCGGCCTGGATGGCAACCACCGTCCCGGCCGGATGCTGCCCGTCGCCCGTTCCGCTATTCACCGTGAGCTGATAGACGGAGACAAACGTAGCCGTGACCGACACCGCAGCCGCAGGCATTGTCACCGTTGTGCTCGCCTGCGCCGGGGCGGCCACGAGGGCCGTGTCGCCCGTCCAACGGTCGAACGCCTTGCCTGAGGCCGGCGCGTCGGCTGCGATCGCCACCACCGCCCCAGCCGCGTAGTTGCCAGACCCGGCGCCGCTGTTGACCGTGAGCTGATAGACGGAGGCATACGTGGCCGTGACCGACACAGCGGAGGCCGGCATTGTAACGGTCGTGCTCGCCTGCGCCGAAGCAGCCACGCATGCCGTGTCGCCCGTCCAGCGATCGAAGGCCTTGCCTGAGGCCGGCGCGTTGGCTGCGATGGCCACCACCGCCCCAGCCGCGTAGTTGCCGGACCCGCCGCCGCTATTGACGGTGAGGGCGTATGCCTGCCCGGCCAGCACCGCGATTTCCGCCTGGTTGAGCGCGCGGCCATAGAGCTGCACCTCGTCCATCCGGCCCGAGAAGTAAGTCCCGTCCGACGGCCAGCACATCCGAACGTAGCTCCGCTGGCTGGTCAGCGCATCCACCGACGTGGAACTCGAACTGTACAACTGCCCGTCGTGGTAGATCGCTTTCAGGTGGTTGGACACACTGTGGACGAAGGCCAGGTGGTGCCACTGGTTCAGCTCGACAACAGGCACCGCCAGGTCGTTGCTCCGCGAGCCCGTCGTGCCGGTGGAGCTATCGCGTGTGTACCACCCGTCCACGTATATGGAGAACTGCCAGTAGCCGTTGTACGCCTCGTCGTAGAGCGAGTCGGTGCCGCTCCACCGGGTCGGACGCACCCACATCGCCAGCGTAAGTTCGCTCCGCCCGGCGGCCATGCCGCTCAGCGGCAGATTGACGTAGTCGTTGGTCCCGTCGAGGGCCAGCACGTTGCCTCGCTGGGCGTCAGCGACGATCGACGCCCCGCCAACGAACGTTCCATTGTTCGTGCCGATGACGTCGCTGGCGTTGACGTCGAAGGGGAACCGCGACACCATGCCGACGCCCACCTGTAAGTACGTGGCCGTGACCTGGGCGCTTCTTGCCGGCATGGTGATCGTCGTCGAGCCCGACGACGCGTTGGCGACCGTCGCCACGTCGCCGGTCCAGACGCTGAACAGGTAGCCGGAAGGCGCGGCATTGGCCAGGATGGCGACGACCGTGCCCTCAAGGTAAGTCCCGCTGCCCGTGCCGCTGTTGACGGTGAGCGCATGGCTCTGGGGAGCGCGGTACGTGGCCGTGATGGCCGCTTCGCTTGCCGGCATGGTGTGGGTCGTGGAGGCGGATGTGACGCTCGCCAACCCGGCCGTGTCGCCCGTCCAGCGATCGAAGACCAGCCCCGAGGGCGCCGCGTCGGCAGCAACGGCAACTACCTGCCCGGCGAAGTAGTCCCCGTCGCCCGAGCCGGAGTTGACCGTCAGAGGGTACGTGGCCGGCCCGGGCAGGACCAGGTTGAACTGGTCGTCGGACATCGCCTGATTCGAGAACCGTACTTCGTCCAGCAGCCCGCTGAAAACACTGGTGTCGGAGTTGTCCCGGTCGCCCAGCATGAGGCCCGACGCGGATGCCAACGGGGTCAACTCGCCGGTGCCCGTCAGTTCGCCAACCAGGTTCGCCAGGCCGCTGGTGTTGCTGGCGGGGGTCTGGTAGAAGCGGACGGTGACGGTATCGGCGGACGTGAAGGGGTCGCCCGTATCGACCGTGACGGCTACGTGATACCACGTATCGGCAGACCAGGCCAGACTGCCCGTGGCGATAGGGCCGGCGAAACTGAGCCCGGGAGCCTTAAGC
>Ga0315279_10011344_pt1 | contig 10328 bp, 14 predicted proteins | sample YL17G06_20_MG_FD_203694 | JGI IMG/M metagenome (GOLD analysis project Ga0315279, IMG submission 203694) | Sediment microbial communities from Yellowstone Lake, YNP, Wyoming, USA - YL17G06_20 | ecosystem: Environmental > Aquatic > Freshwater > Lake > Sediment | place: USA: Wyoming | collected...
AGTCCAAATTGAAAACGTTGGCAACTTTCCCAGAGGTCTGAATTGCAGAGCTACCATGTCAAGCCGAAAACGGACAAATCTGAGGCGCCGCTAGTTGCAGAGTGGGCGTGTAATGTGGCAAAAGGTGCCGATGGAATATCCATAGAATGTTTCTTCCGTAGCGGTTGAACCTGAGACGTACGATGACCGCCCAAATGACAGAGAAGCCGTGTCATGCTCCAAAAAGAAGGATGACCGTACTCTCCTCCTGCTGGAAGCTCTGCTTGATGCTGTTGATCATGGACTGATGGTTCTAGGCGAGATAGTGAGGGGCAGATCTGTGAACGCATCGAGAATCATTGTGGACTCAGACGCGCAGACTTCCCTGAACAGCTGGAAGCCTTCCACAAGGCGCTTCAAGGCATACTCGGCGTAGGCGCAAAGACGGTTGAGAGATTGATCGCTAAGAACCTCTACCAGAGGCTCGGCTTAGACTTCGTAGCTCATCCAGACTGGACGGTCGTCGAGTACGTCAATCACGCAAGAGCCGCTCTAGAGTCGAATCGAGTTCATGCTTCATCTCGAAACTGAAAGGTAGGCTTGAATGACAAAATGAAGAAGGGAAGAAGCCGGATAGGTCGCTCAAATCGGCGCCGTACGAGAGCGGCAAGGCATGTCTCAAAAGAGCATGGAAGAAGTGAGTCAACTCGCATAGCTGGCGAACGGGAACGTTTTCACGCAATCCAGGGATGTCAACAGGGCGGCTAGACACTTCCTAGACCACATGGGGCCAGACATTGATCTCTTCAGAGTGCATGTCGAGTAGCACGACTCTGACATATGCATGAAGACCGGTTATCCAGACCATTTCTGTGCAAGTTCCGTCTGTTTGAGACGTTCCCATCCTAGCTTGAGTCATGCGTTAGGCAGGCGATATGCGAGCGAACAGATCATATCGGAGTCTTGGCATGATCACGGGCACGGGGCATTGAGGCGAGAGTCCAAGAGCTTGAGCGTCAGCTCGCTGAATCCGTCCCGAAAAGCGATGCCGAGGCATTAAAGAACAAGATCAAGGAACTTGAAGCCAAGCTGGCCGAATCCGTGCCGAAAGCTGATCTTGAGGCTGCGAAAGCGAGTATAAGGGAGCTTGAGGCGAAGCTCGCGGCACCGTCAACAGAGAAGACGCCTACGGCCTAGTGAGGCAGGGTTCACGAGGGTGTGGCTGCGGCGAGGGTAGCATTCTCTGCTTCGATGAAGCACGCCGCAAGCTGGTTACTGACTAGCTTAGTCACTTCGCAGAGGTCGTCTGAGTTGGAACAGATGCTCACAGGAATCAAGCCGCCGTCAACGGTCAAGCCGAATTGGCCACAAGCATCCTGGAAGAACATCCGAGAGAAGGTTAGTGAAAACTACGCCAAGGTAGCCGGACACCCATACTATCACAGACTCAAGATCGCGGTTCAGGTTTCAAGTGCTAGGAACGTCTACTGGATAACCGCTGACGGAGAGGAGTATAGCACATATGTTCAGACCGGATTCAGCACGGCTGGAGGCAGCAGTGTCGCGGGGAAGGAGGTTAGGAATACGTCACCTCATTTCCGAGTCCTTTACTGAGGCTGCTGTATTGCCTGAACGCGTCTTCTGCGACGCCTGCGGTGCCATCCTGTACGATGGACTCGAACTTGAGTCACCCATTGAGATAATTCAACGATACAACGGGACATGTCCGAAATGCCAGAAGACACTCTCGTACGAGGTCGACAGAGTAGAGATACTCCCCTACGATGAAAATCTCATTCGTTCAAGGGCCAGGCACAAGTGGGCCCTTTAAGAGCCCGAAGTCGTCGGAGAGGTTCGGGCCCTGCAAGGCTACGATGGAGTTTCAGCGGTTTGCAACATTCGCGAGGTTCTTCGCCTTGCGGGAGCACGCTAACGAGAGCGGGCCGAACCCGAGCAGTGACTACTACACCATATAGGCTTTTGCCCCGGCTCCGCGTCTGAAAGAATCACCGGTACAGAGAAAAGCGCTACTTTCCTTCCACAACCATCATGGTCAATGTTGATCTGACACTGTTGACCGTGCGAACCTTCGAAGTTATGACTTCCTCAAGTTTCTCCCATGTCTCTGCTTCAACCTTTGCGACAATATCATACACTCCATAGGCCAGAGAAGCTTCCTTGACCTGCTCAATCTTCTTCAGTTCATTCAAGACCTCGCCCTCTTTGCCGATCTCTGCCGTTATCATGACGAAGGCTAGAGCCACCCTTCAGATACCCCATTCGGGCAAACGTTGTCCTTGAGGGAGAAAAACGTTTGGAACGGGTACGTGCCGCTCTAGCACCGCATGGATGAGATGGGCATGCAATGGTTGAGCTCTCTCATAGCGAAATCCCTTTTGTCTTGTTGTTTGGTCCAGCTCAGCGGGCATATCTCGGCTCTGATGGACCTTCGGGCAAACCGACTCCAGGAGGGATCTGGCGCGTTCGTCGGTATCCGACGGGTAGGTCCACATCCTCGTTGCTAGAGAATTTTGAAGCCTGAGGTCCCTAAGATAGTCTCCAAACTGGGTTCCGTCAGTTTATCAATTGTCGTGAATTCGTTTTCGCACCTGTGGTTCGTTGCCCTCATGTTCGACCAAACTCTGGACGCGTATCACATGAAGGATCTCTAACCCATGCCTCTCTTATGCAACGACGACTGCGATAACTTACCTGATACGTTCGCTCGATCCTCCAAGCTTTTCCATCCCCGTAGTAGACTTGAGCTGATAGTTCCTTGACTTCTCTGATGCTCGCCTCGTTGGTGTGGAGGACTACTTGGCGAAGCCCCTCCCTAATTGCATCGATCGTTCTATCGCTTACAGGGGCGTGATTCGTTCTCTTCGTCGTTTATGAGCACCCGCGTACGTGACAACGCAATGGAATACGCATCCTGAGCGCTCCTTAACTTTGACTTCGCACACTGCACGGAGGCCTTCTGATGTATTTCGTGATTTCGGATCACTTCTCTGTCGCTTGTACCTACTCCGATCAACGGTGGACAATTGACACTCCAACGATTGAAGTCGTTGGATTCTTGCTTCATTTCATCGGCGCCCATCTTATTGTTTTGATGGGCGTCTCGAAGCAACTGCTCTGCCACGAGCGGGCTACGGGTCATCTCTCTTGGAGATTCCGCCGCTACTTGTTATGGGCAGGCTTGGGCGATTCGGCTGCCCTGTATTTGCTTCTACCGAACGAACCCTGCGCCTTTCAGTTACTCAAATGGTGGCTGCTCGCTTGTCTCCGAATAAAGTTCGGGGTTTGCGCTCGCCCTATCTCTATCAATGATTCGAACGGTCTTCGACAGGTGGGCGGCAAGGTGTCAGCTGGCCTATGCTCAGTCGCTTCTGCTGTGCGCGCTCCGCTTCCTCCGCGCATCACGAAAGATCACTGCCAGCGGAAAGACAATGATTGCTAGAGTGAAAGTAAGCAGAACTTGAAATGTCGCATAGGGCTGAGGGAGATGTCCCCAGAAGTAGACAATCAGGCCAACAAGAACTATGACACCTGATAGAAGACCGACGTATGCCGCAAATCTTAGCCTCTTCATGATCGGAATACTCAGGAAGCTACCCCGTCACAACCGTATGTACGCTCATCGTTTAGCCTTTACCCGTGTGCTGACCATAACTGGGCGAGCGCAATCTCCCGACTTTAATCGTGGAGTAAGCGGGCTTAGGCGGCGCAGGGACATGCTTTAAGTTGCATTTGCTAAGTTAAGCTTCTTCACTTTCCCCTCTATCTTGAGAGCGATTCTGTGGATGTTCTCCAATCGGAGATTACTATCAACTGAGATCGGGAGCACGACACGAATCCGTTTCCCGGTTATGCGGACAAGCGGTTGACGGCAGTCTCTGACCCCTTCTATCGCTTTTACGTTTCTCATAATAGCGTGTGCGATCTCTTTCTCCGAACGTTCCACCAACGGGATTGGCAATCTCGACACCTACTCATGATCATGTTCTACTGGGTCTAGGCCTGCGATTCATCCAGGGTGGAAGTCGAGGAAAACCAAGACCTTCTTGCTTGTCAGAAATGGAGTGCACACTTTCATTAAGCGGCATAAGATTCCGCTACCGTCCTCTGCAGTCTTCGCAGAGCCACTTACTATCGACGTTCCTAAGCTGACTTGAATAGTTCCCGCACATCTCGCAGTATCCCGAGAGGACCACCTTTTTGGGTGCGGTAGAGGTCAGTCCCGCTTCCAGCTGGGAGCGCTCCCTGATCAAGAAATGCAATTCCGGGGTGACACGAACTATGTCCGACTCAGCGATCATACCCACTTTGCCATCATCGCTCTCCACGATCAACCGTCGCACACCGTTCTCTCGCATCTTCTTTGCACACTCTTCAATGGTAGCATCTTCGCCAATGCTTACCAGAGGAGAGGTCATAACTTCCCTAACCTTGACCTTGCTTGGATCCAAGCCTTTCGAAACGACCCTGCTAACTATGTCCAGGTCCGTGATGATGCCTGAGAGCTCATTTCCATGCCCAATGAGAATCGAATGAATCCTCTTCCGATCCATCAGCCTAGCGGCCTCCGTCACTGTATCCTCTGGATCCATAGAAACCAGGCTTCTAGTCATCAAATCTCTGACTCTGACTGCCACTTCCCTGCGTTCCAATCTCCGCATACCCCTCCTTGTCTATCTTGTCGGTGGTTTCGCCGACCATCCTACCTCGCTTTCTTGTATCGGTGCGTATTTGCCCTCTATTTCCCAAGACCTTCTGGCGATCTCTGCAACGTCCTCGAGATTAGCCATCACCCTGGTTAAGTCACGATGTTTCACTGAACCTGTCTGGGTCGATCGAATCGCATCCTCAAGATATTCTCTCGCAGGTTCTGTTTTCGATTCATACAACATCACATTGGCGGCTATGACATAACGTCTCATTTTCAAGAAAAGCTCCAGATCTCTGTCCAACCAGTTGATGTTGGGGTTCAACACCCGACTCAAAGGCTCGTAGAGATCCTGCCTTCCATATTCCTTGCAAGCTTGTCTAAGCGAATACAAGTGTTTGGCTAGCACTTTCTCTTCGAGGGTACGTTTCGCCTTCCAAAATCTAACCCACATCGAACATCCGACTGCGCACAATCACGAGATGTCCCTCAACCGTTTAATAAGGTAGGCTGGTGCGGGCACCCAAATTTGAACCTCGCAATTGCCTGAATTTCTGGCGGGAGGAAAAGGACCCGCTCAAAGTTTGTGGTGGACCGGGCGGGATTCGAGTCCGCACAGATTGCTGAGCAGTCTCTGAGGACATGTGTTCCAGACGTTTACGCTCAGAAAAAAAGATGGGGCGTGTCAGAGCATCGTTAGCTCCTTCTCGTTCACTTCCACGCCGAACTGCCTGAGTATGTTGAACACAATCTGCGCGGTTCTTCTCCGTTCGTCTTCCTCGGTTGTGACGAATGGCCTGAGGCACTGCACACATCTTGGCGCTTCGGGACTGTTCACGGTTCCACATTTCTCGCAAGTTTTGACCTTACGCACTCCAATTGCTGCATCTTCGTGTTTGATGCCTGCAAGCTTCGCTAGAGATGGATCGAGATCCCTACCTGAGATGGACGTAGACGGAGGCGATTCTCGAGTCGGCTCTCCAGCCGAAGTGCTGTTTGAGTTGGGCGTTGTTGTCATTGTAGAGGTTGCTAACTTCCGACACACCGCCGATCCTCTGCTTGACCGAGAGGGCTTCCCTGGTGCAGTCTCGGCCGGCCACCTTTGCGGTTCCGGATGATGGTTTCGTCAGGCCTGTGAGCATGCGGATGGTGGTCGTCTTGCCGGCACCATTCGGTCCGAGCAGACCGTAGAACTCGCCTCTCGCCACCCTGAGTTTTTGCTTTGGATTTCTTCACAATTGGAGTTGCGATTTGGATACGGCTTTCCCATGAAGACTATCTACGATTGGTGGACAGACCTTCCAAGGGAAGGGTATGTTGGCAGTTCCCTGAAGTCAACTCAACTCATCGCCAGGCATGACGAGAAGAATGTGGTCAGGACACGATGGGAGATTATGGGAAAGAGAATGATCCTGATGGAGAGATTGACCTTAGATCCGCCAGACCACTGGGTTTGGGAGCCCCACATGCTCGGCATCGATATGGTTCATGACTTCAGGTTGAAAGAAACTGAAGGCGGTAAGATTGCCTTGACAATCCACTCTGATATGATCCCAAGAGGTTCCAAGGGCAGAATCATGAACCTCATGGTAGGGTGGTTTCTCAGGAAGATGATGGTCGACGAATGGGAATCCGCAGACAGAGCGTTCAAGCTGGAGATCGATGACTCACGGAAAACAGTTGTAGGTGGGTTCGAACTCGTTCCATTCAGTGATTGAATCAGAGTTTTCAGGCTTGCTCAACAGAGAACTCGCCGATCCGACAGGCCTCAAGACTTTGTTGACCGTGACCTCTGGATCGCTCTTCCAATATCTGTGCGGGTTATGATTCCCAAGATCGCTTCCGCATCCTTAGGGTCAATGACTGGGAGTCTTCCAACGCTTCTCGAGATCATTTTCGTCAATGCTGAGAATAGATCCTCGTCCGGATAGGCGACTGCGAGTTTGGGAGACATCACGCTGTCAACGGTTTTCTGGCCGCGCTCTGAGGGTTCCACTTTGAGTATGTCGGTGCGTGTAACCATGCCAGCCAGTTTTCCGCCTGATAAGACTGGTAAGCCGCCTACGCTGTCCATCTCCATGAGGTCATGGGCGATCTGTAAGCTCGTCTTCGGGCTTACAGCTTGAACGTTCTTGGTCATCGCATCAGATACCTTGATGTTCTTCAGTACCAGTGTCTCGTATTCCTCGGCGTGTGCCGGGGAGTCCTCCAAGTTGCCAACCTGATTGGCGAATACGCTCATACTTCCGGACAGCAAATATGCAACCACAACGGTCAGCATCGACGGCGCAAGCAGATCGTACCCGCCCGTCATTTCGGCGACCATGACGATCACTGCGAGCGGTGACTTTGCCGCTGCTCCAAAGAAGGCCATCATACCGACGATTGCGAAGTTCGAAGGGTTCGTTACAACTGTCGGGAGCATCTGTTGAGCATAGTATCCGAAAGTGGCACCGATCATTGCCCCGGTGACCACACAAGGGCCGAAGATCCCACCGCTACCGCCCGAACCCAACGTAAATGAAAGCGCAACGATCTCACCGAAAATGGCAACAATCATGAGCGTCACGGGAAAGACCTGATAGTCCTGGTTGAGCGCAATTTGAACCCAGCCATACCCTACGCCTAGAACGGACGGTACGAAGATGCCGACTAATCCAACTGCCAGTCCACCGATAGCTGGCTTCGCGAACTCAGGAATATCGAGTCGCTCAAAGAGATGCCGCATGCCATAGAACACGTAGAATAGCAAATGCGCAAATGCTGCGCAGAGAACTCCGAGCAGAGCATAGAGAGGCAGCGCCTCAGGGTGTGTGTATCCAGTTGGGTGAAGGCTGGTGCTGAAGATTGGTTGCCAGCCAGTCACGAATCCAACGATGGAATAGCTCACAGTTGAAGCAATGAATCCAGGGATCAGTGCCTCAGCCTCGAAATCGTGCTTGTAGAATATCTCGCCACTGAGAATGCCTCCAGCCAACGGAGCCCTGAAGATCGCAGCAATACCGGCACCGAGACCTGCAGCCAAAGCAATTCTTCTCTCCTGTTCTGTGAGATTCAACACCCTGGCGATTTGAGAGCCTACTCCAGCTCCAATCTGTGCGATCGGGCCTTCACGGCCTGAGGTTCCACCTGAACCTATGGTAATGGCTGAGGTGAGAAGCTTGACGAGTGGTACGCGCAAGCGAACGAGAGCGTGCTCCCGGTGGAAAGCTCCGATCGCGGCATCGGTTCCGACACCTTTGGCCTCCGGCGCCAGCTTTGAGACTACCAGTCCACTCATGAGCCCCCCCAATGTTGTACAAACTGGTATTAGCCACGGTCGCTCGATCACAATCGTGCTTACGGCGCGTAGACCCTCACCACCTGCTGATGGGGGCGTGTATCCGGCTATCGTTCCGAGGAAGAGCGTTGTGAAGAATTCGATTCCCAGGAGAAGCGCTAAGGCTCCTAGACCGGCGACTACTCCGATTGCAACAGACAGCAGCGTCCACTTTCTCAGGTAGGCGAAACCGCTTCGAACGTCCGAGCCGGAAATCAAACCAATCACTCCACCTAATCTTCCCCGAGCAAGGCCCCTGACACTCGTCAGGGGTCTATAGGGCCCTATGATTCTAACTCTCTTACTATTCCCTCAACCCGTTTCTGTGGATGTAAATATGCTTCGATGCGTGGTCTTCAGCTTTCGACGATTTTGTCGTATAGCTAAACGTCTATCCATCCTAGAGTAAGTGCTGTGACAAGAATATCGAAGTGTTTTGTTGTTTTGGTTGTTGGGGTCATTTGCTCGTCTGAGGGTTTGTTGTTGCCCTCTTGGCGTATAGCTGTTGGGGGTTCAACGGATTCGTCCATGGAGGGATTGTTTTGGATGGTGTTGGTCGTGGTCAACATTTGCTCAAGAGACAAGTCGCTTCAGCCGCAGATGTGAATGCAAGGAAAACTCAGAATACTGCAAGCTACTGAAGGAAAGCTATCGCCTCAACTAGCTGAGGCAAGGAAGCTCCACATGAATTCTCCAAATGATATCTCCAAGATCCGAGCTGCTAACCTTCCTTCACATTGGAGTCGATGTTTTGTTCCTTTCTTCACTAGAATGTTCGATCCTTTGCGTAACAGTATTTTCTCTTTTCCGATCTGGACACGAATGCCTTTGTCAAGAGTCACCCAGAATTCCTTCCTATGTCTATGTGATTGTAGGCTTGTGCTTGCGCCAGGGTTGATTGTGATTATCTTTACTGTCGAGCGTTCATTCAATGTATACTGGTCAAATGACCCCCACGGCTTCTTGACATGCTTCAACTCAATTCCACGCGGAATCATCTTCCACACTTTAGAGACCTAGGGCGCGGTAGAATGTGTTGACATACCTCATTGCTACGTTTGGCCATATCATGGGTCTGCTATACTCATAGGCCATTCTAGCGTATCTCTGGCGAATCTGATCGTCATCGAGCAGTCTATTCACGCATTCAGCGATAGACGCGGGATCCTCGAACTCACATTGCAGGGGTGCACCACTAGAAATCGGCTCTTCTGCGTGAAGAAAAGGGGTTGTAACGATGGGTTTACCTGTGCTCAGAGCATACGAAAGTGTTCCACTGCTGACTATATGGCGACGAAAACCGCAACTAGGCTCCCACAGAATTTGAGAGATAAACCCAGGCCGCTTCCCGAACTAAACCAAAACAACCAAAACAACAAAAAGCCGATTCTACATCAGTTTTATGCGGTGTCTTGAGTGTCGAAAGCCCATGCACAAGCATTGTCTGAACAGCCACCTATGTGGCCCCATGAAATGGCATACGCCCTCCTAATGGAGAGAGACAAAATGAGAAGTTGTGGGTGGTGAGATGACTGATGGGCAAATTCAAGATGGTCAAGAAGCCCAAGAAGAAAAAAGAGAAGAAGCCTCCGCCTCAGAAGAGCGCCTAGAGTTCCTCGTGATGAGTGCCAGCAGTTCAGTTGGCTCCTGATGAGTCTCACTGGGTCGTGAGACGAAATCCCTCATCTTTTGGGGGATCGAGCCTATCAAGGCTCTGGAGGATCGAGAGAATGAACGAGAAGACTGAAATTAACGAGTCGGCGGTTGAGGAACTATTCCAGCTCGCGGAAGAGAAGCGAGCCGCGACAGTGAACTCAAAGAAGTTTGGGCCAGCATGGGCAACCATCGCTGAGAACACATCAACCCCGTTCATGCTCAAGAGTATCCGGACATCACCGCTATTCCAAGCGTACTTGGCTATCTCCTTGGAGACCATGCCTATCTGAGAATCCAGGCGGCTCCAATCACACAAACGCGTACCAGGACGCAGTGGGTACCGCCGGAGCTATCCAATCTCTGCCTGATCATGACGGTTGACTTTTTCATTCGCCCCAGTTTGAGCAAGGCCCGCCACCAATACTTCACATTCCTAACCGGGTATCGTAGCCGGCATTGGCTCTGAAGGGGTCAACGGCGCATTGCAATGGGGACAGAATCTCTGCCGTAAGCCGTTCATCTTGACGTAGTCGTGGACGCTCTTTGTGATCTCAGTGAAACTTACTAGCGTGCCCCTCGGGTGTCCAGTCAGCATGGAAAGCACATCATCAACAATGATGCTTGGCTCAGTCAACGGATTCCGCTTGCTCACAGAGACTTACCTCGGACAGCGTACAGGCGTTAGCGGCCATTTGAGAGTTCAGTATA
>Ga0315279_10011345_pt1 | contig 10328 bp, 6 predicted proteins | sample YL17G06_20_MG_FD_203694 | JGI IMG/M metagenome (GOLD analysis project Ga0315279, IMG submission 203694) | Sediment microbial communities from Yellowstone Lake, YNP, Wyoming, USA - YL17G06_20 | ecosystem: Environmental > Aquatic > Freshwater > Lake > Sediment | place: USA: Wyoming | collected...
GGTACGACGTAATGAGATATGTAGAAAGAAGAAAGGATGTGAAGATAGTCAAGCTTGAAACAAGGTACATGAAATCAAGAGAAAAGGGTCTAGGATTGAAAGTCACCGTCCAGAAGCTCAGCACGCATGCTTATTCCTAAATTCCCTTCTTCAAGTGCGATCGGTCTGTAGCGTGCTTGTTACGCTCTGACGAACCCCTTACCTTTTTTGAGTTTCAGTGTGAAACTATGCTTTCCCTCTCTGCTATAGTCCCTAAAGTCAGTTCCACATGTGCATGAATAGGCTCGAACCTTGAAAGCACCATAACTCCATGATTTCATGGGTTTGCCGATGTCTTTCTTGCATTCAGGACAGCTAACCATTATAACCACATACGGGCGTTTCGGGCAGCGCGTTTATATGCTTTTGGATGGTTGGCATGCCAATCTACAATTCGCCCTTGAAAGCCCTGTTTAGGATGTTGGGAACAAGTTGTTCTATCTCTCTTTCTGTCTCTGCCTGCAATTTCCCCAGTTCAATCGCCTTAACTTGAAGAGAATCCAGAAATGCAGTTATGGCCAGCTGTTTCTCCTTTGGAGGAACTAGGATCTTACATCCTCGCAATTTGGAGACATTGATGGCTGGATAGTGGCCTCCTTGCATTTTCTGAATGCATTGTTCCACAAAGAAATCAGAGAGGAATTGATGAAGGAGGAAAGAAGGTTCTATCCCAGGTGGGCAAGTAAATACCGCAAATCCGGTGGAGCATATTTGATTGTCAAGATTTGGCGGGACTATTGTGAAGCTCCTTAGATATGGTCTTACGGTCGAAATAATCACATCACCAACCCTCATGACCCTCCGTGCTCGGGAGGGGGCATCATATCCTTTGTATTTCTTGATTTCGAGAATGCGACCTGTAATGCCTTCAACACCCGATATGTCCAAGTACAGGAAATCCTCATTCGGTTCGGTGATCTCTGGGTTTCTAGTCTCTTTATTCAAAAATAGACCACTTTCTTCAATCGACACTACCGATCTAATGGGATTCTTCAAGCCAAAAATCTCATTGCGGATTGTTCTCATTATAATGTCAGCTTCTGAAGCGCTTTTGATTCCTGCCTCTCCTGATTGGCAACGTCGGTTTCTGGCTTCTTTGATTAGGTGTTTCCTCAGTCCATTGATTTCATCAAATCCACGTATGATCTCGGAGACCTTCTGAACAATCCGGTGCTGCTCCAAAAGAGGAGGCAATGGCACTTTCAGTTCCAGAACTTTTTCTGGTCGGATTGAAGCATAGTTTGTTGATCCTCGAGCGCATATCTGCTTCTGAAAATCCTGTGTTCTTATGAAATAGCCCAAGTATTCTCTCTGCAGCTGCTCCTCGTCTACCTCAAAAAGGAAATAGTGGCTACTTACGATTGCTCCTTCCAGTTCATTTGGAACGATGCCAAACCCGCCCACCTTTGCATCTATTTCAGCTACGAGGAAATCTCCGCCTTTGCACAGTTGCTGCTTCTTGATCTTCAGAAGCCTGCCTTCTATCTCGTCTCTAAGAACTATTCCCTTGGCCTGAAGTTTCGCAGTCACTCTTCTATAGCTCATTGAATCATCAATTATGATGAACTGATTGCGGAGCTTCAGTAGATCTCCAAGCTCTACCAATGGCCAATTACTCGGCATCCTCTCGACCTTTGAGTAGTATTGTCCTTATCTCCTGAATAATTTCAAGGATTCTCTTCTCTTCCCCGATCACGCTGGATAGAATGTCTTCTGGAGTCCTCTGCTCAGAGGTTTTTTCCTGATTTGGGTTTTTGATGTCCAGATTGTAGTCATTCCTCGCTGCCTCTTCTCCAGATATCTTCCAAGCATGGTCATTTTCCTGCCTGTTGTTCCACCATTTTTGAAGGGGTTCAAACTCTTCATAGTGCAAAGGTCTAGTCTTCGTATAGCACGGATTTTCCATGTCTTGTCTGTCAGTGGGAAGGGGAAGCTCATAATACCATATTTCCTTCGTGGGGCCATCCTTCTCGAAAAACAACAGGTTTGTCTCTATGCCCGTGTAAGGAGAGAATACACCTTTCGGCAACCTTACGATCGTGTGAAGATTGAAATTCTCAATGAGGTCTTTCTTGATTCTTGCCCCAACTCCCGCGGCAAAAAGAGTCCCATTAGGGACAACCATTCCGCAACGCCCACCATTTTTCAACCTTCTCATAATGTACTGAAGAAACAATAAAGCCGTCTCGGACGTTCTTGTTGCCTCTGGAAAATTTGACACTATTCCCTTCTCTTCTTCTCCTCCAAACGGCGGATTTGTCATGATAACATCCACTCGGTCTTTTTCTGTGATCTCGTAGAGAGGGATTCTAAGGGAATTGTCCCGTTTTATGTTCGGCTTTTCTATGCCGTGAAGAAGAAGGTTCATCATTCCTAAAAGGTATGGCATGGGTTTCTTCTCTATGCCAAAAAGCGTATGATATTGGAGGATCTCTCGGTCTTCCGCTTTTTTCTGCTGATTCTTCATAAACTCGAAAGACTCCGTCAAGAAGCCCCCCGTTCCCAGCGCTGGGTCCAATATTCTCTCTCCGATTCGCGGCTTTATCTGATTCACAATGAACCGAATTACTGGCCGGGGAGTGTAGAATTCTCCGTTTGACCCAGCGGCATCTCTCATTTCCTTAAGCATGCTTTCATAAAGATGTGCCATAGTATGGATGTCATCACTTGAAGTGAAATCTATCCCGTTGACTAGGTTAATAATATCTCGAAGAAGATACCCTGAACGCATGCTGTTATAGATTTCACGGAAGACTTCAGCGATTACGGTCCTCTGATCTTTCTCGTCCGTTCCAATGAGACCACGTAAATATGGAAACAGTTTGTTGTTTACAAAGTCAATCAACCCGTCTCCCGTGCGGCCTTTTTCTTCATGTGCAGCCCAGTCGTGCCAACGGTAGGGCTCTTGGATAGCCTCTCTATAGCGTGGATTCAGCAACGCTCTTTCTTTTTCAAGGTCATCAAAGGCCTTGAGGAAAAGAATCCATGAAAGTTGAGGGATACGATCCACATCAGTGCTTAGACCAGCGTCCTTCCTCATTATGTCTCTAGCACGTTTGATGATTGATGACAGGTCCTTCCCATTCATGCTTTTCACCTAGAATCTGGAAGTTGCTAACGGCTCATAAAGGAATCTCTGCAAATCACTTAGAACCTTCCGAAGTTTATCAATTCCACCGAACAATTTTGCAATCTCAAAAGGTGAGCCTTTCAGTGAAATGGGTGGGATCTGCAGGATGTTTGGGTCTGTAAGCTGCGTTACGCCAAAATCCGTGTACTTGTCGAGTAGCATCATTATGATTTCCTTCGCATTCGGACCGTAAGCGTCGAAGTAGCTTTTCTTGGCTTTTCTGACATAATCTGCTCTTTCGCGGCGTGTTCTCAGGGGAGCATTGAAAGCGACATTCATCAGTAGATCAAATGGGTCGGCGTCCGGTTGCCCAGTAACCTCTGCCAACTCCTTGAGAGAGATTCCTTTTCTCTCAAGAGCTTCAATGATCTGTTCTCTTTCCTCAGTCTTAGTCCATCTGGCCCTGAGCTCATTCGCTGATGGATACATTTCTCTCACTTTTTCTCGTGTGTAGTCGGTGAACTTCCATGTTCTGAGTCTGTGTCCTTCAGGGTCCAGTTGGTAGACTACTTCGTGGGCAATTTCAACCGGCACATCGTCAACGTAGAGTTTGCGCGGCTCAACGTCTTCTGGTCCGACCACTTCAGGTTCTTCTTCAGAGGGTTCAGTGTTGTCTTCGATGACCTCTGGCGGTTTGGTTTGATTGCCTTGTGCGTCCATTTCCTCTTGCGTCATGAATTCGGGAAAGCCGTCAAATTCGGGGTCGGTGAAGAGTCGAGTGGCACCAGCATAATCGATTATTGTGAACCAAAGCTTATCCTTGTCTGGAAAGAGTCTGGTTCCTCTTCCTATTATCTGCTTGAACTGAACCATCGAGTTGATGGGTTTGAACAACACTATGTTTCTGCAAGTTGGTGCATCAACACCAGTCGTGAGCATTTGAGAAGTTGTCAAGATGACTGGCGTTTTCCTTTCAGGGTCCTGAAAATCACCGAGGAATTTGCGTCCGTACTTTCCTTCGTCAGAAACCACGCGGGCCACGTAATGAGGATACTTGACTGTTAGATCGTTGTTGGCATTGTTAAGGGCGAGTCTCATGTCTTCGGCATGCTCTTGATCCACGCAAAAGACCATTGTTTTGGCAAATCTATCCGTCCTTTTCAGATAGTCTGTCAAGTGCTTCGCAACAGCTTCAGTTCGCAAGAGAAGAGATACGACCCTTTCAAAATCCTTAGTCTCATACAAGTCATATGGAACTTCCCGACCAAACCGGTCTAGTTGACCTTGATTGGGAACCCATCCTGCAGCATCGACGGATGGAACTACTCGAATGACCCTGTAAGGTGCTAGGAAACCGTCTTCAATGCCTTGCTTCAGAGAGTAAGTATAGATCGGATTCCCAAAATAGGCGTAGGTGTTCACGTTGTCGTCTCGTTTTGGCGTGGCAGTCATTCCTATTTGATAGGCAGAGCTGAAATACTCCAGTATCTTTCGCCATTTGCTGTCGTCTCTTGCACTCCCTCTATGGCACTCATCTACAACGATTAAGTCAAAAAATTCAGGTGAATATTCTTTGTAAATAGCTGCACCTTGTTCATTTTCACCTATTGCCTGATAAAGGCCAAAGTAGATCTCCCTGCTCTTCACGGGCCTTTTCTGTATCTTGTGCAGAGCATCACCAAAGGGATAGAAAGTCCGATCCTTTGCTTGGTCAGCCAGAATATTCATGTCCGCAAGATATAGTACCTTTTTTATGCGGCCAGTCTTCCACAACTTCCAGATTATCTGAAAAGCAACGAAAGTCTTTCCAGTGCCGGTTGCCATGCAAACCAGAATGCGTCTTTTCTCTTTGACGACAGCTTCAACTGTTCTGTTGATGGCGATTTCCTGATAGTAACGAGGAGTCATCGCTCCAGTGCCGCGGTAAAAAGGAAACAGAAAATCCCGAACGTCTTTCTCGTCTATCAGTCCAATCTTCTTCTCGAGTCTAGCCCATAATTCATCAGGAGAAGGAAAATCATCCAGAACGTTCTGCTTGCCCGTGGTGTAATCGTGTTCGACAACAGCATGACCATTTGTGGAGTATGCAAACTTCAGTCCCAAGATCTCGGCATAGTCCATAGCTTGCTGCAAGCCGTCTCCGGGCTTCTTGAAAGCAGCCTTTGCCTCAATCACAGCAATCGTAAAGTCCGGCTTATATCGCAGAATATAGTCAGCCTTCTTCCCAGGCCTTCTGAAGTGCTTTTCACCAGTTGTGACGATACGACCATCCGTGAAGTATTTCTGCTCGATAATCTGATCATCAGACCAACCTGCACTATGTAACTTAGGAACCACATACTTGCGACAAGTATCCGCCTCAGTCACGAACGCTCGGCCTCTCACAACTAATCGTAGGTGTAAGTGTTAAATACTTTTCATAGCTCACAAACACTCCCACCCCGCACACTGTTTTGGGCAGTGCAGTTTTGCGGCAATATGGTGAGCGAGCCCTGAAAGGATCCCACAAGGATATTTATATGCAAATCAGACATCATAAACTGTGCTAGTGAGCATCGGAGTAACCTGGCTTGAAGACCAATCCTTACGTAATGACAATCTCGCGGACAACTGTTGACAAACTTGGGATCAAACTCTACGACAAAGCGTCTGCGGTTGTATCTGAACTCATAGCGAACTCCTATGATGCTGATGCTGAAAAAGTGACGGTTCGCATTCCCTTGGACAGGTGGTTGGCAACCCGTTCCAGCGGCGAAGTGAGCGACCAAGGACTTGAGATAACCGTTCAAGACGACGGTATTGGAATGACCCCCGACGAGATCAACCAATTCTATCTCAAAGTGGGGACGAATCCGAGAGAAGATGATAGAAGAGGCCCCAACTCGGTGGAAAAGGGCAGACCGCGGATGGGCCGCAAGGGAATAGGAAAGCTTGCTCCGTTTGGGATATGTAAGATAATTGAAGTCAAGTCCGCAGGCGGGAAAAAGACTCCGAACGGATATCTAACCGCCCATTTGATACTGAATTACGACGAAATCCGTCAGGAGACGGATGCTCCCTATAACCCAGAACCCGGGGAGCACGACTGCACGTACTCTTCAGACAGGGGAACTACTATAACAATGAGAAGCTTTCTTCATCGTCGCACGCCGGATATCGAGATCTTCAATCGTCAAGTGGCAAGACGTTTCGGACTTCAGCTTCCCGACTTTCAGATTGAAGTGATTGACACGACTTCGGGAGAGAATTTTACTATAGGTGAGTTGCCAGTTGATGTCGATGAGGAAACGAAGATAGTTTTGGACGATAGACCCGTCGTTTTGGAAGACGGGGGAAAGCTATCCGTGAAAGGTTGGATCGCCTATGCGAAAGATCCATATGCAAACGTCGAAGTTGCAGGCGTGAGAATCTACGCTAGGGGAAAACTAGTCTCGACCACTCGGGATTTCGGATTGAAAGCAGGTTTTACTGGAGAGTACACGATCAGATCCTACGTAGTCGGTGTAATTCACGCTGACTGGCTTGATTTGGACAGTGACGAAGATCTCATCCAAAGTGGCAGACAGGATATTTTATGGGATTCAGAGATTGGCACAGCATTTCAATCATGGGGACAAGAGATCCTGAGAGAACTGGGTAAGAAGTCGTGGTCACCAGTCAGAGAGAAAACGTGCAAAATCTTCTTAGAAGAGACAAAAATTGAGGAAGAAGCAAAGAAACGATTTCAAGACAAAGCTGTCGTCGATTCAGCCATGAAAATCGCCGCAGTAATTGGAAGACTAGCCTCGAGAGATGCCCTGAGAGAGAGACCAGAGTATGCCCAGAGGCTCAAGGAACTAGTTCTGACGATTGCTCCTCACAAAATGATCGTTGACAAACTTGCTGAGATTGAAAAGGTGATAGGAGATCACCCTTTGGAAGCTATAGCTCTTATATTCAACGATGCAAGACTGGCTGAGGCAGCGTCACTTGGCGAAGTGGCGATCGAAAGGATAGACGCGATCGATAAGCTTAACAGCTGCCTGTGCCCAGAAAGCGCGACCGACGAAAAAACACTGCAGAAGCTTCTTGAAGGAGCACCATGGCTAATCAATCCGCAGTGGACAATGCTCCAAGCGAACCAGACCTTTGAGAACATGCGGATCGCCTTTGAACGATGGTATCAAAAAGAGTTTGACCAGCCTATTACCACAACAGCAATAGGTTCCAAGGAAGAAGAAAACAAGAAACCTGACTTCATAATGCTGCACGTAGAGCGAAATGTCGAAATCGTTGAGATCAAGAAACCGGAACATGCCGTAATTGATGAAGAATTCGACAGGCTATTGGGTTATTTTGATCGTCTGAATAAGTTCCTAGTCGCACATGAAGATTTCAAAGCAATCTTCCCCAGCGCTCATATAACGCTGGTTTGTGACGACTTAAAGCTCGACTCTGCCCACAACCAAGCTTATCTGAGGCTAAAAGAACGTAATGAACTCGTGAAGAAGACCTGGGAAGAACTCCTTATGGACTGTAAAAAGGTCCACGAAGACTTCCTCGAAGCAAGGCGTCATGGTGTTCACTAACGCATCTTTTCCAAATGATTCTTCATAGGTGTTTTTTCCTTGCGAAGTACCTGCAAATGTCTTTAATAGAACAGTCACTATGTTGAGGGGTCTTCTTGCAGATCAGAGACGCGAAGTCTAGTAACGCTTCGTTATAAAGGAGACCAGAGTTCTTCGGGATCAATTTCTCCGCAAGTTTCCAGATTATCTTGTCTTCAGCAGGTTTCCTTTCTACGTCAGTTCCCAAGAATACTCTGGACAAGACACGTGCAACATTAATGTCTACTATTCCAACATCTTTGCCAAATCCAAAACACAGGACGGCCCTCGCAGTGTAAGGACCTATACCTCGCAAAGCAAGTAGCTCTTTTTCTTCCTGGGGAATTTTGCAGTCATTTCTGTCGCAGATGTCTTGCATTATTGAACGAAGCCATTGAGCCCTCTTTTTTAGTCCCATTGAGGCGAGATATGTCTGAAACTCTGTAGAGTCTGCCATTATTATGGCGTGAGGAGTGGGAAACTTTTTGATAAACGTAGGAAAGAATTCTGCAACACGGTGGGCTGGTGTTCGTTGTAGCAGAATTTCAGCCAGGAGTGTCGTGTATGGGTTTCTTTCGGTTCTCCAAGGAAACCGTCTGCGGTTTTTTTCGCCCCATTCTAACATCGAATTGACAAATCTCTGACGCTTTGAATATTCTGGCAACGTACCTTTCACTCAGTTATTGGTTTCCTTGCGGGTGTACGGATCTTCCTATAGCAGTCGCCAGCAGAGGGGGCATAGCATTTCCGATTTGCCATGTTATTGATTCAAGAGTTCCCTCAAATATGCATTCATCATCAAAACTTTGGAGCCGTGCTGCCTCCCTTGGTGTAATGGCGCGGTCTTGCTCCGGATGGATGAAGCGACCACAGGCTGGAATGGTGCATCGCGAAGTGATCGTTGGTGAAGTTTTTTGCCACGCCATTCTTCCGTACACGCTCTCCGCACCTTTTCCTTTCATTTTCCTGTGGCAAGGTAGCCAAAGATGACTTGGGAGACTGGTTCTACTTCCACCATTTTTTGGGATTCTCCTTATCCTTTCGAGTGTACTCTCTTTATGGTTCGGAGCTTTGTGTACCTGGAATTTTGGAGTTTCTTGGCCATTTTCAAGCGAAGGGAGATCCGCGATTCTGTCGTATACAGTCACCCAAGGCAGCAATCCTAGTTTCTCTGCTAGATTCGGGTGGGCATGTGTTTCAGATGGAAGGATTGGACGCAACTCTTCTGTTATCGCTTCTTCTCTGGCAAAGATAAGGATCAGTCTCTTTCTCTGCTGAGGAACACCAAAGTCTGCAGCGTTCAGTAGCTTACCAATTGGAAAGTAGCCATGTTTCTCGAGTTTCTTTACGAATCTCGTTAGGAAAGCCTTACCTCTCCCTCGCAGTATACCTGGAACATTTTCAAAGATAGCCATTCTTGGAAAGATTTCGACAATTCGTCTCGCAAAAACCATTAGAAGGTCATCTCTATCATCTGGAGAGTCTCTTTTCCTCGTCCTTCTTAGCGAGCTAAAACCTTGACAGGGTGGACAACCTACCACGATGTCGACCTGGCCTCTACTCAGTCCCGAATTTTTTAGAATCTCCTCACCAGTCATGTTTCTTATGTCGCCCTCAATAGGACGAACCCCGACATTGGCTGCATAGGTTTTGCATGCTGAATGGTCTACGTCTACCGCTGCAACTATCTTGAACCCAGCTTTCTTGAATCCTAGTGAAGCACCTCCACACCCAGAAAACAGATCAACTAGGGTTGGTTGTGGACACAAGTGCATTCACTCTCCTTTGAGGAAGACATTCATTCTATACGTCGAATTGACCAGATAAAACCTTCTTACACGAATAACGCGACACCAATAAAACTAGTTGAAGAAGGCCTAGTTTTCTCCATGCACTTTTCCTGTTATCAGGCTTATGCTTTTTGCATATTCTATTAGGCGGAGGTTCGCTTTCGTCCCACAAAAGCAAGTGACTGGGAAACTGTTGTTTTTCTTTGTAGTAGCTTAGTCCTGCTGCGGCGCGCGTGGCAGAAAAGAGATTGGCGCGCTTCTATTCTCTGTTCCAAAATAGGTAGACTTTCGTTTGCATTAGGAAGCCGCAGATTTTGATAAGTCCTGCAAGCTGCTCCAAGGTTGCAGCATTCACCTTCTTCTCATAATCTCCCGTATGCCCGAATGGAAGCCCTGAGCTGAAAAACTTGAAGAAGCGTGGATGGTCGGCTTTGACGAAGGCCTCCCTAACCCTTTCCACGTCATCGGCATTGAGTGCTTGAAGTTTCTGGAATACATAGTTCCCGCTTCCAAGCAGCTGAACATTAAACCCGACTTGTTCAAGGACCTTGGAAACCTGCAAAATCTCCCTCTGAGGCTCCTGCTCAGTAACCTTCTTCATCCCCGCCTTCTCACCAAACGGATTGTACTTAGCCATCACCGCAACCATCTCAACATAAGGCGTGCCGATTAAGGGTAAGGTGTCCCGAATAAGTTTCGCTCCGAGTCCTATGCTCCGATATTTCGGGTGAACCACAACACGGTTAATAATGGCTAGTTTCTCATTCAGTTCCCGCATCGTCATTCGGGGCAGAACCATTCTTCGACCGTAGGCACTGGGAGGCGGATAACAATAGACGATCA
>Ga0315279_10011346_pt1 | contig 10326 bp, 12 predicted proteins | sample YL17G06_20_MG_FD_203694 | JGI IMG/M metagenome (GOLD analysis project Ga0315279, IMG submission 203694) | Sediment microbial communities from Yellowstone Lake, YNP, Wyoming, USA - YL17G06_20 | ecosystem: Environmental > Aquatic > Freshwater > Lake > Sediment | place: USA: Wyoming | collected...
TCTTTCAATTTCTCGGTTATAAAAGGCTTGCCCTTCATCCATCTTGAAACTTATCCCACTAATTATCTTTTCAATTTCGACAAATGAATCATTATGCGACAGACTTTCTTTATCAGCCTTGTGATACATAGAATCGGCGATATACAATTTTGCATTGTGCGCCATATCTTTAGTAATCGGTATCAGCTTGAAAACTTCAGGGGATATTTTCTCAATTTCCAAGAATTCTCCGATGGTTCCTTTTCTCGTTTCAGTAAACACTTCGTTTAACCAATCAACGAAAGACGTATGAATTTTGTTAGTGTACTTTATCTGGACATGTTTTCTAACATTATTTAGTCTACGAAGCACTGCTTGAACCGATTGGTTATTGCCATAGAGAAGGGTGATACCCTTTTTTTGCCCGGAATCTGGGCTCCCGAAGAAGCTTTCGAAGTTTTTATGGACTGCAATTCCTTCTTTAAGGGTTGATTTCCCTATGAGGTGTTTAAAAGTCATGAAATGTTGCAAGCGATTTTGGCAGGTTGTAGACCCTGCTTAATCTCATCGGTGTTAACGCTTCTTAGCCCTGAATTTAACAGTCCCTTTTTACTTTCCAATACCACTTATTTCAGGGAATTCTACCCCTTTCATAGTGCATTTTTTAGGGAAAGTAAATAGGAAAACAGAATCCAGGAGTCAGAAGGCTACAGGAAAAATAGAATTCAGAAGTCAGAATTCAGAAGGTAAAAAATATGAACTCTCCCCATTCATTTTCGATTTGCAGAATATCGTGCTTTTCTCTCGCGTACATGAAAACCGATTTTCTTGGGCGGAGGTTCGGGTTCAGAGGGCGGATTCAGCAGCCGCATGATCTGTTCGAGCACATGCACGATTGCCCTCTCGTGAGTATCAAGCCGGGCGGTCAGCATTTTCTCCAATTCCGCAAGCTTTTTCGCCAGCACGCGATTGTCGGACAGTATCTGCCGCATGCGGATGAAGGCCCGCACGATAAAAACGCTCATCTTCACGGCCTGGGGAGAATTGAGCACGTTCGCCGCCCCGGCTGCCGTTGAGATACCAGGCGACAAAGTTCCGCTGCATGGTGCGGGCGCGTTCAAGGGAAGTCTCTTTCTGGAGCTTTATGATAAGAATATCAATTCTATTTTCACCGTCGTTGAATTTGCCTATTCGCTCAAGAGTGCTTATATACTGCCGGTAAGCTTCAGGAATATATTGCCCCTGATAAGTAAAGGGGGCTTCTTCAATATGGTTTAAGAGGTTTTTACTGAAGCGGGTAAATCGTCCTTTATCAAAAGAATTTTCAAAGGTTTCTTTAATCAAATTTTTAGCTTGTTGTTTTTCCATCGTTATTTCTTGGGCAATATTTTGCTTTCGGCAGGTTTCTTCAAATAATTGGTTTTGGAAACGATAGATCTGCCGAGCCTCTTTTCCAACTGTTTCCTGGCATTTCCCGAAATATCACCACCTGCTTTTGCATCCTCTTTCAATTTTTTCATGCCCTGCGAATCTTCGGTGCGGTGGATCTCTGTCGTGGCACGCTCGCTGAGCATGGTAAAGATCAGCTCAAAATCATCCATATGATCACGGAGGTTCTCCCGTTTCAACCCTTTTTGCTTCTTATATTCCGTTGGCGTCAGTCCAAAGGCTGCCTTTGATATCTACTGCGGTGAGAATCTCATAATCCTTTTGTTCCTGCGCTCCGCGATTCTGCCATTCGTCGGTAAGCTCTTCCCGGATGGCAATACCGCGCATTCTCTTTTCAATCCAGTCGTCAGGATACCCTTTGAGCTTGTATAAGAGGCGCGTCCTTTTTGTGGCCAGTTCCGGGTTTTCTACCTCCTGTACCCGCTCATAGCCGACTTTGGCCAGCCAGCGCTTAAAGGGTTCGGCTTTCGGGGAAGGTATTGACTGGATAATACGGAGGATACCTTCGGTATCTGAGCAGTCGGTAGTATATTTTTTCCCATCCGATGATTCCAGCTTCAGTTGTCGACAAAGTGTCGACAACTCCATCCCATCTTCATTTTTTACCCTGATCTTCATTTTGAACCAATAATCCCTTGGGTTAATGCTGTCGGTCAAGACGGCTACGATATCAACCACAGAAAACCACCATTCATTTTCATAAAGCGTTTTGCGAATTTTCTTTCCCTTGAACAGAGCAATTTTTGTTGTTTCCATGTTATCCCCCGGTTAAATAGAGTGACGCAATCACTTCTCTAATGCCGAATTATTAACGGTGCCTAGTCTTGACATTTGACAGTCCTTTTTTACTTGCCAATACCACTTATTTCAGGGAATTCTACCCCGTTCATAGTGCATTTTTTAGGGAAAGTAAATAGGAAAACAGAATTCAGGAGACGGGAGATAGAAGGTAAAAAATATGAACTCATCCCCATTCATTTTCGATTTCCGATCTTCGACGTATGAGTCAGGGAATTTTTGGCTATCTTAACTCTTTATGGGCAGGAAGAATGGAGGTAAAAGGGACAGAAAGAAGGCGGGGTTACTTCACTCCATCTCAAGCAGCCATTTCCAGAAGGGAACGGCTCTGATTTCACCGTTTTTAAAAGAAACGATTTCCTCCCGGTTCTCGGTAATCAGGAGCCCTCTTTTTAATTCCACTGCCTGAAGGGCATCTTCCAGTGATTGCAGCTCTCTCTCCCAGGCTTTGCTGTTCTCATCAGCCATACAAACCTGGATCAGGGATTCAGGAGCCATCCCTTTTCTCACCAGAAAATCAACTTCCCCGCGCTCTTTGAAGTAATAAACTTCTTTCTCCTGTTGAAGCAAGGTCAGAAAAACAATGTTTTCTGCAATCCTGCCCATATCCTGTGAAAAACGGTACGAGACTGCATTCCGCATCCCTGTGTCGATAGCATAGACTTTTTTGGGATTGCGGAGCTGCTCCCGCACCTTGAAGGAATGTTTCATCACCTCTCTTACGAGGAAAGACTCAGCCAGAAAGCCTGAGTACTTTCTTGCCACCTCCAGGGGAACGTTCAGCGTATTTTTTATCCTGTTGTAGGCAGAGAGGCTGGAAATGTTGGTCATGTAAAAAAGGGCGATGTTCTTTAACGTGGCTATGTCACGAACCTTGTATCGAGAGACAATATCGCGGTAGACGATGTCTTCGAAGTACTGTTTGAGAAGCTTGTCTTTGAAATCATGACGGTCTTTTAAGACAACTTCAGGGAACCCGCCAAACTGCATATACTCATGGAGTAGATTTTTAATCAGCGCCTTTTCCCCGATTATTGAAACAGGGTCAGAAGTTTCTTTTAACCCTTTAAAACGAAGAAATTCTTTGAAGCTGAGAGGGTAAACAGTAAACGAGATATGTCTGCCGGTCAGGAGAGTGCCAAATTCAGCAGTGAGCAGACGCGACGAAGAGCCGGTCACAAAAACTTTGGCTTCCTTGAGGTCGGTTTTCGCCCGGACCCATTTCTCCCATCCGGGGATCTCCTGGACTTCATCAAGAAAGACGTAGGCAAAACGTCCTGGATTCACTCTTTCCCGGTAAATGGCATAGATCCGGTCAAGGATAATACTTTCTCTCTGCTGAAAGAAAAGGGGTTCTTCAAAATTGATGAAGAGAATATCTTTTGGTTCAACTCCCTGAGACAGTAAGGTATCAATTATCTGAAACAGGATGGTAGATTTGCCTGAACACCGCACACCCTTCAGTGAAATTATTTCAGGGCCTTTTAGATAATTGATTATATTTTTCGTGATCTCCCGGGGAAATCCAAGAGTTGCCTTCTGATCCCAAAAGTTCCATTTTACTAATATTTCTAATAAGTTATTCTCTTCCATGCATATATAACCATTATAGTGGTTAAATTATTATACATCATAACCATTATAATAGTTAAATCAATGAATTTTTTAAATATCTCAGGTTTTTATGGGCAGGAAGACAGAGAAGGTGGTGCCCTTTCCCGGCTCGCTCTCCACTTCGATTGAGCCTAAGTGGGCCTCAATGACACCCTTCACAATGGAGAGGCCCGGTCCTGAACCCGCGACCTTCCGTGTCTGTTCAGTTTTTACGCGGTAGAATCTGTCAAATATCTTGGGCAATGGGACAACCGTTCCCTCTTTTCTTATATAAAAACTGCTTGGCAAGAAAAAAACAGACAGGGGAAAACAGGGCAGGGGAAGTGTGAACCTGTTCACAATTCCTCTGATTTAGATTTCTTTCAGTATTTTCTTTACCTCTTCTTTAAAAACCGGCATATCTTCTCGCACCATAAGCCATACTTTTTCAATGTCCACTCCGAAATAATGGTGGATGAGCTTGTCGCGCGTGCCCGCTATATCTTGCCATGGGATATGAGAATATCTTTCCCTCAACTCACTTGAGATTCTCTTTACCGCTTCACCAATGATTTCAAGTTGGCGAATCACGCCATCCTGAATGAGAAGATGTTGGGAGAAGGTTCCTTCATCAATCCCTTGAAGATACTCTTCAATTCTTGAAATAGCGTCGATGATGTGCTGGAGATAAACCTTTTCATCACGCTTCATAGATCACATTGAGTTCATGCAAGATTCTGTCACGGAGATATGGGCTGATGGCTGCCTCGGTTAAGAGATCTACCTTTTTTTCAAGTACAGATGAGAGTTCACGTTCCAGTTTCACCAGAGCAAGAAGACTTTTTTTCTTGGTGAACTTCACCAAGAGATCAATATCGCTTTGCTCAGAGCCTTCGCCTCGCGCAACTGAACCAAAAACTCCGACCATTGACACATCGTTCTTGCGGCATATCTCTATAAATTTTTCTCTATCAAAAGGTAACGAATTCATTGCTTTCTTTTCCGGAAATTTGGTTTAACCAATTATCAAATGAACGAGCTTTCTTTGTCAAGAAGGATATACATGGTGTTTTTGGGAACAGGAATAAAGAGAAAGGATACGAATCCAATGCGGGGAGACAGTATCTCAACTCTTTATGGGCAGGAAGACAGAGAAGGTGGTGCCCTTTCCCGGCTCACTCTCCACTTCGATTGAACCGAAGTGGGCCTCAATGATACCCTTCACAATGGAGAGACCCAGCCCCGAGCCTATAACTTTCCTGGTCTGTTCAGTCTTCACCCGGTAGAAGCGGTCAAATATCTTGGCCAGGTCTTCCCGGGCAATGCCGATGCCGGTATCAGTTACATCAATTTGAACATATCCTCCTTTTACCCTGCTCCTGACCATTACCTTCCCGCCCTGGTTGGTATACTTTACTGCATTACTGATCAGATTGGTAAAAACCCCTTCCATATTGTTCACATCGGCATCGATGAAAGGAAGCGGTTCAAGGGGTTTAAACTCGAGGGCAATGCCTTTCTCCATGGCCTGAGGCAGCATCATATCAATAACCTTGCCTATGGGTACATTGAGATTCATGGGTTCTTTATATTGAACAATCTCCCCCGATTCGATCTTGGAGAGATCGAGGAGATTCTTCACCATAGTGACGAGTTCCTTGTTTCTCTCTTTTGCCCGGGTGAGAAGCTCTCTCTGTTTCTCGCTGACCTCTCCGGCTATTCCATCGAGGATTACTGAGAGCTGCTGGCTCACCGTAACCAAAGGCGTCCTCAGCTCGTGGGAAACCATGTTCACGAAATCAGACTTCATCCGGTCGAGTTCCTTGAGGAATGTGATATCCTCAAAGACGATTACCGATCCGATGAGGTCTCCTTCCTCATTTCTTACCGGTGCGGCGTGGGCCCTGAGAAAAATCTTCTTATCCTTCGTAACCGTAATCTCCTGGGAGATAGCGGAATACGCGGGTTCTCCACCTAAAAAGAAGCCCTCGACCAGCTGATTCAGCCTCTCATCCTTCACACAAAAGGAAAGTGGTTTACCAATGAGGTCTGTACCTTCTGCCGAAAGCATCAGCGAGGCAGCCGGATTGGTGAGAACGATTTTGTTATCCCGGTCTGTGACAATGACACCGTCAGCCATGCAGTGGATGATGGTCTTTACCCTGCTCTTTTCATTGGCAATGTCCTGGAGACTCTTTTCCCGCTCACTCCGGAGCAGTGCCGCCTCTTGCTCAAGATTCAACTTGTCAATGGCTCTCCTCACGACAATCCGCAACTGATCGGGTGTGAAGGGCTTCGGGATGAAATCGTAAGCACCGATTTTCATCGCTTCCACTGCATTCCCCACAGTGGCATATCCGGTAATGACAATTACCAGAAGATCCGGGTACTGTTTCTGAACCAATTTCAACACATCCATTCCCCTGATTCCTGGCATCATCAGATCAAGGATGAGAAGGTGGCATGTTGAACTTTTCAGGCATTCGAGCCCCTCTTCTCCATCCTTAGCGGTTATCGCTTTATACCCTTCTTTTTTAAGGACGTATTCGGTTCCGTCCCGGATGATCTTTTCATCATCGATTATCAGGATATGAACTTCTTCCCTTTTCATCATAGGCCTCGCAATTGCTTTCAGCTGTCAGCTATCAGCTATCAGCAGTTAGTTATCAGCTTAAAAAGACCGCAGGCCGCTCCTGCGGTAAGTTCTTAAAAGCTGAACGCTGAACGCTATTTCTTCTGCAGCAGTCTCTCAACTAAACGGACGAGCTCAGCCGGTTCTACCGGCTTGTCAACATAGTCATCAGCCTCTGTTTCCATCCCGTCCCGATACGTGTACGCAGTTGTGGGAATATGGGACACCACAGCGGTCAGGAGCAGGATAGGGATGTTTTGATAGGCAGGATCTCTTTTCAACTCCTTGCAGACTTCATAACCGTCTTTGTTCGGCATCATCACATCCAGAATAATGGCATCCGGCTTTACCGCTTTTACCTTCTCCATGCATTCCACGCCGTCGTACGCAGGAATCACTGCATGCCCTTTCTTTTCCAGGATCATCGTCACTGATTCCACCAAATCCGGATCATCATCAACTAATAATATTCTTGCCATGTGGCCACCTCCTTTTTCAATTGACTGTCTTTATAAGGGCGCCCTTTAAAGGGTATCTCCCCATACGCCTCTGCCATGCACCCTTTCCTCATGTTATCTGGGGTCGAGGGAGTAAACCAGCTTCTTCCACGATCCTGGGAACCATCTCCTCCCATTCAATTGCCATGATGTGGACACCGTGCACGCCCTCTATTTCCCTGAGCTGTTTGATGGTTTCCACGCAGATCCTGATGCCCTCTTCAGCCCGTTTCTCTTTATCCACCCCCTTTATCCGGGCAATCAATTCATCAGGGACATCCATCCCCGGAACCTCCTTCTTCATATAATTTGCCATGCCTATGGATTTCATGGGGGTTACACCCCCGAGGATGTGAACCTTTTCGTGGAGGCCCCGATCCCGCACCTGCTCCATCCATCTGCGGAAGCGATCCAGGTTAAAGATGCACTGGGTCTGGATGAACTGGGCACCGGCTGCCACCTTCTTTGCCAAACGGACTACCCGGAACTCAAAGGGGTCAGCAAAGGGGTTGGCCGACGCACCAATGAAGAATCTGGGGACCCCCTTCAGCTCATCGCCCCCTAAAAACTTACCCTCGTCCCGCATCCGTTTCACTGTCTGAATGAGCTGGATGGAATCGATATCGTAGACATTCTTGGCAGTAGGGTGATCTCCGAACTTCTGATGGTCCCCGGAGAGGCAGAGGACGTTATTGATCCCCAGGGCTGAAGCTCCCAGGAGATCGCTCTGCAGGGCAATCCTGTTCCGGTCCCTGGTGACCATCTGCAAAACGGGATCGATTCCCAACTGTTTGAGAATGACGCAGGAGGAGAAGCTCGACATCCTCACGACCGAGGTCTGGTTATCAGTGATGTTGATCGCATCAACTGCTGCCTTGATGAGCTCCCCCTTTTTCCGGATAACCTCCGGATCAGCCCCCCGCGGAGGACCGCACTCGGACGTGACGGTAAACTCACCCCGCTCTAATATTTTTTCTAAGCGACTGTCTGATGTCATAGTTTCAAATCCTCTCGGACAATCTTTCTCGGCCCTCCATCCCGGCTGGTAGACCAATCATTGATGGGGATAATGACCTCCAGCAGGTCTAACCTCCCCAATTCCTTAAGCCTGTCGTAAATCAACTGCCAGCCGCACAACACCTCCGGATTCACTTCGCACTTTCCATTTGCCGAACCGCCGCACGGCCCGTTGAGCAGGCTCTTGGAACAGCGGGCAATCGGGCAAATGCCGCCGGTGAGGTGGAGCTTGCAATCTCCGCAGGCCTGGCACCGCTCTGTCCATACTCCCTGTTCCTCGGTAACGCCGATGAAATTGGTGTTGATTCCCGGGAATACCGGAATCTTCCGATACTTCTCCGCCACGAACTGAACCCCTGCCCCGCAGGCAATGGAGACAACAGCCCCATACTCATCCACCACGCCCCGAATCTGTTCCAGATATTCGGGGTCGCACTGTCGCTCCAGGGTCATTTCCTTGATCTCTATAGGTTTCCCCTCCTGCTGCCTGGCCATGGTGAGGGCTGAGGCGAGAATTCCCACTTCTTTCTCGCCCCCGGCCGAGCAGACGGTCACGCAGCCCCGGCAACCAATGATGAGGATCTTGGTGCAGCCTTCGATCATGGCCAGGATATCCTTGATTGGCTTTCCGCTCCCGATAATCATGGGCACATCTCCTCGCATGGTTTCTCTTGCACGTTAGTAACGCGGAATCGCTTCACCGGATTGGGTCCCAGGGTCTTGATCCGCTCGGTCATCTCGTTTGCCACTTTCACGAACCGTGGACCATCTGCGGCAGACATGTTGTACATCTCCAGCCGCTCTCCCCCGATTCCCACTGCATCGAGGATCTTCTTGGCATACTCCACCCGTTTTCGGGCCCGGAGATTCCCTGTGAGGTAGTGGCAGTCACCTTCCATGCATGCAGCCACAAAGACCCCATCGGCGCCGCTCTGGAACGTTTTCAGCAGATAGAGAACATCCACCTTCCCGGTACAGGGGACCCGGATTATCTTCACATTCGTCGGGTAAGAGAGCCTCATCGAACCTGCCAGGTCCGCTGCAGAATACGCTCAGTAGTTGCAGCAGAAGGCAACAATATCAGGCTGAAAGTCCATCATGCTGCATCCCTTCCCAACAAGGCAGTTGATTTAGCGATCATCCCTTCATCGGTAAAGTGCTGAAGCTCTATCGCCTTCCCGGGGCATTCAGAGGCACAGCTTCCGCACCCCTGACACCGGGCGCTGTCAATCTGGGCTACCCCCTCTTCGTTGATAAACGGTACATCATACGGACAAACCCGGACACAGGTGAGGCAGGCAGCACATTTTTCTTCATCCACCGTTGCCACCACACCTCCCACCCTGATGGTATCATGGGACAACAGGGTACAGGCCCGGGAGACTGCTGCAGCCGCCTGGGAAATGCTCTCGTCCAGGGGTTTCGGTGAATGGGCGAGCCCACAGAGGTACATACCTTCAGAAGCAAAATCCACGGGCCTCAATTTCATGTGGGCCTCCAGGAAAAAGCCCTCAGGGGTCCGCTGTAATTTCATCAACGATGCCAATTCATCATTTTCTCTGGGGACAATGGCGCTGCTTAAAACGAGCAGTTGAGGATTGAGGGTAATCTTTTCTCTTAGCGCAGGATCATAGACAGAAACCGTGAGACCCCCTTTTTCACGGCTTACCTCCGGTTTGTTCTCCAGATCATAACGGACAAAAATCACCCCTGCCTTTCGTGCCTGAGTGTAGTAATCCTCAAGCAGGCCGTACGACCGGATATCCCGGTAGAGGATGAAAACATTGGCCTGAGGGTTTTTCTCCTTTATCTTCAGGGCATTTTTAATGGCTGTGCTGCAGCATACCCGGCTACAGTAGGGTCGTTCGGGAATTCTGGAGCCCACGCACTGAATCATGACCACGTCAGTGAAGGACCCGAGGGCAATCTCCTGCCGGGAAATCCGCCCTTCCAGTTCCTGCTGGGTCACGACCCGCTCGTCCTGCCCGTAGAGGTACTCTCCTGGCTTGTATTCCTCTCCTCCGGTAGCAATGATGGCAATCCCGTGTTCAATCTGGCGGTAAGCCATCGATGGGCCGGACATGATCCCGGTCTTGAAATTCCCCTTGAATCCGGTAAAGTCGACGACCACCGCATCGAGGACCACCTGAATAGCAGGGTGGCTCTGAACCTTCTCAATCAGAGAACGCAGGTAGTCCTGTACTTCATTTCCATGAATGGTATAGTAGAGGTGACGCAGATTCCCTCCCAGCTCCTTTTCCTTCTCTACGAGAACAACCTCAAACCCCTGGGAAGCCAACCCCAGGGCAGCCACCATCCCGGATGCACCGCCCCCCACCACCAGCGCCCTTTTATTAATAG
>Ga0315279_10011347_pt1 | contig 10325 bp, 11 predicted proteins | sample YL17G06_20_MG_FD_203694 | JGI IMG/M metagenome (GOLD analysis project Ga0315279, IMG submission 203694) | Sediment microbial communities from Yellowstone Lake, YNP, Wyoming, USA - YL17G06_20 | ecosystem: Environmental > Aquatic > Freshwater > Lake > Sediment | place: USA: Wyoming | collected...
ACGGGCAACACGTCGACGAAACGCAGGAGATCGACCTTGAAGGCCGGGTCGCGCATCGCCCATTCCATCAACCTCCCTTCCCAGTAGGAGCGGTTGAAGATGCCGGGCGTCTGGCCGGCCATCTCCTGATACATGCGCCGGCCCAGGGAGAGGACCTCGCGGTCCACCTGATCCGGGTCCAGGCTGGGGTGGGTCATGTCATGCACCTTGATAGGTACTCACGCCGATGTCTGCCCGCGCAGGGACGCCGGCGGCGGCGCGCGTCCACCGATGCCTCGCGGCGGCCTCGGGCCGATGGTTCCGCGGCAGGCCCCGGCCTCGGGCGAGGCTATGATACCCTCTGGCGGCGCTGCCGCAAGCCTCGCGCGGAGAATCCATGGCGCCCCGGCGGCCCGCCGCGCAGAGGGCGGTCCGGCGCTGTCGCAGCCGACGACCGCCTCCCGCGAGCCGGCCGGGCCGCGTCCTGGCGCTCGGGAGCCGGCAGAAATTCTTGAACCGCCTATCCTGGGATAAGTCCTTGAGGGGCCGGTGGTTGCGAATTGCCGCCACCCTCCAACGGCTCGGCGAAGAGCCATTTTGCCGGGACCTTTTTGACAACACCGGATTTGTCGGCATACTAGTAATGCGGGCTGTCAGGATTCGGAAGGACCATCGCCGCGAGGAGGCCGGGGAGTTGCACAGGCCCCAGAATGTCATGATTGCCCAGGCATCGCTGCTCGTTCTGGCGGAGATAGCCGTTTTCGGCCTCAGCATGGCACTTTGCCGATCTGCGGCCGACGCGGTTTACGTGGCAGCGGTTCCCGGCTTCCTGGTCTACGCCGTGTTGTTCCGCCAGGATGCCGCCCGGCGACTGTCGTGGCGGCACGGGGTTTATTTCGCGGCGTTGGGTCTTGCCGCGACTGCCTGCCTTATCGCGCTTGCCCAGATGATGCCTCTGGTCAGCCTTTCGTGGCTGGAAGTGCTGGCGGCGGTCTACTTTCTGGCGGCTCTTTATATCCTGCTGTGGGTGGCGGACCAGATCATCAACGCGGCGGTGGCGAGGGCGTTGGGCATCGCGGGCGACGCCCGTCTGCCGCGGCGGCGGGTCGTGCCGAAAACGGTTCTCCGAATCCTGGCTCTGATCCTGCTGGGAGGCCCGTTTGTGGCCGCCGCGATGGCCACTCACGGGCCGAAGTTCAAGGATACCTCGAATCCGAAGCAGTTGGGCGGCGTCGACTATGAGCCGGTAGGCTTCTGCACGGCGGACGGCGTCCGCCTGCATGGCTGGTTCATCCCGGCAACGGATATGTCGAGCGACACGTCCGTCATCGTTGTCGGGGCCCGAGGAATGAGCAAGACGTGCTTCCTGCCTCACGCCGTGATGCTGGCCGACGGCTGGTTCAACGTGCTCCTGCTGGACCTGCGAGGGGAGGGGGAGAGCGAAGGCCATACCCGCGGTTTCGGAGTGGTCGAGGGCCGGGACGTGGTGGGGGCGCTGGATTATCTTCGGCAGGCCCGGCCGCACCAAAGCCTGCACGTGTTTGCGTTGGGAGTCTCGCAGGGCGCGTCGGCGGTCCTGGCGGCGGCCCGGGCGGACCCGCGGATCGAAGCCGTGGTGGCGGACAGCACGTTTCCGCGTCCGGCCACGGAACTGGAAGGGATGACCTCGTGGCTGCCCTGGCCGCTGAGCGACTATTTCCAGAAGACGACGCTGCTGCTGGCCTCAGCCCAGTTGGGGTGCAACCTCTTCGAGAGCGGGGCGTGCCGCGACGTTGCCCAGATCGGCCCCCGGCCGGTCCTGCTGATTCACGGCCAGGAGGACCACGCAGTGCCGGTGCGCCAGGCCGAGGAACTCTTTCGCCTGGCCCGCGACCCGGCGATGTTGTGGAAAGTGCACGGCGCCAGCCACGGCGAATCGCTCAGCGCGAACCCGGTCGATTACTCCGGCGTAGTCGGCAAGATGCTCCGATCCGTGCGGCTGGGGCTGCCCCCGTTTCAATGGGCGGCCAAGGCCAACCCGCCTGAAGTATCTCCTAGAGCCTGATGCGGCTCGTCCTGTCATCGCAGCAGTTCACGTTCGGGTGTTGCGGGAATGCTCGCGGTGAGCAGTCTTGCCTACCGCGCCGCAGGGCGCTGAACCCTACAACGCTGGATCACGCCGCTGGCAATCGTGAATGGCTCTAGAACGACGACGGTGCGAGGGGCAGCGTAACATCTCCTGGGCCGGCCGGACGGATCGACACCGACCATCTGTGCGGCCAGAGCCTCTGGAAGGTGGCGACAAACTCGTGGGCCGGGTCCGAATCCGGCCTCATCCGGCAGGAATAGGGGCTGGTTGGTTTGCCCGTCTCCAGGAGTTTGAAGGCCCAGGCCATGGCCCGGGTCGGGTTCGTGATGCGGTCCTGCCTGGCCTGCACCTCCTTCTCGGCCCGCAGGTAACCGGAAAGGTGCCCGAAGGCCGCGGTCCACAGAAACATCATCAGCACCAGAGAGGCCATCGTGCCGAGCAAGGCATGGCCGGATGGCCGATGGAGGGCGGTCATGGTCGGCTCCAATAGAGGGTCGCCTGACGCGTGATGGTCCCCGCCGTGGTGCAGATGGTCACCCGAAGAAGCGAAGACGTGACATCGGTGGCGGTGAAACCGGAGACCTTGGTGGCGATGGTAACCGAGACGCCGCTCGCCACGTCCTTGCGTTTCAGCCGCTGTCCGCTGAGCCAATACTCGACCGTCACATTACTCTGGCCGCCGAGGGCCAGGCAGGTGATCCGCAGGCCGTTGGAGGCGGTCGGGGTGGCCGTAACGACGCTGCCCATATCGTTGGCGACGCTTTGCATGGCCAGTTTCAGTTCCTGGGCAGCGTCGCAGCGCTGCGAGAGGTCCGCCGCCTGGACCGTGAAGTACCGCCACATCTGCGCGGTCATCATCGCCAGACCGATGGCCAGCCCCGAGACCACCGTCAGTTCCATCAGCGTGAAGCCTTTGGCGCGTTGTCCGAACATCCTTCGCATGCCGACCTCCGGCCGCGTGGCAGGCGCTATTGCTTTTTGTACACCCAGGCGTTGGCAGACATCTGCTGACCGTCGGCAGAACTGGTGATTGAATCCATCGTCACGTCGTAGTCAAAGGGCCCGGGCACGGGCGGCGTCCAGGCCGACTGCCCGGCCGTCTTGTCGAGATTGGCGGGGGCGCACAGCGCCCGCATCCATGTGTCGGACTGATTGACGACGTAATAAGTCGGTGTCGGCCGACACCATCGCTCGAGGCGGCTGATCTGTTTGCTTTGCCGGATCATGAGCGTCTGGATGGCCAGCAGTCCCGCCGCCATGACGATCAGCGAGACCGCCAACTCCAGCAGCGTGAAGGCCGGCCTCCGCGAGCGGGCCGGCGCGGGCCTGCGCGGACGCCGGTGTGTCGGTCCCTCGTCCACGGGCCGAGGCGTTCGTTCGCAGGATGTGCTTTGCCGCCGCATGACCGGTCTCCTTATTGCGTGGGGGTCACGACGTCGCCTTGCCTGCTGACGACCGTGCCGGTGATGTTTCCATCCTGGTCCACCTGGATTTCGCCCGCCCAGACGCCGCCGGCATTCCGCAAAGCGCCGGCGGTGAAAGTGGAAGCGCTGGCGCTGGAGATGCGATAGATATAGACCGCCTTGGGATTGCTGGCGCTGTTGGCAATGGAGGCGTCGAGGAGGTCCAGGGCGCTCAGGTCGGCCAACGTCGAGGTGAATCGCCGGTTTTCGAGCCAGTAGATCCGCTGGGCCGACCAGAGGGTCTTGAGGTTCGCCGAGGCGACGTCGGCCCGGGCCTGCTCCACGGCCAGGCGGAAAATCGGCACCGCGAGCGTCACCATCAGGCAGATGATCGACATGGCGATGCAGAGTTCGACCAGGGTGAAGGCGCCGGGTCGGCGGCGGCGGCGCCCGCGTGCGGGCTCATCCGGTCGTCCCATCGCCCGTGGCCTCATGGGTCCTCGGTCGCCATGGCCGGGGGCCGATCTTCCGGCTGCGGCGCTTCCGGCCGATACCGCGCGGGGCAGTGCGTGCGCACGTAGGCATCGAAATGCTTGTCGAACCAGGCGTAATCGCCCGCCTTGCTGTCCGACAGGATCTCGATGCCGAGGATGTCGCCGTCGGGTTGCACGCGGGTCCACCGCGTGACGCCGTAGAGCGTGACGCCGCGAAGGCCTTCGCCCGGCACGGGGATCGTGAGTTCCATCGTCACCAGAATGCCGGGCGGAAAGTAATACCGGGAGAAAACCGCCAAGCCGCCCCGGGAGATGTTGAACACCCTTGCGGCGAACCGCCGCGGGCGTTTCTCGCCGGGCTGGAGGGCGATGTCGGCCATGAGCGGGACCCGGTCATGCCGCCGCAGTTTCTTCATCCCTGGCCTCCCGTGACACGGATTCCACGTGCCGGCGACCGCCCGTCAGGACCGGCCATCGACAATCTCGCACGGCAGGGGATGGCTCTGGGGGTCGAGGGGCGCATCGAACTCGGCTCCCATGATGCCGCCATCGCTCTCCGTCTGCGCCCGCTGGACGGTGGCGGCGACCTGTATGACGACCGGGCGGCCGTTGTCCTTGGTCCAGAAGCGGATCCGGACCCGCGTGCCCTTGGAAATGAACCGCTCGGCGAAGAACGCCATGCCGCCCCGGCTCAGGTCGATGCTCCGCCCCCGGTAGGTCTGGCCGGTGCTCAGGTTCACCACCTCCAGATCCACGGAGAAGGGCACGCGCCCATACGAGCGTTTTCCAGGATGATCCATACGCGCGATCCTCTAGACGAGCGCCCGGCCCCGCCCTACTTGGGCCCCGACGCCATCTGGAACATTGGCAGATAAATAGACGTCAGGATCACCGCCACGGTCACGCCCATGCCCAGAATGACCACCGGCTCGATCATGCCGGTGATCCGCTGGAGCAAGGCCTCGACGCGTTTGCGATAGTAGACCGCGACCTGTTCCAGGACGGAGCCGAGTTCGCCGGAGGCCTCGCCCACCTGCACCATGCTGATCATCATGGACGTGAAGAGGCCGGTCTCCTGCATCGACGTGGCCAGCCCGGACCCGTTCGCCACGCGACCGGCGATCTGCCGGATCGCCTCGCCGTAGACGGCGTTGTTGCGGAAGACGCCTTGCATCGAGTGCAGCGCATCCAGCAGGGGCAGGCCGCTGTGAAGCAGGAGCACCATGTTGGTGGCAAACCGCTCCATGTAGGCCTCGACCGCGCAGTCCCCCAGCATGGGCGTGGTCAGAAGGCCCCTCGTGAAAGTCCTCCGTCCCCCCGGCGTGCGGAGGTAGTATCGCAGCGCGAAGACCAGCGCCCCCACGCCCCCCACAAGGTAGAGCCCGTCTCGCTGAAGAAAATTCGAGAGGTTGATGACCGTCTGGGTGATCTCCGGGAGTTTGGAGCCGGACTCCTTGAAGAAGTCGGAGAACACCGGGACGACCTTCCAGAGCATCACGACGACGGCCAGGATCGCCACGCAGAGCATGATGCAGGGGTAGATCATGGCCGAGATGAGTTTGGCCCGCGTCTCGCGGCTCGTGTTGATGTGCGCGGTGAGGCTGGCCAGGACGGCGCCGAGTTGCCCGCTGCCCTCGCCGACCTTGACGATCTCGATCCATTGGGGGTCGAAGACCTTGGGGAACTCGGCGGCCGCCTGGTGGAGCGACGTGCCGCCCGTCACGCGTTCGGCCAGCGTGCGGATCACCCCCTGCATCTTGACGCTCTGCGACTGCTGGCTGGAGATCCACAGGGCCTCCAGCAGGGGCGTGCCGGCGGCAAAGAGGGTCGTCAACTGCTGGAAGAACCGCTGTTTGTCGTCCGCCGTGATCCGCGGGTGCGTGCGCGAGGAGGTGCGGACGTGCCGCTGAAACCAGGTGCCGCTCCGCGGCCCTTCGGCCGGGAGAGTCGTGGGTTGGGTGGTCATTTGTCCTCCCCCTCCGCCATGCAGACGGTCAGTGCCTCTTCCAGGCTGGTGGCGCCCTCGGCGACTTTCGCCAGGCCGGCGTCCTCCAGGAGCATCGTTTTCTGGCGGTGCGCCTCCGTCCGAAGTTCGGGCAGGCCCCTGCCCTCGGCGATCATGTCGCGCAGCCGCGGCAGGACTCGGATCACCTCAAACAGGCCGACGCGGCCCTTGTACCCGGTGCCGCGGCAGGTTTCGCAGCCCTTCGGACGGAAGTAGTCCTGCTGCGGGTCCAGGTGCCATTTGGCCGCCGTCTCGGCGTCGAGCCGGTACGGTTCCTTGCAGTTCGCGCACAACCGCCGTACGAGGCGCTGGGCCTCCACCAGCCGCAGCGCCGACGCCAGCAGGAACCTCTCGACGCCCATGTCGACCAACCGGTTCACGGCCGCCAGAGCGTCGTTGGTATGGAGGGTCGAAAGGACCATGTGGCCGGTCAAGGCGGCCCGAAGGCATATCTGGGCGGTTTCCTGGTCCCGCACCTCGCCGACCATGATGACGTCCGGGTCTTGCCGCAGGAACGCCCGCAGGGCCGAAGCGAACGTCAGCCCGACCTGGGCCCGGACATGCACCTGGTTGAGACCTTCGAACTTGTACTCCACCGGGTCCTCGACCGTCATGACGTTCACGTCGGGCTTGTTCAGGAGGTTCAGCGTGGCGTACAGGGTGGTGCTCTTGCCGCTGCCGGTGGGCCCGGTCACCAGCAGGAGGCCGTGGGGGCTTTCCGCCGCAATCTGGAAATCATCGGCCTGCTTGCGGCTGAATCCCAGTTTGGTCATGTCCAGGGGGATGGCGGCTTTCGTGAGGATTCGCATCACCATCTTCTCGCCGTAGACCGTGGGGACCGTGCTGACGCGAAGGTCCACGCGACTGCCGTCGATGGTCAACCCAATGGCCCCGTCCTGCGGAATCCGGCGCTCGGCGATGTCCATCTTGGCCAGCACCTTCAGCCGGCTGATCATCGGGATATACATCGGCATGGGCGGCGGCGAGAGTTCCTGCAACCGGCCGTCGATGCGGAACCGCACCTTGATGGAGTTCTCGAATGCCTCCAGGTGAATGTCGCTGGCGCCGCCTTTGACCGCCGAAGACAGGATGTGGTTGACGAGGCGGATGACGTGGCTGTCGCGGCCCTTGGGCACCGGCCGGTCCAGGTTGACGACCTCCTCGACGGATTCGTCTTCCTCGGGGGCCGTGGTCGACGGGGCGGCGTCGTCGGTGATCTCCTTGACCAGGTTGCGCTTTCCGAAGGCTTCGCCCAGCGCCTCGTCGATCATGTTCAGCGGCGCCACCAGCGGTCGGACGACCAGCGTGGTCAGGAGTTGGATTTCCTCGAAAGCCGTCAGGTCCGTCGGGTTGGCAAAGGCGACCTCCAGGATGCCGTGCTCGCGCGAGAGCGGAACGACCAGGCGCTCGCGGCAGATGCGCTCGCCGATGGCCGCCGCCATTTCCTTGTCGACCGCCAGGGGGGCATCCAGTCCGACCAGGGGCAGGCGCAGGTGTTCGGCATACGTTCGCGCAATGATCTCCTCGGTGACCAGTTCCGACCGGGCCAGCGCCTCTTCGACGGACTGGTTGTGCTGGGCCATCGACTTCTGGACCTCGGCCAGGTCCTCCTGCTTCAGCGCGCCGCGCTCAACGAGCAGGGTCACCAGGAGAGGTTGGCCCGCAACGAAGGTGTCGGTTTCGCTCATCGTTTGCCGTCCGGTTTCTTCTCCGCGCGGTCCGCAGCGCCCTGCCGGGCCATCTGCAACGTGTGCCGCACGCCGCCGCACCCCAACACCACGTGGTCGGTCTCGATCGACTCGATGACCCAGCCCGCGGCCGCGTCGGTTCCCTTTACGGAGTCCCCCGTGCGGTAGACCTTGCCGTCAATAACGGCCATGCGCCCGAGTGTGCCGATGCAGATGCTGCTCAACTGCAAAGGCAACGGCGGCGGCTCCGGCGGCGGCTTGGGCTCGGCGCGAGCGGCCTCTGCCGCTGGTTTCACCCCCTCCGGCGGCTGGCCGGAGCCGGAGGGCGGCGCCCCGGGCTTCACACCCTCCGACGGGGGGCCGGAGCCGGTACCGTCCGCCGAGGACTCGGGCTTGACGTCCTCCCGCGAGGGCGCGGGCCCCGCTCGCCCCGTCGCTGCGTCCGACTTCTCCGGGTGAAGGTAACTCGCCCAGGCGACCTCGAACGGGTCGCGGCCGGCGGGGCTCGCATGGTTCTGGGCCACCACCAACTCCGGCCGCAGCATGGCCTTGGTGATCGCCGGCACGTCCTTCTTCGGGGGAGGCGGCCCCGCACCGACATCCACGATCCCGTAGGTCAGGTACCCCAGCACGGCCACCGCCAGGAATGGCGCGATCTTGTCTACATTCTTAGGCATTTTTCTGCACCAGCCCCAATACGTGAATCCTCATGATGACGCAGCCTGCTGTTTTGTCGATGCGCACCGCCTCGATGCGAAGCAGCCTGTCCGACTGCTCCAGCCACTCCACGAAACTCCGGAGTTGCGCATAGTTGCCCTGCAACTCCATCACGAGCAGCACGGCCATGTACGGGCCGACTTTCCGCGGCTCCTTGGTCTCCATGCCCCGCAGGCGCGCCCCCGCCTGGCGAGATCCGGCCAGGAGGTACTGCACCCACTCGTTGGTGTCGCTCTGCTTGTCGATGCGGGACCGAAACTCCTTGGCGTCGCGGCGGAGGGCCTCGACCTCCTGGATGGCCGCCAGCCGCTTCTGCTCGGATTCCACCGCCGCGCGCTCTTGGTCGATCTGGCTGGAAAGGGGATAGTAGATGGCCCCGACGCCCAGGGCCGTCACCGCGAACACGACGGCCAGGCGCATCCTCACCGGGTCGCCGACCAGTTTGGCGATCTGGGCCTTGTAATGAGCCACCTTCGCCTTGTCGAGTCCCAGGTTCATGCTTCGGTTCCGCCCCTTCGGCCGCGCGCGGCCCCCTCTATCCGTGCGCCGGAGCCTTCTGTGCGTTGGGTGAGGTTTTTTCCTCGTCCTTGGACCCCGGCGCCTTCTCCACCGGGGTAGCGATGATGGTGAACAGCGCGATATCGGCGGCGGCGTCCTTTCGCCACTTGATCTCCGCCAGGTTCACGATCGGAAACGTCCGCTTGAGCAACTCCGCGCCGCGCAGCGACTCCAGGAACGCATCGATCTCCTTGGGGGCCCCTCCGCGGTCGGAGAAACGTACCATGCCGCACATGACCAGAGACCGGTTCACGCGCTGGGTGCTCTTGCCCATGCTCTTCAACTCGTATTGGCCGTTGAACGACTGAAGGCAGGAGTTGGACGGCAAACGCGTCGGCAGGTCACGAAGGTAGTTGCTCCAGATCGCCCGCGTGCCCAGGAACTGTTGAACCGCGGCGACCTCGTCCGAGAGGTTCTTTCGATCGCCGTTGATGACGTCGGTCCGGACGCTCTGCGCCCACTTGTAGGACGCGTTCTGTGTGCAGAGGCCTTGGTGCTCGCCCTCCAGGCCCGTCAGCATGTACCACATGACCAGCGCCATCGCCGCGGCCGCCATGGCCATGCCCATGGCCAGTTTGCGCGGAAACATCTCGGTCAGCGTCAGGGGTGGGCGAATCGCCTTGAACAGGTCGATGCGATCCGACGACTCCTTCTTCCTTGCCGAGAGCGCCAAGGCGAGGCTGTAGGCCGCCGCGTCCTTCCCGGGTCCGGGCGCGGCCATCACTTCCGCCGCCACCTCCTGCCGCAGTCTGTCCACCAGCGATTCTTCCACATTGCCCTGCACGATGATGCCGGTCACGCCTCTGATACCCAGGTTGCCCATGGCATGCACCTCGACGTGGCGGACGGCCGAGGCAATGCTGACCGCCTCCTGGTTCTTGGTCAGGGCGAACCGCCGCCAGAGCACCGGCCTGCCGTTGGCCACAAGGATCGACAGGCCGCCATCTTGGCCCAGGAGCACCCGCGCGAAGACCTTCCAGGCGCGCGGCGGCTTGGCGCTGCGGTCCGCCAGATCGAGCAAGGCGTTGGCCGCCGGCTCAAGGCGTGCCTTTTCTACGCCGGCCTCCCTGAGCGCCTGGCTGAGTTCTTCGGCGAGGCTGCGGCGGCAGGCTGCGATGCTGTAGACTGTCGCATGGTGCAACTTGGATCGGACGTAATCGGCGGCCGCGCTTGCCGCATCGAGTGAGCCGCCGCTGCCGGCCAGCAGCGTCGCGGCCGTCGGCGCCCCCTCAGAACCCTGTTCGAACGTTCGGGTCGTGAAGAAGGTCTGCTCGGCGGCCAGCCCAACGCAGACCGACAGGTGGCGCCGCTGCCGCGGCGTCAGGTGGGATGCGAGCCATTCACCCAGGGTCTTGCCGGGGCCGCCTTCGCCGACGGGCACCCGACATGCCGGCTCCACCTTCCGGCCGGCGA
>Ga0315279_10011348_pt1 | contig 10325 bp, 11 predicted proteins | sample YL17G06_20_MG_FD_203694 | JGI IMG/M metagenome (GOLD analysis project Ga0315279, IMG submission 203694) | Sediment microbial communities from Yellowstone Lake, YNP, Wyoming, USA - YL17G06_20 | ecosystem: Environmental > Aquatic > Freshwater > Lake > Sediment | place: USA: Wyoming | collected...
CAACTTCCGCTCCTTCTGTCTTTGCGCTATCCAGCGCTTTGCGTGCGAGTATCTCGGTGTTTCCTCCGCTTCGGGGACTGCAGACTATCCCTAAGATCTTCAATGAGACACCTGCCGCCATCTCGGCGGCATAGGATTTGAGTCTTCTGCCCGTCTTCTGTCATGATCCTGTGTCGGTATGCTTTTTCTCAGGTTCACCTTCCGTCTGTCTCGTGTCGGAATCCAGCGGAGATTTGCTGGTGAACAAAGTCTTTGATTACTTACGGTGGCTGTAAGTAATTGATGATTTTGTTCACGGTGAAAAAAGTATTTAATAACTAACTACTATAGTAAGTTTATGCAGAAAAAGTTCACCACCAGCCCACTAAGCCACACCGAGCAACAGCTCTACCTCACTCTTGAGGCAGAGGGTCTAAATGTCTTCACCATAGACGACGCGCTGAAGCTCAATCAAGGTTTCTCGCCCGAATACATCCATGTGCTGCTGCAGCGTCTCAAAGAGAAGGGATGGATAACCAGAGCTGGCCGAGGAATCTATCTTCGTCTTCCTGCAAGCGCAGCAATAAATGGCAAGGTGTACCTCGAGGACCCATTTGCTGTTGCACTGAAGCTCTTCCCCGGCTATCTTGCATTCCAGAGTGCTCTCAAGGTCCACGGCCTCAGCGAATACCAGTCATTCACAGTCTTTGTTGCGACCGAACAGAAATCTAGGACCGTGAAGCTGGTGGACCAGTACGAGGTCAAGGCGCTTGCGCTGAAGAAGCGTTTCACTGGGTACGAACATAAGGATGACTATACAGTCTCGACTGTGGCGAAGACGTTCTTCGACTGTTTCTTCCACCCCCAGTATGCTGGAGGCTTGAGTGAAGTGCTGAAGTCGCTGCAATCATGCGAAGCAATGGACTGGAACGAGTTCCTATCACACTGCAAGCGGTTTGGCTCTGACAGTTTCTGCCAGAAGGTGGGCTATCTTCTCTCACTTATGGAGAAGGAGACAGGGCTGAAGGTGCCGAGTTCGGTGATTCGCTATCTTCGATCTCGCACAAATACAAAAACGCGACTTGTCCCACGACTCAAGGGAGGGCAACTCGTCAAAGAGTGGCTCGTAGTAGACAATGTAGGTAAGGACAAGCTGCTCTCATGGTGGTTACATGGCTAAGCCAAAGTCACAACACTCAGCAGCTCAATGTCGTGCTACATCATCTGCCACAAGACTAGGTCTCAGGATGATGCAGCGCTCAGCAGCGGTGACCGGAATGGGACTCCAGTACGTGATGAAGGAGGCAAGAGTTTTCGATGTGTGGGACAGGCTCAGCACGCTTCTTTCTTCCAGAGATGTGCGCAGACATGTGAGAGTAGTCTGCAAGGGTGGAACAGCTCTCAACAAGATCTTCCTAGGAGAACTGCAGAGGTTCTCTGAGGATTTGGATTTTGATGCGTTCTTCTCTGATGCTGGCTTGAGCAGAAGCCAGAAGATCGCCTTTCTGCAGGAAAAAGTCATGAGTGCGGTTAGCACGGCGTATGAAGTAGATGAGCCGAGGCTGATGCGTCAGGTTGTGAGGTTCAACTGCTCTTTCATAAATGAGATGGGAAAATCTGACAGCCTGTTGGCCGAGTTCAACATTGAGACGCCTTTGGTCGGTAAGATCATCAGGGCGACAGCGACAAGTTCAATTCTCAGATTGCCGTCTGCAACTGTTCTGGTCTATTCATTCTATACGCTTGTCGCGAAGAAGCTCAAGACATTCTACGAGAGAGAAAGCGGGAAAGACATTTACGACATATACCGTAGCTTCGAGAAGTGCAGCGATTCTGATATGAGGCAGGTCGTTTCAATGCTGAAGGAAGTGCTGCAGGTTGAGGGCATTGCATACGAGGGCTTCGTTTCAAGTATGTACGCAGCGTTGTCAGACGGTAGCCGACTTTGGAAAGTGCATGCGTCGACGAACCCATACATTCCTCGATCCATGAGAATCGACTGGGGCAAAGCTGGACGTGAGATAAGGGACAGGATCATGCCGCTCCTTTGAGTCCGGTCCAATAGAAGCTGGCTTCGAGAGGTTGTTTGCCCTAGCTGTTGAGGATGCAGCTTCTTCATCAATGCAATTCTTTAACTTTCTACCCGGATTCTGTTCTGGAGAGATCATCTATGTCGGTGCCTTTGACGGATGCTCAGCTTGATGAGCTCAGGAAGTTCACTACGCCTACGATCTGCAACGCCATAGAGATGTTCAAAGTTCGGAGAAGGAACGAGGGCTTCATGCTGCCGGAGATTGTGTGTCGTTTTCCGGATTTGGGGCCGATGGTTGGGTATGTGGCTACGGCGACTCACTGCGCCCGAGAGCCGCCCAGACCTGATGAAGGTGTGGACACGAATGCGTACTATGAGCATGTTCTGGCGCAGCTTAAGCCTCGCATCCTTGTCGCTCAAGATCTGGATAATCCGCCTCTAGGGGCGTTGTTCGGGGAGGTCAACGCTTCCGTTCACAAGGCGTTGGGATGCGTAGGCCACATAACCAATGGAGGCGTGCGGGATCTTGATGAATGCCACAGGATCGGTTTCCAGTACTTCTCGGGCTGCGTGCAGGTTTCACACGCCTATGTTCGCGTTGCGGACTTTGGCAAGCCTGTCAAGGTTGGCGGAGTTACTGTGCATCCCGGGGATTTGATCCATGGAGACAAGCATGGCGTTAGCCTGATTCCGCATAGTGTGGCGGCTGAGCTGGCTTCGGCGTGTCGGGCGATGGAAGCTTTGGAATGGCCGCTGATTGAGTTGGCGCGATCCAAGGAGTTCACTCCTGCCAGGCTTGCGGCGGCTCGTGCGGCTATGAGAGAGCAGTTTGAGAGAGAGTCGGAACGGTTCTCCAAGACGTGAGGCGGGCCGTTCCCCGGGTGAAGATCGTTCATGCCCTGAGTCTTCGGGTTCGTGGGCTACTATGTATGTACAGTTGTCCCCCTCCCCGGTCTCACCTGCGGGACGATATCGATTTTGTCTATACATGTGTATAGACGCCCCCTCTTTCCGAGGGCTTGGATTCTGTGGCCACAAGTGTGGCCACACCCCCCTCGGTTTCTTTCGCGAATGGACTAGAATCCTGTAACTACATACCACTCTGCAATCCCACGGTTTCTGCGAAGAGCCTAAGCCCCTCAGTCTTTGGCAGGTCTATTGGTCTGAGCATGAAGTAGGTTACGCCTAGATCGGTGTAGATGTGTAGTTGCTGGAGGCATTGGTCCGGTGTGCCTGAGACCATTCTGCTTGAGACCTCTTTACGCCACTCCTCGAAGGGCCTGCTTGAACCCTCAGCCCGATGGAACTGTTCTAGGTTCTGGGCCAGTTGTTCTTGGGTTTTGGCTATGTTCAGAAAGGCTGTGGCGGACTTCTCTATTGGGGGAAGCTTCCTAAGCTTTTGGCAGTATTCGTCTAGGATCTGGGTTCGTTTGGCGAAGAGTTCTCGGGGGCAGACCCACCAGTTCGACCGATCAGCGTATCTGGCCACAAGCTTGAGCATGAGCTGTTCGCCGACACCGCCTACGGTTATGGGGATTCTTGGCTTCTGAATTGGCCTGGGTTCGCAGTAGGCTTGGTGGATTCGGAAGTGTCTGCCTTCGTAGGTAGCTGGGCTTTCGGTCCAAAGCTTATCGATTATGATTAGGGCCTCTTTCAGCTGGCTGATTCGTGTGGCTGGGCTTGGGAACTCGTAGCCATATCCGAGATATTCGTCTTGTTTCCAGCCAGCTCCAATACCTAGTTCCACTCTGCCTTTGGAGACGTTGTCGAGGGTGGCGGCCATTTTGGCGAGTAGGGCGGGGTTTCTGAAGGAGTTGCAGAGAACCATGGTTCCAAGCCTGATTCGGCTTGTTAGGGTTGAGAGGGCTGAGAGAGCGGTCCAAGACTCGAGTAGCGGCCGATCGCCCATCAAGTGATCCGCCAGCCACATAGACTCATAGCCCGATCTCTCAGCCTCTAGGGCGGCCAGCCTAACGACTTCCCAGCCACGTCTTGCGTCCGGGAATACACCGTACCTAACGTCAGCCATCGCCTGATCTCCCTATTCCATTGACGCGTTTCAGAAGATCTCAAGATATAGCGCTTCTTGAATGATGACCATTCGGGATCCAGCTCCTGGAATCTTCCGCGCCATTTCTCTTTGAAGGTGATCTTCTAAGGGTTGAACTCGACGCGTATCATCTTGGCTGTGGCCTTGCCCAGCTCATTCTCGGCCCAGTCCACTACGAGGCGTTCTAAGTGCTTTCTCGGCTTGCCGACGCCCATCATAGGGAAACGAGCTTTGCGACCCCGGCAATCGGAGACGGATATCCTAGCAAAGTCACTGTGGTGATTACTGAGAACACCGCGATTGAGCTCCCAGGCTTGTTGAGCCCGATGACCGACATTTTTCCTGTTCTTCTCATTCTAGCCCTGATCATAGCGTTCATCGTCATCGTGATGCTGATCGTAATGGTGGAGTCTTGATGACAGTCGTAGTACCAGTAGTACCCGTAGGGGTTATGGTAGGTGTGTGAGTATTGGTGTCGACGCAGGCAATAGGGTAGGGTGTAAGCGTTTCAGTTCGCAGAGTGATATCTGCATGCAACAAGGATTTGTCGTTGCGCTCGACAGTTTTTGTTTGGCTTGGATTATAGCGGCGATACTATAATGTTCTTATAGTGAAATCACCATAAGTTCTAACGGTGATGAGCCTTGCAGAAGGAAGATTTGATGTGGCTAGCGTCCGCAATAGATGGAGAAGGAAGTATATGCATCAATGAAAAGACCAATCGGATTCAGATAACGGTGAATAACACAAACAGAGAATATGTAACAAGAGCACATCGATTAATGTCAGGATCGGGTTTGGCAAGCCTTAAGAGCAGAATATTCGTAGCCCATTTGGCTGACAAGCTACGAATACTAGTACTTCTCTCTCATCTGATTCCCTTTTTGATGATCAAAAGAGCTCGGGCTGAACAAGTCGTACGATATATCATAAGGTTATACCATCTAAACGAGCTTCCAGACGGCTTCCTGAAAAAGTATGGCTCGAAGTAGTTGCGAACAACAAAAGTGGTGTTGTAGTGAGGCAATCATATCGGATGAATCTGCCCGGGACGTTTCTATATCGAATAGCGCATTATGCACCTAAGTGTCTAACACTATGCATCTTCATACATAGCTAGGTTTCGTCCGTGCGATTACCAGCACAGGGTTCAATCAACTTGAAATATGTTCAGTAGTGTTGAACTGACAAGGCTGACGAAGCTAACAGACACCTAAATAGAGTGTCATTTTCGTCAGCGAAAAAGACTGAGAAGCAAAACATCATGCTGGCACATGATGACTGCGACTTTCCGCTTCTCATCCTCAGAGATCCAAAGCCTATACAGCCGAGGTTGCGTGAGTCCCCCGTTTCCGTCAATCATATCATCAGTCGCAGAGAAGAACAACTATCACCTACAACTCCGAGAACAGATCCATCAAACGTCTTTCCAACCCATGCGCTATCGAGTGTCAATATCTCTATGAGCCTGTGTCTTCAGACTCGAGTCTAGGCTTTTCGGCAAATCGTCTCTAGCGGAGCCTAGTCAACACTTCAGGTCTCGGATATCTGCTCAACGTGTACCGGATCACCAGATCATCGCGTAGTTCAGCGTACCTTCTTCTACAATCTAGTCGGCCCTACGACGCAAGCCGCTGCAATGGTGAAACATGAGCTAGGCTCTTTCGTTGGATATAGAGGGAGTGTGCAACTGTAAGGCTTTTGTAAGTCTATTGGATCATTTGTGTGGCTGCTGCTTAACGGTGACTGATATGGTCAAGGCACTCGTGCTCTATCATTCTCAGGAGTATGGGAACACTGGGCGGATGGCGGAAGCCGTCGCTGAAGGGTTGAAGGGATCAGGATGTGAAGTGGTGAAGTTCAACACAAACGACGGCCGATTCGACATCTCCACTTTCCCCAAGTTCGACTGCGTGGCCTTCGGCTCACCTGACTACTTCAGCTATATTGCAGGCGGTCTGAAGACCTTCATGGACGACCATTACATACAGTCCACAGTGAAGAGACTGGACGGTTACACGGGTAAGCCATATGCTCTCTTCTACTCGCACGGCGGCGGTGGAAAAGTGAAATCTGTGATGGTGGAACTGTTCAAAAGGGTCGGTAAGCAGGTAGGGGAACCAGTAGCATCCTATGGAGAACCAAGCCAACAAGTTCTGAAGGCCTGTAGGGAATTGGGAAAGCAACTAGGCAAGACAGTAACTATCAAGAAATGATTCTCACATCTTCCTTCTTTATACGTAATCCGCCGCGACAATTATTCAATGTTCTCCGCCAGATCCAAGGCCGAACGCGCGCTAGCAAGTGTTAAGGCTCAGAACAGATCCCTATCCCTCGATGGTTTATGAGTGAAAATGGAAGGCTGAGAAGGTTCTGGCTCTGGGAGTTGACGCGACCCGCATTCGAGGATTGGCTCAAGAACGAGCCCGCGCCGGTTGTGATCATCGGGCTCGGCTCTATCGAGCAGCACGCGGTTCACCTACCCTTGGGCTGCGACAGTATCGGTCTCACCAAGTTCATCCATGAGGTCGCCTCCAAAACGAATAGTGTCTGCCTTCATCCCTGCTGGGCAGGACACAGCCCACACCACATGGAGTTCGCGGGCACGGTCACCTTGAATTGGAACACTTTACTCAATGTTGTCTTGGACACGATCAAGAGTCTGGCCTACCACGGCATCAAACGCTTCGTCCTCATCAACTACCACGGCGGCAACACCAACATCATGAAACTGGCCGCCGACATCGCTCGCCGCGAGTTTCGCGTCATGGTGGCCACCCCCGAAGGCCCACAGACAACAGAGCTAGCCAAGAAGATCAAAGAGAGGATGCAACGCTACCTGGAAGTTCACTCCTGTCCCCGCGAGACAAGCTACGCGCTCCACTACTTCCCTGAGCTAGTTGAGATGTGGCGCCTCGAAGGCTGGGAGAACCCCACCCTCATCCCTGAGGAGCTCCGGGAGTTCATGGATCCAAGTCGCCCTGACTACGAGATCGTCAGCCAAATATTCACGGCAAGCATCGGCCCCAATACTCACAACATCACCAAGACTGGCCAGTACAGCACCAACGATCCTCGCGCCGGCAACGCTCAAGAGGGCAAAGCCATGGCAGATGAGGCGACAAAATTCCTCATAGACTTCATAACCACCTGGAAGAAGCTGCCCCTCCAACCAGGGTACAGGGACGATGTCTGCGGCTGCGGAGAAGACCAGTGTCACGGACACCATAGTGCTTGAAGAGATCGCGCTAGCACAACTCTATACCAGAGACTATTCCCCTTTGGAAAGATTTCATGCACGATGGCGAGTATCCACCCACAGGTTCTAGAAGATTCATTTCTGTTGTCGGGTCTTGATCTTGTGTTCGATTCCTGGAATTATCTTGTTGTCATGCAGAATTCGAACTCTATTTCGCCGATAGAGCTGTATGAGATTGTTCTCGACCCAATTCTCTATCCCCCATTCGTTCACGATCATTGCCACCTGCTCAAAATCCAAGGATCGTCGATTCTCATGAATGAAACTGTTCAGTCGCGTTGCGTTGAGGCGCGTGATGCCTTCGGGTTGTCTGAAGGCGAGACGGAGGGCGACTATAGCTTCTCGTGCCGGTGACCAGAAATCCAGTTCCCAGCGTCTCTTCGGCTCGACATAGGGTTGGAGAATCAAAGGAGGCCGGCCATCCAAGATTCTGTCAAACACTTCAACAAAAAACGGTTTGCCGCTCACCCGCAACTCTATGGCATAGGTTGTCATCTTCCGATCTTCAAATCTTCTTGTCTGAGCAGTAGTTGTCTTGTACTGAACTTCCTTGATCTCGGAGAGCTTGTCGGCCAATGCTTCCATTTGACGAAAACTCACTTGGCTGGAAAGAAGGTCCAGATCCTTGCTTCGTAAGGGGTTCGTCATGTACACGGACATGGCTTGGGACCCGTATAGTAGAAGATCGCCAATTCCCTGCTCCGCTAGAAATGAGTACGCGGCTCGAAGGAGTGCTATCCATTCCTTAGGAGCTGCACGTATTTCTCTTGGGCGCCTCAACTAGCCTGTCACTCCGAGCTGTTTCCCGGCAGCCATTATGATTTCATGTTCGCTCAGGTTGCTTACTGTCCGAAGACCCAGATGGCCGACTCCTCTCTCTTCGACAAGTTTCCAAAGCCCAGAATGACTGTACTGTCTTGCAATTTTTAGGAAATGTGCCCTCACAGCGATAAAGACCAACGCGGCAACCTCGGTCTCTCTTGAAGATACGACCTCAAGGATACGATTGAACAGCAGGCGCAGAGTTGTGCCGAGATGCATTTCGTCAGCCCGCCTCAGCAAATAAGGAAGATCCAATACCCTTGTTGATATGATTGCTATGACGAAAGAGATCGTGCCTGATTTCCTACTTACGTCTCTATGCAACTCCTGAATGAGACAGTCCTCAAGAGACGCCATCAAAATCTTATCAAGGACTCTAGAACGCGCAAGACCATCAAAGTCTGTCAGCACCGGCCGCATCTCTGCCTCAGGAATTTCCCAATTCAGACCGTATCTTCGGAAGACTGCAAGTCCGACCCAAACCTCAGGTTTCCTCGAGTTCATAGTGTACAACTGCTGCAGATTGACAGATCCCACATCACGAGTTCGCATTCTCAAAACCTTTCCCTTAACTAGAAGCGTCAGGTAACGCCGCAGCGTCTTGTGCTCCTTGAAGACACCCACACGTGCAGCCTCTCGCAGTATGTTCCTGAACGAAGCAGCATCACCGAGCGCCTCCACTATGCCGACCAGCTCCTCCGCCTTTCCGGCGTCTAGGGTTCTCGACAAAAGTAACGCCTGTGGGATTAATCCCGCAGGGACAACTTAACAGTTGCGGTGTCCATCCACACAAGCCGCATAGGAGAAAAGATGCCGCCTGTCATGCGATCTTGGGCGCAGTTGAGACTCTCCCGAAACTACTATTTGCGACGTTTGCTCTTGTGCGCATCACGATGCTTGAAGAACGCGCGTCAGACAGGGTTGCTGAGTCCGGTCTATCTCTCTTCTTCTTCTGTGCACGTTTCCATTGGCAACGCTCTCAAGTTCTACAAGGTCTTCAGATTTCTGTGTGGGATGTAGTTGGGTTGCGATTTCTTTCACTACTGCATACGGGATCTAGAATCACTTAAGAGCAGGTGCGAGAGCCCAACACCGTCGAGACTTTTGATCTACAGGGTGATTGTTTGAGGACTCTGATCGTCTACTATTCTAGGACGGATACGACAAAGAAGGTGGCGGAGGCAATCTCAAAGCTTCTCTCAAGCGACATAGAAAGAATCGTTGACAAGAAGAATAGGCTTGGAATGATGGGCTACCTCTTCGCTGGGAGGGACGCATCAAGAAAGAGACTCACCGAGATCGAAGATGCCAAATTCGATCCCGCCCAATACGATCTCACGATCATCGGCACACCCGTCTGGGCGTCTACTGTGTCCGCTCCGGTAAGGACCTATCTTGCGAAGCACGGAGAGAAGCTCGGAAGAATTGCTTTCTTCTGCACTTGTGGCGGAAGAAAAGGAAACGCGTTCGAGGAGATGGAGCGTCTATGCGGAAAGAAGCCGCTGGCTGTACTGGAGTTGACTCAAGCCGAGGTTGAGAAAGGAGAGCATCTTCAGAAAGCGAGAGTCTTCGTCGAAGATATGAGTGCAAGACTGTGATTCGAGGTTCTTCGAGCTGAGCGAAGGTTAGGCCGGGTTGTTGGTTCCCTTGAACTGGCTCATGTAGAGGCTGTAGTAGAAGCCTTTCTCGGCAATAAGTGACTCATGTGTGCCTCTTTCCACTATCTCCCCGTCTCTGATGACGAGAACTTGATCGGCCTTCCTTATTGTGCTCAGGCGATGCGCGCGCTATGAGTTGACAAAAGAGGCTGCACGGGGAGAGCACTTTCAGAAGGTAGGAGCTTTCCTTGATGAGATCACTGCCGGCTGCTGAGGGCATCAAGGTCTGTGTTCGAATATTCTCAGCGCATTTGTCCCCCACAACTTCTGTTTCTTCATGTCTGTGAGGTGGGCAAATCGGATCCGAGCCATCTCAAATTCTTGGTCATAGATGGGACTGCCGCTGGCGAAGAGAACGCGTTCCTCTCCAATCTCAGCCACCACTTCCTCGATGAAGTCTTCTCGATATGTGCCAGCAGTCTCGATGGCAACGTTGGGGCAGGCCTCCAGCATACGCCTTGCTTCGAAGAGTAGCATGCCGCTGATGTTGATCTGCCCGCCGTTGCATGCAACGAATTGCACTGC
>Ga0315279_10011349_pt1 | contig 10324 bp, 10 predicted proteins | sample YL17G06_20_MG_FD_203694 | JGI IMG/M metagenome (GOLD analysis project Ga0315279, IMG submission 203694) | Sediment microbial communities from Yellowstone Lake, YNP, Wyoming, USA - YL17G06_20 | ecosystem: Environmental > Aquatic > Freshwater > Lake > Sediment | place: USA: Wyoming | collected...
ACCGGTAATCAATGCGCGCACAGATTACAATCATCCCTGCGAGATTCTCGGGGACCTGGCCTATATTCACGCTCGCAAAGGCCGCATAGAAGGAATCAAAGTAGCCTTTGTGGGAGAAGCGACCAATCTGTGCCATCCCTGGTTTGAAGCGGCTGCGCGCCTGCCCATTCAAGTGGTTCAGATTAGCCCAGAAGGCTTCCAGGTCAATCCGGCCCTCTTAGCCGAACTCAGGCAGGATGCGGTGGGAGAGTTATCTGTAACGTCTCATCTGAAGGAAGGTCTGCAAGATGCCGATGTGATTTACACCGATTGTTGGCCGGCGCGTGGAAATGAGCTGGAGCACCAGCGTATCCAGGACCTTTTTGAGCCTTATCAAATCACGACCGAGAACCTGGCCTGGGCGGCGCCTGACGTCTTGTTCCTGCCGTGCCCGCCCGTTCATCGGGGTGAAGAAGTTTCAGAGGCTGTAATGCAGTCAGCGGCTTGCTGTGTGTACGAGGCAAAAGAATATCTGTTACACGCTCAAAATGCCGTTCTCTTAACCTTATTAGATGGGCAGAAGGAAGGATAATCCTATGAAACAACCTGTAGAATTGATGAATTTATTCTGGACAACCGCAGGGGTATTCCCAGGCACCGCTGAAATCAGCCGTTTTGATTTCAAAGACAGGGTAGAAGCCGCGGCCAGGGCTGGTTTTAAAGGTATTGGCATCTGGCATACGGATCTGGATCATATCCTCCTGCATCGATCGCTTGAGGAAATGAAGATGATCCTGGATGACCACGGTATCCAATACGTTGAGCTTGAGTTCCTTACGGATTGGTTCCTCACCGGTGCAAGGAAAGCAGAATCGGATAACCGTAAGAAGAAACTGTTGAAGGCGTCTGAGGCACTGCATGCAAAACATATCAAAATCGGGGATTTTGATAATACTCCCTGTCCCATGCCCCGTATCATTGAGGCATTTGCAGCATTATGCAAAGAGGCGGAGGATTACGGTGCGACGATCGGTTTTGAGTTTATGGCGTCTGCGATGCTCAATACCCTGAAGGATTCGTTGACCATGGTAAAAACAGCGGGCGCTAAGAATGGCGGTTTAGTCCTGGATATCGTTCATGTCGTGAATCTTGGGATTACCTATGAGGAAATAAGCCATATCCCCTTGCAGTATTTGATCAACCTTGAGTTAAACGATGGAACCCTGCCCGGAAGCCCCAGGTATGATCCCTCTAGAGCCAGAAGATTCTGTGGAGAAGGCGAGTTCGATATTAAAGGTTTTATCAAGTGCGCAGATAAAATGGGCTACACAGGCCCCTGGGCGGTGGAAGTTTTTTCGGAGGAACTGACGAGTCTATCATTGGAAGAACTAAACAGACGCGCATATGAAACCACCATAGCTCAGTTTGATGTTCAATCCCTGTAAGAATACCGGGTCCCTGATTCACGGAACTCCCTATCTGGGCGATTTTACCTGTCGAGATCATAGTACAATCACGCAACATGCAACCCAAACTCCCACGTCGCATCAAATGGATCTACGGCTCAGGTGATATCGCCTTCAGCCTGACCAACACCATCCTGTCCGTCTACTTCGCCATTTTCCTGACGGATGTGGTCGGCCTGCCGGCGCGGCTGGCGGCAGCTGCCATTTTCGTCGGGCGCACCTGGGATTACATCAACGATCCACTGGTGGGCTATATCTCCGACCGCACCCGAAGCCGCTGGGGACGCCGCCGGCCTTTCTTGCTTTTTTGCGTATTGCCGTTTGCGTTGAGCTTTGTCCTGCTGTGGGTGCACCCGCCCTGGAGAAGCCAGCTTGGGCTGGTGGTGTATTATGCCCTGGCTTACGTATTCTTTGACGCTTGCTTTACCCTGGTGAACATGCCATATGCCGCCCTGACCCCAGAGCTGACCGAGAATTATGATGAACGCACCAGCCTGACCTCCCACCGCATGTTTTTCTCGATTCTAGGCAGCCTGATCGCTTTCACCGTTCCGCTTGCACTGGTGGATCGCTTCATTCCGCAAAATGACGGGCGGGTGTTGTGGATGGCGATCCTGTTTGGGGGTGTAAGCATCCTGCCGGTTTTACTGGTCTTTTTCAATACCCGCGAGCGGCAGGATTTTATGACCCTTGAGCAGCCCAAGCTGATCCCATCTGTGAAAGCCGCCTTCCAGAACAAGCCTTTCCTGTTTGGAGCGGGCATCTACCTGCTAACCTGGGTGGCGGTAGACCTCCTCCAAACTACCCTGCTGTTTTTCTTAAAATACGTGCTGCGGCGCGAAAACCAATCGGACTTGATCATGGGCACGATTTTTGTCACCGCTCTGCTTGCCCTGCCTCTATGGAACTGGGCCTCGCGGCGCTGGAATAAACGCCTGGCGTATATTGGCGGGATCGCCTTTTGGGCTGCGGTTCAGCTGGTTCTGGTCACCCTGGGGCCAGGAGCGAGCCTGGGCTGGCTGCTGACGCTGTGTGTCCTGGCGGGCGTCGGGGTCAGCGCCGCGCATGTGCTGCCCTGGTCGATCCTCCCGGATGCCATCGAGTGGGACGAGTGGCGCACCGGAGCGCGGCATGAGGGCATGTTTTTCAGCCTCATCTCCCTGATGCAGAAAATCGCCTCATCCATTGCCATCCCCCTGGTTTTGTTGCTGCTGGATGCTACGGGTTATGCCCCCAATGCCTCCCAGCAGCTCCCCAGCGCCTTGCTAGGGATTCGGTTGGTAGTTGGGCCAGTCCCAGCGGTGCTGCTATGTGCAGGGATTTTGTTTGCCGTGCTGTACCCACTGGACCGGGGTCAGTTTGCCCGTATCGTGGTGGAATTGGAGCAGCGCCGCCAGCAAAAGAAACTCGAAAAAACACAGGGGGACGTATGAGCGCCATCGAAGTTCGGCCGGTGCGCAGCGCCCGCGAACGGCGCACCTTCTTGCTATTTCCCTGGCGCATTTACCGTCATGACCCGCTGTGGATACCGCCCTTGCTGCCTGAGCGCGCCGCACGCACGAACCCACGCAAGGGGGTATTTTTCAAGCGCGGCAGCGTAGAATTCTTCATCGCCTGGCGTGGTCGCCAGCCTGTGGGCACCATCTGTGCCGCCGAAGACCGGGCAGTGAATGCCCAGCGCGGCCTGCATGACTGCATGTTCGGCTTCTTCGATTGCGTAGACGATTATGAAGTGGCTCAGGCTTTACTGGATACTGCCGCAACCTGGGCGCAAGAACACCACCTGCAAACCCTGTATGGGCCTTTCAATCTGGATTATGAGGACAGTTATGGGATTCTAATTGAGGGCCGCGATCGCCCACCGGCGCTGCTATGTGGGCATACGCCTCCATACTACCAGGATTTTGTCGAACGTTATGGCTTCCAGCCCACGCGTGGCGATAACCTGGCATTTGCGATCAGCCCGGATTTCAATTCCCCCGAATTTCAGTTGATCTCCCGCCTGGCAGACCGTCTGCGCAAACGTGGTGCGATCACCGTCCGCGGCGCCCGCCTGGATCGTTGGGATGAAGAAGTAGATAACATCCTATATCTGCTCAATAAAGCCACGACTCACCTTGTAGATTACATCCCCTGGCAGCGCGCCGCCCTGGAAGAAATGCTGGCTTCGTTCCGCACTATTGCCGACCCGGAGCTGATCTTATTCGCCGAAGTCAAGGGCCAGGCGGTGGGGTGGTTCCCGGCCCTTCCCAACCTGGGTGAAGTTTTCCAGCATGTCAACGGCCTGCGTTACCCATGGGATTACGCAAAACTGGCCTGGTATATGCGGCATAAGACGAAATCCCTGACGATTAAAAGCGTTCTGGTGCTGCCAGAATACTGGAATTTAGGAGTGGGGGTGTTATTAATGGATGAAATGGCGCGCCGCACGCAAGGTAAGGGCTATGATTGGGTGGACCTTTCACTGACCAGTGCCGACAATCCAGCAACCCCCCACCTGGCTGAACGCATGGGTGCTAAAATCTATAAGCGCTATCGCGTCTACCGGCGACCGGTGGATCGTCAGTAGGGGCTAAGCATTTTTCCCAAAGCCACAAATCGGAGAGACAGGCGGTGTTGATGGCGATGAAAGTCTCGCCAGCCTGGGGCAGCGCCTCCCAGGCCGCCAGGGTAGAGCAGGCAGCGTAGCGGGCGGTCTGCGCGTCAGGCCCGGGCGGAAAGTCAGCTCCCAGGAATATTGCTATAAAACCAGCCGGAGGCAGCGATGCAAGGGAAACGTGTGCAAGTGAATCAGATCGAATTGAAGACCCAGAAATGCGGAGCAGATGGAGAGTCAATCATTTTTCTGCATTATAGCGGGGCAAACTTGATGATGTGGCGGCGAATTATTCCCTATTTTCAAGATCAGTATCGCTTAATCCTGGTGGATCTCAGGGGGCACGGCAAATCAGATAAACCAGAAACCGGCTACCATATCGACGAAATGGGCCGCGATGTCATTGGGATTATGCAGTATCTCAAGCTTGAGCAGGCGCATATGGTGGGGAGTTCACTGGGCGCGGAAGTGGGGCTCAGCATAGCGGCCAATTATCCTGAAAAGGTGATTTCGTTAGCCTGCGATGGCGCACTGTCCAGTGAATATGGCCCTTATGGCACTTGGGAAGGGTCGGAGACAGATTATGAAGAGCATGTCGCACGCCAGCTGGAACAGATGCAAAATACCCCTGAGACCATTTTTCCTTCGGTAGATGCGTTGGTGGCTGCCAGCCGGGAAGCCTTCGAAAAGTATGGCTGGTGGAATCAGTATATTGAAGCTGTCGTGCGATATGGCGCTTATAAGATAGACGAAGGGAAATACGTGAGAGGCTTTCGGAAACATGCCATGGAAAACTATATGGAGTATTATTTTCACTGCCGCTTCGAGGATTATTACAGAAAAGTGAAATGCCCTTTATTGATGCTGCCAGGAAAAGATTTATTAGCAAATGAGCGGGAAAAGGCTGCGATGGAGGGGCTAAGGGAACTTGCAGAGCAGGGAGAGATCGTAGCAGTCAGCGGATGGGAGCATCCTTATGGTTGGTTACTTGATCCAGAAGAGGTGTGTAAAGTGATATTAAAATTCCTGGGTGACACAAAAACAAAGCAGGCGGAATGGAAATAGGCTAACCATTATCCACCCAGATCGGCCTACAGGTGAGAGGTATTTGAAACCAATGGAGCTTGCTGATGAGCTTTCACAGTAATTTTATACAGTAGCTGGCAATGACCGAGAGACAGAATTGTCCCGTATGCCAGCAACTGCCGATGCCAGAAGGAATGGTAGATATTGTTGAGCTACCCAACTCCTGGCTCAACGCCGAGCCTGTCGAATGCTTGAGGGGTGCATGCCACTTAACCGCTGAAGAGTTTAAGGCGTTCGTGAATAAGATGCGGAAGGTCATCGCCGAGAATTCCAGGTGAACTGACCCTGCGCTGCAGCCGAGAATAAACAAAGCCTGGTTCATCTTCTGAAGGAGCATGGTTTTAACAAAGTCGCTTGACAACTTGGGATAAAGCTGTTTCTCATCAGACCGCTGGTTTCGATACGGACGGAAAAGCACCGTCCTACTCAACCAGCAGGTTTACTGGTCGAGTAGGATGCTGTATTTTGGCATCCGTATCGAGACCACGCTGACTTTGTTAAAGCCCTGTCTGAAGGAGGTCAGCATGTTGCGTATCAGTAAAAACCTACGCGACTGGCGTTTACTCATCTGGATTTTGCTGCTGATATCGGTTTTTGGACCCTGGGAATATGATAATATCTTCATACCATCAGAATACCCTTGCTCCATCCGGCTTCGAGAAAATATCTGTGGGGTGCCGGTGACAGGAGTATGGATTCTCAGTGGACTTTTCGGTGTTTTCTGTAATTCCATCCTGGAGCTGGCTAAGGGAGCAGCGGTTACCCATCCTCTGGCCAGGGATATTTTCATCGGATTAATCCCCTTCCCGCTTGTATTGCCCTTTTTCAGCATGTTTCTTATGATCGTGTCTGGCGGACACCGGTCTCAGCTGGCGTTCCACATGATCGCCTGCAGCGTGGCTGCCGGTGTCGGTCTGATGCTGGGCCTCATTGAACATTTCAACCGGTTCTGGTTGTTGTGGGGCGTTTGGCTCTACGTGGGATTGATGGCCAGCGCGTTGGTTCTAGAAGTAATGGTGCTGGTGGGGAAAAGGAGTCCCCCTGCTGCTGAGCAGCCAGGAAGATAACTAAGGCGCAGCCCCCCACACCGCTTGAATTGCCTCGACCAGACACTGGTAATCATCCGTCAGCTTTCCCGATTGCTCCAGCGAGATATACTGCTCCGCGCCTGCCGGGCGCGGTGGCGGGTCCGCGCAGGCATTCACAGCCGGGTCCGTGGGGCAGCTATTGGAATACACGGCCTGTGCTGAGGCCCCGCCCGTAAAAACGCACTCGTCCTTCCCGTTCAACCCCACGCCATCCCCAATATCCACCGTGTACCCTTCACAGGCTGAAGACGCAGCCTGATACAAAGCCTGGCTGCGCGCCCCGGGGAACAGCGTCCCGTTGCTGATGAACAGGTCCGGGCAGCTTCCCAGGCTGTTGGCATGCAATTGGAGCGTGATCGTGGTTCCATCGCACGGCGACAGGGCGCGGTGGGTTGCCTGGAACATGCTCTGCGTGGTGTGAGCCGCGTCTGAAACGCGGTATGCTTCCAGCGGCCCGCAGGCCCACGTCTGCCCTGTACAGGTCGAGAAATCGCTGTTGGCGCAGCGGTGTGTCCCGGCGACCAGCAGGGCGCGCGCCCTGCTCTGGCGGAAAATCGTCACCGCCTGTGGGTCAGTGAACCAATCGGCGACCGGGTGCGGCACCTCAATAATCAGGGGGAACTGCTCCGCTAAATCCTGGCTGTTCCCTGCCGTGCGGAACACATAGGTTCCCCAGCCTGTTGATACTGGCGCGTCCTCGCGCAGCATCCAATAACGTTCACGATTATTGCGCACATCGGTAAAGTAAACCAGATGATAGGGAAAGCCCTGGCTGTGGATGATCTGGCAGGCAGCCGGAATTTCTCCCTGCAACACTGCGTGGACCAGTTCCTCCCAGGCTGCCATTTGTGCCTCGGTAGGGATGCGCAGCCCTTCGGAATTGGGGCCGGGCATCGCCAGCACGATCGCATAGATTTCGCTTCCCAGACCGCCAATCATGGGTTTAACGCAGGTAAGGTCGGGAAAGGCAGACCGGGCGGGAGAAATATTAGCCACGGGAGTCTGGGGCGGCAAAGGGCTGGGCGAAGGTGGGATCGAAGTTGGATTCGCGGAAGGCGTGGGGGTAGCAAGCGGGAGCGGTGCTGTGTACCCCGCCTCAGTCGGGTAAGCTGAGGCAGCCGCTTGCGGTGTGATCGTTTCAACCCGAGCGGATGTACTCCAGCGCAGCGCTAAAAAGGCTGTCATGCCGACAAGTCCCAGGCAAAGTGTCCCCAAACCCATCAGGATCAACCGCTGCGTGCGCGTCATCGCTGTCCAGCATATCACCGAACGCCCGGGGCGTCAAATTTGCCCAGGCAGGTTTTACTATATTATTGATTCACCTATCCCCCCTTGCCCCCCTTCCCTGGAAAAGGGAAGGGGGGATAAGAGCCGAAAATGGGTATATGCAAGCGGCATAGCCGCTTGCATATACCCATTTTCGGTAAATCACTCCTCCCCTAACTGGGGGAGGGGTAAGGGGTGGGGGTAAAGTTCAAATGCAATTCCCCACGAGGGCCATATTAACCGCTTGCTTCGGGTTACTTATTGGATGTACAATTACTTTACCCGTTTCAGGAGGAAAAATGGAACCCGCACTCGCACAGGAGTATGATACAGTAGAGAATGATTACTCGTTGGGATAAGTGGTTTTCTGAAGGCAATCTAACCAAAGACACGCGTATCCTGGCGGCTCCGCCTTCGAAGTGCGTTGAAACCGCGGCCCTGGAATTCCTGGCGAGGGGGAAACGCTTGATCCTGGACCTGGCGTGTGGAATAGGGAGGGACACATTCTGCCTCGAGAGTCACGGCCTGTCTGTCATCGGTACAGATGCCGCCTTCAATGGGTTGCGGGTGGCTCAGCAGACCAAATCGGAGCGCGGCGCAGGCACTGAGCTGGTAGCGGCAGACGCGCGGCAACTTCCTTTCAAGGATGGGTCATTGGAAGGGGTGTATTGTTTTGGGCTGCTGCACGAATTCACGAGCGAGCACAGGGAAGAGGATGTGGAGCAAGTAATGGCCGAGATCCTACGCTTGCTGGGCGATGAGGGGATTTTGGTACTTACCGTGCTATCAGGAGAGCCGGAGGCTGGACTGCCCTTGGTGCAGTTGTTTTCCCGTCAGATGTTTGAGCGGGCCACGCAAGGCTTACAGGCGATTGAGATCAAGATGTACGATGATGTTGGCTGTACGGGTAGACCCGATTATCACATATGGTATGGCGTGTTCGAGAAGTGAAGTGCATCGTTTGACGTATGAAACCCCAAGATCTGACAGGTTAGGGGCGAGAGGCGCCGCTTCGGCGCCCAGAAACCTGCAGGTCGGACATCCTATTTTTAGGTGAGGTCAGAACAATGGCAAAAAAGGACAGATTTACCAAAATACTGGCAATCGTTGGCACCGTGCTCGTGTGGCTGCCAATTCTGGCGCCCGTTGTTTTTGCGGCGATCCGATTCATACAAGCACGCAGGGTCATGTTCGACTACTTTATACCTGCGGAGCTCTTTCCGGTAGTCCTGGTTGGCAGCGGACTGCTCCTATGGGCCGCAATTCGGGCGCGCTCGCGGCGAGGGATCATCGGCTGGAGTCTCGGTATTGCCGTCGGCTTGCTGGTCGCCAGTATGGCGCTGGCTCAGGTCACAGGGCTGGACTCGGGTGAGACCGAGATAGGGGGGTGGCAGTGGGCACTCGTCCTCGCCTTGTTTGCTGGCTTTTGGTTGGGGCTTCTGGGAATCGCCATTGGCGGTATATTATTGGTGCGCGATTTATATTATTTATGAAAAGAATCACACGCGACAAGACTGTCCCACTGCACCGGCGGTATAAGGTCCGCGAGCCGGTCGCTGAAGTTGAGCTTGGTGAAACGTTCATCGTGGAAACCATCACTTTTCGCACGCCCATCATTCGCACGCTCCGGGACGCCAATCCGGAAACATATCGCGAGCGGGAGGAGACAGGTCCGATCTTCGTCAAAGGCATTGAGCCCGGCGATGTGCTTAGAATCCAGATCGAGAGTATCACCCCCGAAGGTCATGCCAGTGGAGGGTGGTGGCGTGACCCCAAGGAGAACTCGTTCCTCAGGTTGGAAGGTGGGCGTGTGCATTTCCCGGGTGGACTGTCTGTCCCTCAACGGATGATGATTGGCGATATCTACGTTACGCCGGATGAATTGCCCGCAGGAAATCCATGGGACAACGGCGGAAATATGGATTTCAAAGACATTGCCTCCGGTAATTCCTTGCTCTTGAAGGCCATCCTTTCAGGCGGCTTACTCGTCCTCGGTGACTGCCACGCCGCCCAAGGAGATGGCGAGATTTTGGGCCTTGCGGCCGAGTGCGCCGCAGAAGTGAAGCTCAACATCACGAAGGATGAGATGATTCGCGCGGAAAGGCCAACCATTTTGAAACCTGGTGCGTTTATCAGCATTGCCTGTCGAATGGACTACGCCGAAGCGCGGGATCTCGCTGTGGAGGATGCCAAGAAGATCCTTACTCGTCTGGCAGGCTGCACCGAGGAAGAAGCCTACCTCTTTGTCACCACGGTTGGAGATCTCCGCAACGGCGCCGTGTGGGGCATGGGCAAGACCGAACCCACGTGGGCCAAGCATCTGCCTGTGGTTGTGGGTGTCGAAGTTCCTTTCGTACGGAACGGTACGCTATAATCCTATTGCCAGGAGGTTTTACATGCCGAATCAAATTTTTCTTTACCTGGGTGCTTTCTTCACCTTTGCATGGGGAGTGGCCCACCTGTTTCCGACCAGGTCGGTGGTCAGGTGAATTTTTTGCCTTTCAAGCTGTGTCCGGTGATTTTCACGGGTTCATCGGTTCTGATCCTGTTGGGTAGCCTGCTGTGATATTGCTGCTACTCCAAACTGAACACATTCGGTTTTAGCCAATCATTTGAGGAGAAGAACAAATGGACAATTTAGATCCACGCATCAAAATCGCCTTGATATCCATTCATCCCACAACCAGGAATCCAGCCTGGCATGGCTGCCCGACCGCTTTGGGGGTTCTGCGCGGGGTAAGGATGGCGGTAGCCGTATGGCGCCCCTATCCTGGCGCGAATAATATCCGCGAGATTGCCTTGCATATCGCCTTTTGGGAAAACAGCGTGGCGAATCGAATCAG
>Ga0315279_10011350_pt1 | contig 10323 bp, 10 predicted proteins | sample YL17G06_20_MG_FD_203694 | JGI IMG/M metagenome (GOLD analysis project Ga0315279, IMG submission 203694) | Sediment microbial communities from Yellowstone Lake, YNP, Wyoming, USA - YL17G06_20 | ecosystem: Environmental > Aquatic > Freshwater > Lake > Sediment | place: USA: Wyoming | collected...
GGGCATCGCAGAACCTATGTGGGTGCCCTGCCTGGCCGGATCATTCAATGGATCAAAAAAGCAGGATCGAATAACCCGGTCTTCATGTTGGACGAAGTGGACAAGATCGGAATAGACTTTCGTGGGGATCCCTCCTCCGCGCTTTTAGAGGTATTGGATCCGGAGCAGAACTTTTCCTTCTCAGATCACTATATCGATGTTCCCTTCGATCTCTCAAAGGTAATGTTTATCACCACTGCGAATGTGCTCGATCCCATCCCTCCTGCCCTCAGGGATCGGATGGAGACCCTCGAACTTCCAGGCTACAGTGAAGACCAGAAGATGATGATCGCCAAGGAGTTTTTGATTCCCAAACAGATCAACGAGCATGGATTAAGTTCAGAGTTCATAGAATTTCAGGATGCTGCCCTTCAGATGATCATCAGTTCTTATACCCGAGAGGCAGGTGTCAGAAATTTGGAGAGGGAGATCGCAGCTATCTGCCGTGGGGTGGCCAAAGATGTCGCCCGAGGGATTACGGAGAGAGTGGTGCTCGTTCCAGAGAAATTACACAAATTTTTAGGGCCGGTTAAATTCTTCCTCGAAGCGGCGGAACGGACCTTTGAGCCAGGCGTGGCTACAGGTCTGGCCTGGACGCCTACTGGAGGAGACATCATCTTTGTGGAGGCGACCAAAATGAGGGGGGAGAAAGGATTGACATTAACAGGGCAATTGGGAGATGTGATGAAAGAGTCCGCCCAGGCCGCACTGGCCTATGTGCGATCCAAGGCGAAAGAACTCGGTATTGAGGAGGACTTCTTCGAGAAGAATGATATTCATATCCATGTTCCAGCGGGCGCCATTCCAAAGGATGGACCTTCTGCTGGAATAACCATGTTTGTAGCGCTGACCTCCCTTTTGACCAACAAGCCCGTCCGAAGCGACGTCGCCATAACCGGGGAAATTACATTAAGGGGTTTGGTCCTTCCCGTGGGAGGGATCAAAGAGAAGGTTATGGCAGGGATGCGGGCGGGGATTAGGACGATCATCCTTCCAAAGAAGAATGAAAAAGACCTGGAGGAAATCCCAGAGCGAATTCGGAACGAGATGAGTTTTAAGTTCATCGAAAGGATGGATGAAGCGATCGAATTGGCATTGAAGCACACAGAACCGCGTAGCGAAGAACATGAGGTGGTTAGCGCACCGAGTGCCTAAGGCCAAGAATTTCTCTTCCCTTTGTCCCCTGTGAGTATCTGACCATCCATGGTTAGTGGAGCCCCTGGGTCATAAACAATTTCCAAGCCCTGTACCTAATATGGTGCAGGGCAAGCACCAGCAAATAAATAATTTCCAATGATCAACCCGCCTGGCAAAGAACTTTTTCGGTGGGCAGGTACCCAAAAATTTGATTATTGGTATCAATTTAGCCTTTTGAAAAGAGTTTCTTTTTTCATCTCGATAGACGGGGTTTTCTAACCCCGTCTTGGCGGGACAAGGATGTCCCGCCTATCGGATCCGGGGCTAATTTAGGGTTTTCCAAAGAGCTAAAGTGTTGCGATTATTTGAGTTTGATATCTTTCCTGTGGTCTATGGATTATCCTAAGCTCAGAGGCATCAATGCCTTTCAGGTCCAGATTTCAGGCCAAACCCTAATCTGCCTTCAGGATCCACAGAATGTCAGTGAGAAAACCCTCTTTTTACCCCCTCCTCTCTATTTCATTGTCTCCCTCTTTGACGGCCAACATTCGATTCTGGATATCCAGGCTGAATATATGAGGAGATTTGGGGAGTTTCTTTATACAGAAAAGGTACAGGAGATCATTGGTCAATTGGAGGAAAATCTATTTCTGGAAGGGGAGCGGTTTCAAGAGGCACGGAGGCTGAAGGAGGAGATTTTTAAGAGGACTCCGCTCCGTGAAGCCGCATTCGCTGGGAAAAGTTACGAGAACGATCCCGAACGACTAAGGGTTCAACTGGAAGGGTATTTCAAGGGATCGGATGGTCCGGGCCTTCCTGAAGAGAAAGAGGGCATGAATGGATTGAAAGGAGTGGTTGCCCCGCACATCGATTTTCAAAGGGGAGGGTTCTGTTATGCCTTTGCCCATCGAGAGATAGGGGAAAGAAATTCCTCCCGATGCTTTGTCATTTTCGGGACAGCCCACACCTCAATGGAATACCCCTTCTGTCTCACTCGAAAAGATTTTGTGACACCGCTGGGCACTTTGAATGGAGATAAGGAACTGATCGATTCTATCGAATCCCGATGTTCCTTTGATCTTTTTCAAGATGAAGGGGTCCACCGAAGCGAACATTCCATTGAGTTTCAATGTGTCTTCCTCCGTTACGTTTATCCAGAGCCCATTCCCCTAAAGATCGTCCCCATCCTCAGTGGATCATTCCATGAGGCGATTGAGAAGAAAATCTCACCGATGGAATTCAAACCGATCCGGCAGTTCATCGAAGCCCTCAGAGAATCCATTTCATCCCTTGGGGAGAGGGTTTGTTACATCGCCAGTGCCGATCTTTCCCACATGGGCCATCAGTTTGGGGATCGGGAAGGTATAAGGGAATATGGTCTCAGAATCTTGGCAGAAGAGGATCAGGAGATGTTGGAATATGCGGAGAGAATGGATGGGGAAGGTTTCTTTTCATCGATTTCGAAAGAAAGAGATCGGAGGAGAATCTGTGGTCTCCCGGCCATCTATACCATGCTCAAGGTCCTCGAGGCCAAGGAGGGTAAACTCCTCAAGTATGGTCAGGCGTTCACTCCGGAGACCCAATCCGTGGTCTCCTTTGCGAGCATGGCGTTCTACTAAAGTTGCGGAATTTAGATTGCGGAATGCGGAATTAAATTCTGAAATTCCAATTTAATAGGTTCGTTATTCTTTATCACTCATCAATCCGAAATCCGCAATCCGCATTTGAGTAAATCAGGACGGTTTCTGCTTGATTTTATCAATGGAGGGGTAGAGCTCAGAAAGTTTCTTCTCCACATCCTGTGGAAGTTCAACCTGAAGGCTGAGGACCTTTTCTCTGAGAAGGGCTAGGGTTCCCAATTTTTCACTTACCTCTTTGGGCGTCACGCGGCTTAATCTTTTTGAGACCTCCTTCACCTCCTCATTGAGGAATTCTACCAGTTTCAATATTTCTGAAATCTTCTTTTGGGCCATCCTCAGTCTCCTCCTTCAAGTTTAGGTTCTACGATACCTGATTTAAAGATAAAAAGCAAATCTGTCTACTTTGATTTTGAGGATGAAGCAGGAAGGGAAGCCTACTACATACGACCAGATATGACGACACCCAGGTGTAGCGTGAGACGCATGTAGAGCAATGCTGCGAGGATCAACACGAGCAGGGCAAGCACGACATAGTCTATACTGCGCATGTGAGGCTCGTAGTAGAGTGTGCGTTTCGATTCAGGGCTGAAACCTTTGGATTCGAGGGCCATTGCGAGCAGGTTGGTGTGGCGGATGGCGTAAATAAAAAGGGGTACCGCCTGGGGGATAAACTTACCCACACGGCTAAAGATGCCTCCCGACTCCAGATCCAAGCCGCGCGATACCTGAGCCTGGATAATGGTGGCCCCAGCTCCGGCAAAGGTCGGCACCAGCCGCAATGCAGTGGACAGGGCAAAAGCAATGGGGTAGGGACACCCCATGCGGATAAGACCATTGGTTAACTCCTCGTTCCTGGTCACTGAAAGGAAGATCAGACCAGTGCCCACGAATGTAGCCAGGCGCAGTCCCATGGCGATGCCGTAAAGGATCGACTCCTTGCTCACATGCAGGAATCCCCATGACCACAATGGGGTCGGTCCTTTCGCAAAAAAAGGCCACATCACCATGCTAAAAACGATGAGGAGGATAAGAATAAAACGCAACCGCCAGAAGTTTGCCAGCGCCTTTGCTGAAATCGCGGTCAGCATCACTCCCAGGCTGATAGCCGCCATATACAGAGGATGGTTAAAGCATAGGCAGATGACGAAAACAATCAGGACACCCATGATCTTGGTTCGTGGATCGAGGCGATGTATCCAGGTACCTTTGTCGAGGTAGAGGAAGATGTTCATATAATTTTTGCGTTTGAAAATTCTGAATTTGGGAATTAAGGGGTTACGAATTAAATAATTCCTAAATTCCTCAATGTGTAAATTTTATCAATGGTACCTCAAATGAATCAGTGTTGAATCCCCTTTTCACGGATTGCCTTTCAATTCGTGTACCATCTCTCCAACGGTAAGGGCCTTCGTGCCCAACCAGTTGCTTAACCTCAACAACGAGGAAGGGCGTAGCGAGGCTTCAGACAGCCGGGCCTCATTAGTGAAGACAACCCGAGTAGGTCCGTCTGAAAGGATACAGCCGTCTTTCAATACAATGGTGCGTTCCGCATATTCTGCAGCCACCCACATGGAATGGGTGATGATGATAATTGTATGTCCTTGTTGGTTCAGACGCTTTAACATATCCATCATATTTCGCTGATGGCGATAATCAAGACCGGTCGTTGGTTCATCGAGGATAACGACTTGGGGTTGAACAGCCAGTACAGAGGCCACCGCCACACGCTGCCGCTCCCCCTTCGTCAGGGTGAATGGCACCTTCTGTTCGTAGCCCTGCAATTCTACTATTTCCAAAGCCTCGGTCACGCGCTTCTCGATCGTGTTGAGGTTTTCCCCGAACACTTTGAGGCCGAAGCCTACCTCCTCGCGTACCGTCTTAGCGAAAATCTGGTGGTCGGGGTTTTGAAATACATACCCCACCCGATGCGCCAGTTCGCGATGACTGTACTCCGTTGTTGGTTTACCTTGAACCAGCATTCGGCCATAGGTAGGTTTCAACAGGCCATTGAAGTGCTTGGCCAGTGTGGTTTTGCCTGAGCCGTTCTGCCCCAAAATGGCGATGAACCCACCCTCTCGGATAGATAAGTCAATTCCTCTCAGTGCCTCAATATGATGGGTGGGATAGATGTACCCCAACCCTTCGGCCTCCAGGATGAAAGGTCCATTGGAACTGCCTGAAGGCAATGCGATAGACTTCAGTGCTCGGTGTTGAATCAGGTTATGCTTCTCGATTAGGGCGATGGCTGCTTCCACAGAGATCGGCTTGCCAGGCCAACCCATTGCGTGAAACAGTTCCACCATCGGCGGCGCTTTGATCCCGCACAACTCTAACATGGGGACATCCGCCAAAATCTCAGTGGGCGGTCCCTTCGCCACTAACAGACCACCACGTATTAACCAAACCTGGTCGGCGTCGGTAGCTGTCTCCGGTTCATGGTCGACGATGAGAAGCGTACGGCCCTCTTCTCGGAGGCTCGCGGCTACTGAGAGCACCTCTTCGCGACCCTGAGGGTCGAGGTCAGTAGTCGACTCATCCATCACCAGGATCTTCGGCTCCAACGCCAACACCGAACCGATGGCCAGACGCTGCTTCTGTCCGCCGGAGAGGCTGGCCGGTTCGCGCCGGCGCAGTTTTTCCAGACCTACGAAAGTCAGGTAGCGCTGGATGCGGCGCTCAATCTCTGGCCGGGGCAAGCAGTGGTTTTCTGGTCCAAAGGCCATTTCCAGCTCGACATTGGTGGAAAAGAGTTGGGCCTCGAAGTCTTGAACCACTAACCCGACGATGTGTGACATCTCAGCCACCTCATGACGAGCGACTTCTTGTCCTTTTACAACAACACGCCCCTGATATTCACCACGGAAAAACTTAGGCACAAGGGCGTTGAGTGAACAACATAGTGTTGACTTGCCTGCACCCCCGTGGCCCATGATCACGACGAAGGTGCCGTCTTCAATCTGGCCCTGGATATTCTGAAGGGCAGGTCGTTCACTTTCACGATAGGTGAACGTCAGGTCTTCGATCGAAACAGCTATGCTCATTCAATAGGTCCAAGCTAATTTTTCATGACGGGTTCACTACACACGGACGATGAAAATTGTCATTGCGTTACGGTTAGGAAGCCAGTTTGGTCTAAAGGCAAAGGTTATATCCAAAGATTTAAGCCTACTAACCTAACCCCTCTAACAAAACTGGCATCTTAACCCTAACCCTTCCACCAAAGATTTTTATTTTCTATATCTAAAGCAAGAGGCTTCCGACGATGATGGCCAGAGTGCAGATCCAACCAATGGTTGTCATCGGAATACCGCTGATCATCCCACCCAGGAGGCCGGTCATCGCGGCGACAGTCACCAACCATGCACCGATGATCCCCGCGATAGGCAAACCGATATCGCTCTTTTCCATCACGTCCGGCCAGAAGAGGCCGAGTTGCTGTCTGGTGACGTCAAACACAGAGGTCAGAAGGATCACTCCGATCCAACTGGCAAAAGTATTATTGAGAGTGATGATCTTGGTCAGGATGGCGTAGGGGACAATGCCCAGAGCATCTACGAAAATGCTGATTACTACCGCACAGGCAGTACTGGAGATGAAGGAGACGAGGATGTAGGTGACCCAGCTACGCCAACTCCCGAACTTCCATTCACGTGATTTTTCAGCAAAGGGGACCAAGGTGGTCCACATGGTATAAGGGAGGTAGCCGAGCAGGAAATTACCTATAAAGCCTGGGATGGAACCAGGCCCCAACGTGCCACCGAAGATATCGCCAATGAGATTGCCGATCGCTGAACCCCAAGCGCCCGCCGGACCAAACAGCAAGCCGAAGACCATAGGGAAAATGTTAGCCACTCGCACTTCAGTAATACCCGGGATCAGCGGGATAGCGGTCTTGAATGTAATGAGGGCCGCGCCATAGATCGAGGCACAGACCGCCACCAGAATGATCATCCGGGTATTTCTCCACATTGTGAAAGCAGCTTTCATTTGTCTTCTAAATCCTCACTCATTTTCTCTCCAGAACATATCTCCAACTCGTGGATCAGAGGTATTTATTAAGGGATGCTTGAGTTTTCAGCAAAATCTACTAAATTACTTGACAATGCCAACTTTTTTATGGATGAAACCCTATTTCTTTATTTCGCGGTAATTTCAAAAAAAATCAAAATTTATTACTACATTTCTTTTTTAATCTATCCAATATTCTTTTATCTTGAAAAGTAGTTATTTTGTTTTTTATGTTTTTAATAAAGTATTCGCAATAGTTTGCCTTTATCATTGCATTGGATATTTCGAATATACTTGGATATCTATTTTTAGTTATTGTTGGTAGAGTTACAGTTGCCAAAAGAAAATCCAAATCTAAATTCTTTTGATTAGTAACTTTTTTCGGCCATCTAATTTTTAGAAATCCATTGGAATCAACGGATGCTTTCTCTGATTTTAATTTTGCTTCCAATAATTGGTGATTTTTTAATTTATCTTTCATAAGTTTGGTCCATTCTTCTTGAATGGAATTATCAAATTCTTTGTTTGGATTCAAAATCAAAGAAACTACACCCCAATCGCAAAAGAGTCCATTACCAATACCCTCCGCCTTCCCCATTTCTTCGGCTTCTCTTTTTAAATCGTCGAATGAATTTACCTCAGTTCTAAATCGCAAAACCCACCCAGTTCCAAGGCCACATCTATAGCAATTGTTTGATAAAACCATTGTATAGGTATTCCTCCTTGAATCTGAGAGCCTCCCATATCTAATAGGAAGAAAAACTCTAATCTTATCACTCAGCTTCAAATTATTTTCACGCCAATCTTTCCTTTCTCGCTTGGAATCCCAAAGCAAGGATCCAATAATAATTACACCTCCCTTTAGTTTCACGAGGTCTTCTCCTCAAAAAATGGGATTACACAATGAAGTATATCTTATGTCCCATTTTTAGAATTTCTATGTCCATAGGGAGATAAACTCTTAATTTGTAGGAATTCAAACATAATTCCCTTGTTTGTCAATATAGCCCTTCAATATAGCCCTTCATTATTTTACGAATTTATTATTGATTCACCCCTCCTGACTATTTTCCAAGCGGACGTTAAACCATTCCCCTGATTCACCAATCACGATTAGCTTATTCCCTTGTTTCACAGTTGCAATAATTGGAAATTCATTTCCAGCTCCTGAACGAATATTTGCAAAAGTGCCAGTTACAGTAACTAAATTTGGGCCTGAAGGTTGAGTAACTGGTATCGAGATTTGAGGTTTTTCAGGGAGTTGTAATTTCTTTTCTAATGTAGGAGATTGTTTATCCTCCAATTTGAATGACACATTCTGTAAAATTTCAGCATCTCTTTCACTGACTGGTGACATACTACCTATTAAGAGCCTATATGCAAACTGTTTATAGATAAACGTTCTTTCTTGAAAAAATGTCTTACTCACTTTTTGCTGGCCACTTCTTTCTATCATGTTTATTTCTCCAACTTTAATTTGTTTTGTGGTCAAAACAAGAGGTGGGTCAGGTGAACTACGATCACATGATTCTAAAACATTCTCAATACTATCAGGCCATAGCATAGCCACAAGCATAAAAGCCTTATAATGTGATTCTGTTCCACCAACAACCCCATTAAGCAAAACCTCCCACCCACTACTTTCAAGTTGTTTAACCCAAGGTAGTCTATATAACTCTTCGCCAGTGATAACTGTCCAGTAGTTTGGGATAACCAATTGTAAGTTATGATCGTAATTCTTGTAGATTCTTGTTTTATAATCGAAGTGCCCTGCAGTCCTTTTTACCTGAATCTGTGGACCTGGAGTAGCACATCCAACAAGTAATAAGATTAGCCCAATAGCCATTAATTTTTTTATAAGCTTCATAATGAGTCTCCTTTATTAACAAAAACCCCATTTCCTTTGAAGAAAATGGGGTCCAAATTCATCTCCTGTCCATACAACCACCTTTAATTCGGGTTACCTGGTCAAGTTTTCATGATCATTGCCTTCATCATGTCTACAAATTCTTTTCCATATTCTAATTTCAATGTCGCCGCAGGCTCAATCGTTTCTTCTTGAATATCATAATCTACAATTTCTCTGACCTTTCGGGCGTTAATCAGCATGCGGTGATATTTCTGATCCATTCTGCCCGTTTTGGCAAAATGATAACCCAAAGCAGATTCGACGGCAGAGTGTTTCATAACCTCTATGCCCTCAGCTTTGAGGAGGGCTTGGGCAGCATAAAACATTGCATAGTAAACCCTACTGGCAGCATCTCGCGGGAAACCCTGTTTATAGAGAGATTCAGCCACTTCCAGAGCATGATCTGCTTTTTCAAGAAGCCTTTGAACTTCTTTTTTCAAAGGGGGACCCCTTCACGTTCAATGTTTTTGTAAAAAGAGAAACCCTCTGACAAGGAGTTACGATACATAGCCTCAGTGAAAATTTTGATTGATATAATGGGCTTGAAATCATGATCCCACATGACCTGATAGGCAACATCCTCAATCTTAGCTTCCAAATCAGGGGTCTTATGGTCCACCAGAATCAGGAGGTCCAGATCGGAATCATCCCCCCTATGACCTCGAACCCGAGAGCCAAAGGCAACCACCTTTCGGATATGGGCCATCACATCGGCTGGAAAACGCTTTTTGAGTTCTAAGATTAAATTCCGATCTCTCTCGTCCATCAAAGATCTCCCTAATAACTATTGGAAAAATAAAGAAGGCGTGGAATTTAAAAGGAGAATACCAAATTGGGATAGGAAAATCAATAATCATAAAAAACAGAGGGGTCCCCAAATAGTAAAAAAATAAGCGATAGCAGTTTTATTGAGATTCTTCATCGGATATGATATGAGATGGATCATCGACAATATTTTTGAAGGGAGTGAGTTGGAGATGATTCAGACTTTTCAGGTGAGAACCTCAAAAAGGACAGAGTTTATTGATATTACCCGCTCTGTTCAGGAGGCCGTTCAGAAGACAGGGTTGAAGGATGGGGTCTGTATCATATTTATCCCTCATACCACAGCCGCCATTACGATCAACGAGAATGCGGATCCAAGCGTTGTCCAGGATATTGTCACGGAGCTCAACAAAATTATCCCGTTCGAGGACCGGTATCAACACATGGAGGGAAATTCACCCGCCCATATCAAGGCCAGCGTCGTTGGGTGTTCTCAAACCGTCTTTGTTGAGTCAGGGAAGCTCGTCCTTGGAACCTGGCAAGGGATCTTTTTTTGCGAATTCGACGGCCCGAGAAATCGCAAGGTCCATGTCAAGGTAATGGGTCATAACGGGTTGATCAATCGGGAACCATGAAAATAATAACCACCCCTCCCCCTGGGAGACTGTGTCGTAATCATGATGGAGGTGGGATTCCGGCGGAACAGGCAGTCAGGTTCCTCAGCTTTATGAGCAGCCGGTAAGGCCGCTGATCTTGTGGGGTGAAAGTCCCCAAACGTCAATTGCCCGATTCGGACGTTTAGCATATCCGGGGCATGATAAGGTA
>Ga0315279_10011352_pt1 | contig 10322 bp, 10 predicted proteins | sample YL17G06_20_MG_FD_203694 | JGI IMG/M metagenome (GOLD analysis project Ga0315279, IMG submission 203694) | Sediment microbial communities from Yellowstone Lake, YNP, Wyoming, USA - YL17G06_20 | ecosystem: Environmental > Aquatic > Freshwater > Lake > Sediment | place: USA: Wyoming | collected...
ACGGGTGATGTCCTCGATCTTTTTGTCGTCGATCCCCGCCGCAGTCACGGACGCGGTTTGGGCCGCGCCGGCGAGAGCGAGAGCGGCGGCGAAGAGCGTGAGCGCTTTGAATGGGAACTTCATGGAAGAAACCTCCTTAATACTTATAGAGAGTATGGGAAGCGTCGGAGACTTGTTCGAGGATGTAAATCGTCCCGGGTTCGTACGAAGCCGTCCGAACCTCGTGGCGGTAATTGACGGGTTCATTGAGGGCGACCATGCGGGACGAAGCGTCGATTCCCGCCCGCGACGCCGACACGGCGGCCGAATCCGGACCGCGCAAGACGAACAGGTTGAGACCGGCGAAAAGGGCCAGCACCCCGGCCGCCGTTCCGGCCGTCACCCAACGGAAAGTCCGGGCCCGGCGACGCCCGGGCAGGTCCCGGAGGCGGGCCTGAAGTCTCGCCCGGACGCGGTCCTCGAAATCGGCCGGCGCGGCGACGCGGGGCAGGCGTTTCAGCAGGTCAGAGTCGTTCATCGAGCATCTCCGTTTTGGGCCGGGGTTTGGAATCCCGGCGCGCCCGTTCCAGCTTGATTTTGAGCATGGCCCGGCCTCGGCTGATGCGGGCCTTGACCGTCCCCACCGGCCGGTTGATGATCCGGGCGATTTCTTCCTGGGAATAACCCTCGATATCCTTGAGGACGATGGGGATCCGGTAGCGGGGATGGAGCCCTTCCAGGGCGTCCTTGAGATTGGCCGAGAGTCCGGAATCCAAGGCCTCCCCGCTGGGCGTGCTGACGGTCACGGATGGAGGCAGCTCCTCCAGCGAGACCAGCGCCATCCGTTTGCGTTTCTTGATGTCGGTCTTGGCCAGGTTGGCGGCGATGGCATAGATCCAGGAGGAGAGCGGAGCGATGGGGCGGTATTTGTCGGCCTTAAAATAGACCCGCAGAAAAGTCTCCTGGGAGAGATCGACGGCTTTCTGGTAATCGCCGGTCAACTGAAACAAAAAATTCACGATCTTGTCCTTATAAACGCAGACGATCTGGGCGAAGGCGGACTGGTCGCCCTCCTTGACCAGGGCGATCAATTGGTGTTCGTCCATGCTCAATTGATTAAACCGAAAGAGGCGCTAAGGCGTTGCATCTACAACAAGATTATAGGAAAATGAGCTGAAAAACAAAATTCGATATATCTTTTCGTAGGAAACCAGCTATGCCCGTCGACCGCTCCGGATCGATCCTCTTTACGCCCGTTAAAATCGGAACCCTAACCATCCCCAACCGGTTTGTCCGTTCGGCGACCCACGAATTTCTTGCCGGGGAGGACGGTACGGTCACCCCGCGCCTTGCGGCGCTCTACCGGAACCTGGCCGAAGGAGAAATCGGGCTCCTCATCTCGGGGCATTTCAACGTCCTGGCCGAGGGCAAGGCCAGCCCGCGTCAGACCGGCATCTTCGACGACCGCTTCGTCCCCGGATTGAAAACTCTCCCGCAAGCGGTCCATGATTTTCCGACCCGGATTTTCGCCCAGCTCGCCCACGCCGGCCGCCAGACCAAAATAAGCTTGATCGCCGGGACGCCCGTCGCCCCGTCGGCCGTCTTCGAGCCGACGGTCAAACTGACGCCGCGCGAAGCCACCGCCGGAGACGTCGGGCGCATCATGGATGGATTCGTCCAGGCGGCGAGACGGGCCTTCGAAGCCGGTTTCGATGGGATCCAGCTCCACGTCGCCCACGGATATCTGTTGAGCAGTTTTCTCTCGCCCCATACCAACCGCCGGAACGACGACTGGGGGGGTACGACCGCCAAACGGGCCAGGATCGTCATCGAGATCATCCGGGCGATCAAATCGGCTTATCCCCGATTCCCCCTCATCGCCAAGCTCAACTCGGACGATTTCCTGCCCGCGGGGCTGCACCCTGAAGAAAGTGTGGAAATCGCCGGCCTGCTGGAAGCCGCGGGATTGGACGGCGTGGAAGTCAGCGGCGGCACAGCCGAGGCAGGCCGCGGCTCGATGTGGAAGGGCCTGCGGGCGGAGGAGGACGAAGGCTACTTCGTCCCGGCCGCCGCCCTCATCAAAGCCGCGGTCAAGATCCCCGTTTTCGGTCTCGGGGGGAACCGGACCTTCGCCGTAATGGAGCGTTTCGTCCGCGATGGAAAAGTCGATTTGATCTCGCTCAGCCGCCCGCTCATCCGCGAACCGCATCTCATCCGGCGCTTCCGCCTCGGAGAGATCTCCAGGTCCTCCTGCGTCTCCTGCAACAAGTGCTTCAACCCCCGCGGCATTTCCTGCGGGGACTTGAAAGTCCAAGCCAGGCCGGTTTGATTTGGAACTCCGGCCGTTCCTCTCCGTTCTGCTTGCGGCGGTTCTTTTCGGCCTGAGCGCGCCGCTCGCCAAGCGGCTTCTGCGGGACATCGATCCCCTTTTCCTGGCCGGATTGCTCTACCTCGGCGCGTTTCTGGGCTTGACTGTCTTCTCGGCGGTTCGGCGCCTGATCCGCCCCGCGGCCGCGCTGCATTCAGCCCCTCTCTCCCGGCGCGATATCCCCTGGCTGGCCGGGTCCATCGTCTGCGGGGGGATCATCGGTCCGATCGCCCTGCTCCTGGGCCTTCTCCGGACGAGCGGCTTTTCCGCCTCGCTTCTCCTCAACCTCGAGGGGCTGATGACCGCACTGATCGCGGTGCTCGTCTTCGGGGAGAACGCCGGCCTCCGCCTCTGGCTGGCCCTGGGTGCCATGACGGCGGCGGGGATATTTCTGGCTTGGGATCCGGCCACGGGTTCGTTCGCCTGGTCCGGCGCGCTCCTCGTCCTTCTGGCCATGGCCGCCTGGGGCGCGGACAACAATTTCACCCGCGCCATCGCCGACAAGGACGCGGTCCGCATCGCCCGGATCAAGGGCCTGGCCGCGGGGGCATTTTCGGTTCTTCTGGCCTTGGCTCTGGGCCGCCGTTGGTCGGGCTGGGTCCCGGTCGTGAGCGGGCTTCTCCTGGGCGCCTTCAGCTATGGACTGAGTCTCGTTCTCTATATCCGGGCCTTGGCCGGGTTGGGCGCGTTCAGGGCCGGTGCGTTTTTCAGCGTCGCGCCGTTCATCGGGGCGGCCGCTTCGATATTCATTCTGAGCGAATCGCCGCGCTGGGCCATGGCGCCCGGCCTCCTGCTGATGGCCGCGGGCGTTTCCATCATCCTGCTCGAGAAGCATGCCCACGGCCACCGCCACGAGCGGCTCGTCCATGCCCATCCCCACGCCCATGCCGACGGCCATCATGCCCATTCCCACGACGGACGAGCGGCGCTCGACGGCCCGCACGTCCACGAACACGTCCACGAGGAAATCGATCACAGCCACGCCCATTGGCCGGACATTCACCACCGCCACGGACATTGACGGCCGCGTCGGGGAGGCGGACCGCGGTCAGGCCTTTTGGGCGACGAGGTAAAGCTGGGAATCGCCGAATTTGAAGGCCGTTTTTTCGGCCGCGCCGAAGGGCGATCCGAACAAATCGCGGACGCCAAACCCGTTCTCCTCCAGCAGGCGCCTGATCTCGGCCACCGTGTAAACGCGATGCTCGGAGGCCCTCTTTTCCGTGCGGCCTCCCCGCATGAACGTGTAATGGGTCACCAGGACGCTGCGCGCGGCGTCGTACTCGTTTTCCAGAAGAACGGTGATGTCTCCGGCGATCATCCACTCGCGCTCCCGGAAATCCGGAATCAGGCTTTCCGCGGCCATGGCCGTGTTGACGACGAACTTACCGCCGGGACGGAGGGCGGCGGCGACGCGGCCGCAAAAAGAGGCCATGTCCGGGTCGTCGAGATAGCCGAAGCTGTTGCCCAGGCAATAAGCGCCGTCGTACGGCCCCCCGAATTCGGCCTTGGCCAGGTCGGCCTGGGCGGCTTCGATCGGAAGATTGTCGCGGCGGGCGATCTCGTTGACCTCGCGGACGCAGAGGCCGCTGATGTCGAACCCCTTGACCCGCACGCCGCGGGCGGCCAAGGCCGCGGCGTGGCGCCCTAAACCGCAGGGAACATCGAGCACGGCCGCGCCCGGTTTGAGCGCCAGGGCGTCCCAGAGAAAGCCGACTTCGGCCCGGGTCCACTCAGGGGACACGCCCGCCTTCCAAAAGTCCATGGCCACGCCGTCGAAAAAATTCTCGTACCATTTCATGGGACGGGGTCCTTTCGGCCGAGCGGCCAGCCGCCCGGCCCCTTGGAGGCACAGGTCCCGAGATAGGCGAAAGCGGCGTCCATGGCCGCGTGACTGGCGACGCAGACGAGCGTGTCGCCTACCTCGAGACGAAAATCGGCGGCCGGACCGACGAACGATTCTTCGCCCCGGACGACGGCGATGACCGTGGCCCCCGTGGCCGCACGCAGATCGATCTCCTTAAGCGTCCGCCCGGCCGCGCCGCAGCCTTTCCCGACATAGAACGTCTCGGCCGTTCCCGCCGTCAGCAGGTCGGCGATTTTCTCCATGGACGGCCGCACGCCGGCCGCATCCCGCAGCAGACCGTAGCGTTCGCTGCGGATGATTTTGGCCTGAGCGTCGATGACGTTCTTGGGGACGTGATATTCTTCGAGGGCCCGGGAGAAAATCTCGATCGACGTTTCGAATTCTTCGGGGATGACCGCGTCCGCGCCCAGGGCATACAGGTCATCGATTTCCTTGGCGTAGCGGGTGCGGACGATGATGAAAACGCGCGGGCTGAGGAGGCGGGCGATGCGCACGCCGCGGCGCGTCGACGTCGGATCGGAAATGGCGAAAGCCAGGACCTTGGCCTTCTCGATCCCGGCCTGGCGGAGAATGAGCGGGCTGGAGACGTCGCCGAAGAGAACACGCTCCCCCTTGGCCGCGGCTTCGGACACGCTCTCCGGGTTGAGGTCGAGGATGATGAACGGGATCCCCGCTTCCTTAAGGACGCGGGCCAGATTCTGGCCGTTGAGTCCATACCCGGCGATGACGACATGACCTTCCAGGCCAGCGACGGGCGCGCCTCTGGGCGCCGCGGCGTCCGGCCGCCGTCCGAAACGGTCCAGCAGGCGGGGCCAGGCGTTCATCAGGAACGGCGTCAGGAGCAGGGTGAAGATCGAGGCGGCCAAGAAAGCCTGGAAGGCCCGGTCGGTCAGCAGGCCTTGGGCCCGGCCGACCCCGGCCAGGACGAAGGAGAACTCCCCGACCTGGGCCAGGTTGATGCCGGTCGAGAAGGCGATGCGCGGACTGCGCGAAACGGGCCAGACGGCTAAAAAGCCGGTGGCGATCTTGAGCAGGATGATGGCGCCGATCAGGACGGCGACCCAGGGAATGAAGTCCCCCAACGAACCCAAATCGAGAAGCAATCCGACGGATATGAAGAAGAGACTGTTGAAGACGCTCTTGAACGGCAGAATGTCGGACACGACCTGGTGGCTGTAAGGGGACTCCGAGATCGCCAGCCCGGCCAGGAAGGCGCCCAACGCCAGCGAGAGGCCCAGCGCCGAAGTGGCCATGGCCATGGCCAGGCACAGAAGGAGCGAAGACATGACGAAAATCTCGCGGATCCTGGTCCGGACGATGCGGTCGAGCAAAAAGGGCACGGCATAACGGGCGACGGCAAAACCGGCCAGGATGGCGGCCAGGCTCAGGCCGAATCGGACGGCCAGCGGCCCGGCGCCCCCGCCTCCTCCCCCGGCCAGAAGGGGAATGACGGCCAGCATAGGGACGAAGGCCAGATCCTGAAAGAGGAGGATGCCCAGCGCGGCGTGGCCGTGCGGCGCGTCGACCTCGTTGCGGTCGTTCAGGATCTTAAGGACGACGGCCGTGCTGCTCAAGGAAACGAGGAAACCGCCAAGGATGGCCGCGCCCCAAGCGGCGCCCAAGACAACCAGAAGCGCGGCGGCGGAGGAAGTCGTTAAAACGGCTTGGAGCAATCCGCCCCAAATAAAATACCGGCGCATGGGGCGAAGGCGGCGCAGGCTAAATTCCAGGCCGATCGTGAACAGGAGCATGACGATGCCGATTTCGGCCAAAAGGCTGATGCCTGCGCTGTTCCGCACCAGGGCCAAGCCGGACGGGCCGATGAGGATCCCGGTGAGGACGAAACCGGTCACGGCGGGAAGCTTGAATTTCCGGCTGAGAAGGATGACCGCCACGGCGGCGGCCAGGACGATCAGCAGCTCGCGGAGAAACGACAGGTCGACCATCCCCTCCATGTTACTACGGGGAGCAGTAAATATGTTACATAATCCTTACTGCTCCCCGAGTACTAGCCGGGCGACAAAGACATCCGGGGTCAACTATATTCCGCCCGGCTTAGTAACAAGAGAATGGGGTCGCGTCTACATTCCGCTGCTCTTCGAGGCGCTGGTCCTCGAAATTCGATTGACAATTCCCCCCGCCTTAAAAAAGATAGAAGGGATCGAATAAGGAGATTCGCATGCCCAATATCCGAAAACCGCTCGTCGTCCCCGTGCTCACGGCTCTCTTCGTCTTGGCCGCCGGCGCCTACGCCTACGCCTACGCCTTTTTCGTCCCCGCCGCTCCCCCCGCCGAGAAAACTTTCAACGTCCGGGATTTCGGCGCGACGGGGCTTAAAAAAGACAGCGCCCAAGCCGCCATCCAAAAAGCGGTGGACGCCTGCGCCTTAGCCGGCGGCGGGACAGTCGCCGTTCCGGCCGGCGAATATTCAACCGGGACGATCCATCTGCGCAGCCATGTCCGGATCTTCCTCGAGTCGGGAGCGACTCTCTATTCGATCAAAGTCAAGGCGGCTTTCGACAAGGACGCCTTGTTCTACGCCGAAGACGCGGCGAACATCACCCTGGACGGCCGGGGAACGATCAACGGCCAGGCCGCCTACGTGTACCGGCCCAAGGGCGACCACCACGACGATTTCATCTATCCCAATCAGGTGGAGATGGAGAAGCTGGGTAAGCCCCTGACCCGCTCCTTCCCCAAGGACGATCAATTCGGCCATCTGGTCCTCTTCGCCCGCTGCCAGGACGTCCGGATCAGCGGCCTCAACTTCATCGATTCCCCCTCCTGGACCGTCCGCATGTACGGCTGCGAGCGCGTCGTCATCGACGGCGTCTATATCCGCTCCAGCCTCAAGGACGGCGTCTGGGCCGACGGCATCGATCCGGACGGCTGCAAGGACGTCCGCATTGCCAATTCCACGATCGAGACGGGCGACGACGCTCTCGTCTTCTACTCCATGAACTGGTTCGGCCCGGCTTTGCCCTGCGAGAACATCACCGTCACCAACTGCCGCCTGTCCTCGGCCTCGAGCGCCATCAAGTTCTGCGACGGCAACATGAACGCCGTCCGCAACCTGACCATCACCAACTGCGTCATCACCGACTCCAACCGCGGCCTGGCCTTCATGAACTTCGACGGCGGCATCGTCGAGAACATCGTCATCTCTGACCTGACCATCGACTGCGTCCGCTCCGACTGGTTCTGGTGGGGCGACGGCGAGCCGCTCCACTTCAACATCAAGAAACGGAGCGAGGTGCACGCGAGCGCGAAGAAGGAGGACGACCACCCGGCCGGCATCATCCGCAACGTCCTCCTGCGCAACATCATCGCCCACGGCAAAGGCGCCAGCATCTGCAACGGCCACCCCGACAGCTGGCTGGACGGGATCACCCTGGACAACGTCAAGCTGTTCGTAGCCCACGATCCCGCCGCCCCCTATGATAAAACGGTCAGCGCATTGACCTTCAGGCAGGCCCGCAACCTCAAGCTCCGCAACGTCGAGATTTTTTGGGACACTCCCGCGTTCGCGGGATGGGAGAGCGCCCTGGTCCTGGATGGAGTCCAGGGCCTGACGTTGGACGGCGTGGAAGCTAGGCCGGCCCGGCCGGAAAGCCCGCGCGTCCTGCCGGCCGTGATTCTCAGGCAGACGGACAATGCCGTCATCCGGAATTGCCGGGCCTTGCCCGGGACCCTGGTTTTTCTGGGCATCGCCGGCGAAAAAACGCGCGACATCGTCGTCACCGGCAATGATTTCCGCTCGGCGCGAGCGGGACTGGCGATCGAACGCGACGTCCCGGCCGGGGCGGTCCGCGAATTGGAAAACATCCTGGCCGCGGAAACCCGGGCGATTAAAAAGCCGGACTGATCACGAACGGCCCCGGAACGGGACACTCACTTTTTGATGAATGTTCCGTCGGCATATTCGCGGAACGCCTGATCCAGTTCGACCTGCGTGTTCATGACGATCGGCCCGCCCCAAGCGATGGGTTCGCCGATCGGCTGACCGGAGACGAAGATGAAACGAACGCCCTCCGGTCCGGCCGAGACCGAAACTGCATCGCCTTCGCCAAAAAGGGCCAAACGTCCTGCGGGAAGCGATTCCTTCCGGGAATCGAACGTTCCCGCCCCTTCCACGACGTAGGCAAACACGGTGTGGCCTTTCGGCAGGGCGTGCTCGAAGCAGGCCCCGGCCGGGACGCGGACATCCAGATAACCCGGATCGATGACGATATCCTTGACCGGACCGCGGGCGTTTCCGAAGCGTCCGGCGATGATTCGGACCTCCGCCCCCGACTTTGTCTGTACGGACGGGCAGGCGTCGCGGGCGATGTCCCGATAGCGCGGCGCCATCATCTTGTCGCGGCGCGGCAGATTCACCCAAAGCTGCAGCCCGCGCAGATAATCGGGCTGACGCTCGGGCATCTCCTGGTGGATGATGCCGCCGCCGGCGGTCATCCATTGGATCTGCCCATCCCGGATGATCCCGGAATTGCCCAGGCTGTCTCCATGGGCGACGCTCCCATGGAGCATATAGGTGACCGTCTCGATCCCCCGATGGGGATGCCAGGGAAATCCGGACATATAATCATCCGGGTCGGACGAGCCGAAATCATCCAGCATCAGAAAAGGATCGAACTGCGGCAGCTCATGGTATCCGAAAACGCGGTGAAGGCGAACCCCGGCGCCCTCCAAGGTCGGCTTTCCGTTGAAAACCTTGTCGACAGAGCGAAAATCGCGCATGGTGATCTCCTTTTTCGCTATTAATACTATGTTCCTATAGTATAATCGTAATATGGCCAAAGTCAATCCGCGCGCGTTTAAACCGTTGAACATTTTGATTGAAGCGAAACACGGAAATTCTGAAAATGGCGGATTTTTCGGATTGCCTCCCTCCCTTGCCGAAGCCCGATTTTCGGGACTCTCCGACAATCGGGCCGCATTGACCGGCCCCGCCGATTCTGATACTTATGGGCGCAGACTTCCTCTGCGAGGTGCTCATGCCCCGTTCCTCCCGCCGGCTTTGGGGGCCGATCCTCAACGAAAGCGGGATCGATGCGGTTCTGGCGGGGCATTATCACCGCCTTTTCCGGGTGGAGCCGGCGGCCGGAAGGAACGATTTTTCTGTCCTGGGCTTCCCCCAGGAAGCCGTCGTCAAGGCGGCGGTCAGAGACGCCCAAATCGATATTCAGGTCGTTAATTCTAAAGGAGATACAGTCTACTCGCGTGTCCTCGCCGCACGTCTTCCGGCGCGCCGGTCTCTTGAATGATCGCCAATTTATCGTTGATTATAATAGAGTTACTACGGGGAGCAGTAAATATGTTACATAATCCTTACTGCTCCCCGAGTACTAGCCGGGCGACAAAGACATCCGGGGTCAACTCTATTCCGCCCGGCTTAGTAAATCTTATTTTGAGCCCATCCCAATCCGCTCGGCGAGCTCATGCTCCCCTCCTCGCCTTTCCGCCGGCCTCCCTCCCTTCCAGGAAAGAAGAAAAGTTTTTTCCAGGGCGTTTACGGAACTCCGGCAACCCGCATCTCGTCTATAGGAATGGTGATTGAACTTGGAAGCGATCATACGAGATTGCCTGGACGGCAAGGAAGGAGCCTGGAACATGCTGGTGAATGTCTACTCCAAGAAGGTCTTCAACATGGCCTTCCAGTTCACCGGCAGTTACCAAGAATCGGAAGACCTGACCCAGGACATCTTCGTCAAGCTCTATCGCTCCCTGGACAAGTACGAATTCGGCAAGAATTTCACGGCCTGGCTTCTGACCCTGGCCAAGAACTACCTGATCGACGAATATCGCCGGACCAAGTGGGAGAAGAGAAGCCGCGACGATTTCGAGGACCATCTGCCGACCCTGGCCGGTGCGGACAACCCCGAACACGGACTGGCCGAGGAGGAGACCCGCAAGCTCCTCTGGAGCGGCTTGAACAAACTTCCCGCCGACATCCGCATGGCCGTCATCCTCAAGGAAATCCAGGGCAAGAAATACGAGGAAGCGGCCGAGATCACCGGCGTCCCGGTGGGAACGGTCAAATCCCGGGTCAACCGCGGCCGGCTCCAGCTGGCCCGGATCCTCAGGGACGCCAAGGAGGGCGACCATGAG
>Ga0315279_10011354_pt1 | contig 10322 bp, 14 predicted proteins | sample YL17G06_20_MG_FD_203694 | JGI IMG/M metagenome (GOLD analysis project Ga0315279, IMG submission 203694) | Sediment microbial communities from Yellowstone Lake, YNP, Wyoming, USA - YL17G06_20 | ecosystem: Environmental > Aquatic > Freshwater > Lake > Sediment | place: USA: Wyoming | collected...
ATCTGTTTCGTAGCTAAATAGGGTCTTGACAAACTATTCCGTTGGGGGTATAGTGACTACATGAAGATGTGGAGCACCAAGGAAGCAGCTAAAGAGCTTGGCATATCTGAGCGAAGGGTAAGAAAGCTACTAGCCGAAGGTCGAATAAAGGGCAGAAAAATAGCTGGCACCTGGATAGTTCAAGAGCTTTCTTACACTAAGAAAAGGGGGTGATGCCTATGAGAAATAAAAAGTGTCCCTGAGTCTTGCAACCCGGGGACACCACTAAGAGAATCCCATCACAGAAACCCTCAGCATTTTTATTATAGCCATAGAGGGTGAAAAAATCAAGAAAGGAGGAATGAAATGGCAAACGTGGTTAGTGAATACATAGAACTAGACGTTGAGACTATGAAACGGATCAAGAATGTACCCTATGAGATGCCACACAAGCGCCTGGAGGCAGCAGTGGACTTCGTTGACGACATCATCAAACAGCTAGGCAGCGAGGATAGAAAGGTATTTGAGGAGGTGGAAGAATGTTAGCGGTAACAATGGAAATAGGTAAAAAGGTAAGGCACCTGGAACAACGCAAGGATGGTTTATGGTATCTTACCAATGCCGAAGATCAGGTCGAGCTCGGCAATCAGGTAAAATCATATATGGAATGGTACAAGGAATCCGATCAAGTAAAGTTCCCCGCGCCGAAGTCCACTATGTGTTACTCATAAAAAATTTAACGAAAGGAGGTAAAAATCAATGACAAGAGCAGTAGCAGTAAAAGGAGCAGAACTCGTGAAAGGACCCCATGGGAGCCAGGGAGGCTTAGTAATCACCATAAAACAGGCCAATGGCATAGTCCGGGAAGTCCCCTTCAATGAGGAAGATGGAGCAACGCCAGTCCTTATTGAAGCGATGATCCTAGACCTTAAGATAGAGAACCCCGAACTCAGAGAAGCCACAAAGAAGCATTGCCTTGACTTCCTTGAGGGATGGGTTGAAATAGTAGGAGACCCCGAAGAGGCTTATGATACCATGCCACTAGACAAGCTCTACACTATAGCCGAGGCATTTATTGCTGGCTATGAGGCTTGCCTTAAAAAGCAATTAGCTTTACAGCCGGCATAAGGGAAGAGCAGCCAGGCGGGGCTATCCTGCATTAGTTAGGATGGCCTCGCCTCTTGTTTTTGTGTAAGGGCATTTGACACCGGGGATTAGAAGTATTAACCTGAAGTTATGAAGATTGGCATAGCCGTAGGCATAGTAGTAGCGATCCTCGCTCTTGTCGTTTGCCTTCTCCCACTGAAGGAAGTGGCTTATGCAGTTACAGTGGATTATGAGGATACAGAGACCTACTATGAGAACGAACCCTACAATGCCACAGAGCCCTATACCGAGACTGTCCCATTAGATTATGAAGTCGTTGACACTGAAGAACGCATTGATGGAGATACGGCTGTAGTTTCTGTTGTCGTGCAAAATCAGGACAGCATCGCGGGAACATTCATTGTTGACCTCAATGTGGTGTATGGTTGCACTTTCATAGCACCAGGCAGTATCGAACTTACTTCTATGTTCGCTTCCGACGAGGAAGAACTGTATCTGGAACCAAACGATATGGGAACTGCTACATACAGTGTCGATAATCCGTATCCCGCAAACTGTGATGTCGATTCTTGGAGCTACGATGTTACTCCAGACACGAAGGAAGTGGAAAAGGAAAGGACTGTAACCAAATACCAGCAAGTAGAGAAGCAAAGAACAGTAACGAAGCAGCGGGAAGAAATACGATATAAGAAAGTAACCGCGCTCGATTACCTTTTACATTATTAGGCAAGGGAAAGCGCCGTTTTTCTTTTATTCACCCACCGGCCTAGAGTGCCATCTGTTTATCAGCTAATTCCGCCAAATGCTTGAACTCCTGGTAAGTTATCGGGTCCCAATCATCATGCCTTAGTTTCCCACTTACATAGCGAAGTGCTGTCTGTGTCCTCTCTATGATTTCCTTAGCCGATTGATTGAAAAACCCGCCTAAATCTACCTCAAGCATATCTAGACTCTCCCTGGCCAGTAGAATTAACCCGTCCAGTCCGCATTGCTTTAAGCAGGTCATTAGTTCTAAATACAAAGGAAAGGGATTAACAGCATATTCCCCTGCTGGTCCTTCCGGGTAACAGTTCGCCCTTAATTCAAGTATATGCCTCAGTAGCCATAAGATGTGTTCCTGCCTATACTGGATGATTTCCTCCTGGGGATACCAGTCCGCTACGATATGCCGAGGATGTGGGCTCTCGATTTCTATTTTACTCATGTCAAACTCCTTGTCTATTTTGTCATTGCCAGCGAAGCGACTTTAGGGCAGGTTATTCGACAAGGACTAGTAAAGAGTCGCAAAAGAGCTTTAATGCCCTCTCTTGCCTCTCTCAGGCCTATGTCAACCTTACTTAAATGCCTTCTTCTTCTCTTCATCTCGGAAGTTTTCAGTATAGAGTTGTCTTGCTGATTTACCCTCAGGTTTTTTCTGTTCAGAAGTCACACCAGAAGAGGAATCCTTTTTTCTAGGTCTTAGTGCTTCAGAGATCACAAACACATCAGGTATCTTTTCCTTGGGCCGGGTGGCTGGACGAAAATAAGGCCAATGAGGAATAGCCTCGAACGTTTTCTCGGTTTCCGCACCGGTAGATGGATTAGACCTACTCAGCATCCCGGCAGATAAGCCGTATTTCCTTTCGATATTGGCTTTCCCCTCAGCCACCTGTACATCATGCAATCCCTCCAGGTTCGCGACTTCCTTGACTATTGCGTCAACTTCATTTTGTGTCCATCTTTTTTCGCTCATGTTTTACCTCCTTTTTATTTCTGAAAAAGCTGAATCACATAGCACCACCAAATCGGACAGGCGTGCAAAACAAAGTAATAATAGCAATCACAAATAAGCTCATAAAGGGCTATCCCGCCTGCGATTACTCCTACTATTATCAACATAGTTTTCTTGTTCATATTTAAGCCCAGCCTGCGTCCATACCAGGATGTCGCCAAGCTCCTGAATGATAAACATTTATCTGACCAGTAGTAGGATTGTAAACCATCAATCCCTCCCATACCGGAGTAGGAGGAGATGTATATTCAGGAAGATTGAAAGCACTGGTGAGTACCAAAGAATCAGCATCAATACCAAAATCAACAATTAAGTTACTTGCCTTTACACCCCCAAGAAAGGCAGCAGCATCGAGTCTTAATCTCCCACTAGTATCCACATAGATTACTCCAGAATGACCACCAGCAGAATCCTTCAGAGTTAGCTTTCCCCCGATTATATTTATACCTGCCGTTGTAAGTTCAATCCTTTCACCCGAAGAAGCGGACCTAATATTTACTATGGAGCAGTCAATAATCCCAGTGGTTATATACCCACCGCTGATTTGGGTGTAGGCTGCAATCCAGGCACTTCCCGAATAGGTATATGGCCTATCACCACCATCAGTATCAATCCAAATGTCCCCAATGTGCATCCCCGAAGTTGGGGCAGAGGTCTGTCGGAATGTCTTTGCCTTACCACTTGCAAGGGTATAAGCATCATCCGCATAAGCATAGGCTTCTGCTGCATCTTGAAGGGCTTGAGGAATATCACTATCTCTAATTGTTACCCAAGCACTTCCTGACCACCTATAGAGTTTATTCTTATCGTCTGTATCTACCCATAAGTCTCCAATCGTTTCGGCTGTAGGAGCAGAAGCTTGTCGGAATACCTTTGATTTTCCACTAGGGTCATAACCAGTGGCAAAGAGATTAGCTGAGGAAATGTATATTTTCCCTGCCTGAATCTGTGTAGCTAAAAGTTTCCCATAAGCCCCGTCTTGGACTTGGTCAAGTAACACTAGCCCATCAGCCGTTAGAGATGCACTTTTAACCAGCCCGTAAGTTCCGACTTGCACTTGGTCTAAGATGACTAGCCCATCAGCGGTTAAGGCCACGGATTTTAATTCCCTGAAAATCGTACCCCTGTTAAACTCGGCGACCTCCGCTGCTGTTAATTCGTCCCATGAGTCACCATCCCACATCTTGACCATATTCGGCGTGTAGTTTGTGTCAATCCAGAAATCGCCACTCTCAGGGCTAGATGGTGCCGTAGTTGATTTATGTAGATTGTGCTGTGGCCCCCCTGGCACCCTGATGGTGTAAAGTACATTGTCTGTTAGATAGACTCCTGTAGCATCCAGTTGTAGCGACCTCTGTCTTACATAGACATCAGGGCCGTCCTGTATCTCATCTAAAGTAGCGTATAGACTGCCTACCTTTAAGCGCGAAAAATAACTTCCCACATCGGTGTAAGTCTCGAGCTCCTTGAGTATCGCCCGGTAGCGGATCATCTCTAACCAATTGCCAAAGCCGAAGGTTGCCACCCATTTGTCTGGTCCGAACCTTCTATGGATATAACCTAGATTGCCAGTCCTGGTGTCGCCCTGTCTTGAGTCGGTTATTTTGACGTAGTCAAACACCTCGGAGCCTACGTTGATTCTGATTTCCGCATCACCCCGGGCACACCCCATCTCGGCCTTCTTTATCAGCGCTTCCGCTATGGCTGCCGCTTGTTCGTTGCTTTCGAGTTTGGCCTGGATATAGTCAACCTTCTTTACCTTGTCAGACAGGGAATCATAGCCGTCCACTTGAGCCACGCCCAGATAGGAGGGGTCGTCATCGTCATAAGACTTAACAATCACCTTACCAGGAAACACGAGGCTATCTTTATATGCCTTTCTAGTGAAAGTATGAGAGCCCGCTGCGAGACTGTATTGAGAATCGAAAACCTCTCCGCTCGTAACTGGCTGTAAGATATGGCACTTGCCGTCCCCCTCGAATCTCGGAACATTTGCTGTGAAATCTAAGACTCGTCTCAGAGCTGCTAACCTTGAGCCAGAGGTATAAATCCTGAATCCGTCCCGAGGCCGGTATGAATTAGCGAGCGCGTCGTAGCCCTCGTCCCATACAACATCGAACGCGTGGCACAGAGCAAAAGGCGCCAGGGTAGCCCCGACAATAGCATCCACAAGGTCTTTTACTGTCTTGGTATCATCTGCGCCAGGGACGTAGCTATCCGATGCCTGGTCTTCACCCATTAAATTAGGCATACCGATAAGCTCAAGCACGCAGGTTAACTGATTCGGGTTCGACGTGAAAAGTTGGTCATTAACGACCAGTGGCGCCGTTGCCGAATACTCCTGTCCCGCCTTCGTAACTACTCCATAGGAAATAACTGCATCGTAACCCTTGAGGTCAAGCGAGTCCAGCGCATGATCGTGGTTGTTCAAAACAATCTTGGCCCGGTGAGAATATAACTCCTCGTCATGTTCAGAGGGCAGTATCCTATCATTCCCGTAAGTGTAGCTACTGGCTCCCTTTGTGAGTACTATTTTATAGAGAGGGTTTAAAGCCCCGGCCTGCTGCCCTGCTTTAAGTGTTGCTGATAGTTCTCTCATTTAGATTACCTCCTTTACTCCGTCTCATTTTTACTAAGGAAAGCCCTCCTGAAAATACTAAGTTTTGTTAAGTTTTCAGAAGCTGTAAATCAAATCCTCCTCATTGTTTTACAATGGAACGCCCTGCCGTAACACCTAGTAATTCGAGGTATGTCATTTTTCACCCCCTTGGAGTAACAGTCTTGGCCTACTTTTAGCTTCAGGAGTAACAGAGTAACAGGTGTTACTGTAACAGTTACTCTCCGTAAGTAACGTAACACTAGGGGGATATATAATATCCCCTGTTACGGTTACGGTGTTACCAAGTGTTATAAAGCTTTCAATCCCCATGATTCACCTATCTTAACTGTTATCTCCTTTTTGGCTAGGCGATATATGATGGTCTTAATAGAGGCTTCGTTGGCTTCCAATGCCCCAGCGATGTCCTTAATTGGCATAGCGCCCCCTCTCAGCAAGTCCTTAATTCGCACCGATAGCGGCAGCTCCCCGGATAGCCCGGTATCGCGCAAGTCGGCCTTACAGATTGTTATGCTCTTATCGGTGAAAGTGAATTTATAACCTAGCGGTGGGTGTAGCCTGGACAAGTTCGCTTTGCGGTGCGAAAGGCTGATAACTGCTTCATCTTCCCCGGTCTCTTGCTCTGCTTTACACTCCCAAACTGAGCGGGCTAGGTTGGTAAAAAATACCGAGCCGAATATAGTTCGCTTCCTTGTGAACGGGTCCTTTGAGTTATGAGCTAAGGTCAAGCTCGTAATTTCCAGCTTGCGCAAGGCTTCGTGATACTTTATCGCGGGCTCGGGGTCGTTGAGATTGCCCCTGGCAGCCGGGCCCAGGGAATCAACTATCAATAACTTAATCTTTTCCTCTTTTATACCTTGTTGGAGACTTTCTATTGAATCTGCTACCGGGGTAGTCATTCGCTTGTATCGAATATCCATAAGAGGTTCAATGCCAAATCCCCTTCGTATAGCACTCCAGCGCCTTTGAAAGCTCGATTCGTCATCTTCATAATCTAAATATAAGCAAATGGTAGATTCCTTCGCTGTAATTAGCCCCAGTTTGTTCTCGCGGTACGGCAGTTGGGTCACATAAGCAATCACCAGGGCAAGCAGACTCTTCAGGCTTCCATAATCACCAAAGATAACAGTAGGATGATTTAAATATAGAATAGGCTCTAACAGGTAACTTGGCGCCAAGGTATCAGTTTCGCTTGGCAATATATGCTTTATCGGCTCACCCTGCCGGGCTGTCTCCACTGTTAAATGCGTGATCCATGTTAACGCATCGTCCCATGGGACATCGTTCCGAAGCCTTTCTAGTTTCTTAACTTGGTTATGTTTGGCGGAAGCGGAGAGCAAATTGACAATGTTCTGGTCCAGCAATGCTTCGTCTGTGCCATTACCAGAGAAAAACAATAGTTGGGCATGACCATTAGTGCTATAGTCTCTTACCATTACTCTAAGTCTCAATTCTGGCCAGTCATAGTTGATGAAGTCTGTCCCTGGGGTACAAGATGGTTTATTCATAGTTTCACCCCGTGAGACAGCACAGGTTTCTTAGGTGGCTTTGCTGATTCTCCACAGACTTTATTTCGCAAATAGGCAAGTTCCCCGCGCATCTCTTGAAACTGGTTCCAGTATTGCCGGGGGATACGGCCTGGCTGTGCTGAGATTTCCTCTAAGTTGCTGACGCGATCCTTCAACGCAGCCTCTTCCTTCTGGTAGGTATTGGGGCAGCCCTGGCAAATTGGCGGATAATAGCGTTTGCTTCGGAAGTCAGTAAATCCTACCTCGGGATTCTCGGGATATAGCGTTGCCTTACATTCCTCACAGTCCATCGCGCACCTCCTGGCAAGCGATTGTCGCCTTGCGCCTTTTTCTACATGCAGGGCATCTACGAGGAGGACTAACTAAGTTTTTCTCCCAGAAGAATCGTTGCTCACCACGACTAAAAATGAATTCCGCACGGCAATCACAACAGACCAATGCCATGTCCTGGAAGTCTTTGTTGAACTCTCTATCTATCTCTTCCATCTGTCACTCCTTTGTTTCCTTTTAGTTCTTTGCTTTCCCAGCCTCGTTAAGCATCCGATCCAGTTGGACCCGCGGTATGAGGATTCGCTTGCCGATTTTCAGGCATGGTATCTGCCCGGTGAGGCACGCCTGATATACAGAGTTTTTGCTGAGACCGAGCAACCTGGCAGCCTCTATACAATTAAGCGTCAGCCGTTCGTTAGTTTGCATCGCTCTTGACTCTTTCCTCCACCGGGAATAGGTCAGTTTCGCTACACTTCAATACCCTTGCCAAAGCTCGTTTAGCCTTCGGCCAGGGGGCCAGTCGTCCGCATTCAATAGCACTTAAATTTGTTGAGGCCATGTGTGCCCGGCGCGCGAGTTCAACCTGGCTCATCTGGACTGCCTCGCGAAATTCTCTGATTTTGTTTTCGGTCATACGTTTACCTCCCTTTGATTATCTGCTTCTCACTAGGAAGCCCTTGCCGACTCTTAGATATCGTCCCTTCGTGATTATGTTCAAGATCGCAATATGAGGAGTTACATCCACTGTCCCATCTTCACGCCTCACCGGTAACGCCTCCTCTCTTCGTTTTGCCCTTTGGCTTTTTCTACTTCTAGGCATATTTCCCTATCCTTTAGCGGGGACTCAGAGAATTTATCTCTGGTCAACCCATTCTTCTTATCTAGGTATTGACATCTTTTAGCGATATATATATAATAAATGTATAGTCAATATACTGTCAAGGTAAAATGGTTAAATGACATGAGTAAGATTTATATAGCAAAGCCACAACTTAGCGTAAGGGTTACGCCAAGGACGAAAGTTAGCTACGAATCGCATATATAACAAGGGGGATAAAATGGCACGGGGTTATTTAATAACAACAGAAGTTGAGTCTCTTATTGTTCAGGTTTACCATGAGCACCCCAAAAAATGGAAAGCCAGGGAAATACGCAACGTAGTAAGGAGTATCCTTCGTGAAAAGAGCAAAGATAATCCTGGATTACTCCTCAAATTGACTACGGGTTGGCCAAGTTTAGGCTCTGTGCATAGAATCTTGACTGACCATAAAGAACCTAAAGGAAACTCTAAAAGTAGTATCTTGTCAGTAGATAGGCCTTGGAGATTAGCTGCCTTGTCAAAAAGTGATTATTTCATACCCTCAGAGGCTTTGCCTTTGGTCATGGAAGCCCACAAAAAAGAAATGGCAAAAGATAATTGGCTTACCATTCGGGAGGCACTCTGGATGGGGCGACTCTATACGTTAATTGAACCTAAAGAGTTGGTTTATGACTGGGCTTTTTTATACGCACTGTGGGAGATGATTGCTGACAGTAAAGGCGAATCTTTCGATAGCAGCGACCTCGATTCAGAACTTATCAAAGATGTCTATTATGCTCGTAGGGAAATGAGACCGATAGAACTTTGGGGAATTGCAGAAAAGTATGGAGACGACCCTGAAAAACTCAAGGAATTAAACCTACCAGCAGAAGAAGTGGATGAGATTATTCATTTTAGGGGAGTGCAGAAAGAGCAAGAAAAGGAGTTCGAAGATGAGAGGAAGCATAAGGCAAAGAGGTAAGAAAAGCTGGCAAATTCAAATCTATGTCACAGGACCAGACGGCAAGCCCCGGCGCCACTTCGAGACAACGAGGGGACGCAAGGGTGATGCTCAAAGGCGTTTAACAGAGCTATTGTCTAGTCTTGATAAGGGCGTCTATACCCCTCCAGGACGGCTCACAGTGGCAGAGCACCTTCACAACTGGCTTGATGGCTATGTCCGAACGAATTGCTCACAGCGCACGTTTGACGGCTATGAGAGCATCATAGAACACCACTTAATACCGAGCCTCGGCCACTATCAATTAAAGCAACTTCACGCCCAGGTGATACAAGCTTACTATGGGAAGGCCCTGGAGAACTTATCATCCCGGACGGTTCACCATCAACACCGAGTGTTGTCGCAGTCCTTAAAGTATGCCGTTCGGCAAGGGTATCTGGGGAGAAACCCCGCAGAGCTCGTTGACCCGCCTTCACCAAAAGGCAAGGCCATGCAAACCTTAACACAGAGTGAGGTTCAGGACCTTCTCATAAGCGCTCAGCATAATTACTTCTACCCGGTAATTTATACTGCCGTGAGCACAGGACTTAGACAGGCTGAATTGCTGGGCTTAAGGTGGCGTGATATTGACATCGCCTCTCGCTCAATATCGGTTAATCAGACCCTATACAAGCGTCATGGCATCTGTCAGTTCAATAAACCAAAGACAGAGCATAGCCGGCGCAGGGTGTCAATGACGTCGAAGCTAGCCGAGTTCCTCGGGGAATATAGACTGGAGCGTGAACGGTTTTATCACCAATTGGGCAAAACCACAACGCTTGACGATTTGGTCTTTGCCAACATTGAAGGCAATCCTCTCGACCCCAGCTTTTTGAGCCATACCTTTGGGAAGATAGTAAAAAGAGCTGGCTTGAAGCATTGCCGTTTTCATGATCTGCGCCATACCTTTGCGAGCCTGATGTTTCTACGCGGTGTCCCGCCAAAGGTTATCTCGGAGGCCCTGGGGCATTCCAGCGTAGCATTTACAATGGATATCTATTCCCATATAATACCAGGGATGCAATCAGATGCCATGGCATTACTGGACGAAGTTTTACCCATAGCTAAAAATACCATGTCTTAAAAAAATAACGTCAATTCAACGTCAAAAGAGGACATAAAGTTAAGGGAAAACCAAGATTCAGCTTTAATGCCAGCGTAGCTCAGGGGTAGAGCAGCGGTTTCGTAAACCGTCGGTCGTCGGTTCGAATCCGACCGCTGGCTGGGGGTAATATGAGCAAATTTGTAGA
>Ga0315279_10011355_pt1 | contig 10321 bp, 16 predicted proteins | sample YL17G06_20_MG_FD_203694 | JGI IMG/M metagenome (GOLD analysis project Ga0315279, IMG submission 203694) | Sediment microbial communities from Yellowstone Lake, YNP, Wyoming, USA - YL17G06_20 | ecosystem: Environmental > Aquatic > Freshwater > Lake > Sediment | place: USA: Wyoming | collected...
TTGCTTCTTCCGCGTAGTCGCCATAGACATCCGGACCCACTTTTCCTCCTGGCAAAACCGCAGTGACGTCCTGTGCGATTCTTGGTACGGAACACTCAAGAGCAATTGAGGAAAAGACGGTTTGGCCGCCTCTGGCAACATACATCTGCGACATTTCGTAAATGAACATCTGGGCGAGTTGCTTCACCTTGTCGTACGGTAATCCGCGTATGTAGGGGGCTAACCAGACATTGAAGAAATCGTATCCTTGTCCTCCGGCCCAGTTTGTCTGTGCTGCTGCGAGTGCTTTAGATGCGTGGAGGATGGCCACTTCGGGGTGTTTGGCAGGCCCAGCCACAGAGGTATGAATTCCTTGTCCGTCAACCATTAACCCCCTTTTCAGGAAGAACCTCAGATCGTGCTCTTGGCAGAATGGTCTCGTTACAAAGTATTCAAGTTCATGGATGTGGAGTTTTCCAGACATGTGAGAATCGGTAAGGTGAGGCGGAAGCACCGATAGCAAAGCATACTGGCTGAAGACGGCATCGGCCGCCAGTTTATGGATCGTCTCCGGGTTATGTTGAAGGTTCGCATTCTCATTGTCTCCATTTACGAGCATCATTGTGACGTCATGGACAGGAAGACCGAGCCGCGTGTATTTCGCCCGTTCTCCCTCAAGGTTCTCCTCGAGAAGAGTCGTACAGACAAACTCTCGAATCAATGGAGAGGACAAAAAGGAAAGTCCGGAATGGTTAAGCTTGTACACGACCTTCTCCGTGATTCTCTGCGCGTCTTCAGCAGATAACCCAGTTTCTTGCATGAGAGACTCTTTGATTTTCTTTGCGTCAAAGGAATCGAACTGTATCTTTGAGGTTCTCACTGCAGGAAAATACTTCGGACTCGATACCTGTTGCTGTGTTTGCTTACTCAATTAAGCCAGACTCCGTAATTGAAGTAGATGAGTGCTCTTAAGCAGAAGCCGGGCATAACACATGTGCATACGTCCAACCTCCAATTTGATTTTGATCCCAAACGATTTTTGCTCAATTAATGTTCAGATCTTGATGTTTTTCGATTGCGTTTTTGGAATGTAAAAACAGCGTCTTCCACATACACGGCGATTTCTGAACCCTTGGAAAGCGGCAACAGCTTTAATACGGTGAATCATCACCGGACGTGGAAGACGATACCGGACTCTACGCGAACTTCGTGACATGGAGAAACCCCTTTTCCATCACTTTCTTTTTTGACATATCAAAACCCATCTCCTCAATTTACGAAAATGAAAGGCTAAGTATTGGAAGCCAGAAGAGCCATGATCCGTAACCACTCTTGGACACGTAACTTCTTCTTAGCAAGGAAACACCTTTTCGCTACGCCGTGATGTCGTCCTTTATCATAGCCCGTGTAGTGCTCAACAAATGGATAGGGTCCGTGTAACCTTCCAGAAGCGCACTTACAATTCTTCTTTCCACATTGGGTGTACTGGCTTCCAAGAGAGCCCTCTTTACCGCACTTGGGACAAATAATCCTCGGTGCGGTTTTTTTGGTCGACATTTCAAAGGTTTTTGCAGAGGACTATTAAAGAAAACCCTCGCTCCCCAACTCACGCCTGAACCAGTAGTCAAAGGAGATCGCATCAAGCTTTCCATCGAGAATCTCCCAGACTCTGAAGAACACCCGAACGAAAACGGACAGTGGTACGCCATCGTAGAAGACCCTATAATGAGAGAGAGCCTTCAGCTGCCCTCGAAATTCAGGAGGAAAAATCGCGCGGGGTAAGCGCTTCACTGTGCTCCCCCCTCTTTCACATCCTTGCACTTCTGCAGTGCGGCTATCATCTCGTCAATCTTCGCAGCATCGAACGTCACTCCACTGGCTGTGTGCTGCGGGAAATCTGGAGCGCCGCCAACATGCACTCGAATGTCAACGTTCTTCCCCTCGGTCTTGATCTTGATGGCAACCCTGTCGCTTTTCATCACTCGCCCCACTTCCTTCAGCTTTGCCCATTCTATTTGCGCCATTCTGTTCTCACCTCCCGTGAAGTAGTTTCACCTTTGGTGAACTGTTTTGAATCAAATTCAGAGCCACAGCTTCCTCCCTGCTTGACTGCAGGGCTTGTTCAAAAGTGTCGAAGTCTGCGTACGTCTCGCTGTCTTTGAATTTGTAGTACCCCCGTCCATCCGGCGTTGGATGGTTCTTCCGTTGCGCCTCCGGAATCTCCTCTATTTCCCGACGGCGCCATCGCAACTTTCCTTTAACGGCTACGGCTACGATGCTGAACTGTCCCGCCATCACTATGCCCGAAGGCCACCACGGCAGCGAACCGACAACTACTGCTCCACTTCCCTCCTCGAAGTCTGCCCACTTCACAAAGCGCCTGAACGCTTTGGGAACGTACTTTCTGAGGTTGCGCTCTTCCACCTCTGTATTCGAGGCATATCCGCACCCCATGCAGAAGTAGCTCGCCTCGCCCGTGCCGCAATCAAAATCCTCATTGCATTCCTCGGATCTACATAATGGGCAGACTACCTGGGTGTCAACCGAAACCATCTTGAACACCGTCCTCTATCAGGCGACTCGAACTGGCCTCAGAGGAGTTGAGTAGAAGAATTCTTCATCGAAGCATCCGTCCTTCTCGCAGTCAGATAACGCATTCGCGATCTCGATGGGTGTCAGTTCAACAAGAATCTGGCCGCAGCCTGGACATTTGAAGTCGTTCTCCCCACATTTCCAATAATCGTGAAAGGTGTTGCAAGCAGGACAGAATCCGTATGCATACCTAGGCACCACATACCTCTTGAGGATAGCCATCTTTCTCTTGTAGTCACTCACTATTTTCTTCTCGTTACTAACGGGAAGCTTGTGCATTCAAATCTCCCCTCGTGCATGTGCTTCCTCGAGCAAGTCGATTATCTGCTGGAGAGTGTACTTGCGCGCGCACTCAGGAATTGTTCGGAGTATGCTGGGTAGTGGTGGAACCAGATGGCGCACGATAGCGGGGATGCCTGCATAGGACCCCCTCACCCGAGAGATTATTTCCTGTGCGTCCCCACTCGATACTTGCGGTCCGCCTCCCTCGTATGTAATGGGTGTTGATTCAATCATAGTGGCACCGCATATGTTGCAGAATTTTGCTTCCTCCCTCATCACGCTACCACAAACCGCACATTTTCTATCCATCAAAATCCACCTCCAATAAAACATGATTATCTGTTTTCCATATGGCACGTGGGGTTGGAAAAAATGAAATTCTCGGCAATCCTGAGCCTCTCAAATACATCCTGTGCAGAACAGTTCTTGGCATAGACCGCGCACTCGTCCGTATGGTGCAAGCTTCTATGGCGTTTCATCCCCCTTGGTTTGTGCGTTTCTCCCCTTGGATATAGCACCACCTCCACGTCGATTATCTTGAGCCATGACCGCAGCCCCCCCCCTCCTCCTTTCGGCATCGTCCTAGAAACTGTGGATGTTTTGACCGTCGCTCTGTCCTTACTCGCTCTTCAGTTTGCCTCTTTATATTATTCAGGAGTGCGCGTATCATCCCCGTCCACTTTACTCCATCAGGATCCAGATTCCTCATACAGAAATCACCCCAAGGAAACTCATACCATCACAAGCCAACGACTTCAGTCATTGGTTCCTACGTGTGGATTGACCACCGCATGTTTGCGTTGTCCTCGTACTCGTTTCGATCTTTGTCCCACTCTCTGCTCAGAATCAACCCGCCATTGTAGACAAACTTGCCCTCTGCGTCAAAACAACTGAAAACAAAGCTGTGTTTGACGAAATCGGGGTGCACTTTGAAATGCCACCCGTTCTTCTCGTAATTCTTCGCGACCTGCATAAGGTGTTGGAGGCCCTCCATTAGACTGTCGACTGGCGTTTCCTTGCATCTCATCTGCCCCGTCTTCGGATTTCTATCAGCCTCGAATGAGGAATGCTCGAGAGCGAATAGAAATGCGTCGGCAAAATGTTTCGCATCGGATATTTCGATGGGTGGACCGAGATACCGAGGCATCGGCGGCGTGTTCGGTCCGTTCAGAATAGTGGCAACCTTCTCCCACGAAACCCTCTCGTCGACCGCTTCTCCCGTATTCAAATCGACTGCATGAACGGACCCGGCACCCTTTGCCATGGTGATACGAAGGACCATTCCCATGTCCAGTCTCCGTCCCAACTTCTCCTCGAGCTTCTCAACCAATTCATTGATGTCCATCTGCTCGACCTCCTCGGCCGTGTATAGCTTGAGATCCGCTACTGTAAGTTTCTTCAAATCATTCACCTCGACCTTGAGGACCGGTTGCCCCCTTCCGCGTTGCCCAATCGGCTCCTGCTATGAGCGCCTCTTTGGCCGCTTTCAAATGGTTGAATAGTATCGCACCGCACTTTGGACACGAAAAGTCACCATCATCCCTGTGAGGCGTGGCAGTTCTAATGGCTCGGCATACCAATCCGTGGCGCTCTCTCAGGATGAATGTGATGATTCCATCTGTGGACCAGTTTAACGCATGTACCTTTCTATTGCACTTTGGACAGAACACTCTCGCTCCCCTCCGGTTTGTATAAAGAATAGGAATGGTTGTCCCTCACAACCAGTCCGTCGTCGAGAAGGTCCTGAAGCTCACGTCGAACCGTATTGTGGTTGAGTCCTGTGAAACTTGCAACCTGAATCGGAGTCATCGAATCCACTCGGGATAACGATTCTAGAATGTGCTTTCGCGTCGTCCCCGCTTCTCGTGGTCGTGCGAACATCTTTAGATCCGCGCCCTGAGTCACCCTTCGTACGCCCTTCACTAGGGCTCTTGCATGCTCCCTTGCCGCCAGCTGAAACGACTTTAGATGCTTGAAACGTGACGCGGTATTGGATAGAATGATATCGCAGACCTCTTGGGTGCACCGTTTTCCATTCGACAATATCATGTCGACTATGGGACCGGGTACGAAATGCACTCGGATTCTCTCGCTCTTGTTTCCCAGCTTATCGGCATGTTTGAACTGTGGCCCCTCTTGATTGATTGTGTTGAAAGCCAGCACAGCCTTGTGGTGCACATCCACTTTTGCAGCAGGCCACTCATTACTACCGACTAGGACGAATTCATCAGGGTAGGATCCTATGCATCCCTTTGCCTTTATCTCACCGATCTCCTCGTTCGTCAACCCCCTGTCATGAGCAGCATAGCTCAACTGCCAGACGCCGATTTCCTTTGGGTCAACTGGCTTGGTTTCATCAATATCAAAAATAGCGCCGTACGTGGGATTGTATATCTTCAAAGAACCCACCTCCCATTTGGGTAGAGTCGTCTAGACTAGGAAAACGAGTATTGGATTTGGAAAATGATGTTGGAAATTCACTGTAAGAGCGACGACAAATGTGCTCTGCAGACTTCGTAGGTCTCAGCCGTGATCACCCCTATGCGCTCGCACTCCTTCAACTTCTCTAGGATTTGAGTTACGGCGATCTGATTGACGGATGGAGCCTTAATTGACAACAACTTTTCAGATCCTGTCCATGTCAGCTTCAGAAAGTTGACTGTGAATGGAAACATCATCAAAACTGCTACACCGTACATCGGCATTATCAGATCGTACTGTGCGAATTTTGTCATGATGTCACTGATTGATCTGAACGCCAGAGTGTAGTTGAACGCGACCAAGGCAACAACCGGCGCTATTACAAGCCTCTTGAGAAGGGCTCTGTCTCCGAGTACTATTGACATGAGAATTGTTAAAACAACCGCGATGCTGAGGACAACCGTTGGAATGATCAAGAGATTGGGGTCCCACTTCAGCAATGCGTCGAGGCTCATGGTCTCACTCGCCTCATGTTCCCGGAGAGCTTTTAAAAACAGAAGCCCACCATCAGCCTAGGCAGCGCTGAGACGGATAGGATCTTCACTCCAATACAGCAGAAATTGCCTGTCCCATGGATCAAACTCAATCCACGTCTTGAAGCCTCTTTTTTCCAGACCAGATTTCAGTTGCTTAGCTTTCTTCTCATCCTCTAGAGGAAAACGAACTAGTCTATATGCTGATTTAGATTCATCAATAATCCTCTGAACTTCCAAGAACTTTTCCAACTTCTTGACGGATGGAGTCCCAATCCTTTTCATTCACAACCCTCCTGATGATGTAAACTCGGTATTTCTAGACAATCATTTGGAAACAATCGGATCGTTTCCGAGATGCTTCCCCCGTCCCACCTGAGACGGTAGGGATGAAACGCGCACTTTGCCAACTCTCCGTTTGGAAAGACCGTACATCCTTGAGAAACGCACCCATCTTTGAGAATGCAGTTGGTGAGGCAATCAACGAATATTGTGATATGCTTCACTCGTGGGGATACCTTTGTCAGTTTCTCGTAGTAACGCATGAATTCGTTGCGAGTAAAATGGGTTGCGTTCTTTCCTTTGGGAAGAAGTAGTGTGACCTGGCTAATCTCTTCTCTGTCGAGAACTTCGATAAGACTCTCCAGCTTCGGTATCCATCGTGGCGAAAGAAGGAAGTTGACTCCGACGGTCGTCTTTGCGTGTTCGACAAGTAGAGACAAACAGTCCAGCATATTCAGTCTGTTATCGCCAAGAGATAGCTGGATGTGGTCGAGCCCAACCTGCTCCAGTTTTCTGAGTGAATCAATCGTCAATCCTACTCCAGAGGTGGTCACGGCGGTCAGCATATCGAATCGGTTTGCAGTACGGATTGCATGAAGAGTCACATCCAATGCTTCGAGTGGCTCTCCGCCTCCAATCGCAGCCACTTTGAAACTCTCCCTTGCAGCCGCTGCAATGACTTTCTCGACAAGGTCTCGTGACATATCCGCGCTACTCTTTTCCGCGTAACAGGAAGCGCAGTTTAGTCGGCACCTACTTGTCAACGCCAATCGGAGAGTTTGCAAGTTTCTCCTTCTCCTGTTGAAGGTGTTTCTTCAAAATCTCCACCAAGTCATCGATATCATAGTTCTTGCCGTCATGTGTGATGACGACCTCTCCATTTTCGTCGCTATATCTTGCAGTGGTGAAGATCGGGCCACCTGGAACCGGTGTTACCTCTGCATCTCCGGAAGAACATACGCTGATAACGCCATCGGGTGTAGCGGCAACCGAAAGCGACCCCTCACCAAAATCAAACTCCACACAAATTCTACCGTCACGATCAGCATCTATGATATTGATGTGCCCATCATTTTTCTTGTTTTCCGCATCGACCCATTCGAGAAATGCCTTGTGAAACTTGGGCGATACAGTGCCCTCAAAATTAAATGATGGTCCAGAATGGTCAGCCGGAATTACTGTCATTTAAGTTCCCCCCGTAATTCTTCTCCCTCAAAAATCTGCGGAATTGGGTGATGAACCATCGCGTCACCAGATTCTCTGGAGATTGATCAATTCGTTTCTCAGCCTCCGTCAGATGTTCTTCGGTGAATATACACAACGTCTTGGCGACATCGTGGTCAGCAAATGTTTGGTCACCTCTAGAAACGGAAATCACTTCGGTCACGAGCATAACCAAGCACGCAAGGTCAAATGAAGAGAATCTATTCCAGAAGATGTAGTGCATCGTCGCAACAGCCCCCTCTTCTGTCGTTGGAAGACGTTTCAATACCTCATCGAATTTGATGTCGTCAGTCGATTCCTGTCCATCAATGATCTTCTGAATTTCTACTGCCTCTGATAACCCAACGGTGGACGGAAGCTCAAGCTCTTTCATTCGCAGCCCTCCTGAGAAGCCATCTCTCTCCGTTCTTCTCCCTGTTTACGGTCGGCCGGATGTTCTATCTTGGTCTCAAGGTTCCCCATCTTTGCGGAAGCTTCACTGCCGGTTTGGGGTGCCAGTGCTAGTTTCACGGGGGCAAATGCTTTTGGTGTTGGTTTCTTTGATGAAAGCGTGGCCATCGAGTCCATGACTTGTGAGGTGCCCTTTTCCTCTATCAGGTCGATGTTGTAGGTTAGGGCAAGAGCTTTGGCATGTTCTGTTGCTTTTGGAACTGCCACAAGTATGCTGTCAGTGTGTTCGACATCGAGTGATTTTGCGAAGAAGGCAATTACCTCTAGCTCTGTCACGAATTCTGCGGCAGTTACTATGTCAATTAGCGTACGTTTTCCGTTGACCTCGGCGGCCATGTCGAAGGTGTGTTCGGTGCCGGATTGTCCTTTCAGCATGGCGGGGGATTCCACCTTGTATCCTCTCTTCTGCAGGAATTCCGTTAGCTTTTTCCGTAGCGATAGAGTGGACTCGGCATCTGTTTCACTCATAACCCCTCACTCCTGCGGTTGAACCGCGATCTCTCTAAACTGCTTGAACAAGTTCAGGATGGGAAGAGAGATGGGGCATGTGAGCCCTGTGCACGGCCGCGTTGTAGAACGCATCGAACATTGTAAGCGCCAGATCCTTCGGGTCATTGACTTGATAGACTTCATCGAAGCGCGACCGGTAGTCATCATTCGGTTCGATGCCAACGCAGGTTGCTATGACCCCGATCCCCCTCTCCCGCAACCTCTCCAATCCCTTGTCGAGTTCTTCGAAGGAATCAGGATACCCGTCTGTTAGAATCATTGCAATGCGCACAACGCCTCCACCTCGCCAACTCAGCTTGGCTGTTTCCTGAATCGCGGCTCCGAGTGGTGTGCCTCCGCCGGAAGTTGGTGCGAATCGTCCCGCTTCGAGTGGTTCCTGGAAGCTCTTGAGGATTCGAATCCCATCGCCTAACCCGACTCCAGCTATTCTTATCTTTCTTACTCGTCTCGCTGCCTCTATGAGACAGATGCTGGACTCCGCGAAGAGTTGCTCGGAACCATAGGTGCTTCCAGATTGGTCGATAACCAAAGCTAAGTCCGTCTCCGGCAACTCGGGCTTGAGAACCAAATAGTACTTCCCGTCGCAGTCGGTGCCTCTGAACGAATCCATGTAGGCGTTCTGCATCATCTCCGGCTTCGTGTTGAAGTCTCCATCCGTCGCCGGTACAAACCATCGCTTTCCGACGATTCTGGCTAAGATTGCTTGAATGCGTCGTATTGTTTCCTCATTCTTCTCCACACTGGCGAGGTAGAACTCGATATCATTGACCTTGGGCGGCGTCAGTGTCGGTTCCTCATATGCACCGAGCCTTCCACCAGTTCCACAAGATTTCTTTGCTTCGTCCAATGCATCACCCGCTTCCTTGTAAGCGCTTTCCTTGTTTTTCTCAACCGCGCTTCTCGACTTCCAAGGAATAACTTGTGTGCGCTTCTTTCGTTGCCCGCTCGATTCTTTCCCTCCCGTTTTTTCCTTCTTTTCGTTCTCTTCACAGTCCTGAGAATCTGGGACTTTCACCGTCAGTTTCACTTCAATCTCGTGCGGGACGCCGTACTTCTTGTCCAGGTAATAATAGATTTCGTCAGCCGCTTGAATGCACGACTGGGTGCCCGTTCCCCTTCTGCTGAGAAACACTCTGGGTACAATGAAGCCAAGGTCCTCCACAACATCCGTGGTGAACAGACTGTTATCGACCTCACCAAGTCTGACTGCCTGAAACATCGCATCAAGTGTCTGCATCAGTTTCCCACTTCGTTCGTCAACCTTTATGCCGGTCTTTTCGAGCGCGTTCCTATCGTCGAGTTTTTGGTCGTTTACCGTCATCTCTTGGAACACCGAAAGCACTGTTGAAAGGTACTTGCTCAACATTGGGAAGTTCTTTTCAATGAGATATTCCACGTGAACATCGTCGAGTATGTTCAAAAGAGTATGGTAGAAAGTGCTGTTACCGCTTCGTTCATGTTTCTTCATGGCCTCTCGAGCGAGTTCCATGTCCGAGTAGAGCACGTGAGCCCCCTCATGTACTCGTAAACCCTTCTCAAGCAAGACCCGCATCGTCTCATCTTTGACTTTGGACAGGAATTGCCGATCAATGACAATTACCCATCGCCCTCCCTTTTCCGATTGGATAACTCCGGCTGGTGCGATGAATCCGTCAACATATGTATGAGACACTGGTTTTCCTACAGTAATCGCATCCACATCCGCGAACATACTCAATTTTCTCTTCCCTCCCCACTCACCTAGGTACCCCACCCTGGGCCGCTTTCCTCTCCGAAGACAGCATTGCATGGAGAAAACTTGTAGCGAACTGACTGCCAACCATAGTCACCCGCCAACTCCATTATGGCGTAGAAGAAAACGGCCTTGCTGTATGGGTGCTGCCAATCTAGCTCAGAGATTATCTTGGCCACCATCCTCAGGCTAGACAGTCCAGTGACGTTTTCTAACGCGCCTTTCCGAATCTCTGCGGGCACTTTCTTTAGCAAAATGTGTTCTATATCGTCCTCCGTAGCCAGTTCCATTCCATCCTTCACTAGAGATACTGCCG
>Ga0315279_10011356_pt1 | contig 10321 bp, 8 predicted proteins | sample YL17G06_20_MG_FD_203694 | JGI IMG/M metagenome (GOLD analysis project Ga0315279, IMG submission 203694) | Sediment microbial communities from Yellowstone Lake, YNP, Wyoming, USA - YL17G06_20 | ecosystem: Environmental > Aquatic > Freshwater > Lake > Sediment | place: USA: Wyoming | collected...
ACCTCGCTTCCTTAAAAACCACCTCCCCCCGCCTTCCCTCAGAACCTTTAAATGGCTAAATAAATACAATGAAAAATCATGAAAGTGTTAGACGGTCAGCCACGAGAGTCAGTGCACGAAGAGTATCTCGGGACATGAAATCCTTCCGCACCGGGAAAAAGACGATAAACCTTCCTTTCCGGTGAAAATGAATGGTCAATGATTCTATTGATCGCCTGATAATCCGTTAAAGCGGCCGGATCGTGTATTTACCTACCCGTATGGTCGGTGATCTTCTTCTCTTCTCAGGTACCGAACTTGGCGAGCAGGGGCTTGATGTCCGCGGCTCTGCCCACGACGACGAGGACGGCCCGGGCCGGCTCTTCTTCTATGAGTCCATTCTTCGGGCTGAGCGTCAACGGCTGTTGACGTTTTATCACTTGATTTTCTCGTTCGAGCCGGGCCTCATCGCCTCTTTCCAGGGAGACTCGATCTCATTTATGACGTTGGCCCGTTTCTTGAGGCTATTCTCCTGCTATGGCGGGAGTCTATCGTCCCAGACATCCGGAGCGGACCGTCCTCTACCGGGTGCTTTTCCATCATTTCGACAGGTTCCTGACTGAATATGGGAGTCGTTTCGAGCGGGAGTACAGGCTTTGCAGTCCTCAGGCGCGAAGCGAATGAGGGCGGTTTTTTCCGGCCGATCGTCAAGGAGGTGGTGGAAATGCTGCGGATCTTCTTCAAGTACAAGCGCGGGCTCCTCGGCGATCTCTGCCGCTGCGGCCTCCGGGCCCTGAGCTGTTACTTCGAGGTTGTGACCGGAAGCGCGCTTACGCCCGGGGTCATTGCCGCCATCCAGACCTTCGGGGACCGGATCAACCTTCACGTGCACCTCCATTTCCTGGCGACCGAGGGCGGAGTGGACGAGGCGGCGGTTTCGTCTGTACTCATGAACCGGAAACGGTTCATGAGTGCGGGCGTCTTCCATAAGATCTCGCGGATCGACGACGTGCGGCTCGCCGAGATCTTCGCCAGGGAGGTTTTGGAATTTCTTGTCCGCAAAAAGCTGTTGAGCCCGGAATGGGCCGAGCGCATTCTCTCCTGGCCGCACACGGCTTCAATGTCCACAGCCACATATTTATCGCCCGGGTGACCTTGCATATTCCCGACAAGGAGCAGGTCATGGTCCGTTACTATGGGCTGTACGCCAACGCCCACATTTATCGATCATCTGAAGCTGACGTTCGTGGCGGCGAAGCCTCAGCCTTGCAGTCCTCATGGCTTCCATGAGGGCCGCCGTCCCATGTCTTCGAGCAGGTTGCCCTACTGGAGGTCGAGGAGAGCGGGGAATATTGTTGAGGTTTTTGCGATCAGGGAGGAGCGGGAGTCTATTGTTTTTTAGCCGCGGCGGAGGGATTTCTTGTCCCTATTGGATCTTCGGGAGCGGTTTTCGCGATTATTGACATTGCGGCCCGGCCGGAGATATAGTCCCGCTATGGACAGGAGGGTAAATTCAGCGCCAAGGACGGGAATTCAGTTCGCTCGGAAAAAGCTATAATTTTCTTTTTCCCTTGTATTATTAGCTGTTATATTTTTATTTCCACAGCAAATACAAAATAATATTATCAGCAATTGATTTATGGAAAGTCGCTGGTTTTGATTTTTTGTTTAAAATCCAGCGATTTACTATTTGATTGAAAAATCAGATCCGTACCTGCTGAATATTGGTATATTTTCAAGAGACAGTTTTACTTCTATTATCCTGCCACCCTCATATTCAATACCTGAAAATGAATTTTTCCACCTTGATCCGGCTGGAAGATAGACTTTTCTTGTTTCAGCTTTTGATTCATAGACTGGGGCAATTAACAGATCCGGACCAAACATATATTGATCCTCTACAGTATAGCATGTTTTATCTTCAGGAAAATCATAGAAAAGAGGCCGCATCATGGGTGTGCCATCCTTAGAAGCCCTCTTCATATTAATCATAATATATGGGCGAAGTTTTTCCCGAAGCTTCAGGTAATGTGTCATTATTTTGTAAGCTTCGTCGCCATAACTCCAGACTTCATTTGGGGCTCCGGAACCTACTACCTGTCCCTCAATAGACCGGTATGGATAACGTATTCCATGAAGTCTCATTATTGGCGTGAAAGTCGCATATTGAAACCATCGAATCAACAATTCCCGGTATTCTTTTGACACTGAATCTCCGTAGAATCCGCCTATATCGGAATTCCACCATGGAATACCGCACAAAGAGATGTTCAGACCAGCCTTGATCTGCCGCCGCAGGCTTTCAAATGTACCATCTATATCGCCCGACCATAAAACTGTTCCAAATCGCTGACTGCCAATCCAGCCACATCGAATAAGGTTGATAATTTCAGACTGATTCTCCTTCACCTGACCTTCGTAAAAAGTTTTAGCCAAATAGTATGGATAAATACAGGATACTTCCAGTCCGTTGCCAATGTAATACCTTAAATTCTCGTAGTCAAGCGGATCGATCTCGGGTTCAGCTTCATCCAGCCAAAATAGGCGCACCCCCTGATTAAAATAGTTCTCTTTGATTTTAGACCAGAACAAATCACGTGCACCCGGATTCGTAACATCCACAAATGTCAGGTTATCGATAGCCTGGGCCTGCTTATAGATAATCGAAAGAAACACATTGTTGCCAAATTCAGGACGAATGGTATAGTTGTTTTGATTAAATTCATTATAATTCTCACTCTTGATGTTGAGTGTCGGCCAAACCGAGACAAGCAATTTAATCCCCATAGCCTCAAGTTCATTGATCATACCTTTCGGATCAGGCCAGAATTTTGAATTGAATTTCCAGTCGCCTGTGGTTGGCCAGTGATAAAAATCGGCAACAATAACAGAAATCGGCAAACCACGCTTTTTATAATCCCGCGCAACAGACAGAAGTTCATCCTGTGAAGAGTATCGAAGCTTTGATTGCCAGAAACCGGACGCAAAATATGGCATTTCAGGAGATTTTCCTGTCAGATCGGAATATTTCCTGACAATTTCTGCCGGTGAGTCTCCTGAATAGATTACATAGTCAATCTGCCTGGCATATTCCGCATAAAAACTGGTATTGGTTATAGTTAACTCAGCCCGGCCAACTGACGGATTGTTCCAAATAAATCCGTATCCCTTACTTGATAATAAGAATGGAATGGATATTTGGGTATTTTTCTGGGCCAGTTCCAGAACTGTCCCTTTCAAATCAAGACAATCATTTGGATATTGCCCCATTCCGTATAAATGCTCATCCTTGTCGGCATCAAAGGTCACTTTTAATTCGAAATGATCGCTGCCACGGCTCTTAAACTGCCTTGCAAAATGAGCATGGTGTCTGTGACTAGATTCTTGAAGTAAGACCTTGCCCCTGTCATTCAGATACTTAATCCGGCCATCTTTGGCGTCAATCTCTACCCGGATCTTTCCATTAATGACGGTAGCCTTTTCTTTACTGATAGTTATCTCAAAATGGGTTTCAAGCTGAGGTAGCAAATTCCAGTTCTCCTCAGAAATTCTCAGGCTTTTTGATGAACGGAACCTGATCGAATTTGGACCAAATGGATCGATCCAAAACAATTCTCCTTCATCTTCCCATTGTAACCGGTTGGCAAATTGGGTAAATGGGCCTTCCTTTTTCTGCTGAGCATTTACTATCCCCAGGGTAAACACTAAATTCACAATAGCAAGAAAAAGCGTTGTTTTAAAATTTAAAATTTTCATAGCATTGATCCTTAAAATATTGTACAAGTTATTCATATTTTAATACTTTATCTGGCCCTTCGACTGAAGTGGCCCCCATTGGTTAGACAGTTCAGGGGCCAGATGATGGTGCATTCCGGACCCGCCGGCGGAACCATTGTAACGCTGCCCATGTCCGAACGCAATGAATACTTGGAGATTTGAGCGAACGGCATCTGGGCTTGAAAAGGCATCATCTTAAACAGCCGTCGGCAACCCCAAAGCCGACGTTCCAAAATACAGTTCGTGGGGTGTCCGATAACCCAAGGCTTCGTGAAGACGCTCCTCGTTATAAAAACGGAAGTATTCCCCGAGCCCTCGTTTCGCCTCCGCCACCGTTTGGTATTCGTGCAGAAACACCTCCTCGTATTTCACCGAGCGCCACAGCCGCTCGATGAAGATGTTGTCAAAGACCCGACCGCGGCCGTCTATGCTGACCTTGACGCCGTTTTTTTTCAAGAGTCCCGTAAAATCGGTACTCGTGAATTGCGCGCCCTGGTCCGTGTTGAAGATCTCCGGCTTCGAGATTTGAAGCGCTCTCTGGACAGCGTCCAAACAGAAGTCCGCGTCCAACGTCGTCGAAAGCTCCCACGACAACACGTATCGGCTGTGCCAATCGATGACCGCCACGAGATAAACGAACCCATGCGCCAGCCGAATATACGTAATGTCCGTCGCCCAAACTTTGTCCGGAATGTCGATCGGAAGCCCTTTTAACATGCCGTTCTCCGCACCGATGAGGATGTTTTCCGGTTCTCCCGGAAAAGATTCAATGGCATGGACGCCGATATAGTTTTGCTTATTCGGGAGTGTGAATCCGTTGCCATCAACTATAGCAAGCTAATGTGAGCCTAAAAAGCACCTAAACGTGTCAAACTCGGGTCCGGATATCCGTAGAAATGGGTCCGCAGGCTCCTGCCGCTGCTTCGCCTCGGGCTGGTCGTGGGCATGGCGGTGGTGGGTATCGCCCAGGCTCTTCCTCTGTGTCCGTACCCTTACGCTTCCCATTTCCTCCGCTGAGCGTCAACGGCTGTTGACGTTTTATCACTTGATTTTCTCGTTCGAGCCGGGCCTCATCGCCTCTTTCCAGGGAGACTCGATCTCATTTATGACGTTGGCCCGTTTCTTGAGGCTATTCTCCCGCCATGGCGGGAGTCTATCGTCCTCGACATCCGGAGCGGACCCTCCTCTACCGGGTGCTTCTCCATCATTTCGACAGGTTTCTGACTGAGTATGAGAGTCGTTTCGAGCGGGAGTACAGGCTTTGCAGTCCTCAGGTGCGAAGCGAATGAGGGCGGGTATTTCCGGCCGATCGTCAAGGAAGTGGTCGAGCGGTATCTTGATTGCGGCAACCCGCGTTGCGGGTTCGTCCTGATTCGCAAGGCTCATGTAGGACAGACGAAGCGTCGCCCTGATCCGCCGTCCCGACTGCGGGAGGAGCGGCTGGTCATGTTCTCCTGCCGGACCTCTTCGCTCTCGAGGTCCTCCGGCTCCTCGTCGGCCGGGAGCTGTTGAGTCCCGAATGGGCGGTGCACTTCTTTCCTGGCCGCACACGGGCTTCAATGTCCACGGCGGCAGGGGCCCCGGGCCTTGTCCCGGGGATCCATTTACGCCGCACTCGCCCGTGGATAAGAACGCGGGCGAGTGGAGAGCCGAAGGCTCGCCCTTGGCAGCCTGGTCCGGGCCAAGACGAAACCGGAGGCCGAGCGGGTGGGCCAGTACATGCTTCGGCCGATCCTGGCCCTGGAGCGACTGTCTCTTCTGAAAGACGAGGGAAAGGTCGGGTATCGGCATGGCGAGAAGAACGTTGAACCGGAGACGATGGACTATCTGGAGTTCATCGCTCGTGTCACGTCCCATATCCCCGATAAAGGCCAGGGACCTTCGCGGCTTAGAGGCCACCTCCCGCCCCCGTCTTCGAGCGGGCGGCCTTGATGGCAGCCGAGGAGAGCGGGGGATATTTCCCGGAAAAACAAATTCCTATCGGCGTCGCCGGAAAATCAAATTCTTTCTATGATGATGTGATGCAAGGGGTTTTTTCTATTTTCTTCTCCTTTCTTTTCTTGCCTTCTCTTTAGGTCTTGTGGACCATCCTTCTATCCGTGCCCTTAGCCCGAAGGCTATGTCCGCACACACTCTAACTTCAGGTCCCGGCCCCTTAACCTATCCGCCAATGCGGCCGTCACCGACCCATTAAAGAATTTCTCAAGGCGGCCGAGTTATCGCCGGTAAGGAATGTCATTGCGTTGCTCCTTCCAAACCTTGCAGATGATCGTCAACAATTGTTTAAAAGAGCTGCTATTCTTATCGGATCTCTTTGTCTTTTTTTTTATTGATCAGTGCCGAAGCTACTGAAGCCAAAGACCAACGCGCCGGGACTCTACACGGGCAACGCCGTGAAAACCGTTCCGGCGGTCCGCGAGGCGATCGAAGGGAGAAATTGGGGGGAAGCCGAACGGCAAATCACGCAGGTCGGGAAAACGCTGGAGGTTTATTCCGAGGGAGTCCGAAAAGCGGCCGCGATCCTTCGATCGCCGCTTCGATGAATATCGATAATATTTGACATCGCCGATTGATCTGATATCAAATAGCTCCATGAAAAATGTATTGAGGGAAGAGTATTAATCATGCACAACCTTTTATTGGCGGTCATCGGGGTGTCGGCGATCATTTTTGCCGTGGTCTTCCTTAAAGATGTCCAAAAGCAGCGGCAGAAATATCGCGCCACGCCCGGATTGCCGTTGACGGGAGCCTCCTTCGTGGCCGCCTTCTTCGATACGCTGGGTATCGGGGGCTTTGCCACGCTGACCTCCTTCTACAAGTTCACCAAGCTCGTGGATGATCGAGTGATCCCGGGGACCCTCAATGTCGGCTTCTGCCTGCCGGTCGTCGCCCAGGCCTTCATTTTCATAACGGTCGTCAAGGTCGATCCGGTGACCCTCGTATCGATGATGCTGGCCGCCACCTTGGGCGCGGGGATCGGCGCGGGGATCGTTTCAAGAATGCCCGTTGACAAAATCCGGCTGGGTCTGGGGGGCGCTCTTGTGGTCGTGGCCTTGACCATTCTGGCCGGCCTGCTGAAGCTCTTTCCGGTCGGTGGAGACGCGCTGGGGCTGGCCGGATGGAAGCTGATCCTCGCGGTCGTCGTGAGCTTCATCCTCGGCTCGCTGATGACCATCGGCATCGGCCTTTATGCGCCCTGCATGGCGCTGGTCTATGCCCTGGGGATGAATCCGCTGGCCGCCCTCCCGATCATGATGGGGTCCTGCGCGCTGCTCCAGCCCTGGGCCGGCATCAAGTTCGTCAAGGAATCGGCCTACAACCTCAAGGCCGCGTTCGCCTTGACGGCGGCGGGGATCGTGGCCGTTTTTCTGGCGGCCTACGTCGTGAAATCGCTTCCCCTGACCGTGCTGAAATGGGTGGTCGTGGTCGTGATCCTCTACACCTCGGTGATGATGTTTCGATCGATTGGCAAGGAAAAGGCCGGGGCGGCCGGCCGCTAAGCGGCCCGGCCAAGAACCGGGAAGAACCTCCGGAGAGAGCCATGGAACGAAGGAATTTCGTGAAATCCCTGGGGCTGGGCTTGCCCGCCGCGGCTTTTCCTTTCCGTCCGGCGATCGGGGAGGCGGCTCAGAGGTTTCGCCCGGTCAAGATCACCAAGGTCTCGTCGACGGCCTACAGCATGCCCATACCGGCCTCCGGATATTCGTCCAGCGAGCGGGCGGGAACGAAACGAGAATGGGGACGAGCCCTCCGGACCACGCCGCATCGCCCCGACAGGATCTTGGAGTACATTGTCGTCAAGATCGAATCCGATTCGGGCATCACGGGCTATGGGGAAGCCACACCGGATATCGGTTTCTTCGGGGCCACCCTGGAGGCGGACAAAAGCGCTATCGATCTCTATTTTGGGCCGAAGCTCATCGGCCGGGACCCCTTCGACCGCGAAGAGATCCTGCGCCAGCTCGACTACCGGGGGAATTCCTGCCCCCGGTCGGCGATCGATCTGGCGCTCCATGACCTGATGGGCAAGATCCTCGGCATTCCGGTTTACGACCTCATCGGAGGCCTTTGCCGCGACCGGATCCCCGTCGAAGTGGAGATCGGAGGCGGTCCTCCCAAAGAGATGGCGGAGGCCTGCCTGAAATGCGTGCGGCTTGGGGTGCGGGCCTTCAAGCCGAAAGTCGGAGGCTATCCCGAGGAAGACGCCGAACGGCTGCGGGCCATCCGGGAAGCCGTCGGCCGGGACGTGATCATCCGGGCCGACGCGAACCGGGGCTACACGGTCAAGGAGGCCATCCAGTTCTGCCGTCTGACGGAAAAATACGATGTCGGCATGGAATACCTCGAACAGCCGGTGGATGCCACGGACCTTCTGGGGATGGCCGAGGTAAGGAAATCCGTCAATACCCTGATCGTCGCGGACGAGAGCTCCTTCACCATCCAGGACGCCATGAACGTCATCCGCCTGGGCGCCGCCGACCGGCTCAACATCAAGATCGAAAAAGCCGGCGGGCTCTACAATGCCAAAAAGATCGCCGCCATCGCCGAGGCCGCCGGCCTGGATTGCGTCATCGGGACCGCGTTCGGACTGGGCCTGACGATGGCCGCCAAGCTGCACCTGGCGGCCTCGACGACGATCGTCCATGGGGCCGTGGAATTCACGGAGATTCGTCTGCACGACAACCTCCTGGCGAGCCCCTCGGACAAGCTCCTGGCCTTGCCGCTCGAGGACGGCTGTTTTCCCGTTCCGCAGGGGCCCGGATTCGGCGTGGCCTTCGACGAGGCCAGAGCGAAGCCTTATATTTCCAAGATCGTCTAGAAGGAGGCCCGTCTTACCGGAGCGGGCTCGCCTCTCCGAAGCCCGTGATTCCCGAATCGGAGACGACCTTGACGACGACGTACTCCGGGACCCGGTCCGGCCGATGGGGCGTGATCCGCGACAATCGCCCCCATTCCCTCTTGGTCCCCGCCCGGTCGCTCGAGGAATAGCCGAAAGCCGGGATGGGCATGCTGCCGGCCGTCGCTCCGAACCAAGGGAAATCGCATCTTTTTTCCCTATTTTCCGCGGACAATCTTCCGCACAAACCTCATCATGTCCAGGGATGCCGGAGACACGGAACCGTCCTCATACATGAGCAGGTTGAAGCTCAGGGCCATCTTCCGCTCCAAGGCGTTTTTGACCACGGCCGCCATCTGTTCGCTGGAAAATTGCGGCGGGTCGATTTTCGTTTCGGGCTGGTAGATGCCCCAATCCGGACCGTCCAGGACAAAGCAGGCGAACCCTTGTAGTCCCTTCGCCGGACCGGCGGCGATGATGCCGTCGCCGCCCTTGGGGCCCGAGCCGTAGTTTCCCTTCTCGTTGGCTTCGCCGAAAAAATAATCCTGGAATTCGGTGTACCGGGGCATGACATAGGAGCTGTAGGAGATGAGCCTGTCGGAATTGCCGGCCTTGAGCGCCCGCCCCATTCTTTCGAAAGGAGACGGGTAGAAGATCATGCCGTCGTCGATCAGCCAGCCGGCCAGCTTCTTGCCGTAGCGCAGACCGACCTCGGTCGTGATGGAGCAGAAGCTGTCGACGAAGAATTGATGATCTTCTTCCGAAATCCCGTTTTTCGCCCAACCGGACTGGAGAATCCCATAGGGGGCCCACCAGCGGCCGAGATGATAGTAGAGAATCATCTTCATCCCCCGCTTGTTTAAGGCATCGGCCAATTCCCCGATCAGATCGCGCAAGCAGGTTTGCCCCGGCAGAATGGCGTCGATCGCCTTGATCGGCGCCGGGAAGAAATAGGTCATCCACGTGGCCGACCAGACGACGTAACGGGCCCCCGTTTCAGCGCACATATCAGCGAACGAATCGACGTTGAAATCGTCGATCATCTTGGGCCACTTCTTTTGGGGCCCGTGCTGGGGATATCCCCATCCTCCCCATTGGAACATCAGGCCGTATCCGGCATCGGCCATCCATTTCGTGTCTGAGCGGAATCGTTTGATCCGTTCATCGATCGCCGTCTTGTCGGCCGCATCGATCAGCTCCAGAGATTTCAGCTTGAGGTTGGCCGCCTCCAGGGCCCTCACGAATATTCGGCTCGTCCCTTTGGGCAATTCGAGCGCCCCGGGCACGGCCACCTTGTCCCACCCATTTTCCTGAAGAGCGTAGATTAGTTTGTTCTTGGGACCGGCGATCTCGACTTTCAAGCCGGCAGGGCCGGCGATCAGCATATCGCCGTGGTACGAGCCGTCGTGGGGCGCCGCAACGGTCCATTCGAAAGATTCCTCGGGTTTCGTCCAGTTCTGCACCCAGAATCGCTTGTGCGATTTGTTGCCGTCATGGGCGTAGTATTTCATCCCGCCGTTGATCTTGGCCCGGTCGGACATGAGGACATTCACGTCGTCCGGCTGAAGGCGAATGGGCGGGTATTCTTCCTGGGCCGCCAGGGACAAAGCTGAGATGGAGAGGAAAAGGGGGAAAAGGATAAACCGGCGGATGACTTTGACGGACATAGGGCTACCTCCATTCGTCCAGGCGATTATAAACGATTACGCGCCCAGGAAAAGACTGTTA
>Ga0315279_10011357_pt1 | contig 10321 bp, 7 predicted proteins | sample YL17G06_20_MG_FD_203694 | JGI IMG/M metagenome (GOLD analysis project Ga0315279, IMG submission 203694) | Sediment microbial communities from Yellowstone Lake, YNP, Wyoming, USA - YL17G06_20 | ecosystem: Environmental > Aquatic > Freshwater > Lake > Sediment | place: USA: Wyoming | collected...
TGGGATTTGACCATAGAGCGACCTATGCTAAAAACGGTCTGATTATGGACCGATTTTAAATGCCACCATCCGAGGAACATATCCGATATCTTTTTTAACGATAGCAGAAATGCGATATATCCAATAATAATGGTCCAATGAGATATGGACCTCTTAGTCGGAAACGGATGTGGACGATTTGCGCCTCCGGATAATGAGCGATCTTCATTTAGAGTTCCATGCGGATGCGGGAAGGTCATTCATCGCGGCCCTGGACCCGTCACGGGTCGATGCTTTGGTCATTGCTGGCGATCTTTCGACGGCAGGAGGAATTGCAGAAGCACTTGTAAGATTGTGTGACCTATTCCCAAAGGTCGTTTATGTCCATGGTAACCATGAATTCTATCATCATAGCCGACCCCAGGTAATGGAGATCATGGAGGATGTGATCGGCAGACTGCCTAACCTCATCTGGCTCGAGAATGGCATCGCGGAACTTGGGGGCCACAGGATACTTGGTGCACCGCTGTGGTTCAGAAGGGACGACAAAGCGCCAAAATATGAAATGAACGATTTCAATCTCATCGAGGACTTCGAGGAATGGGTCTATGATGAGAACCGTCAAGCGGTCAAGTTCCTCCGCCGTGAACTGGCGCCAGGAGATGTGGTCATAACGCATCATCTACCAAGCAAGAGATCCATTTCTCCGGATTACAAGGACGATCCGCTCAACGCGTACTTCTTTTGCGATCTAGAGGAACTCATTATCGAACGAAGACCTGCGGTTTGGGTTCACGGTCATACGCATACATCATTCGATTATAAGATCGGATCCACCCGGATTGTGTGCAATCCCTTCGGTTATGCTGGGCATGGAAAGAACTCTGAATTCGATATGGACAAGACAATAGAGATTTAATCCTTAGGCGAGTGGGAACCCTTTTCTTTATGGAATGCGTTATATTGTGAGATGGCGCTGAGAATCGGTTGCTCCGGTTGGTCATACGATGACTGGGTCGGGCCCTTCTACCCCAAAGAGGTCGGCAAGAAGGACTGGCTCGGTTACTACGGCCGGTTCTTCCCGACGGTCGAGATAAACAGCACGTTCTATGCGGTCCCGAACAAGTTCACCGTCGAGGCTTGGGTCAGGAAAGGACTGGGGATCAGGAAGTTCCGCGAGGACCGGTTCGGAGGCCAGGCCAAGGACCAGGCGACCTTCTCGTATTCATTGAAGTTCCCGCAGAAAATCACGCATGAACATATGGTCAAATGGGACCTGGCAAAGGCCCTCGACGAGGCCAGGATGTTCGAGAGGGCCGTATTGGACCCGCTCAATGCGGAAGGCCTGGTCGGGGCGGTCCTGATCCAGATGTCGCCGTACTTCAGGTTCGAGCTCGGAGATGAGAAGGAGAGCAAGGGCATCAAGGCGCTCGAGGGCCTGTTCGAGGCGATACCTGCGGACAAGTACGATTGGACCATCGAGCTCAGGCACAGGAGCTGGACCAAGAAAGCAAAGGGAAGGACCATGACCTTGGTCCCCGAGGTCGGCCAACTGCTGAAGAGGTTCGGCATCATACTCTGTGAGACCGACGGACCGGGGTTCCCGGACCTCAGGGTCGAGGGGACGAAGAAGGTCTATATCAGGTTCCACGGCCGCAATCGGGACCTCTGGTTCAAGAAAGGGACCGGTTCATCGAAAGGGATGGACAGCGTGGAGACCGACGACGGGGTCCCGGACCCCAAGGACAGGTTCAACCGATACGATTATCTCTACACCGAGGAGGAGCTAAAGCCCTGGAAGGAGAAGCTCGAGGAGAACTTCGAAGAGGGCTATGTATATTTCAACAACCATCCGCGAGGAAAAGGACCCAAGAACGCCCTCATGCTAATGGACCTCCTAGGCCTCAAGCACGAGGGTAAGGACGTCAAGATCTCCAGCCAGGAGCGATTGTTCTAGGTATTCCTCGTCGGAAAAACAGGAAAAAGACCATTAATATTTCACCTGTATCTTTCACATGAAGCATGCACATGAAAGAATTCAGCATCATGTTTACAAAGAAAAGGGGATTCCATTTTTCTTCGGCAATTGTCGAGGGAAATGTTATTAAGTTGCAGAACTATCGCATTGAACGCCTAACTGAAATGAGCTGTTGATTCTCATGTTGGTACGGTATAAGATGGATGGCCGGGCGTACTCGAAGAACAAAGAGGCCTTCAAGCAGCTGCTCAAAAAGCACGGGATCTACTGGAAGGGCACCTTCCAGGACCCGTGGTGGGGCAGCACGACCGATAAGGTCAAGGCCGAGTACGAGAGGGACCAGGAGCGGAACATAACGATCTCGGCGACCCTCACATGGGAGGGCGATGGCGAGAGCCCGTTCCTGAAGGAGTTCAAGGCCTGGTGTCTTGGCCTCAAGGCCGAGGAGACCTCGAAGAAGGTCTCGCAGACCAAGGGCACCATGGACGAGATACTGCTCTTTGACATGGTCTACAAACCGCAGGAGGCATACCTCGAGACCACCGGCAGGCCCAGGGCCTGGATCGACAAGGACCTGGAGCGGTTCGAGGCCGAGAGGAACAAGAAGTTCGGTGCCAGACCAGGGGCCTGATGGGCCCAAAACCTTTTTTCCACAACACCTCTGGGTTCAAATCCCAGTGAACCACATTTTAAACAAAATTGGTATATTGACTATCACTATCCGAAAAAATTTAAATAGTTCTATTTAAATAAGTCAGTTTATGGATAGGATTGAAATGAATCCTAGCCGTTATGATTTAGGAGGTTATCAAATGGTCCGAATCAAAGAGATAGGGAAGACATCCTCACGTCTTGGCGTGATCGTCCTCGTGTCATTGCTTATGTTCGCTGGGCTGGTCCCCATGCAATCGATGGCCATCAACCAGCCGCTGGACGGGTATTCCGACTATGTGAGCGCAAACACCTATGATAACTTCACGCTGAGGAGCGCGACCGGTGTGCTAAGGGCGAACCACACATACCAGCCCGGCGATGTCGTCCTGCTGAACATCACGACGACCCGGGTCGTGAACCTGGCCAAGCAGCACCAGCTCACATTCAAGACCTGGAACGGGGGGAACGTCCCGGGAACCAATATAGGGGCATGGGTCCAGAGATCGTCCAAGACCCCATACAGCTACGAAGCAACGATAACCCTGCCAGGGGCCATCACCTTTGACTGGTACTATGCCGACTTCAGGATCCAAGATAACCTCAACGCGCAAGTGGCCGCAAAGACGGCAATCATCGTCGGTAACAATCTCAACGGGCATTCCATCAAGACCTACAAGGATGCCGCCTGCACGATGGAGCGCCAGGTGTTCAACGCATCCGACGTGCTCTACGTCGAGTTCTTCGCCGGGACCGGTGTGACGGGCGGTTCCATCCAGCTCCTCGACCTCTCAAGGGACCTCCCATTGAACAACGTCAACTTCGGGACGACCCCTGTGAGCGCCCTTCAGACGAACGTGGGCGGCGACAACACCAAGTTCCGCTTCTCCATAGACCTCAATGCCACACCGGGGCTGACCCTGAACTTCTGGTATTCCCTGAAGGTGAACACCAACGGTGGCGGCGCGAACGCCTTCAAGGGCGCCACGCAGGTCCAGGTCAAAGGGAACCCGTCGCTCATTGTCGCATCGAAGGACCTGGCCCCGGCGACGGCCCTCGAGGGGGCCATGGATGTACCCATGATGGCACTCAACCTGACCGCGGCCGCGAACACGAACGACCTCTTGTTCACAGGGGTGCGCGTCATGAAGATCGGCAATAGCACGCTCGACGGCGATGTCGGCCTTGTCCGGCTTATCGAGGACAAGGACTCCGACATGGTCTACGATGCCAGCACAGACGCGTTCCTAGGCGACCCACAGACCTACTCGGGTGGGAACATGACATTCACGAACCTCAACCGGACAATCCCCGAGGGGACCACGTTGCATTTGCTCATCCTCTTCAACATCCCGCCGACGGCCACGCCCGGGAGGACCGTGGGGCTGTCCATATGGAACGATACATGGTTCTATGTCAAGGCCCCGGCCGGGGTCGTCCCCATCCCACAGCCCATCAACTCCAGCCTTACGAAGATACTGTCCTCGCCGACCGACATAACAAAGGTCTCCGGGGACGGCCAGCAGGGATATCTCGGGAAGCTCCTAGCGCCCTTCGTTGTCGAGGTCAAGAACGCCCTGCACCTGGTCGTCGAGAACGTGCCCATAACTTGGGCCATCTCCAACGGGCCCACGGGGGCCACTGGAACGGCCCTGGTCAACACGACCGCGGTCACGAACAGGTCGGGCCGTGCCACGGTGGAGCTCAAGCTGGGGAACCTCCCCGGGACCTACAATGTCACCGCCACGAGCGCCGGCCTCGTCGGGTCCCCCATCACCTTCAAGGTGACTGCGGTCAAACCTCCGCCGGTCCTGGCCAAGATAAAGGTCACACCCATCAATGCGACCCTGGACCTCGGTAAGATCCAGGACTTCAATGCCACCGGCTACGAGGCCGACAACACCGCCATTCCGGGCCTGGTGTTCACCTGGAGCGTCACGCCCTCCAGCATCGGCACCATCGACAAGAACGGCACCTTCAAGGCCCTGAAGAACGGCACTGGCGTGATCAAGGCCGTCAACGGGACCAAGAATGGCACGGCCAACATAACGGTCCAGCGCTTGATCCACAAGATCACGGTCACCCCTGTGAACACATCCGTGGCCGTGGGCTCGGCGGTCAAGTTCTTGGCCGTGGCCTATGATGCCCTCGGGGCCACGATCGACGGTATCATCTTCGGATGGTCGGTCCAGAACACCACCGTCGCAAGCATCGTCCAGACCGGCAACGTGACCGGCCTCAAACCTGGAAAAACCGTGGTGGTCGCTGCATCCGGCTCCGTGGCCGGGCTAGCCAACCTTACGGTCTTCCAGACGGTGAACAAGATAACGGTCACACCGAACAACGTGTCGCTGGAGCAGGGTAAGAACACAACCTTCGCGGCGAAGGCCTACGACGCCCTGGGCAACGAATTCCCGGGCGTGAAGTTCGCCTGGTCCGTTAACAATACAGCCATCGGGACCATCACGCCCGAGGGCCTCTTCAAGTCCTTGGCCCCGGGAACGACCTCCGTCCTGGCCAAGAACGGCACCGTGAACGGCTCGGCGAGGGTCACGGTCACCGTGCCCCCAAGGGTCCTGACGCAGATCCAGCTCCAGCCATCGGACCCGAAGGTGACCAAGGGCAAGACCATCAACATCCTGGCCACGGCCTACGACCAGAAGGGCGTAGCCTTCACCAACGCGACGTTCGTCTGGTCCGTGGTCGACCCCAGCATCGGCGAGATATCGAACGCAGGTGTCTTCACGGGCAAGAAGGCAGGCACCACGACCGTGAAGGTGTCGGTGACCATGGGCGGCGTGACCAAGACGGCAAGCACGACAGTGAAGGTCACAGCGACATCTGGCGCCCAGGCAACGAACACGGCAGGGATGATAGCGGTCGTGATATTGGTCACCCTGCTGTTGGTGGCGGCCATCATCCTACTGCTCTACAAGGGGAAGAAGGATTCGGGGCCATCCGCGGACGAGGAAGATGATGGCAAGGAGGAGGAAGAGGAGGATGAGGGCTCCGAGGATGAGGGGAAAGAGGAGCCGGATGAGAAGAAGTCTAAGAAGGAGAAAGAGGAACCCGAGAAGGAAGAAAAGGATGAGGAGCCCGAGGGCTCCGGTGACAAGAAAAAGGGAAAGACGGGGGAATCCGAGCTCGATGAGGGCGATGAGAACGAACCTGTTCATTAGACATGTCTGATCCATCGAGATCGAGCTTGGGGTGACCAGGGGTCTTAGCGGGCCCCGGTCATCCCATGCTCCCTTTTCCCAGAAGGGAACTCGGGATAGGTACCAGGTACATGCCGATGTGGATCTCCGTGGTCCTAGGGTCCGCATGGCCCGGATGGCCTCAGTTGCGTCGGCGACAAAAGGGACACACGGGTGTGGCAGGGGCCAATTGTCCATTGCAGTACCTGCAGGTCGCGACCGGTGATGTCCGACCGGACGGGCGTGGGGGGGAATATTGTTGCGGTGGCGGCTGTCCGGGGCCTGAGGGGGGCTGGGCATTGCCCGAGGACCTTCCGAAGATGGCCTTTCCGGCCATGCGCCTGAGGGCGGCGCCTATAAAAAAAGCGATAATCAATGTCCCGCAACAGATGCCGGCACTGCCCCACTGGCCGACGTCGATTCGGAAGTAGTTCAGGGCTCCGATGACTATGGATATCAATACCACCCAAATTATCCCAGCGACGATGACCTCGATCCATTCGCTAGGGTTTAAATGTGCCATTGGTCTTGAATGGTCCAACGATGCCATCGGTACACCCTGGACGATATCGATTTCAAGACCTTAATATTTTCTTAAAACAGAACTGAAACGGTCGAAAAATAAGAGGAGGGCTCCAGTCACCCATAGCCCGAACAGGATGGACAAGGCGCTCAGTTCAAGCGAATTGACGGATTTTCCACGACGGTCCTAGGTTCAAATCCCAGTGCTCCACTTTTTTATTTTACCGTCGAGAGATCTTAATTGATGTGCCTTTTTATGAATTATCTTCAATTTAGCGAGAAAGGATTAAGGAGATATACTTCCTCTAACTATCTTATTCTTATATGCAGTATATACAATGATGCCGGAAAATATTATTAAATGAATGATATATAACATACTAATATCGATTGATTTAGGGGTGTTGTAATCGATAAACAAACAATGGAATCAGAAAGGCGTTATCAGGTCCTGCTGGATTCCCTGATGGAAGGGTTCCAGGTCATCGGTTACGATTGGAAATATCTCTATGTCAACGACGCCGTCGCCAAGCATGCCCATTTAACCCGAGGGGACCTTCTTGGACGCACCATGATGGAAGTTTTCCCGGGCATCGAAAAAACGCCCATGTTCTCGCTCCTCAAAGAGTGCATGGAGCAGAGAGTCCATAAACGGATGGAGAACGAATTCACTTACCCGGACGGGTCCGTTGGATGGTTCGATCTCTCCTTCGAACCAGTTACAGAAGGTGTTGCGATCCTTTCGATCGAGATTACGGACCGCAAGCGGACCGAGGAGAATATGCGTCGTCTTGCAAAGGTATTGTTGGCCATACGGAACGTGAACCAGCTTATCACCATGGAGAGGAATAAAGACCTTCTGCTCCAGCGGGTCTGTGATGATCTCATCGAAACGAGAGGATATGACCAAGCATGGATCGTGCTCGTTGACACTAACGGTCGCCCCACCGCCTCAGCCGAATCCGGACAGAAATCCGGGCACAAGCCTCTATATTCGAGCGTCAGGAAAGGCAAGGCGATAGATTGTGTGAACTTCGCCCTGGCGAGACCCAGCGTATTCATGGTCGACACGGGCCCAGGGAAATGCATGGAATGCTTCAGAGAGGACGACAAGGTACCATGCAAGGTTATGCTAAGCCGCCTAGAGAACCAGGGTACGGTCTATGGCGTCCTCGGGGTCCACATACCCCAGACCATGACCATTGGAGACGAGGAGCGGTCCCTCTTTAAGGAAGTTGCCGGTGATATTTCCCATGCCATTTACGTCATCTCGATCGAGGCGGAGCGCGAACGGATCGACGAAGAGCTCCGGGCATCGGAAGAGCGCCTGAAAATGATATTCGATAGTGTAAACGACGGCATATTCTATCAGAGCATGGATGGCCAGTTCAAAGAGGTCAACAAGGCATCGTGCGAGATGCTCGGGTACACGCGTGAGGAGATGCTCGGGATGACGGGGAAGGACATTGAGGTCCCGGATGAAGTGTCATCGCTCCCCGAGATGATTGAGACAATTCAGAGAACGGGCCCCCATGTCCTCGAGACCAATTATATGAAGAAGGACGGCAAGCCCCTGCCCATTGAGATCAGCGCCAGGATAGTTACAATCAAGGGAGAGCCGGTGGTCCTGAGCGTGGCCAGGGACATCTCGGGAAGGAAGAAAATGGAGAGGCTGCTCAAACAGAGAGAGAAGTATGAGATCTTCGGGTTCCTCGCCTCAGCCTTGCCCGTCTTCGCTTCGAGCATACCGGTGGAGGTCAGGAACAGGTTGGTGTCCTCCTTCGGGGACCTGTTCGAGAAGAACATACGCCCGAGATTCGAGGAATATGTGCATACCACCACTGAAAAGACGACTGAATGTGCGAAGTCGGACGCGATCAACAGGAAGACGAAGAAATACCTAGCGTGGATATCGAACCTGTTCTCCAACTTCGGCATCGATGTTGAAAGCTTTTCCGAAGGCGCATCCTACGGTTTCGACCTCCGGTCCTGCCCATGGGCGGAGCAGAGCAGGGGAAACCCGATATTCTGCCTGATATGCCGGACGATGGCGATCAGAAGTTTCGGTTGGACCGACTTGAGCGGGGATATGAACCAATTGACGGCGATAGCTAACGGCGGTAGTGTGTGCAAATTCCAGATTAGTCTGAACCGCGAGGATAACCGGGTCGGCTGAAGAGGTGCGCTGGTTTTTAAAGATACACAAAAATACCATGGTGTACAGACTACGGACATTTGTCACCATCACATAAAACCCTTCGTGGAGAAATTTCTCCAGGGGGTGATGTGGGGTGATTGATATAGAACGCTGTACACCACCTGAAATGTTTCAGTAAATTGACGGATTTTCCACGACGGTTCCGGGTCCAGATCCCAGTGCTCCACTTTTTTGGTAAACTCCGTTCCCACGGAGAAACTGAAGCAGGATCTCAAGGGATGATCGTTCCTTCATTTTGGGCCCATCTTCCTTGTCCGGCCATCTCACAATATCGACCTTTTCAGGCATAGGAGGTCATGTTCTTTCCTTCGGGACATCGATAGGCACTTTTTGCGTCGAGGAATGAAATTATAGGTGCCCTCTTGACAACCCTTCCCGGCGGTACTTTAACTGCCAGGAGGCATCAATCCCGGGATTTGACAAGAGAGTGCGCATGACAGCCCTATTCCTCTTCATCCTTGGTGATCCTTTCGCGTTGCCCTCTCGCCGCTGCAGCACCTGTCCCGGACTTTGCCCTAGTCCCTGCGCCTTTCCCGCTCCCCTTGCCCTTACGCTTCAGCCTCCAGAGCGCCCATCTGTAGTATAACTTATATACCGCGAACCCGAGGACGGCTATTACGAGCAGGATGGGAATCGCATACGTCCTTAGAGGATGCTCTCTGACCGTTACGTCCACCGAGGCCTCGTTGTTGGTCTCATTGGATTCGGCCACCTTGTCCTCCGGGTCCACGAGCACCCTGATGGTGTGCTTCCCAAGCGAGACCTCGCCCGTACCCCACTTGAACACGACCTCCTGGTTGGCCCCAGGTCCCAGTTCCTTGATGGTCTTCTCCGAGACCTCCCTTGAGCTGTCGTAGCATATCACCGTCACGTTGGATGCCTTCGCCCCGCCCTTGTTCGAGATTATGGTGCTTATCTCGACGGTGTCCCCGCTCCAGGGCTCCCTGTTCGAGGTATGGATGTCGAAGACCACGAGGTCCGCAGCGGCCGGACCTTGGGCCACCGCTCGTCCATCCTGGCCGTCGAGGCTGGGGGGGGCCGTAGCGAGCAGCACCACGAGCAGGGCCGCCGCGACCGTAATGGCGCCCCTCCTCAGACCTGCGCCCGGCCCCCTTCCCCGGCCGACCATCCTCTTCGTCCAGCCCGCTTCCGACATGCACCATCCCTCCCGTTCCACTTCCTTACCACGTCCACCCGATCAGCACGAAGAGCACCACAAGCGTCACGATCGAGATGGTGGCAAGCGTGTACAAGGTCTCGAATTTTCCCTGCCGCTCCATCTCGTTCGCCACGAGCCCGGGAATGATGAACCCTATGACCTGCCACTCGGCTGCCAATCCCTGAAAGGAGCTCGTGATTATCTCGAGAATCCACGCGAACAGGAAGGACAGCAGCATCAGGGCCGAGAACCTCCTCCTGCCGAACAGGACCACGTGGTCAGACAATTTCTTGACAACGAGGCACGTAACGAGGGCCACGGCCAGCGTGTAGAGTATCACGAGATGCCTCGTGATCACGAACAGGGCCACCAGCCCTGGGACGATGACCCCTCCCGGTGAAAGGTTCCTCCGCTCGTACCACAGCATGCTCACGACTATCCCGACGATGATGGCTATCCTCGTAGTCTGTTCGTCGAACACTATCGCCATGTCCCTCACCTCCCTCCCCCAGTATCCGCCGGGGATACCGCACCCGTCTCCACTATGTCCAGGACCTCGCTAGGGATCGGCCCGACCATGTTCCCGCAACCGAAGAACACGGTCTCCCTTCCCCTCG
>Ga0315279_10011359_pt1 | contig 10319 bp, 12 predicted proteins | sample YL17G06_20_MG_FD_203694 | JGI IMG/M metagenome (GOLD analysis project Ga0315279, IMG submission 203694) | Sediment microbial communities from Yellowstone Lake, YNP, Wyoming, USA - YL17G06_20 | ecosystem: Environmental > Aquatic > Freshwater > Lake > Sediment | place: USA: Wyoming | collected...
CTCAGGCATCGAGTAAAAAGAGAGCCAGCAACAGGCATTATGTGGAGGCGCTCGCACACCTCTCTCAATTGTTTTTTAGGATTATCCTGAGTTATGAACAGGATGTTTTTTATATCTTCTTTTTTTTTCATTTTAGTCCTTCTTGTCAGGAGCATCCTTTTCTGCCCAATTGCATTCCTGATAAGCTCCTCTTCATCCATCTGGTTCGAATATAGGGTATCATAGCCAAGGACCCTTAAATACCTTGCTAATTTACCAAGCATCACGTCAGCTATGAATTTCATCCTTAAACTTACCTGCCTCCCGAATGAGAAAACCATCCGTAAGTGCCTGGTTAATGAGTTCTTTAGCCTCTTCTATTTTATGCTCCGGTACAGCAATCCGTTTTTCAGCAAACCTTCCAATGTTTATAGGGTAGGGAGATATAAGCATAGCCCTAACCATTGCCGAGATACCGTTTTCTTCAAGCAATCCTTTAATTAATTCTGCTTCAATTTCATTATACGAGAGGTAAATCTCAACGTAATTATTTTCTGTTCCAGACATCGTTTATTCCTTGATAAAGTTTAGAGAAAATGCTAACTAAAGTCAATAATGATAAAGGAATTTAACCTAACCAAGATTCTTAAAACAGCATTGAAAAGAGGGGGGGGTTTCGCCGAGATTTACTTTGAACAAAGCCAACCTACCTCAATTGTCTGCGAAGATAACAAAATAGAAAAGATAATAACTGGTATAGATACAGGAGTTGGGATACGGGTAATTCACGACCATAAGACCTCGTATGCCTTTACAAATACTGTGAATGAGATGTCTTTAATGGACCTGGCTGATAGTGTAAGTCTCGCCTGCAAAGAAGGGATATATGAAAGGGAGATCGACCTCACAGAACAGAAGCAAGGCAGGAGGTTTATCATTAAAGAATTACCTCAGAATGTGAGTATTCAGGAAAAGGTTAATCTGGTAATCCGGGCAAACAAAATAGCTCGATCTCGGGATAAAAGAATCAGGCAGGTAAAAGTAGTTTATCGAGATGGCTTGCAGAAGATACTTATTGCCAATTCCCAGGGGAGCCTGGTTGAAGACGAAAGGATTTCAACCCTTTTTGTTGTACAGGTGGTTGCATCCCGTGATGGGATCATCCAGACGGGTTATGAGCCGGGAGGAGGCTTTATCGGTTTTGAGTTTTTCGATGATAACCCGCCTGAAAAGTTTGCAGAGATAGCCAGTTCCAGAGCAATCTTAATGCTTGAAGCACGAAAGTCACCAGGGGGGTTGATGCCTGTAGTACTTTCCAGTGAGGCTGGAGGTACAATGATTCATGAAGCTATCGGTCATGGTTTGGAAGCAGACCTTGCTCAGGAAGGGCTTTCAGTTTATTCAAACAGATTAGGTCAAATGGTAGCATCTCCACTCATTACGGTAATGGATGATTCCACGCTAACAAATAAACGGGGATCCTACTGTTTTGATGATGAAGGTATACCTTCTCAAAAGACTATCCTTGTTGATAAGGGGCAGCTGAGAGGATATCTCTATGACCGGCTCACGTCTATGAAAGACAAGGTGAACTCAACAGGTAATGGAAGGAGAGAATCCTATCGCGACCGCCCGATCCCGCGCATGTCCAACACCCTTATTGCCCCAGGAACATCTGCCCCTGTTGATATTTTGAAATCAACGCCGAGAGGTATCTTTGTAAAAAAAATGGGCGGCGGACAGGTAAATACAGTAAATGGAGACTTTATATTCGAGGTAAGCGAAGGCTACCTGATTGAGAACGGAAACATTGGAGAACCAGTTCGCGGTGCAACCCTCACGGGAAACGGACCTGATATTTTAAAAAAGATTGATATGGTAGGTAGCGATCTGGGATTCGGGATCGGTACCTGTGGTAAAGATGGTCAGGGTGTACCGGTTTCTGATGCCCAACCTACCTTAAGAATACCGGAAATTGTTGTGGGAGGCGAGGTTTAGTTACTACATTGTCATTGCGAGCGACCAACGGGAGCGTGCCTGCACGCCGAAGTGCTGCGTTTCGGCACGCAGGCGTAGCAATATCACACCATAATTTTTAGATTGCTTCGTCGTTTCACTCCTCGCAATGACACTTTACTGAATGCGTTTGTATTAGTTTTTAGCGGTTAGCCACCGCAGGTTTTTAAAAAGCTTTTCAATTTCCTCAAGCGTTAGAGTTTCAGCTCTCCTCATGTGATAGATACCAGCAGATGTGCATATCTCGGCCATTTCTTCCTTTCTTCTTTCCCCGATAGACATCAAGGAATTCAGTAAGGTCTTTCTTCTGTTAGCAAAAATCGAATGGAGCATCTTCTCAAAAAACTCTTCATCAATTATGGCTATTTTCGGATTTTGATACATGATGAATTTTACCAATGCTGAATCCACCTTAGGCGTTGGGGAAAAATATAATCTTTTAACCTCCATTACCCTTGATACATCAGCATAGACCTGGGAGAGTATGGAAAGTGGGCCATAAGTTTTAGAAGCAGGCCCTGCTATAATTCTTTCAGCCACTTCCCTCTGGAACATGAAGAGTATTAAACTGATAAGAGAGCTCATCTTTAAGAGCTTCATGGTGAGAACGGTGGATAGATAATATGGTATGTTTCCGACCACCTTTAATCGAGTTTGAAACTGTTCTGAAATCTGTCGATAATTGAACCTTAAAGCATCTTCCTGCACAATACTTACGTTCTTGTATTGACTAAATCTATCCTTTAAAATATCAACCAATCGTCGGTCCAACTCCAGTGCTACAACGATCCTTGATTTTTGAGCGAGAAGAGCAGTTAAATCGCCTAAACCCGCACCGATTTCAACGACGACATCTTCTTTCTTCAAATCAGCAAAGGAGATAATCTTTTTGAGGATAGAGTGATCCCTGAGGAAATGTTGGCCAAGGGCTTTACGGGGCCCTCCTTTTAACATGTAAATGACCGTAGGGTAATTTCTTGTTCAGCGGCGGACAACCTGATAGGCAATGCCTTTTTCACCAAGTTTTTGAGAAAGGGTTAAGAACTCTTCCTGGGTGGTAAATGCACCCAATAGTAATCGAAGCTTTTGATCTCCATCAGTCGGCAGGAAATAGGGGGAATAGACCTTTATCCCCCATTTCGCTATCGCCTGATCAGCAGTGTTTCGTGAAGGGAAGATACCAATCTGCAGAGAATAAGGGGTTAATATTATAGAAGGTTTAAACGGGCCCTTAATTGTTTTTAAAGCCTCTCTTGCCTCCTCTTTCCTTTCAAACATTCCGGCAAACACACGGTAGAATTCTCCTTTCCCTTTTATGTCTGCAAGGCTGATATAGGCAGTGTACCCTTGGTTTGTTATCGCTCTCCAATCCTCCAGCGCATTCTTCTCCTCTTTACTTGAACTGATAAGAATGGAATAGGGATGATAGGTAATATGAGTAATTTCTTGAGGAGACTTCAAGACCTCTTTTTGAGCTCGATGGACCATCTCTACCCCTTTTAACACATCGGTTTTTATGGAGGGGAGAAATAATTTCTTACTCCCATACCCTGGCAAATAGTTCTTCTGCCATAGAATGCCTGCAAAGATCAAGAGGATGCAAAAAATGATAATAAGTAACATGCTTTGCCAACGGGAGAAGAGAGAAGCAAAGAACCCACTCATGTCCTTAACACTACGTTTTTCTTCAATCCCATAGAAATGATTCATTCGGTACTTGTAATAATCAGTAGTTATTGCAGGCTTTACATGATTCAAGATAATACCCCAGATCGAACCTCTTACATTATCGATTTGCCTCTTTGCCCTCTTTAAGATCCTGCGCGAAACCTTATCCACTTCATAGACAAGCAGAGCTCCATCTACCTGTTGGCTTAGGATTAAAGCGTCAGCACAAAGGAGGACTGGCGGTGTATCGAAGAGCACCACATCATAATGCTTTTCAACCTCGGCAATAAACTCTGACATCTTGGAAGAACTTAAAATTTCAAAGGGGTTAGGAGGAATGCAGCCACAGGTAATGATTGAGAGGTTTTCCAATCCTGGAGTCTTCAAAATATCAGGCATTTCTAATTTCCCAACCATGATATCAGTTATGGTCTTGACAACCTCCTTCCAAGTATAATTTCCAAGTATGATATCAGTTAAACCAGGTTCTTTATTCAATCCAAACACATCATAAAGAGAAGGTTTTCTCAAGTCGGACTCAACAATTAAGGTCCTTTTTCCTGTGTGTGCCATGGTCAGGCCTAAGTTAATCAGAGTGGTTGTTTTACCTTCACGGAAGGTAGAACTGGTAATCATGAAGGATTTCCCCTTTTTCTCAAGTCCGATAAATTGTAAATTCGTTCGCAGTAAACGGTAAGCTTCAGATACAGAGGATTTGGGGGCAAAATGGCAAATCATGGCGATATACTTCCTCAAGGACTGATGATCATCATCAGGAAGATCTTTAATCTGTGCATAGTGCTCTTTGAGTTTCTTTATATCAACCTCGGGGATGGTTCCTATGACTGGAACCTCTGCATACGTTTCCACGCTCTCGATAGTGCGTATCAAGACATTGTTCCTTTCCTTCAAAAAAGCACACAACAGACCGAGGAGCAGACCGAAAATCGTACCAGTAATTGTAATAATATCGACGCGAGTGAAATTGATTGATTCAATTGGCTCATATGCAGGATGAATGATGGATACTTCTTCAGCTCTCTCTGAACGTTTGATGAGGGCCTCACGGTATTTCGATTGTAGGAAAAATAATAATTCCTCGTTTACCCTGATTTCTCTTTCCAGCTCAGCTAATTCCAAGGCGTTTTTCGTGAGTATGGCATTTTTCGTCTGAGTATCGGAAACTGTTTTACCAACAGCCTGAATTGCCCGCCTTCTTTCTTCTGCCGCCTTTAATTTTTCTTCAACAACATTTGACTGCTCGTTAATAAAATTAATTGATTCAAGCAAACAACGATTCACTTCAGCGATATTGTTTTCTCGATAAATCTGAGCAACCGTGTTTGCCATTCTTTGAGCCATCCTTGGATCATGCGTCCGACAGGTTATGCTGATAATATTAGTATTGTCTTTTCTCTCTGTTGATATATTCTTTTGCATAGCGTTGATCAGATCGAGAAAGTTTTTTGTTCTCATGAGCTGGTCAATGGTAACAGCTCGATCAATTATCCCTAACTCCTTTGCCACCTTTTCCATCACCGGGAAGCTCTTAATCAGGAGAGCCTGGGTAGCAATAACGTCCCAAGGTAATGAGAAAGTTTTTTCAGTAAAGATGCTCATAATGAGTGTAGGTTGTTCGTACTTTACTTCCGAGGTTGCCTCATACATAGGTTCTGGCTTATTGATCCAGGCTAAGGAGAAGCTGATCAATCCAACCAAAAGAGTAACAAAGATTATAATCGCCTTTCTTTTCTTGATTACTCGCCAGAAATCTCTTATTGCCAGATCATAGTTAAACATATACTTTTTTATAAAAACTATTAATAGTACTAAGAGAAAATTATACCACTATATATTGTATGTCAAGGTATTTTTAAATTGAAGTGATAGTCACGGTTAGCCCCTTTGCGGTCGCTCGCCCATTTAAAATAAATCTGTCCACTTTTTAGTCACATGGGCGATGGCGTAGGGACAGTTGGTCTTGCACTTTTCGCTTGACAATTTGTACGGCAATGCCGTATATTAACTTATGCTGTGGGAGTTCATTGAGCTGCCACCTTTTGTTGAGTTGAGAGATGATCTCTTTACGGACGAGGAGTTTCTCTCTCTGCAAGCTTTTCTGTTCGATCATCACGACGCAGGTGACGTCATCCCTGGAACAGGCGGTTGCCGCAAGCTGCGATGGGCCGCCAAAGGGAAAGGGAAACGCGGCGGCGCCCGGGTAATCTATTTTCTCAGGATTGCAGAGGGGCAGATTGTTTTGGTCGCCGCTTATGGAAAGGGAGAGCGAGACGATGTGCCCCGCGCATGGCTCAAGCGAATCAAGGAGGTGTTCAACCGTGAGCAAGGCTAAAGAGGCAGTACGCCGTTTCATCGATATCATGGACACGGGCGGCCGGATCCAATGGGCGCGAAAGACCCGTTTCATTCCGCAGCCGGATGGCTCGTTGCGCCGGCTGGTGACGCGCAAGGACGGAACCGTGGAAAAGGACGAGATCATTCCCGCGGACCGCATGCTCGTGGCTGAGGCACGTGCAAAGACCGGCCTGTCCCAGGAGAAGTTCGCAGTGCTCCTCGGCATTTCTGCCCGCACCCTGCGCGACTGGGAACAGGGCAGAAGAACGCCATCAGGCGCGGCCAAGACACTCCTCCGAATTGCCGCAAAGCATCCGGAGGTATTGTGCAAGGTGACGTAGGGGTATGTGCAAGAATATGAACACCCCACCCTAATTACCCTTTTACTTTTCCATTATCAGCGACACCGATGAGAACAGTGCCGCCCTTTGTGTTGGCAAAGGCAACAGCAGTCTCTATGGCTCCCTTGTCAAAGCCTTCCTTAAACTCCAAAATTTCGGATTCGCCTTTTTTGACCAGTGCCCCGGGGCTGTCTTTATTCATTTTGCTTCTTCCGTTTTGTTTCCTGAATTTTTCACAACGTATCTCAGAATGGTTACTCCTTTTTTTGTTCACAGTGACCCTGTCCCTTTCGACCTCCCAAGTGATATTCCCCCTGTGAAAAAACTTTTGAAACTTAAATGTTAGGTTTATAATACGCTTAAAATATCAGCGGTCAGGAGAATAGGATAAATGAAGGATCAAGAATTACTCGAGCGTATTACGCTCAATCCCAAAGTTATGGTTGGAAAGCCTGTTATCAAGGGAACGCGTCTGACAGTTGAGTATATCCTGAATCTACTGGCACATGGCGCAACAGTGAAAGAAATCATTAACGAATATAAGGGATTGACCCAGGAAGACATTCAAGCCTGTATTCTATTTGCGACCAAATCGTTAGAAGACACTACCTTCATGCCCCTTGCAGGGGAAAAAGCGTAAATGCGGTTTCTCGTGGACGAGTCCACCGACCCAGCCATGGCCGAATGGTTGCGCCAGTAAGGGCACGAAGTATTTTCTATTTATGATGAAGCGCGTGGTATGGACGATGATGATGTAATCCAGAAAGCATTTGCCGTGAACTGGATTCTCATAACGAATGATAGGGATTTCGGTGAGAAAGTGTATCGAGAACAACGCCCCCACAAAGGCGTCGTTTTGCTGCGTCTTGATGATGAACGGGCGCTCATCAAAATAGAAACGATCAAGCGACTACTGGAGAGCCACGCGGACAGATTACCTGGTCAGTTCGTAGTCGTTAGCGAAAAAACCATCCGCTTTGCCCGTGTGCAGTAATCACGCCATAAGATTTTAAACTGCTTTTTGGTGATTGAGACTGTGACAAGAGAAAAAAGAGAGTCATCAAAGATAAAGAATTGACCCCTCCCATGACTCTTGAACCCGGATATCACATCCGGAAGAGGGTGCTGGTTATCGCGCCGATAACAGCGAAGACGACGATCGTCACGACAATGGTGACAATAACGTACCCCATCGTCTTCTCCTGCGGGGTCTCCATCAGGATAGGGAGGCCGAGATAGAAGAGATAGAGTCCATAAAGGGAGATGAGCAGGGAGATGGGTGACAGCATAGGGATGATGATCAGGATGCCTGCCAGCCAACCGGGCGTCCAGGAATAGACCACGACCTTGAACGCGTTCAGCAGGTTCTTGGGAGATCCGAAGGTGGGGGCGAGGGCGTCAATGATCACGGCGACCACATAAAGCCCCACCAGTGATAATACATAAGAGACCACGGCACGCCCCAGTCCGGTACCGAGCGGGAGCCGGTAGTGAAATCCGAGGGTGGAGATACCGATCAGGGAGAAGCCGATGAAAGTGGCTGCGGCGGGGATGACGGCCAGGATCGCAGCATACGAGGTATAAAGCTCCTTGATGGTGGTGGATTCATTCTTGATTACCGGCCAGGTCTCCTTGGGTTTCAGCATAATGTCCTTGGTGCGTTGAACCAGATCCATAATAGCCTCCTTTGCATTTTTGCTGCATGAAATGCCCTGAGATCGCACAATTAAGAGACCCCATTCCCTACAAAGAAACAAGGAAATGAGGTCAACCCTTATTGAACTTCACATATCCGACACCCAGAGATTAAATAAAATAAATTGGCGCAGTGTGTACTACCTTTAGTACGGGACGGTGTAAATGTCAAGCGTTCTTTCTTTCTGGGGACATCTATGATAAGTTTTGTCAAGGGGGAAAGCGGAGATTTCCCCTAACCTCCGGAGCTTGATCCCCCAGTGGCCTCTTATTCCGCTGCCGTCAGCTGATCTTTTTCATTCATGGGTCAGTATTTGATCATACGACCCGACATCTATTTGCTGTCTTTCGGTCTCATACAGGGTCTTTACCCCGTATTGTAGTACGACCGTTGCAGAAGATTGAGTTTAGGTCAACCCGCCAGCCCCGAAACACAATAAACGGTGCATAATGGTTTTTGGCACAGTCCCCAGAACGGTGAGGCCTGGCGGGAAGATCGTTGGTACGGCAACGCTCTGTCATAAAGCCATGCTCAGGCTGCCTGTGATGTTACCTTGGGAACGAAATCAGCCTTCTTCTTGTCCACCGCCAGCAGGTAGGCCACAAGTTTACGCGCCACTGCCAGCGTTGCCCGGTTCCGGTTACCTTTTTCCAGTTCTTTAGCATGTACAGAAGCCAGTTGAGGGTTCCAGTGGGGCGCGAACTTTGCTGCCTCTATGAGCACGGTCTGCAGTTGTTTGTTGCGTTTCTTGGAGAGGGGACCACGCTGCTCTTTCCCTGCCGATTCACGCTGGGCGCTGCACAACCCACAATAGCTGACTGCCTGACGAACCGATCTGAACCGGTCTGGATCTCCTATCTCGAGAACCCAAGTCAGCGCCGTCGCCTCTCCTACCCCCGGTATCGTCATCAGACGTCTCACTCGTTCCTTAATCAGTTCGTTGTCATGTAACGTCTCCACAAGATGTTTCTGAACAGCTTGGAACATCTCCAGGTTCGTACGGCTCAACTTGAGAAGTTCCACTACCGAAGGAGGGACGTCCTCCATCCTCTCCAGGAGCTTCTGAAAATATTTCTTGCCGTGGAGCTGTTTCTTGGCATAGCAAACACCAACCTCCATAAGCAGACCGGAAACCTTGTTCTTCATCCTCACGGCTGTGCGTACAATATGGTTCCGGTAGCGCAGTATTCGGCGAAGCTCCCGCAGCTCTTCCGGGGCCATGTAACACTCGGGTAAAAGATTAACCCGCAGTAAATCTGCAATGCGTTCAGCATCAGCACGGTCGTTTTTCTTCTTAGCCGCTGTTATCGCCTTGAGCATCTGTGGATGGGCTACCTTCAGTTCCAGGGCGTGAACTTTAAGAACGTCATAAACCCACCCAGTGAACATGGTTGCCTCCATCGCCCCGATCCAGGGGGTGGGTAACTCCGCTGCCCATTGCCTTAGGGTTTTTCGCTCCGCAGCCACCACCCCCTGCTGCACTATCGAACCATCCTGACTTTTGAGACAGTACACTATTATTTTCTTGTGAATGTCCAATCCTATGTAGTACATTTTTTTCATGGAAGCCTCCTTGTGGTATTTGTTTCTGGGTGAGACCATCTCAGCCCAGCCGCTTGTTAATCCAAGCAAACATTACCACCGGGGGCTTCCTCTTTGAAAACTTATTCATTCAAACACTTTTCCTTTCTGGGTACATAACACAGTATTTGACAATATCTCTTGGTTGATTTAATGTCCCGACATGGCGCGAATAGCACGACTGGTTGTCCCCGGACATCCTCATCATGTTACACAGCGTGGTGTTCGTTCAATAGCAATATTCAGAGACGATGCCGACCGCCAGGCATATCTGCGTTACATGGGAGACGAGACAAAACGATTCGGAGTGGAGTTTCTTAATGGGCGCTGCGGGCCTGTTGAAAAACCTGAGAAAGGGAGCTCCGAGTGCGAATTACAGATTTTTTCGGGAACTATTCTTAACGAACAGAACGGCTGCAAATTCGACTGTTTGAGCGGAACGCGAGTTTCGAATTTGCAGTGGAGTGAGTTTTAGAATGGTCGAAAATATCTTCTTGAGCAGCGAGGAGCGGACTTTTTCGACAACCCCGCTGCGCCTATTTTTCTCCAAGGCAGGGGTTCTATTTTCTTTTAAAGGTTTGCAGTGCAGATTACTTTTTGTATATTTTACCCATAATATTGCCGCCGGCGCTCATGATATGGCCCTCTACTGAATCGGACACGCCCGGAAAATCACTTTGCCA
>Ga0315279_10011360_pt1 | contig 10319 bp, 6 predicted proteins | sample YL17G06_20_MG_FD_203694 | JGI IMG/M metagenome (GOLD analysis project Ga0315279, IMG submission 203694) | Sediment microbial communities from Yellowstone Lake, YNP, Wyoming, USA - YL17G06_20 | ecosystem: Environmental > Aquatic > Freshwater > Lake > Sediment | place: USA: Wyoming | collected...
CTCCTTGAAATCCCTGATTTCGGCGATCCGCCACGGTAGAACTCGGCCGGCTCGGGCCCGCACGAGTCGACCATGCGCGGCGGCGAGCTCCTTGAAATCCCTGATTTCGGCGATCCGCCACGGTAGAGCTCGGCCGGCTCGGGCCCGCACGAGTCGGCGATCCGCCACGGTAGAACTCGGCCGGCTCGGGCCCGCACGAGTCGGCGATGCGCGGCGGCGAGCTCTTGGAGGTGCCCGATTTCGGCGATCCGCCGCGGCGGTAGCCCGTTCCCGTACAACGTCGAGGGGCGGCATCTTCGACCGATGCCGCCCCTCGGAGCGTGCGGACATGGGCGCGTTCACCGCGACGCCGCCGACCTCACGCGACCCACCATCTCCGGAAGGCGTTCCAGTAGAACGCGCCGAGTTCGTTGTACTGCTTCTCGGCGATGCCCTGCAGGGCTTCCTCGTCCCCGTTGGTGGCCTGGTAGAGCACCCAGAACCCGATGGCGGTGGAGAGGTACGCCACGCTCTTCGTCCGGTCGTCGCTCTGCGCGAGCCTGCGGTACTGGTCGCTGCACGAGCACTTGTTCATCCACATGAGGAACTCGGTGTGCTTCTGCTGGGGGAACTCCCCGCAGTCGCCCGTCATGATGGCGCACTCCTCGAATGCGGCCATGATTGCGCCGCTCACACCGTCGCCCTTGCCCGATACCTCGGCGCCCATGATCGTCGTCCCCACCGACGCGGCGATCGACGTCTCCATCCAGCGGTCGTAGTCGACGCAGATGTTGAGCTGCGCGACGAGCTTGTGGCTGTAAAGCCGCCTGCCGGTGACCTGGACGTACGAGACGAGCGCTCTGGCTCGCGACAGTTGTTCCTCTGTGTGAGTGTACATCGAGTACCTCCGTGCCGCGGAGAGGCGCTCGGGCGACCGTTCCCGGGCCCGGCACGCGGATCGCCGCGGGACTTCACCCCGCCGGAGACGCCGCCGCGGCCACCGTGGGGCGGGCGCGGATGCCACTCCGCGGGGTGTGCATGGATATGCTCTGCACCATCAGGCTGCCGGATATGCGGCGGGCTGCCCTGATCAGACTGATAGCTGCAAGAGGAATAGAAACCAGGCCGGACGTGCGGTATCGCGCCGCGTGATGGGGGAATCCGCGATGTCGACAGCGACCGGGGTCACTATGGCTGGCCGGGAAGAGCCGGGAGGCCAGACTTGCGACGCGAGTAGGCGCCGTCTTCCCGATCCCGAATAGTGTCTAATAATATTATACTATCGAATCGCCGATTTCCAAGCGATTCCTCCGCATTATTCTGCGTTCTCCGCCGGCTGCTGGTTCCCTGCGGCCTCCGCGCGGATCGCTTTGAGGCGCTTCATGACGTCGTTGCCGCCCCGACCGAAGTGGTCGTGGAGCGCAGCATACTCGGCGTAGAGCCGGTCGTAGACGGCCGCGTGCTCCGCGATCGGGCGGAACGTGCGCGTCGGCGGGCTCACCATGCGCTCGGCCGCTTCGCCGACATCGCGCCAGCCGCCGTCGGCTCCGGCGGCAACGGCGCCGAGGATGGCCGCGCCGAGAGCCGACGTGTGCTCCGCCGCGGCGACGCGGATGGGCCGAGCGAGCACGTCGGCGTAGACCTGCATGAGCATCTCGTTCCGCGCCGCCAGGCCGCCGCAGGCGACAAGGCCATCCACTCGCACGCCGTCTCCCTCGAACGCCTCGATGATGACGCGCGTTCCGTATGCGGTCGCCTCGATGAGGGCGCGGTAGATGTCCTCCGGCCGCGTGGCGAGGGTGAAGCCGAGCATGAGGCCCGTCAGGTTCGCATCCATGAGGGTCGAGCGGTTGCCGTTCCACCAGTCGAGGGCGACCAGGCCGTGCTGGCCGGGCCGCTGCCGCGCCGCCTTCTCCGTCAGGAGCTGGTGTGCGTTGAGGCCGCGTGCCTCGGCCTCCTTCCGGTAGTCGTCCGGCAGGCCCTGCCGCACGTGCCACGCGAAGTGGTCGCCGACGCAGGCCTGGCCCGCCTCGTAGCCGTAGAGCCCCGGCAGGATGCCGTCCTCGATCACGCCGGCGACGCCCGGGACGAACGCCCGCTCCCGGCTGTTCATCATGTGGCAGGTGGACGTGCCCATGACCATGACCATCTCGTGCGGCGCGCTCACGCCGCAGCCGGGCACCGCCGCGTGCGCGTCGATGATCTCGACGCCGACCGGCGTGCCGGGCCGCAGGTTCAGGCGGCGCGCCCACTCCGCCGTCAGGCCGCCGGCACGGGCGCCCGGCGGCAGGATCGCGCCGGCCAGCCGCGTCTCGACGAGCGTCTCGAGCGCCGGATGGAGCGCGCGGAGGAACTCCTTCGACGGGTAGCCGCCCTCGCTCTTCACGTAGCATGCCTTGTACCCGGCGTTGCACGCGCTGCGCGGTGCCGTCGCCCCGTGTCTGCCGACGAGCTGCTGCACGACCCAGTCGCCCGCCTCGATGACGTGCGCCGCCGCATCGTACACCTCCGGCGACTCCTCGACGATCTGGAGCGTCTTCGGGATCAGCCACTCCGACGACAGCCGGTAGCCGTAGACCCGTAGCCAGCCTTCCTTCCGGGCGACGGCGAGCTCGGTCATGCGATCGGCCTGCGGCTGCGCGGCATGGTGCTTCCAGAGCTTCACCCACGCGTTCGGCGCCTTGCGGAAGCGGTCGTGCAGGCAGAGCGGCACGTTGTCCGCGTCGGTCGGCAGGATCGTGCACGAGGTGAAGTCCACGCCGATGCCGACCACGTCCTCCGCCTTCGCGCCAGCCTCGCATGCCACGGCCCGGACCGCCTCCGCGAGGGAGTCGAGGTAGTCCTGCGGGTGCTGGAGCGCCCACTCGTGGCCGAGCGGCGTGCCATCGGGAAGCGCCCGGTCCATCACGCCGTGCGCGTACTGCGATACGGCGGTCGCGGCGATTGCCCCGTCCGCGACGTTTACGAGGAGCGCCCGGGCGGATTCCGTCCCAAAGTCGAGGCCGATGGCGTAGCGGGGGCGTGTCGCGCTCATGGGGACCTCCAGCATGACGTGCGCGCGCATGCGTTCAGATCGGTGGTTTTTCAGGAGTATGAGCCGGCGGTTGCGGCGGAGCAAGCGGCGGGTGGTGGCCGCGCTCCCGGAGCCAGGCCAGCGCGACGTCCGGCCGGTCGCTGCTGAACCCGTCGACGGAGGCGGCGGAGAGCCGTTCGAGCTCCTCCGGCGTGTTTCCCTGCCAGCCTCGCAGCGCGATCCCGCTCGCTCGGACGCGGGCCACGACGTCCGGCGCGAGGAGGGACTGATGGAGGGCGATCGTCGCGCAGCCGAGGTCGAGGGCGTGCCCGAGCGCGACGAACGGCGCCGTCGAGGCGATGATGCCGCGGGCGAGTTCCGGGGCGATGGCACGAGCCGCCGCGAGCGCCCCGGGCGAGAACGAGGTGAGCGTCAATCGATCCGTCGGCCCGTGGCGCGCTGCGCAGGCGGCAGCCGCCCGTACGAGCGCCGGCGCGTCGGTCTCGTCGTCCACCTTCAGCTCGATCTCCCACATGAACCGAGCGCCGAACCGGTCGAGCACCTCGTCGAGCGTGGGGATCACGGCGCCGCGGAACGCCGGTCGCCAGCGAGCTGCGGCGTCCAGCGCGCGGAGTTGGGCCAGCGTCATCCGGTCGACGCGTCCCGTCCCGTCGGTCGTGCGGTCCACGGTGTGATCGTGGATGACGACGAGGTGCCCGTCGGCGGTCAGGTGGACGTCGAGCTCGGCCGCCGGCAGGCCGAGGTCCGCCGCGACCTGGAACGCCGGCAGCGTGTTCTCCGGCGCCAGGCCGCGTGCGCCGCGATGGCCGAGGATGAGCGGTTTCCACGGTGTGTTCATGGCGGCCTCCCGCTCGCGAGTTCACCGGTTCGGCTGCCTCACCGATTCGGTTCGACGACGGCCTTGAAGACGCCGTCGCCGTACGCCTCGACGAGCTCGAACGCCTCTTGCGCGCTGCCCAGACGGAAGCGGTGCGTGACGAGGCCGCCGAGCGGGACGCGTCCCGACGCCGCGAGCGCCATCGCCGGCTCTACGGCGAGCTTCGACCGGCGCACCCAGCGAAACGTGAGCCCCTTCCGCCGAGCGACGTGCGCGTCGATGGCGACCTCTTGCGCCTCGGTGATGCCGGCGACGACGACCGTCCCTCCGGGCGCGACCACGTGGGCGGCCTGGCCAGGCGCCGCCGGCGACGTCGTGGCCTCGAAGGCGACGTCGACGCCGCGGCCGTCCGTGAGCCGCGCGACCTCCGCCGCCGCATCCTGCCGACCCGCCTCGATGGTCTCCGTCGCGCCGTACCGCGTCGCCAGCGCGAGCCGGTGCGGCAGTAGGTCCGCCGCGATGATCCGCGTCGCCCCCGACGCGGCGGCGACGGCGAGCATCATGAGCCCGACCGGGCCCGTCCCGATCACGGCGACGGACATCCCCGGCGCGAGGTGCGCGAGGCGTACCGCGTGGACGCCGATGGCCAGCGGCTCGAGCATGACGCCGTCGTCGATGCCGAGGGCCGCATCGAGCGGGATGCATAGCCGCGCCGGGTGGACGATGTACTGCCGAAGCGTGCCCTCGACCGGCGGCGAGCCGTGGAATCGTAAGTCCGCGCAGAGGTTCGGATCGCCGCGGAGGCACCACTCGCAGCGGCCGCAATTGATGCCCGGCTCGACGGCGACGCGCGCCCCGGTGGGCGGCTCGTTTACACCGTCGCCGTGGGCGACGACGATGCCGGCGGTCTCGTGTCCGAGGACGAACGGGAACGGCACCCGCACGCCGCCGATGTGGCCGGCCGCGAAGTTGTGGACGTCGGACCGGCAGATGCCCACGGCGTCCACGCGCAGGAGGACCTCGCCTGGCCCGGGGCGCGGCATGTCCTCTTCGAAGAGTTCCAGTCGCCTCAGCGCGACGAGCTTCGCCACGAGCATGGGATGGTCGCTCCTTTCCATCAAGGTCGGCTCTGCGGGCGGACACTGCTCGTGCCACGATGGGATGCGATGGCGCGCGCCGCAACGCCCCAGGGCACGACTGCACCTTCAAGATACGAGGGGTAGGGCTTGCACTCATCCGGCGCACATCGGCGGCGGTCGGGGCAGCACCGGACACACTACTTCCTGGGGAAAAGGACGCGGGTTCGCGTATGCGGCCCAGTAGGCAGAGGCGATTGACTGACGGGGGATCGCATGGTGGGCACGTTGCCGGGTGGGCCATGGCTTGCGCGGTGGCCGCAGCCCTGTCCCTCTCCTGTCAACGGAACCTCCATACGTGTTCCTAGTGCCATTGGGAATTCATCTTACGCCCCCGATATTCCTACCGAAACAGGTACACCGCTAGCGGCCGACCCGTGGGGCGGATACGCCAGCGGCAATGGTGTTGCCTCGGGAGGAGGTCCGTGATGTCGCAAAGCAGCACTCAGGACTCCGCAGTTGGGGCAGGTGACACGGAGAGAGAGGCGTATCCAGGGCCCCGCGTACGTGTCGTTGCCCCGATGATCGCCCTCATCGTCGTGGCGCTGGTGATCTTCGGAGTATGCGACGCCCAAGGGTACCTCGGGGAGATGAATAAGCTTATGGTTTTGCGCGACCTTGCGACCGCGATATTGGTCGGTGGTGTCATTGGACTTCTCTACGAGCTACTGTTGCAGCGCCAGGTCATCAGGGTAGTCACGGCCGTGTTCCGCGCGCGGTTCGCTCCCATCGAGGCGGGGCTTAGACGCCATACAGGTGCCCTTCAGCAGATCGTTGCCGAGTCACATGTGATGGCGGTGGCGCAACGGCTCGAAATCCAGGACATCTTCAGCGATCGGACGGAGCTCTTTGACCGCGAGCTCAGGCGACGGCTGGCGAATGCCGGCGACATCAGCAAGCTGTATCTCGTCGGCATTTCGTTGCGTGACTTCATGGACCATGCGCGGCCTGGTGGGCTTTTCTCTCTGATGATCGATCTCGACATCCGTGCGGCAGAAGCGGCGAGGATGCCTGACTCGTGTGTGCTCGATATTCGCGCGGTGATCATGCGCGGCGACTGCCTTGATGCGCATCTGCGTATCGCCATGGAAGAGGGGTACAGCCTCGCTGAGGAGAATGCAGGGCGGTTGTCCGATGACGACCGGAAAGACAGCCAACTGTGGAGGGACTACCAAGTCGTGGTAGCTGACTGGGGGAACTACTTCGAGAAGGTGGAGCTGCGGGAGTTCGACCATCTTCCCACGAGCTGGATTGTGCTTGTGGAGTCGGCAAACCCAACCCGGTCTGCCGTGTATATTGAGCAGTACCATTGCGGGCGGCCCGGCTCAGGCGCTCAGCGGTACATCTGCTTGGGTGGCACCTATCCTGTCCTGAAATTCGGGCCTGGTGCAGTGTACAAGGTCTTGTACAACCATGTCGAAGCTCTCCTCAAGTGCTCCCAGGCTGTTAAGCGACCGCAGAGGCGGAGAGTGACCACAACAGCAGAAGTCGCATGACGTAGGTGCTGCGACCGTCGTAGCCGACCCAGCGGGCCTCCGGATCCACTTGGGGCGCCCCTACCCTATCCCGTGCGCTGGGCGCTACATTTCCATCGCTGGAAACGCGCGGATACGGCTGCTGCTCGCGGGGGCGATCCATGAACCGTGCCGACTACGACCGCCTCGTGGATGAGGCGCTCGACCACGACTACCGCTACTACGTGCTCGCCGCGCCCATCATCGGCGACGAGGAGTACGACGCGCTTGTGCGGCGCATCGCGGGGATCGAGACGGAGCACCCCGATTGGCTCCGGCCGGATTCCCCGACGCAGCGCGTGAGCGGCGAACCGATCACGGGGTTCCGCAGCGTCGAGCATCCTGGCGACCTCCGAATGCTTTCGCTCAGCAACACCTACAACGAGCAGGAAGTCCGGGCTTTCGTTGAGCGAGTCAACCTCGCTGTAGGGAAACGCCCCGGTGACGTAAGGTTCATCTGTGAGACGAAGGTCGACGGTCTCGCGTTGAGGCTGCAGTACAAGGCTGAGTCACGGTACCAGCACGGGGTACTCGTGCTTGCAGCTACGAGAGGCAACGGGTTAGTGGGAGACGATGTGACGGCGAACGCGCGGACGATTCGCGCTATCAGTGGTGTGAGAATCCCCGCGAAGCGGACTCCGGCGAACGTGTTCGGAGAGGTCTACATGCCAGTGAGGCGGTTCGAGGGGCTGAACGAGAAGCGGATAGCGGCCGGTGAGCAGCCTTTCATGAACCCGCGGAACGCTGCGGCAGGTACGATGAAGTTACTCGACCCGAAGGAGGTAGCTCGCCGCGGGCTGGCGTTCGTTGCGTACAAGATCAGACCCCATGAACGCGACCTACTGAAGACACAGGAGGCTTCCCTCAAATACCTGAAGAAGGTGGGTTTCCAGATCGTCGATCACAGCGGCGTGCTTAGGAATGCAGATGCCATCATCGCCTGGTGCAAGGCCGTCGAGGCCAAGCGCGATACATATCCTTACGAAATCGACGGTGTTGTTATCGGCGTAAACAATATCGGCTTGCACAAGAAGCTGGGAGACACTGCCAAGAGCCCCAGATGGGCTGTGGCGTACAAGTTCCCGGCCCGGTCAGCCACGACGAAACTCGAAGACATCCTCCTCCAGGTCGGGCGCACCGGCGCGATCACGCCCGTCGCGAAGCTCGCCCCCGTGCCGATCGGCGGCGTCACCATCAGCCGCGCGACGCTCCACAACGCCGATGAGATCGCTCGCAGGGACGTTCGGGTCGGGGACACGGTTGTAGTTGAACGCAGCGGCGACGTCATCCCGCAGGTGGTGGGGCCCGTGCTGGAAGAACGGCCGCCGGAGGCGGTCCCGTTCGTCTTTCCCGACAAGTGCCCGGTCTGCGGTGCATCGCTCCATCGCGAGGAGGAAGGGGCGATCATCCGGTGCGACAACGCCCAGTGCCCGGCGCAGGTGCGCGGCCGCCTCATCCACTTCGCGAGCCGTCCGGCGATGGACATCGACGGCCTGGGCGAGCGGATCGTGGACCAACTCGTCGAGCGCGGCCTCGTGACGAACGCGGCCGACCTCTACGCGTTGACCCTCGACGCGGTGGCAAAGCTCGAACGGATGGGGGAGAAATCGGCGGAGAACCTCGTCCGTGCCATCGCCGCATCGAAAGAGAGGCCGCTCGCGGCGGTCATCTACGCCCTCGGCATCCGCAACGTCGGCACGACGACGGCGCAGGACCTCGCGCGGCACTTCGGCTCCCTCGACGCGGTCATGGCGGCGACGGAGGAGCAGTTGGAGGAGGTCGAGGGCATCGGGCCGATCGTCGCGCGCAGCATCGTGGACTTCTCCGGCGTGCCCGAGAACCGGCGGACCGTCGAGCGGCTGAAGGAGGCGGGCGTCCGCGTGACGGCGCCCCAGGAGCGGGAGGTCGTCGCGCCGGCGGCGACCCCGTTCGCCGGGAAGACCGTCGTGTTCACCGGCGCGATGTCCCGCTACAGCCGCGAGGAGGCGGCGGAGTTCGTTCGCGCGCGCGGCGGCAAGGTCGCCGGCTCCGTGAGCGGCAAGACGTCCATCGTCGTGGTCGGCGCCGATGCCGGGTCGAAGGCGGAGAAGGCGCGCGACCTCGGCATCGAGATATGGGACGAGGGGCGCTTCCTCCGCGCCTTGGAAGAAGGCGGCTGAGGTAGATGCTCGGGAAGGGGCAGGCCGGGGCGAGAGGGAGAGGCGCGTTGCACGGGCCGAGTGCGGCGGATGGCGTGACGACATGCGCCGGCTGCCCTTGACGACTTCCGAGACGGCAATTAACTTCAGAGGTCTCACGTACTGCCGATGTAGCTCAATTGGTAGAGCGGCTCACTTGTAATGAGCAGGTCGTGGGTTCGACTCCCTCCATCGGCTTCCGCAACGAGACCAAGTCGCAGAGAAAATAGCGGGTTCGTGGGCGGGCGCCGGAGTGGGAGAGCCGGGGCAGACTGTAAATCTGTCGCCGATGGCTGAGGGGGTTCGAATCCCTCCCCGCCCACCAGGTGATCTTCGCGACACGCTCGAGGAACCACGACGGCGAGCATTCCGGGCGGGAATAGCTCAGTTGGTAGAGCGTCAGCCTTCCAAGCTGATGGTCGCGGGTTCGAGCCCCGTTTCCCGCTCCAACCTATCGGGGTGCCAGGCACGGTCCCGCTGTCATATGAGGAACAGCCCGGGTAGCTCAGCCGGTAGAGCACGTCCTTGGTAAGGACGGGGTCGTCGGTTCGAATCCGATCCCGGGCTCCAGAGGTTCCGCAGAGAACCGGCTCTTCTTCGCCGGAGGAGCCGGGTCTTCTGCTGTTGGAGCGAGAACGAAAGGGAGACGTCGATGGCGAAGGCGAGGTTCGAGCGGACGAAGCCCCACGTGAACGTGGGCACGATCGGTCACGTGGACCATGGGAAGACGACGTTGACGGCGGCGATCACGCAGGTGTTGGCGAACCGGGGTCTGGCGCAGGCGCGGAAGTATGACGAGATCGACAACGCGCCGGAGGAGAAGGCCCGTGGCGTGACGATCAACGTGCACCACGCGGAGTATGAGACGGAGACGCGTCACTACGCGCACGTGGACTGCCCCGGGCACGCGGACTACATCAAGAACATGATCACGGGCGCGGCGCAGATGGACGCTGCGGTGCTGGTGGTGTCGGCGGCGGACGGGCCGATGCCCCAGACGCGGGAGCACATCCTGTTGGCGCGTCAGGTGAACGTGCCCTACATCGTGGTGTTCCTGAACAAGACGGACATGGTGGACGATCCGGAGCTTCTGGACCTGGTGGAGTTGGAGGTGCGGGAGCTTCTCTCGTCGTATGAGTTTCCGGGCGACGAGGTGCCGGTGATCCGCGGCTCGGCGCTCCAGGCGTTGGAGAACACGAAGGACCCGGAGAAGATCAAGCCGATCCTGGAGCTGTTGGCTGCGCTGGACACGTATATCCCGGTGCCGGAGCGCGCGGTGAACCTCCCGTTCCTGATGCCGGTGGAGGACGTGTTCTCGATCACGGGCCGCGGGACGGTGGGGACGGGTCGAGTGGAGCGTGGTCGGGTGCACGTGGGGGACGAGATCGAGATCGTGGGGATCAAGGAGACTCGTCGGACGGTGGTGACGGGCGTGGAGATGTTCCGGAAGCTGTTGGACGAGGGTCAGGCGGGCGACAACATCGGGGTCTTGCTCCGAGGGACGGACAAGCGCGACCTGGAGCGCGGGATGGTGTTGGCGAAGCCGGGGACGATCACGCCGCACGTGAAGTTCGAGGCGGAGGTGTACGTGTTGACGAAGGAAGAGGGTGGTCGTCACACGCCGTTCTTCCCCGGGTATCGGCCGCAGTTCTTCTTCCGGAC
>Ga0315279_10011361_pt1 | contig 10319 bp, 5 predicted proteins | sample YL17G06_20_MG_FD_203694 | JGI IMG/M metagenome (GOLD analysis project Ga0315279, IMG submission 203694) | Sediment microbial communities from Yellowstone Lake, YNP, Wyoming, USA - YL17G06_20 | ecosystem: Environmental > Aquatic > Freshwater > Lake > Sediment | place: USA: Wyoming | collected...
AAAAAGGTGCATAGCGGCAGGTGAGGAATTGCTCCTTGATATCATCGACATAGTCAGCTATGGTCCCATCTGTTGGCAATATCTTCGCTTCGAGCGGCCACATGGCGCGTTCATCGGCGTATAGCACGAAAGCAATGTCGTACTGAGGAGGTTGAGCAGGAGGAGGCATCTTCGTCTCGCGTTCATACGGACCATGCTGGACATAAAATGTCTCATAGCCTGTCATTACTTTGTGAATACGCGGTTCAAGAACCTGTGTCAGGCTGCGCTCCAAGTCCTCCAGATCAATCGCCGTTGGCGGGTTCGCAACAAGCATATCGTATGCTTGCCAGACGTAACCCAACAGAATAGCCGAATAGTCCTGGCACCAATTGCCAGCGAGCAGGACGAAATCTCGTGGCACAGATGCATCGTCGTTATGTCTGGTCGTTCGGCTAACCAAACGGACTCTACCTCATCGTTGTTTCAACACTGGCCATTTGCCACCGCATGAAATCGGCAGCTACCTCATCCGCATCGTGCAGTCCCATGCTGCGCGTCCAATAACGACAAGCATCGGGTTTGATGATGTAGATTGTGGGCAGGTTGCCCCGATAGTCGTAGATGCGTGCTACACGTTGATGGTAGACACTCCCGGTCTTGGCCTCCCTCTTCTGAAGCCATTTCTGATTCACCTGCTCCAACTCATCCAACAGAACCTGCGACTCCAATTTCTCTATTAGAGGCTCTGAATGGATTGTCGCTGATGTGCCGTTAAAGTGAAATGCTGCCAAGCGAAATGGCAGCCACGGAGCGGTTTTCTCCTGGAATACTGTTGCTGATACTCTCTTATCTTGGCCGAAGGTTGCTTTTAGCACACGGACAAACTGCTCAGAGTATTGGCTTAGCTCCGGCTCTTCCACTGACCCGCTAATCCGTTGAGTCCGCCGACGGCCGCGAGAGGCAGCATCACCTTTGAAGTCAGCCAAAGTCACGGTGAAGAGATCCTCGACGAGTACCCACTCGGCTTCATTGAAGCCAAAGGCGTCGCGGACACGCGCATCCAGCACAGAGCCGCCTTTCCGCACTCCACTGAGGATATCCGGCTTGGGATCAGGAATCGGGACACGAAGCATTTCCTCAACGAGCGGCTCCGGACGATAGGAGGCAAAGCGGCTGCTCGTTAGCAGCAAGAAGTAGACGGCAAAGATACTGTTATAACTGAGGCAGGCCGCATCAAGAAACCCCTTCTGGTCTTCTGAGAGATGGACCGTGACATAACTCTGTGTGCACAGGATTCCCTTGTTGTCGTCCGAATCGACCAAACGGGCTTGAAATCGACTGCCGCGCTTGCGCCAGCTCCTTTTGACTATCAGTTGAGGAAGAGAAAACGCTGTGAAGTCCGTCGAGTCCTTTGAGTGGATGCGACGATCACCAAATATTGGAAGATCGCTGGCTCGCAGATGAAGTGGGTCCCCTTGAGGAAAATCACTATCGAGTAGGATGCGCCTCCTCTTGAGTTGTCTCAGCAGTTTCTTCTGGTCTCCAAACTCGATACCACGTCGAAAGTTGTCAGGTCCAACGTTCTTTTCAACGTTCCCAAGATTACGTAGTCTTCGGATGAACGCCCAATCTCGTTTGTCTCCCCACATCAGCGCCGTCCAGATATCTTGGTCATCCGCACCGTCCTGGGGGTGAATGGTCTTTACATCTTGTGGCTCAACAAGGATTTGGAACTCATCTATGCTGTCGTCTGCCTTTTTGGGACTGAGATAGGGGAATGGCTCGTCCGGCGGCCGCCTCGGGCGGAAGCAAATCACACAAGCTGGAGCCACGGTCTTTCGCGTGGAAGCCTTCTTCGTCCTGTTAAACACTTTGAACCGCAGCGCTGACAGATTGACCACCTCCTCGACGTGGAAGGTCGTAAAGAATTGTTTTCGGAAGTCGCGAGCTGGCCCACTGCGATTGAAGAGAAGAGAACTCGCCGATTGGACCATCGTGACTCTCCCGCCAGGTTTGGCCAGCACTGCAGACTTCGGCAGAAAGAGCGTACCTATACCTTTATTAGCCACGGGCCACCTGTGCGCAGGGTCGTCCGCCCACGCCTTAGCGTGCTTCGTGAGCAGTTCTTCGCCCCAAGGCGCGTTGCCCAAGATCAAGTCGTAGGACTTGGCATCTTCGCGGGTGCGAAATCCGTTTCTGGTTTCTTCAAAGAAGTCGGCATTGATGAGTTGTTCTCCTCGCATGAGCGGGAATCTGACTTGGGTCCAATAGTGCCGAGGGTCTATCTCGTCGCACATGGCGAGGTAGAGACTGAAAGATGCCACACGTACGGCGTGCGGATCCTTATCCACACCGAACAGGTTGCGTTCGAGCAATCGACGCAGAATATCAGCACGCACGTCCTCACCGGGGTGAGCGTTCTTCCATCGATGGATGAGTCTCTGGAAGGCTTTGACCAGAAAGACGCCTGATCCACACGCCGGATCCAATATCTTCCAATCCCATTCTGTCCCACTCCAGGGCAGAACTCGGTCGAGCATAAAGTCCACGAGGTGCGGTGGCGTGTAGTAAATGCCGCCTGCGCGCGCCCGTTTGCTGACAAACGCCTCGTAGATGCTACTGATGAACTCCAGAGGAATAGCGTCGAATGCGTACTGCCTCCAGAGACATGGCTGTCCCTGGGGCATGTCGAGTTGGCCGCTCACCAATTGCTCCAAGACAGCCAAATGCTTCGGTTTCACATGGCGTTTCTCTTCCTGCCAAGCTTGTTCACGCTCCAGTTCGGTCTTTCCTTTGCCTGGGAAGAGATCGCCGTTGAATCGCTCGTCCAGCCAACGAAAGAAGCGGTATGTTTCTTCGTAATCTGCGAGAATGCTTGAGAAGCTCTCGTGCTTCGCGTTGAGAACGCCGCGATCCTTCAACCATTCGAGCCTCTCTGAATTGAGAGCCGCCTTGCCGGCGGAGTCCTTCCGGTCGAAGAGAAACTGGATGAAGATGACACGAGCCAGCAGGTCGTGGCAGATGTCGTCATTGACGAGACCCGTGTCTCGCAGTCGGTCGCGTACGAACCAGAGATTGTCCAGTAGTGTCTGGTCAGCGCGCTGGTCACGCCGGAAGCGACCTTCATTTTCCCTGAAGAATTGGCCGGAGATCAAGTTCACCCAGTGGAGAGCAATGGCTGCAGCGGACGAAACACTCTTCTGGCCGGTAGAGGCCAGCGTATCGGCATGCAATTCGTGGACTGCCGAACCGCTGAACAGATCATCGAAGGATGCCTCACAGCATGTCCACGCGCGCAGAAGGTGCGGCTCTACCGTGACCAGCATGGGAGACCGCGAGAAACTCCATGCGAGTCTCTTCGCATCACGCAGCGTTTGGTCGGAAACTTGCCGCTGGAATTCGCAAACCACGGCCAGTGGAGACTCAGTACCTTCAGTGGACGAGTCAGGAGACAGGATACCAACTTGGATCCCGGTGGCATCAGGCTGACGTGACAGAGTGTTGCCCAGCTTCGCCTTCGCTAGTCCAGCATACACGCGCGCCCCTTCACCAGATGGTGTGAGGATCTCACCGCGCGCTGGCCAGCCAAGTCTATCGTGGGCTATGTCAAGCAGCATGGATCAAATCGTCCATCCAGCCACGTACCCGTACCTGTCGTTGCATGTTTTTTTTCATATCAGATTCCGCGGCACTTGGCAAAGGGCCACCTCTCCAGGCCATTTCAGGGTCAGACGTAGACATCTCACAAACACGAACGCTGGCAAATCTGGCGACGCCTAATTCGAGGGGGCACGCCTACCCTACGAGACTGCCGGCGCACAAAAGGCGCCCCCTGCCTTGTCGATCTTACCTGGGCTCGGCCCGACGGACGGAAGAGAGCACCCAGAGCACATGGCAGGACGTACCGGCCTTCCCATATCATACACACGAGGATCGGCAAAGGGAATCAGTCACAAAACAAATGGACAGAACTCGTGTTGCAGCAGATCATGGTAGTGCTGAATGACGCTGAGATTGTAGGTTCAGCCGACTATTGCAGCCAAGGGGTGCAGTTTTAGCCGGTCGCGGCACGCCGAGTTGTGCAGCCGCCGGTTGCACTTCTGGAGAACGGGGCCATTCTGCTTTTCCGGGGGACGGAAGGCAGGAGCAAGTAACCGGTAGTCGGCAAACCAGGGATCAGGAATCGGGGGGTCAGGGATCAGCGGATGACCGTCCTCCGCCTTTCCTGTCCTCCGTTCTCCGTGTCCTCGGTGTCCTCCGTGGTGAAGGAATGGTTGCCGGTAGTCCATAGCCGGTAGGCGGTTGGGAATCTGCGGACATCGGCGTAATCTGTGGATAAACGGCAGTAACCAGCAGCCGGTAGTCAGTTGTCGGTTGAAATCCGTGTGCGTTCGTGTGATTCCGCGTACCCACGGCGTCCTCCGGCTGGTATAATGCGAGTGTATTCGTAGAGTACACATTCAAGGGCATCGGACATGGTCGGGAAAACGGGTCGTAGCGACAGGACAGCCGACCGGCAACTTCTGGCCGAGTGCAAGGCGGCCATTCGGGAGGTGGTGCCCGAGGCCGGTCTGATTCTCTACGGGTCCAGGGCGCGGGGGGACGCCCAGGAGGATTCCGATTACGACCTGCTCGTTCTCGTCGATCGCGAGGTGGATATGGACTTGGAGCGGGCGGTTGTGGACCGACTGGTCCCGCTGGAGGTTCGCACCGGCAAGGTCTTGACGGTGCTGATTTACAGCCGGTCCCAGTGGGACTCGGCCCAGTACCGCGCCATGCCGTTCCACAAGAATGTGACACGCGAAGGTGTGCCGATATGACGCCGGAAGAACAGGCCCTGGTGCAATACCGGCTGGAGCGTGCACGCGAATCTGTCGAGTATGTCTCGGGGCTGATCGCGAAATAGCACCGATCCCCCAGCCGAGGGCGGCTGTGCTACAAGGGGGAAGCCACGGAGCCCGGGGGGACATTTTTGTATCACTCTTCTTCATGTCCCGTTCGACTGCGCTCAGGGCAGGCCTTGGTGTCTTTGTGTGAGTACATCTTTCGGTTGCGGCGGAGCGCAGCGAGACCGTGCTGAGGTTGCAATGTCACGAGAAAGCGGGTACGCTGGTGCGAGATGCCCGGTCCAGAGATCCGAGTGATTGAGTAAGAGAAAGCCGTAAAGAGGTTTTGAACCACGGAGGCCACGGAGAGCACGGAGACAAAAGAGAAAGGACGGATGAAGAGGGCCTGCCGGCCGGGCTTTGGGCTTTGGCGAATTTGGTCTTGCCTCGTGCCGTCGATGGTGCATCTGTTCCTTCTCCGTGGTAAACAAAGAAGGGGAGTCAAATCAAGATGAGCGTACGAATCCCAAGAACTCACGCCGCAACCGGAATGCATCGATCATCCCTCCTGGCGGTGCTTTGCCTCTGTTTGCTCGTTGGCAGCAGCGCCCGCGTGACTATGGCCGGGGATTGGCCCACCTATCGTCATGATGCGGCACGCAGCGGCGTCGGGGCAAATGATGATTCGCCCCTACAGGGCAACCTGGCCTTGCAGTGGACGTATGTCCCTCTGCATCCGCCGGACCCGGCGTGGCCGGCTACGGCGGAGGAAATGCCACGCATGCACGCGGACAACGCCTTTCACGTCGCCATGGCGGAGGGCCGTGTCTTCTTTGGCTCGTCCGTGACCGACGAGGTCACCGCCATTGACGCCGCCTCCGGCAAGATCGTCTGGAGCTTCTTCACCGAAGGACCTGTCCGCTTTGCCCCGACCGTGTGCAACGGCCGAGTGTATGTGGGCTCGGATGACGGCTATGTCTATTGCCTGAAGGCAGGGGATGGGACGCTCGCTTGGAAGTACCGGCCCGGGCCGAGCGATGAGAAGGTCCTCGGCAACGAGCGGATGATTTCCCTCTGGCCGGTGCGCACCAGCGTGCTGGTGGACCAGGGCACGGTCTACTGCGGTGCCGGCGTGTTCCCGTATGAGGGGATCTATATCTGTGCCCTGAACGCGGACAGTGGGTCCGTCGTCTGGAAGAACGACACGATCGGCGACCGGGCCCACGAGCTTGCCTTTGGAGGGCTGACGCCGCACGGGTACCTGGTGGCGTCCCCGGACATTCTCTACGTTCCGGCGGGCCGGGCCATGCCCGCCGGTTTCAGCCGGCGGACGGGGGAGTTCCTGTTCTGGGCTTCTCCCGGCGGCAAGCAGGGTGGCGCGTGGTCCCTGCTCAACGACAATCAGCTTATTGCCGGCGTGGATCGCTCCGGCGTCCCTCACAAGGCCGCTTATGACGCCAAGACCGGGGCCAACCGGGGCGATGTCTTCGCCTGGTTCCCCGGGCTGGACATGGTGGTGCGGGACAAGACGGCCTACGTTCTGACGCCCACGGGCGTCTATGCCATCGATCGGGACGCCCACGCGCAGGCGATGCGCCAGGCCACCGGCGCCATCCGACAACGGGAGGCGCTGGCCAAGGAGCTGGTCCCGCTCAGAAAACAAGTCGAGACGGCAAAAGGCGAGGAACAGGCGAAGATGCGGGCCCGGATCGAGGAGATCGGTCGTCTCACGGCGACCTCCCGCGCGGAAGAGAAGCGTTTGCAGGATTCCTGTGTCAAGTGGCATTTGCCGGCTCCCCAGGGCAGTTCCCTGATCCTGGCGGGCGGTACCCTTTTCGTGGGCGGCGCGAAACAGGTCCTCGGCGTGGACGCCCAGACCGGCCGGCGCGTATGGCAGGCCGGTGTTACGGGAAATGCGTTGGGTCTGGCCGCCGGCGACAGCCGCCTGCTCGTCAGCACCGATGAGGGCAGGATCTACTGCTTCGCCGGCGGCAAGGCGGGCTCATCGCCGAAGGAAACGAAGCTCGTCCGTGATGCCGGCGCCTTTCGGAGCCATCCCCAGCGACAGTTGTACCGCGAGGCGGCACGCCGGATCGTGGACGAAAGCAAGATCACGAAAGGGTATTGCCTCGTGCTCGACTGCAATCTGGGCCAGCTCGCCTATGAGCTGACGCAGATCACCGATCTCAAGATCGTCGGACTCGAAAAAGACCCCCAGAAGCTCCTGGGCGCCCGGGACAAGCTGCGCTCGGCGGGCCTTTTGGGCTCGCGCGTGGTTGTTGAGCCCTGGGATATCTCGACCTTGCCTCCTTACTTCGCCAATCTCATCGTTTCGGATGAGTTGCTGACCACGGGGACCGTCAAGGTAACGCGGGAGCAGTTGGAGCGTGTCCTCAGGCCGGCCGGCGGGACCATTGTCGCGGGTCTGCCGGGCGACGGCGGTGGTCTGCAGTGGCGGACCTTCAAACGGCCCAAGCTCGAACAGGCGGGGAGCTGGACACACGAGTACGGCAATCCTCAGAACACGGCCTGCTCCGACGACCAGTTGGCGAAGGGTCCGCTCGGAGTCCTGTGGTTCGGAGAGCCGGGACCGCTGTCGATGGTGGAAAGGCACGCCCGAGCCCAAAGTCCGGTATCCATGGACGGCCGGATGTTTGTCCAGGGAGAAGAGTTGATCCTGGCGGTCGATGCCTATAATGGAACGCCGCTGTGGCAACGGAAGATTCCCGGCGCGGTGCGGCCGCGCGTGGACGTGGATGGCGGCAATCTGGCCTTGACCGAGGAGGCTCTCTATGTGGCCGCCTACGACCGCTGCCTGCGTCTGGACCCGGCGACCGGGGCCACGGTACGCGTCTATAACCTGCCGGAAGGCAGCGGCGGGGAAAGCTACCGCTGGAGCTGCGTCTGGACGGACCGGAATATCCTGTTCGGGATTCGGGCGGAGCCGATGAAGCAGCCCTATGCGGCGGACCTCAGACTCAGGTATGCCGATCCGAACGATGAGATCCAGCGGGCTTACACCCGCTCCAATGGCGAGTGGTTCCCGATGGCGAACTACCCGCTGTGGGAGAACTACAATCCGGAAAAGGGCTCCGTGACCGGCAAAATGATGGGCGGCGACATGGTCTTTGCCGTCAATCCTGGTACCGGGGCGACTCTCTGGACCCACCAGGGCAAGCGCATCGGCAATCTGACGATGTCCGTGGGCGAGGGGAAGGTCTTCTTCGCCGAGAGCGTGGTCAGCGAGGAGCTGACGAAGCAAGCGTTGAGCGAGCGTCAGGACCTCATCGGCAAGGGCGTTTATGAAGAGACCCAGAGCATGAAGAAAGCCGGGACCTACACGCCGTCGGACATCCGGGTGGTGGTGGCCCTCGACGCCGCCAGCGGCAAGAAGCTTTGGGAAAGGCCCGTGGATTTCACCGGCTGCTGCGGCGATGCGATGGGCTCCGCTTATCAGAAGGATGTGCTGTTGTTCTTCGGGTGCGTCGGCAACCATGATGCCTACCGCTTCCAGGAAGAGCAACTGACCTATCGGCGGATCGTGGCGCTGTCCGCCTCGACCGGCGAGATCCTGTGGTCGCGGCCTATCAACTACCGCGTGCGGCCCGTGGTCATCGGCGATAAGATCATCATCGAGCCGCGGGCGTGCGATCTGCGTACGGGCAAGATCCAGACGCGGATCGATCCGATCACAGGTAAGCAGGTGCCCTGGGAATTCCTGCGTCCGGGGCACACGTGTGCGATCACCAGCGCAGCCCCGAACGCCCTGTTCTACCGCTCGTCCTGCGTGGCCTTCTACGATCTGGTGCGGGATGCGGGGGTGGCCCTCTTCGGAGGCATCCGGCCGGGGTGCTGGATCAACATGATCCCGGCGAACGGCCTGGTGCTCGTCCCGGAGGCCAGTGTCGGCTGTACGTGCTCTTACCCGCTCCGTGGCTCCTTTGCCCTGGTGCACAAGCCGGACCGGGCTCAGCCTTGGACCGTCTTCATCAACCACACGGAAACCAAACAGAGAGAGCAGGCGGTACCGCGTCCGTATGACAGGCCCGTGAAGCATCTGGCCATCAATTTCGGTGCGCCGGCGGACATGAAAGACGAGAATGGCACGTTGTGGCTGGCCTACCCCAATCCCAAAACGGTGTACAGTCAGAACCACTTCGCCAATTACGGCATCAAGTTCAATCTGAACGAGGTAGTCCTGAAAGAGATGGGGTATTTCTGCCATGACTTCAAAGGCCTCCGGATTGAGGGAACCGATAAACCCTGGCTTTTCACCTCCGGCTGCCTGGGATTGCTCCGCTGTGAAATCCCGGTGCGGGAGAAGAACTCGAACTCCGAGCCAGGCACCTACACGGTCCGCCTCGGCTTCCGGCCCGCCGAGGGCGACAAGCCGGGCCGGCGGATCTGCGATATCAAGCTGCAAGGCCGGACGGTGTCCCAGAACTTCGACATCGCGCGAATCGCCGAGGGAGCGGACAAGGCGGTGATTCAGGAGTTCAAAGACATTGCCGTCGAAGGGGACCTCCTTCTGGAACTCGCCCCCAAAGCCACGACCCCGGACAAGACGCAGGCCCCGCTCCTCAATTTTGTGGAGATCATCCAGTAGCGGGGTATAATGACGGGGCGTTTTGGCTAAGGATGGGTTTCCATGGAGCACAAATTCGTTCGGGCGATCTTCCCGGGGTCGTTCGATCCGATAACCAACGGGCATCTGGACGTGATCAAGCGGGGGATGCGGCTGTTCGACGAGCTGATTATCGCCGTCGGCCGCAGCCCGGTCAAAAACCAGCTTTTCACGCCGGAAGAGCGGGTCGAGATGATCGCCGAGCTGATCACGGACCTGCCGGGGGTAGTCGTGGAAAGCTTCGACGGGCTGATGGTCGACTACGCCGCCCAGAAGAAGGCCGATGTGATTCTGCGCGGGCTGCGCAGTTTGACGGACGTGCAGTACGAGTTTCAGTTGGCCATGACGAACCGGGCGGTGGCCGGGATCGAGACGATCTTTATCATGACCAGCGAGCAGTACGGCTTTACCAGCTCGACGCTGATCCGGGAGGTGGCCTCGCTGGGCGGCAACCTGTCGAACCTGATCCCGGAGAACGTCCACAAGCGGCTGGAGGGCCGGTTCAGCCGCCTGCGGGAGCAAAAGACGTGAGGAGCAACGGGTCCGGCGCTTCCGGGCGACGGCCGCCGTGCCGCGCTGAAAGGGGGAGTCTGGCCACGGCGGGCCGACCTTTTGGAACAAGCGGGGCAGCCGCAACGTACCGTATGACTGTTTAACTGTTGTCGAACCGCGGGTCTGCCGATACAATGACCGACGCCTAACGTGTACGAAGGAACCCGCGTCGTGCGGGTGTGGGTTGACAAGATGCAGTGCCAAATTTGCCAAAAGCGAACCGCCACCATTCACCTCACGGAGATCAGCGAGGGTCAGCGGACGGAGCTGCACATCTGCGAGCATTGCGCGTCCGAGCAGGGGATTGCGACGCATTCGCAGATGTCGATCAACGA
>Ga0315279_10011362_pt1 | contig 10317 bp, 6 predicted proteins | sample YL17G06_20_MG_FD_203694 | JGI IMG/M metagenome (GOLD analysis project Ga0315279, IMG submission 203694) | Sediment microbial communities from Yellowstone Lake, YNP, Wyoming, USA - YL17G06_20 | ecosystem: Environmental > Aquatic > Freshwater > Lake > Sediment | place: USA: Wyoming | collected...
AACAAGGTCCTCGCACAGGTGGCGGGCGATCCGGCGATGGCGCTGCGCCTTGCCTTGGCCATTCGGACTTCCGAGGAGCTTGAGGCCCTCCAACACCTTCAGACCACGCCGGCGGAGTTTGACAGGACGCTGGAGGAATACGTCGGCGCCGCCAGGGGCGATTGCCAGTCGCTGAAGGAACAGATCGACCGCGAGCGGCTTCTGGGCCAGTCGGCCGGGGTCAAGGTCGAGCTTCTGGAGGCGCATGCGCAGCACCTGGCGACGCTATCGTCCCTCAAGGACTCCCAGCGGCGGCGAGAGCTGCCGGAGTTGCTGGAATCATCCCGCAAGACGGCTTCGGCGCTCTTTGACCAGGCGGCGGGGCAGCCGGCGGCGATGGTCGCCCAGGCCGCAAGCTACCGCTGGACAAAGGAGCTGACCGAACGATCCCGCGCCGAGGCGTTCCAGCGGGAGTTGCTCGCCTACCAGGCCAGCCCGCGGATCTACATGCTCGACCGCTGGCTGGACGTGTGGGACCAGGTGCTGCCCAGGATAACCAAGTACGTCCTGGGCGTGGAGCGCAGCAAGATCGAAGTGTGGCTGAACTGGGAGCGGGAACCCGGCGTGATGGAAGGCGCCTTTGAGGGCGAGCAATCCTCCCCGGGCAAGTGACTGAGCAATCTCCCCAGAGATCATCGAGGATACCGATCATGAAGAGACACGTTGGAATGCTGGCGCTTGCCCTGCTGGTGGTGGCGGCACTGCTGGCCAGCACGGTGGCGTTCACCGCGGACTTCACCGAGTACGCCCTGATCAAGACCTTCGGCAAGACCACGCGACAGATCGACGGCCCAACGGAGGCAGGGCTGGCGTTCAAATGGCCCTGGCCGGTCCAGAAGCTGGTCCGCTACGAGGCCCGGACGGTCGTATTCGAGGACACCTCCACCGAGCTTCAGACCCGCGACAAGCAGAACCTCCTGCTGACGCTCTACTGCGCCTGGCGGATCGCCGATCCGGCCAGGTTCAACGCCTCGATACAGACGGCCAAGGCGGCCCAGGAGCGCATCCGCGACCTGCTCCGCAGCGCCAAGAGCGACGTGGTGGGAAGACACAACCTGGAGGATTTCATCAACACCGACCCGCAGAAGATGCTGCTGCCGGCCATCGAGGAGGAAATCCTCCAGCCGGTGAAGCGCGTGGCCTGGCAGGACCATGGCGCAGAGGTGCTCAGAGTGGGCATCAAGAGCCTCGGGCTTCCCGAATCGGTGACGCAGACCGTGATTGAGGCCATGAAGGCCGAGCGGCAGAGGGACGTCCGCAGGTACGAATCGGCCGGGGAGGCACAGGCGACGGCCATCCGTGAGCGAGCCAAGGCCGCCAGCAACCAGATACTGGAGTTCGCCAACCGCAAGGCCGCCGAAATCCGCACCGAAGGCGACCGCGCAGCGGCCACCTACTACAAGGAATTCGCCAAAGACGAGCGATTCAGCATGTTCCTGCGGTCGCTGGAGTCGCTGAGGAAGGAACTGGAGAGCAAGTCGGTCATCCTCCTGGACGGTTCGCAGTTGCCGGCGGTGGGGTTCTTCCAGGAAGGACCGTCGCTGAAGCCCTTCGAGACCCCGCCCGGTGCGGCCGGATCGTCCGGCAAGACGAACCCCAGCCAAGGCAAGTAGGCCGGAACCAGGACCATGACGGATTACCAGCATTCGCGCGAAGATCGCCAGCCGCACACCGGCGACGCCGCTGAGGCAATGGATCCGGCCGGGCAGAGCCTTGCCAAGGCGCTTCGGGCCAGCTTCCGCCTGCTGTCGGCAATCATGGGGCTGGTGCTGGTCCTGTACCTGCTTTCGGGGGTCAAGAGCATCCAGTCCTACCAGGTCGGGATAAAGAGGCTCTTCGGCAGGGTTGTCGGCGTGGCGGAGCAGGGCCTGGCGTACGTCTGGCCGTTCCCCGTCGGCTCCATCGAGATCGTCGACATCCGCCAGCAGCGCCTGACCGTCGACGACTTCTGGATGCATGAGACGCCCGAGGAAAAAACCCACGACCTGCTTTCGCGGGCCGGGTCCACGTCGCTGCGGCCGCAGACGGACGGGGCACTACTGACGGGAGACCGGAACCTCCTCCACATTCGCCTGGCGTGCAACTACCAGGTGACCGATCCCCGTTCATACGTCGCCAACGTGGGCGCTGCCGCCGATAGTCAGGAGGCAACTCCCGCCGCGGAGCTTGTGCGGTCAGCCATCTGCGGAGCCGCGATCCGCGCCGCCGCCGTCCGCACGGCGGATGCCTTGCAGCGGACCGAGCGCGACCAGTTCGCCATGGAGGTGGGGATGCTCGCCCAGCAGGAGCTTGACTCCCTGAAAGCGGGCGTCCAGATCAGCAAGGTGCTTCTGACCAACGCCACGTGGCCGATAGAGGCGCTGCGGACCTACGTCGAGGCGCAAAACGCCGTCAGTGAGGCCGAAAAGAAGACCAACGAGGCGCGCGCCGAGGCCGAGAAGATACTAAACGCCGCCGCCGGGGCAAGCTACCGCCTCCTGGTGGGCGAACAGGAACAGGCAGACGCCTCCACGCAGCCGGCCGACGCCGCTGAAGCGCCGGTCAACCTCATCGGGCAGTATGTAAAGGCACTGGAGTCAGGTGACGGGCAGAAGGCCCGCCAACTGATGGAGAGGATCGACGAGGTGCTGGTCAGCAACGATACCGGCGGGGAAGCCAGCAAGATCATCGCCGAGGCCAGGTCATATCGCACCGCCACCATCCAGCGCGTCAAGAGCCGCGCCGATCGGTTCAACGAATTGTTGCCGGAATACCGCAAGACCCCCGAACTGATGCTCCAGCGCCTCTGGGCGACGGTGCGGGAGGACATCCTCAACTTCCCCACCGTGGAGAAGTTCTACATAAGCCCCGGCGGCGAGAAGACCGTCGTACGGATTAACCGGGACCCGGACGTGGTCAAGGAGATCCTCAAGGAGCTTAAGGCCGCCTCCAAGCAGCCCCAGACCGGGCAATAGCCGATGGGCGTCGGCCGCGGCCGCCCGGTGCGACGGGCAAGAGAACGTGCATGGTTGATGCCGACCAATCCGTCGTCGTGACCAAAAACCTGACCAAGGTCTTCCGCGACTTCTGGCTCCGCGAGAAGGTCACGGCCGTGGCGGACCTGGACCTGGAGATCCTGCCCAGGGAGGTCTTCGGCCTGCTGGGGCCCAACGGGTCGGGCAAGAGCACCACGCTGAAGATGATCCTCGGGCTGCTCTATCCCACCCGCGGGCGTATCGCCGTCTTCGGCCGCCTGCCCACCGACGTGCGGATCAAGGCCCGCATCGGCTTCCTGCCGGAGGAGTCGTACCTGTATCCCTTTCTCGACGCCAGGGAGACGCTGGACTTCTACGGCCGGTTGTTCCATCAGCCGCGCCGGCAGCGCCGCAGGCGGACCGACATGCTGCTGGACATGGTGGGCCTGGGCAGCGTCGCCTACCGCCGCGTGGGGGAATACTCCAAGGGCATGCAGCGGCGCATCGGGCTTGCCCAGGCGCTGATCAACGACCCGGACCTGCTGATCCTGGATGAGCCTACCGGTGGAATGGACCCTATCGGCACGCGCCAGTTCAAGGACCTCATCCGCACCCTGGCCATGCGCGGCAAGACGGTGATCCTGTCCAGCCACCTCCTGGCCGACGTGGAAGACGTCTGCGACAGGATCTGCATCCTCTACGGCGGCAGGCGGCGGGCGCTGGGCGGAATGGACCAGATGCTTTCCAGGGAAGGCCTGACGCAGATCACCACGGATCGCCTCGACCAGGCGACGCTGGAGAGGATTCGCCAGGTCCTGGCGGGGACGGGCAAGGAGTTGCTGGAGGTTTCCTCCCCGCGCGACAAGCTGGAATCCCTGTTCCTCCGCATCGTCAAGGAGGCCCAGGAGCAGCGGGTGGCCACGGGCGGTGCGGTCGCCGGCGGACCGATCGCAGAGTTCCTCCGCGCGCAGCCGGTTGAGGGAAAGGAGGCTCTGGCCCGCCTCGTGGCGGCCGCCGAGCCGCAGGTTCCCGCCCAGCCAGGACCGACTCCGCCAGCCGCTACGCCGCAGGAGGACGCCGGGGTCCTGCGGGAGCTGGTGGAACTCGCCGGTTCCCCTTCGCCCAAGGAGTCCGCCCCGCGATCGCAGGAGGACCGCCCGCAAGCCGCCGAACCCGACCGCGGCGTCCTGGATGGGCTTCTGGGCGGGCAGGAACGCAATCAGGAGACGACCTAGCCATGCGAAGCATCTGGGCCATCTCCAGACACACCCTTGCGCACTGCCTGCGGATGAAGGTGGCCGGGACGTTCATCCTGATGCTCCTGGTGGCCCTGGCGATCTTGCCGACGGTCATGAAGGGCGACGGGACGTTGGCCGGGCGCATCCGCACACTCCTGGCCTATGGCACGGGCCTGACCGGGATGCTGCTGTCCATCGTGACGCTGCTCGTCTCGGCTGGGGTGATCACCTCGGATGTCCAGGGCAAGCAGATATTCACCGTCGCCACCAAGCCGCTGGCCCGCTGGCAGTACGTCATCGGCCGGTGGCTGGGGGTGGTGATCTTTGACCTGGCGCTGCTGGGCGTCTCCGGTGCAGCCATCTACGCCTTCGCCCAGCATCTCCGCCTCCAGGAGGCGCTGAACCCCCAGGACCGCCGCGCCGTTGAGACGGAGGTGTTCGCCGCCCGACGGAAAGTCGGGCCGGAACCGACCGATATCCAATCCCTGGCAACTCAGAGGCGCAAGCGGCTCGAGGAGGAGGGGCGCTACCAGGAGGCCCTGGAGGCCTTTCGTCTCAAGGCCCGGGGAGACGAGCAGAAGGCCAAGGCGCAACTGGATGAGCAGATCCTCTCCGACGCCGCGGCCGCGGCGCAGTCGGTCAGCCCGGGCGGCTATTTCCAGTGGCGATTCAACGGGGTCGCGGTCGCCGGCACGGAGCTTCGCGAGATCGGCTCGGTCATCCAGGCGGATGAGGAAACCGCCCTGGTGCGAATCTCGGCGAGTCCGCGGCTTCTGGGCAGGCTCGTTTTCAGCGGACCGGTGCGGGTCAACGACGTGGACCTCCGCGTCACGCGGCTGGAGAAGGATTTCTTCGAGGTGGAGCCTACCGTGGACGATCTGGCCGGGGGACGACTGGCCGGCCTGGCGCCCGGCGATCTGGTGGAAGTCGCGGCAGACCCGATGATCCAGATCGCCTTCAAGGCATCCCCGGCAGTCGCCCCGCAGGACAAGCTGCTCAGGAGCCTCTGGGAACTAGGCAATCCGACCACGGGTTTGCGCTACATGGAGCTTCGCAGCGACCCGGCGCAGACACCCGCGACATTGACCGTTTCGGCAAGGCTGGTGGACCCGAACGGCCAAATGGAGGTCCGATACAACAACCTGCCGGATTCAGCCGGCAAGGGCACCAGCGTCACCATCCTGGATGGCGACATATCGGTGCTCTACCGCGTCGGGTCCTTTGGGGGCAACTTCGTCCGTGCCATGCTGCTGATCATGCTGCAACTGGCCTTCCTGGCGGCTGTGGGGGTCTTCGCCGGCAGCTTCCTGTCGTTCCCCGTCGCTTGCCTGGTGGGGCTTGCGACGCTGCCCGTATCGATGGCCAGGGGATTCCTCAGCCAGTCTCTCCAGATCCGTCCAGGCTTGGGCGGCGGCATGGAGGTGCTGACACTGATAGGCGGCTGGGCCTTCCGCGTGGTGCGAGTCCTGTTGCCCGACTTTTCGCAGACCTCCCCATCGCAGTCCCTGGTAGGCGGGGAACACATATCCTGGGAATTCATCGCCCGCCTTGGGCTGCTGATGTTGATCGTCCGAGCGGGATTGGTGCTGGCGAGTGCCTGTCTGATCTTCCATAAGCGCGAACTTGCGCGGGTGCAGGTGTAGAGGGAAGGGCCATTGAGCGGCAGGTTGCCGCTGGTGTTCGTGATCATGCGTCCGTGGCTGATCCAGGTCCTGTGGTTGCTCGCGGCGGCGGGGCTGCTGGCCCCGGCGGGAGCGTTGCAGCAGGGCCTTGACAGGCGAAGCAGCAAGTACGGCCTGAACACCGGCGAAAAGCTGGTGGCGCAGACCTACCCCTGGGTGTCGCTGGTCAACATCGCCCCCGGGGGTCTGCGGGCGCCGATCATCAGCTACCTCTGGATTCGGGCCGATCGGCTCAAAAACGAGGGGCGCTATTTCGACGCCATGCAGCTTGCCGAACTGATCTGCACCCTCCAGCCGCGGTTTCCAGGCGTCTGGTCGTTCCACTCCTGGAACATGGCCTGGAATATCTCCGTCGCCACGCACAGCCCTGAGGAGCGCTGGCTGTGGGTTACCAATGGCCTGCGCCTGCTTCGCGACAAGGGCCTGGCGTACAACCCGAACTCACTGGTTCTCTACAAAGACCTGGGCTGGATCTTCTTCTCCAAGATGGGCCAGAACCTCGACGACATGCACATGATATATAAGGGCCGCTGGGCCAAGGAGATGCAGCGCCTGCTAGGCGCCCCGCCGCAGGGGGAGACCGCCGAGGTGATCGCCGCCTTTCGTCCCATCGCCCAGGCGCCGCTGGACAAAAGCCCCAACCGCCAGGGCCGCCAGGCAATCCAGCCGGACCAGCTCAGCGCACTCCTGCGGGACCCCAACGTCTCCGCCTACGTCGCCGAGCTGGCCCGGCAAGGCGTGCAGGCGGATACGAGCCTCCTTGAGGCGTACAACCGCTACAGCCTCGACGATGCCGCCGCCGCGGTCCGCTTCCAGCCGCCCGATCCGCAGACGGACCAGGACAAGGCGATCTCGGCATTGATCAACAGCCCACGGTACGCCCAGGCCAGAAACAAGCTCCTGGCCTTCGTCCGCGCGCAGGTCCTGTGGAACGCGTACAAGATGGACCCGCAGTGGATGCTGGGGCTGATGGAGAAATACGACGCGCCACTGGACTGGCGGCTCGTCTGGCCGCACGCGCTGTACTGGGTGAGCCTCGGGTTCCATAGATGCGAGGATATTTCCCTGGAGAATATAACCGCCGTGAACACGGACCGGATCGTCCTGAGCGCCCTTCAGTCGCTGTCCTGGAATGGCAGGATGACTTACATCGAGAACCCCGAAAACCCGGACCTGCCGATGATCGATCTCTGGTCCGACTGGCGATACATAGACCCGACTCACAAGGAGATGTTCGCAATCGTCCAGGAGGCCTGCAAGGCCAGAGGCGAAAAGCTGGAGAACAGCATCCTCAAGCCGGGACACGTCAACTACCTTATCGCCTCCATCCAGATGCTCTACGTCCAGAACCGCCGCGACAAAGCCCAGGGATATATCGACTGGATCAAGAGCACCTACAAGATGACCGGCGACATCTGGGACATGGACCTGGACAAGTTCGTCATCCAGACGCTGACGCAGGAGGGCACGCCGACGATGGATGTCGCGCACAACCAGTTGACTGCCGCTCTGGAAATGGCCTTTTACTTCCTCAGCCGCAATGACCAGGCTGGGTGTCGCGACAACCTGGGGTACGCCAGGCGGGTCTATGAGGTCTACCAGAAGGCCGCCCAGTTTCAGCGCCTGAAGCTGGCGAGCTTCCAGATGATTGCCGGCGCCGTGGCCTCCCAGATGGTCGTGGAGCCTCGGGCAGTGGGCTTCAACCTGCCGCTGATTTCCCGCATCCAGCTCTACGCGCGGCTGGATGCGGCAGCGCAAATTCCCGCCTACGATCGCCTGGCCAATTCACAGGAGTTGCGTCGCCTCTGCGAGGCGGAAGGGCTGGACTTCGCCAAGGCGTTCCCCGCCCCGGCGGGCCTGGAGGAATACCGCAGCCAGCAACGGCGGCTGTTCATGCAGGCGGCCCCGCCGCTGGCCGAGTGATCCCAAGACGACTTCGCCGGGAAGACCCCAGTCGCCACCGCCTTCCCGCAGGCCCCCTGGCGCTCCAGGAGTGATGATGTTCGCGTCGTCCAGTCTTGGCGGGCGTGGATGCCTCTCCTTCGCACCTGGGAGGGCAAGCTTGTCCCTTGTGGGAATCCTGCTATATAGTGTCGGCAGCAGCACCGGAGAGGTGCCAGAGCGGCCGATCGGGCGGCATTGGAAATGCCGTGTGCCCTTACGGGCACCGCGGGTTCGAATCCCGCCCTCTCCGTTGGCGAGGCTTATCGGACTTGGGGCTGCCAAGGCGAGCCGCCGCTGGGGGATTGCGGCCGCTTCCGGGCGAGACTGCGACGTGGAATTGCGGCTACCGGGCCGAGATCACCAGAGCCTGGCTGGAGGCGGGACAACTGAGATCAGCCGACAGCGAAGGCGTCGCGCGCCCATTTCCAGGAATCGCTGAATATGCCCGGGACAACCTCTTCGTCGATGGGCAGGTTTGCAGCCTGGGCGGCAAACTCGTGCCACCGCGCCTGCTCGTATGACTTGACCGTGTCCAGGACATTCGTCAAGGGGCCAGGTTCACCCATCAGGCTCCGCTTTATATCGTCATTCAGGGGCAGCCTGGCCAGCGCGTCCTCCAGGGTCATGTCGGTCAGGGAGTCGATGTGGGAGAACATCCCCGTGAGGAAAAGCTCGGACTGGCGGCTTTCCGGGCCGATGATAGACCCTATCTGTTCGCACACGCGCGCCCTGGCCATGGAATTGAGAACCAGTTCTTCCGGCTTGTCGGTGGTCAGGTGCTTGAGCGAAACCAGCGACAGCCACTTGCGGAATTCGACAGGCCCCAGCAGCACCAGCGCGTGCTTGATGGAATCGATCTTGCACCGCAGGCCGAACCAGGCCGAGTTGAGGAACCGCAGGAGCTTGTAGGACAGGGCGATGTCCTGCCGGATCAACGTTTCGACTTCCTCATAGGAAATTTCCGGTTTGCTGGCCTGCTCCATCAGCCGCATGTAGGCCGCAATGTTGCCGGGGATCTCCGTGCCCCGGTGAATCACGGGCTTGCTGAAGAAGTAGCCCTGGAAATACCCGCAACCGCAACTGCGGGCCTGGTCAAACTCCTCGAGTGTCTCCACCTTCTCGGCCAACACCTGTATGCCCCGCTTGAGCAGGCTAGGGCAGATGACTTCCCGCTCCTGGGGCGTCGTGGCCGTCCAATCGACCTTGACGATGTCGGCCAGATCGAGCAGGGGGCTGCTCTGATCCTTCAGCACGAAGTCGTCCATCGCCAAAACATAGCCTGCGCTCTTGAGCGTTCGGCACGCGTCGAGGACTTCCGGACCAGGCTTTACGTCCTCCAGGACCTCGATGACGACCTTTTCGCGCGGTAGGAGAGCGGCGACCCCCTTGATCAGCAGGTTGCGGGTGAAGTTGATGAACCATTTCTTGCCGCCGGTGAGGTCGTCAAAGCCGACCACGAAGTAGCTGTTGGCGATGACGTCAATGGACGATTTGTCGGCGTCCAGTGACTGGTAATAGTTCTCAAACCCCGAGCGGAACAGCAGTTCGTAGCCCACAACGCCCTTTGCGCCGTCGAAGATCGGTTGTCTTGCGACTGAAACCTGCCTGCCCGATCCCCTTACAGCCTCAGGCCCCAAGCGCGCAGCGGATAGTTCCAGGACACGGCTCGGCATAGCCATTGAAAGATACGATTCCCCTGGCCTAAATCCAAACACGACAGACCCCGCCGGCGCCCTCCGATCCAACCCGCTTAGCCCCCAGGAAGACCGCTTGCCGGCGAGCGTCGGATGAATCGAGGCGACCCTATCGAATATGCCTGACGGATGTCCGCAGGCGAGGCATCACCAGGCCGCCCACGACCAGCAGCGACAGCGTGGCGGGTTCGGGAACGGGCGCCCCGCCAAGCGGCTTCGACCAGCCCCAATTGGCTGCCAGAACGGTCAGATCCCCGAAATCCACCAGCCCGTTGGTGTTGAAGTCCGCATCGTTAGGCCCGCCGGTCACCAGGTGTTGCCAGTTGCCGGCAAGAAGGCCCAGATCTGCCATGTCCACTGCGTCGTCGAGGTTCGCGTCGCCCGGCTGCCGGAACAGCTCCGGCAGCAGATGCCAGGAAAGGCCGTAGGTCTCGTCCTCTCCGGCTGCCGCGCCGGCCATGTCGACACCGATGACATACCGGCCGGTTTCGGGAGCGGCGCAATAGACGTGCTCGACGTTGTCCACGAGACTGACGGACATGGCCACCGGCGCGGTCAGGTCCTCGGCCTCGTAGAGATACAGGTCCAGGTTGTAGAGGTGGTCAAGGGTGTAGACGACCTTCTCGATGTCCTCGGAGTTGGTGCTGACGGCGCGGTCCCACGCCAAAGTGGCGCTGATGATCTGCCCCGCTGGTACGTCCATGTTGATGCCATAGAGGCTCTGCCCGTCCCAGGGGACCTCCCCGATGTCCCATCCGACGCTTCG
>Ga0315279_10011363_pt1 | contig 10316 bp, 7 predicted proteins | sample YL17G06_20_MG_FD_203694 | JGI IMG/M metagenome (GOLD analysis project Ga0315279, IMG submission 203694) | Sediment microbial communities from Yellowstone Lake, YNP, Wyoming, USA - YL17G06_20 | ecosystem: Environmental > Aquatic > Freshwater > Lake > Sediment | place: USA: Wyoming | collected...
ATCTTGACGCCGAGGTCCCTGGTCATCCGGATAATATCTTCCAGCTCCTCGAAATTCCGGGCGGTGACCGTGCAGGCCAGTCCGGTCTGCAGCCGGCCGTCGGCCACGAGGTTCCGGAGCCCCTCGACGGCTTTCTCCCAATACCCGCTCTGGCCGCGGAAATCATCATGCTCCTGCGGGCCGGTCGAGTCGATACTGACCTCCACGTATGCGGCGCCTGTTTCGGCGAGCCGGGCCACCACCTCCCGGCTTAGCAGCGTCCCGTTCGTTGCCACGGAGATGTGGAAGCCCCTCGCCCGGGCCTGCGTCAGCGTGGGCCAGAAATCCTTCGACAGCAGCGGCTCACCGCCCGAGAACGCCAGCATGGGCACATCGTTGTAAGCCAGCTCGTCGAGCACGCGCAGCTTTTCGCTCAGGGCGAGCTCGACGCCCCGGGGTGTCCCGGCGTTCTGGCAGCAGTGCCGGCATTGCAGATTGCAGTTGTGCGTGAGGTTCCAGATCACCAGCAGCGGGGCCGAGAAGACCTGGGGCCTGCACAAGCCGAATTGGCCGACGCCGCGGGCGGCATTGACCAGTCCGCGACGCCACGCCGGACTGCCCTGCACTACGTCGTGCACCAGCTCCACGGATGTGCCCGTTCGTTTCCGCACCCACTCCATGCCGAGATGCGGCAGGCCATGCCTGAGCTTCCCGGCCCAGGAGACGTTCGGCTGCCCATAGGTGGCCATCACTCGGCCCAGCACGCAGTTACCCTGGCGGCTCTGCCTCGTCAGCCACTTGAGGAGGTGCTTCACCGAGCGCTTGGACAGGAACTGCTCGATTCTCTCCGGCTCATTCATGCTCCCCCCATATTGACAAAACGGCGCGGCGGAACTCCCCCGGTCGTCCAAATCCCATCTACGTGTCGTTTCCACCGGCAGAATGTATCCTAACCACGTCGGGGAATATGCCGGCATAGGCATTTGCCCAATTCTGCCACCGGCGGTTTCCTAAAAATAGTTGGCGTTGTACATAGCTCGTGCAGCATGAAGCCGCGTCGGGAGAAGGGGCCAAGTCTGCAAATGCGGGACGCGCAACGCCCGTCGCCGGACTTCGCTGTGCGGTTCTCCGGTGGGCTTCGTGTCCGGTTCTGCTCCCAGGAAACTCACCCGATTCGCGATGAGCCGTCGCAGTGGATGGTTGCCAGGCGTCTTGCCGGGGGATAGAATACCGCCGGCAAGAGCCATGTGAACGTTGAATCGAAGGACCGCAGGGAATCTGAATATTGTGGAGGTCGAATTATGATGAGCAAAAGGTGGCTTGGGGTCGTGGCGGCGCTGGCGCTGGTGGTGGGGAGTGTGGCGCCGGCCGCACAGAAGGAGAAGGAGGAGGGCTTCGTGCCGCTGTTTCCGCAGGACGGCGTGCCGAAGGGCTGGGTCGTGCGGGCGTGGAACGACGTGAACAAGCCGGCCGATCCCAGCGTCAAGTGGGTGGTCAAGGACGGGATTCTCAACGGGGGCGAGCCGCGCGGGACCTGGCTGCTCAGCGAGAAGCAGTACGGTGACTTCATTCTGAAGTTCGATTTCAAACTCGGCCCCACGGGCAACAGCGGCTGTGCGCTGCGGGCCCCGCTGTTCGGCGACCCCGCCTTCGACGGCATGGAGCTGCAGATGGCGGACTACCGGTACAATCCGCAGGCCAAGGACTCCGAGCTGACCGGCGGCATCTACCGTGCGATCGCGCCGCGCAAGCAGGTCTACAAGCCGACGGAATGGAACTCGTACACGGTCACGCTCAAGGGCGCGCACCTGACCGTCGTGCTCAACGGCGAGACCATTCACGATCTGAACCTCGACGAGCAGAACCAGGAAGTGAAGCGCCACGATGGGACGCTGGCCCCGCCGGTGAAGGATCGGCCGCGCCAAGGCCACATCGGGTTCCAGGAGCTCAGCCGGGGCGCCGAGCACGTGCTGATCCGCAACGCGCGGATCAAAGTACTCGACAAGCCGCAAGACGCAAAAGCCAAGTCGTGACGACGTGGGCTCTCACGCACGCAAGCCCGGGACAAGCAGCACCGTCAAACCAGTTGGCAACGTCCCAAGTTCTTGAGATTTCTGCTCGCCGGGTGGCAGTGGCAAGCGCAGCTTGCCGATGGTTTGCCCATCCGCCATCGGCAAAGCCTTCGGCCTTGCCGCTGCCACCCATCTCCGGGGCTTGTGCCAACGGGAACTCAAGAATCTGGGACACTGCCAACCAGTTTGACGGTGGCACCCATTTTTCTTTTTGCCAGCCACGCCATGAACGCCGGGTGCCACGCCGGCCGGGTGTCATGTCTACGCTCGCGTAGACATGTGCGATTCGAGGGACAAGACATGCTTACGCGAGCGTAAGGGCTCCCAAGCGTGGCACCCGGCGCCACCCGTAGGGCATCTGATAAATCGCACGGGGACGAGATTGCCGCGCCGCGCTGCAAAGGCGCAACATCTTGTTTTTTTAGCAAGCATTTTTGGTTGCGGCCGGAGGCCGCGCCGCGCTCGCCATGACATCAGGGGCAACGAGTGCTCAAGAGAGGACGCCGGATCCGTAGCCAATCATCCATCATCCATGAGGAAGGCAAGGACTATTCGGAGAGGACTTCGCGCTCGCGGTCTTTCATGAGCTCGATCATTTCGGCAGGGGTTTCAGCGGCCTCCAGCTCACCGAGGAATTTCTCGTCGCGGAGCATGCGGACGAGGCGGGCCAGAACGTGCAGGTGATGGCGGTCGTCCTGCGAGGCGGTCAGGAAAAAGAGGTTTGTCAATCGGCCGTCCGGGGCTCCGAAGGCGATGCCCTGGCTGGTCCGTGCTATGACGAGAATCGGTTTGGCGATGGCCTCGGGCAGGGGCCGGCGGGGGTGCGGAATGGCGACGCCGCCTTCAAGGGCCGTGCTGAGCATTTCCTCGCGATGGATGACGGCTTCCACCAGCGTCCTGGGGTCGAGAACCAGGCCGGTCTTCTCGGCCAGGGCCACCAGCTCCCGCAGCGTGCTGTTCTTGGTGCGCGAGCCGAGATTCGTAGTGACCGCTTCCGGCCGCAGCAGGGGGGTGATGATGGTCTCGTCCTGCGTCTGCCGCTGCGTCGTAATGCCGGCATCGACCTCGGCCAGATGGGCGTGGCTCATGGCGCCCATCGTCCGCTGCAGCCATTCGGTGATTTCGGCCCGATTGAAGCGGAATCGGCCGCCGACCTTCTGGCAGGGAATCTCCCCGCGCTGGGCCATGCGCTCGACGCGTCGAACGTCCGTGCCCAGCAATTTCGCCACCTCCTGAATGGTCATGGTCCTGTAAGGCATGGCATCGATCTCATACCCGGCAACTGTCATAGAGCATCGCTACCGCATTATACGGGTCGGCTCGGACCCATGAACCTGAATTCAGTGTATTCACCGACAGACGGTCGTGCAATCCCGTCTATCGGACAAATGAATATGGGTCTTTAGCGCCTTGAAGCCGGCGTGTAACTTTGCGACAATGGCGTCGCCGAGAAACAGGCCGGCACGGAGTTGTCATGAGTGACGTCACGCGGATTCTGAATGCCATTGAGCGGGGGGACGTGAAGGCGACGGATGAGCTGCTGCCCGTCGTGTATGAAGAGTTGCGACTGCTGGCGGCCCAGAAGCTCTCGAAGGAGCCGCCGGGCCAGACGCTGCAGGCGACGGCCCTGGTGCATGAGGCGTATTTGCGCCTGTTGGGCGACGAGGGGCAGACCTGGCAAAACCGGGGGCACTTCTTCGGGGCGGCGGCCGAGGCGATGCGGCGCATCCTGGTGGAGAACGCCCGCCGCAAGCAGCGGCTCAAGCGGGGCGGCGATTACCAGCGGGTCGAGTTCGACGACATCGGGTTGACCGTGTCGGGCGAGTGCGACGACCTGCTCGCGCTCGATGAAGCCCTCGAAAAGCTCGCGCAGCAGGACAAGGTCAAGGCGGACCTGGTGAAATTGCGGTTCTTCGCGGGTCTGACGAACGAGCAGGCGGCGCAGGTCCTCGGCCTTTCGCACAATACAGTCGACCGCTACTGGGCCTACGCCCGTTCCTGGCTGCACCTGGAGATCACCAAAGGCACCGGCACCGAGGGCCCGCGCTGAGCGATGCAGCTCCCGGCTCAGGCCGGACGGGTCCTTTGGGTCCCATACGTCCTTTAGGTCCTTTTCTTTGAAGTTTTTCATTTTTGCTGGGGTAACTGCCCAGCGGACGGCGCACTGTACATGGGGGGCAAGGATTCGGCTGATGGGTATTGAACGTATCCTAAATGAAGAAGAGATTTTCAACGAGGCCCTGGCGATTGAGGCGGCCGACCAGCGGGCGGCGTACCTGCAACAGGCCTGCGGCGGCGACACCGCTCGGCTCCGCCGCATGGAAGCGCTCTTGCGGGTCCACGCGAGCGAGAACAGCTTCCTGGAGCAGGCGGCCTCTTCGCTGCAACTGACGCTCGACAGCCCGGTCGTCGAAGAGCCGGGCACGACGATCGGCCGCTACAAGCTGCTCGAGAAGATCGGCGAGGGCGGCATGGCCGTCGTGTACATGGCCGAGCAGTTGCATCCCATCCGCCGCCGGGTCGCTCTGAAAATCATCAAGCTGGGCATGGACACCAAGCAGGTCGTCGCCCGGTTCGAGGTGGAGCGGCAGGCGCTGGCCCTGATGGACCACCCGAATATCGCGCACGTCTTCGATGGCGGCGCCACGGAGACCGGCCGGCCGTACTTCGTCATGGAGCTGGTTCGGGGCGTCTCGATCACCGAGTACTGTGATAAGAACCGGCTCAACACGCGCGAGCGGCTGGAGTTGTTCGTGCAGGTCTGCAACGCCGTGCAGCACGCCCACCAGAAGGCATCATCCACCGGGACATCAAGCCGTCGAATGTGATGGTCACGCTCCACGACGGCAAGCCTGTGCCCAAGGTCATCGATTTCGGCATTGCCAAGGCGATCAATCAGCGGCTCACCGAGCAGACGCTGTTCACGCGCTACTCCCAAATGATCGGGACGCCCGAGTATATGAGCCCCGAGCAGGCGGAGATGAGCGGCCTGGACATCGACACGCGGACGGATATTTACTCGCTCGGCGTGCTCCTTTATGAACTGCTGACGGGCGCTACGCCCTTCGCGGGCGAGACGCTCCGCAGCGCCGGCTACTCCGAGATGCAGCGGATCATCCGCGAGACCGACCCGCTCAAGCCATCCACCAAGATTCGCACACTGGGTCAGACGCTGCCGGAAGTGGCGGAGTCCCGGCGGACCAGCCCGGATATGCTCCGCAAGCTGGTCAAGGGCGACCTGGACTGGATCGTGATGAAAACGCTCGAAAAGGACCGGACGCACCGGTATGAGACGGCCCACAGTCTGGCCGAGGACATCGAGCGGCATCTGCGGCATGAGCCCATCACGGCCGGCTCGCCGAGCACCCTCTACCGCGTTCACAAATTCCTGCGCCGGCACCGGGCCCGCCTGGCAACCTGGTCGGCCGCGGCGGTTGTCGTGGCCGGTCTGCTCTTTGCCGCGATCACTTACGCCCATTTCCACACGCAACGGACCCGGGACAGCCATCAGAAGTCCCTCATCATGGTCGAGGACATGCTGTCCCGCGGCGAATATGAATCGGCGCTCTCCGAAATCAAGCCCATTCTGTCGAGCCGGTTCGTCGGGCCCAAGGCCCGGCTCCTGCACGCCCGGGTCCTGCTGGAGCTGCAGGGGCCGCGCGCCGGCATCGAGCGCCTGCAGGGCCTGCTGAAGGAGCAGCCGGAGATCGCCGCCAACGCGCACTTCCTCCTCGCCCGCATCTACCTGGAGGGCGACCCGAACGATCCGCGCATGAAGAGCAAGGCGGATATTCACCTGCACCAGGGCGAACGGCTGATGCCCAAGACGGCGGAAGCCTACCTGCTGCGGGCGATGACCGCCCCGAGCGTGCAGGAGATTCTCGGCTGGCTCAACAACGCTTTAGATCTGGACCCTACTCACTACGGGGCGCGCCGAGCCCGCGCCCTGGCCTATTACGCCCTCGGCGAATACCGCAGCATGGAGACCGAGGCTTCGATGATGATTGGCGGTCAGCCGGCGAATCCGGCGGGATACGTGCTGCGCGCGATCGCGCGCCGCGAGCTGGCACTGGCGGCCCGGGATGCGGAGATGCTGAACGAGGCGATGGGGGACCACGATCGGGCCGACGGACTGACGGCTCCGCGCGACAAGCGCCGCGTCGAGGTTTGCGAGCAGCGGCGGCAAACGCTGATGCGGATGGGCCGGTATGAGCGGGCCCTGGAGGACGTGCGGACCTGCGTTCGTCTGCAGCCGGATGAGCCGCTCCATCAGCTCAATCTGTTCTGCATCCTGACGGCGCTGGGTAAATACGAGGAGGCGCAGGCGAAATACGATGAGATCGTTGGCTCCAACCGGATCACCCAGCAACGGCTCGATGCGCTGGCGACCCGCTCGGTGTTCGATAGTCTGGCGGCCGGCCAGGTGTGGCACCCGCCGGACCGCACGCCGGAAGGACCGGCCTTCACCGCGATGCATCGGGGGGCCGAGGAATACCGCCAGCTTGCTGCGCTGGCCCACCGGGCCGTAACCGAAGGCTTTCATCCGAGCTGGTCACCCGATGGAGCGCAGTTGGCGTACAGTCGTGGTGTGCTCGGGTCCAGCGGGATCGAGATCCTCAACCTGCAAACGGGAAAGACCCGGCTGCTGACCGTCCCCGGCAAAGACCCGGCGTGGTCGCCGGACGGACGCCACATCGCGTACGTGCGCGACCGGCAGGCTCTGTCTCTGGCGGACCTGACCATGGAACGCCAGGGCGAGCACCGGCCGTTCGAGCAGGAGGAAATCTGGCTCGTCAAAGCCGACGGCTCGGAGGCGCCGCGGTTCCTCGCGAAAGGCGGGTGGCCGAACTGGGCCGCCGACTCCAGCCGGGTCTACTACCAGAGCCGCACCGAGAACAAGATGTACTGTGTCGCGATCGACGCGAACGGCGCCGAGCCACGGGAAATCCTGGAGTGCATGGCACTGTTTCCCGTCGTATCGCCCGACGAGAAATACGTCGCCTTCATGGCGGACGACACGACGCTGCAAATCCTGGACCCGTCCAGCCGGTCGCTTGTCGCCGGCTGGCCGGGCCCTTCCGAGAAGCAACAATTGTTCGTCAACTGGTCGCCCGACGGGCGGAAACTGGCTGTCGGATGCTACGGGGGCGGCGGATTGTGGATATACGATATGGAGAAAAAGGAGGCGTCCCAAATCATCGACGGCGCCTTCTCGTGGTGCAGTTGGCCCAGTCAGGACCACGGCCGCATGGCGATCGAGAAAACCTACTGGCAGTGGCACCACGAAATCTGGATCACCGACCGGCAAGCGGACACCCCGCCGGCGGCTCCCAAAAGGCAGGGGACACCAGGCATGTGACCTGGGTTCGGTGGCAATAGTGTAAGGGCTGGTGAGCCTCTTGATTTCGGCAACAGCCTCACCAGCCCCGACCTGGCCCGGGCGCTCGGTTTGCGCGCTCGAAGACAGGACAAGAGAATTCTACCGCAAACCAGTGAGGAAAGCAACATGGACATCAGGAGAAAGTGGCAAATGACGATCGCCGCGGGGCTGGTGCTGGCGGCAGGGTGGGCGGGACAGGTACGTGGGGATTTCCTCGTCGGCACGCCTATGAAAGTACCGAATATCAATGGCGGGGTCACCACGTTGGGCGGCAGCATCTCGTCGGACGGCCTCTCGTTCTATTTCTCTTCGGAGCGGGCGGGCGGCTACGGCGGCACGTTCGACATTTATGTGGCGACGCGTTCCTCGCAGCAGGATGCCTGGGACCCACCGGTGAATCTCGGGCCGACCGTCAATGGCTCCTCCTGGGAGTACGCGGCGAACATCTCGCCCGACGGTCTGACGCTGCTGTTCTCGTCCGACCGGCCCGGCGGCTCCGGCGGCATGGACATGTGGATGACGACGCGACCGACCCTTGACAGCCCCTGGGGCACTCCCGTCAACCTCGGGCCAACGGTCAACAGTTCCGCCTGGGACCTCAGTCCGAAGCTCTCGGCGGACGGCCTGACCCTGCTCTTCCATTCGGCCCGGGGCGGCGGACTCGGCAATGAGGACATCTGGATGGCTACGCGGGCAACGAAGAACGACCCCTGGGGGACGCCGAAGAACCTGGGGGCGCCGGTCAACAGCTCTTCCAACGATGGTGAGCCGGTGCTCTCGGCGGACGGCCTGACGCTCTTCTTCAACTCGGACCGGGGCGGCGGGTCGGGCAACTACGACTTGTGGGTGACGACGCGGCGGACGACGGCCGATCCCTGGGGACCGCCGGCGAATCTCGGGCCGACCGTCAATAGTTCGGCCGTCGAGTGGTGCGGGTCCCTCTCCGCCCACGGCTCCATGCTCTACTTCACCTCCGACCGGCCGACCACCTGGGGTCCATGCAGTGTGTATCAGGCTTCCATCCAGCCGATGGTTGACTTCAACGGCGATGGAAAGGTGGATGGCAACGAGGTCCGGATCATGGTCGAGAACTGGGGCAAGGATGAGCCGCTGTGCGATATCGGTCCCACGGCCTTCGGCGATGGTCTCGTCGATACGCAGGACCTGCTGGTCCTGTCGCAGTACATCGGCAAGGAAGTGATCGACCCGGCGGTCATCTCGTACTGGAAGCTCGACGAGGCGGAAGGCATCACGGCCCGCAACAGTGCCGCCGGACGCGACGCCGTGCTGGTGGGCAGTCCCGTCTGGCGCCCGGGCGCGGGCATGGTCGGCGGGGCCGTCGAGCTGGATGGCGCCGACGACTTTGTGCTGGGCGGCTTCGACCGGGATCCGGCCAAAGCACCGTGGAGCGTATTTCTCTGGGTCAAGGGCGGCCAGCCCGGCCAGGTCATTCTCTCGCAGCGGTTTGGCGCCAACTGGCTGGTGGCCGACGGCGCGGAAGGCACACTGATGACGGATCTGAAAAGTGCGGGACGGACCAGCAAGGCCTTGTGCTCGCAAGCCGTGATCACGGATGGGAAATGGCACCGCGTTGGATTGATCTGGGATGGGACCACCAGGACCTTGTGCGTCGACGGTGTAGCGGTCGGCGAAGACACGCAGAGCAACCTGAAGAGCGCCTACGGCGATCTGAACATCGGCTGCGGAACGGACCTGGCGCCGGGCAGCTTCTGGTCCGGCCTGGTCGACGATGTTCGCATTTACAATCGCGTGATTAAACCATAGGCCACTGTTGCGCATGTGCGCAGCAGAGGAGGGCCGGCTGGTGCTGCCGCTAAAGCCGGCCCTTTTTCCTTTTCCCCGCGGGCCATGCTCCTCACTGCGACTCTCCTACCCGTTATAGTAGAAGTAAAACCCACTATCAGGGTAGTACCCGTACGGGTACCAGTAGTAAGGATACCCATCGAATGGATACGGCCCGGGCTGGTACCACCAGAAATCAGGGTGGCCAAACCCATGAAACTCGAACTCATGTTGCCTGAAGTCATGGTGGCGAAACCCATGAAACTCGAAGTCATGTTGCCTGAAATCGTTATGCCTGAAGCCGCGATCGTCGAATCCGCGGCCAAAACTGCGGTGCTGGAAACCCAGATTACCAGACCTGACGCTTATAGCAACACCGCTCTTCGCCTGAACGGGCTGCGCCAGCGGGGCCACCGCGAAGATAAGTCCGGCAGCCAGGCTCGACAGTAATTTTCTCGAAATCATGATCCAACTCCATTTCCAACGCGTGCACGTTCGCACGCGCACTAAATGTTCGCAAGCATTCAAGATGAACAGGTTCTCGCTCGCCTGTCTGCAATCGCTCATCTATTTCTACGTCCGGCGCGTGGAATTGTGCTGACGTATCGGAGGCGCCGTCGGTCATGCGGGAGGGCTTTCCCGCTCATGGCGTATTCGTGCGCGGGTTACGCTCTGCGCTTCCTGCCGCAAAGCAGCCCGGCGGCTCGACATGACAAACCGCGCACGCCCGGGTGCCATGTCCACGCTCGTGTAGACATGCGCGATTCGATGGCCAGGACATGCTTACGCCAGCGTAAGCATGGCACCCCATATCTGCCGATAGACTCCAATAACCAAAACGTACCCCCAACACAGCATAGCGGCGGTATACGAGGCGCTTTGTGACGGTGTTCTATTCCCGCGCCCGGATTTCGGTCGCTTTGGAGATGAGAAGTTCGTCCACCCGACCCGCACAATGGATTTGACAACGCAGGCCCCGGCATTCAGAATCTGGCACAGGCTGAACGTGCCGGCAATCACAATCATTGGATAACGGAGGATCACATGAACAGGTACAGACATGCCATTCGCATCGGGATTGT
>Ga0315279_10011364_pt1 | contig 10316 bp, 4 predicted proteins | sample YL17G06_20_MG_FD_203694 | JGI IMG/M metagenome (GOLD analysis project Ga0315279, IMG submission 203694) | Sediment microbial communities from Yellowstone Lake, YNP, Wyoming, USA - YL17G06_20 | ecosystem: Environmental > Aquatic > Freshwater > Lake > Sediment | place: USA: Wyoming | collected...
TGACAGGGTAGCTGAGGGTCAAGTGACCGCCTTCTCGGATACAGTTCCGCCGGTATTCGAGGTTTTGACAATCGCTTTTCGTAATGACCGGGGGTCTAGCGATTTTAGCCCTCCCGCTCCCCAAGATGAGGCGGATTAAAGCGGAGCTTTGGCTTCGCCTTGGACGATACCCTGGGTCGTTCAATGCCCCCAACAAAAGTCCATTTTGTGCAATCATGCTAACGTAGTTACAGCCCATACTCCACACTCACAACATGCCCAACACCACGCCCAAGCCGTAAAATTCAAAGCAAAGCCCCTTAATTTCCCAAACCATATAAACGCATACACATATATTGTAAATACAAATCTTTTATGTTGTAGTGCTTTTGGGGGGTGTTGTAGTTAACTACTTGAGTGTAGAGGGTTTGGGGTTTAGCCTGCTCCTGAAGTATCATAACAGCATGAAGCACTACAAGTGGGCATGTCTTGACAGACCCATAACCTAGTGTTAGAGTATCTCCGCCACGACCTTCCCTCAATACTTAGTGGCGGTTTGCTCTGCTCCCGCTGAGGGGGAGACCTTTGTAGCAGGCTTGGCAACTAGATGGTGCCATGTCCTGTCCGCCCAACAAGAGGGTCAGCATATTTGCTGACCAGCGCAATAATATTGATACCTACCCATGACCACTCAACTATCGGGTGCCTTTCATGTCTCTTGCTTCATTTGAACTCTGAAGGAGTTGAGACGATGAAGAGAAACATAATGAGGAAAGTCTTCGGAATCGCAATGGTTCTCATCGTGCTCGCTTCGGCTTTTGCGGGCTTAGCGGAGCCAGTAGCAGCGGCTACCGCGCCGACTGTCGAAACAAGACCAGCATCACTAATCGTGAACACAGTAGCGATGCTCAATGGAAGAATCGTAAGTGACGGTGGCTCCAGCATAATTGAAAGGAGGTTCTCCTGGGGGACAACTCCAACCTGTTCAGGCGGGTCAACATCAGCTGTCGGCGTGTCAGGCGATTACTTCAGCTACGACCTTATGGGCTTAACTCCAGGCACAACTTACTATTTCCAAGCCTGGGCCCAGAACAGTGCAGGTTTGTGGGGTAAAGGCGCGGCTGTGTCCTTTACCACCTTACTGCCAGCACCGACTCTGAATTCACCAGCCAACGGGTTGACCGGTGTCTCCACGACTCCCACCTTCAGCTGGTCGCCGGTGAGCGGGGCCAATCATTACTGGCTCATGGTAGCCACCAGTCCCTCTGCGCTGCCCACAGATCCCTATGCAACCTCATGCCCTAGCTGCACCATTTCGTTGCTCCTGAGCTCAACAAGCTATACGCCGCCGACTGATCTGAGACCTGGCACCACCTATTGCTGGCAAGTCCAGGCCTATAACGACAGCACGAGCCCTATCACCCAGGGAGCCTACTCTCAGCAGCGGAGCTTCACCACGTTTATCTTTCCAGCACCGGCCCTGAGTTCACCAGCCAACGGCTTGACAGGGGTATCCACGACTCCCAATTTCACCTGGTCGCCAGTGAGCGGTGCTACCTCATACCGCATCTTGGTCTCCACCGACCCAAGCGCGTTGACCTCTGACCCTATGGTATCCACCTGCTCCAGTTGCATAATCAATGCCACGCCTACAACTAACTCATATACTCCCTCCTCAGGCGTTCTCAGCACGGGAACTACCTACTACTGGGAGGTTCATGCTAGAAGCTCCACACAGTATGGCACTTGGTCAAATAAGTGGAGCTTCACCACCGCATGTACTGCCCCGAGTACGCCCGGCAGTCCATCGCCTGGCAATGGTGCCACCGGCGTGAATCTTAACGCCGATTTGGACTGGGCTGATTCAACCAACACAACTTCATATGAGGTATATTTTGGCATATCTTCCAGTCCCCCCTTATACGGCACGACTTCCACCAGTAGCTACTCTTTGCCCACCCTAACCCAGTGTACCCACTATTATTGGAAGATATCAGCAAAAAACGACTGCGGCACTACCTCAGGACCGCTATGGGACTTCACCACCGCTTCTTCTACACCAAGCACACCTAGCTATGTGTCACCCACCAACCACCTCACAAATGTCTCCATTTCTTCTTATCTCGACTGGTCTGACTGTACCAGTACCGATTCTTACGCTGTCTATTTCGGAACCTCATCCTCACCACCATATTATGACACCACATCTAGCAGCATCTACTACCCTATCCTGAGCTACGACGCACACTACTACTGGAGGATAGTCGCCAAGAATAGCTGCGGAGGAGCCACCTCGGGCTCGACCTGGGATTTCACCACTCAAAGTCAGCCGTCAGAGACTGTGAGCACGCCCAACACCCCAACAGGCTCCACCACTGGCGATGTTGGTCAAGCCCTAGACTATTCCACTTGTTGCGCAAGCTCTAACCTGGGTCATAGTATCCAGTACCAATTCGATTGGGGAGATGGAACACCATACTCCAGTTGGTCATCTTCAACCACCGCCGTACACTCCTGGTCAACCGCAGGAACCTACAGTGTTAGGGCTCAGGCAAGATGTGCCATCAATACCTCTATTGTCTCCAGTTGGTCGGGCATCAAGAGCATCACCATAACGACCTGGTCCTTCGCCATCATAACCGACCTCCACATCGGACGTGGCTATGACGACTATGGAAACGAAACGTATTACCTTACGGACAGGCTGCAAAAGATAGTAAATGACATCCGCACTATGCAGCCGAAGCCAGCCTTCGTCGCGGTTCTGGGAGATATCTCTAATTCGGGCAATGAGCTAGAGCTTAGCAGAGCAAAGATTATTTTGGACCAGTTGAATGACTCCGGCATACCGTACTTGCCTCTTATAGGAAATCATGACGCTGCAAATAGGTCCGCATTCAACAGCGCCTTTGGAATAGACCTGTCGTCTAGCAATAGGGATCTCATTGGTAACATATCCAGTGGAAGCCTGTGCTATGATGACGGAGACATTACCCTGCAGAACTTCGCTTTTGTCTACCGCAATACTATGTTCATAGCTTTGGATAACTGTGATTCTGGTCCGGCGGCGAAGTGGTATGATGCCTCAAAGGTTTGGCTGCATAATCGTCTCAATGAATCCGCAGGAAAATCAGTTGTTCTGTTTAGTCATATCCCGGTAGTCGACCCGGACCGGTTGCCCCTTATCACGAAAGACAGAGTCTACGCTCTAGGTGCTATTACGTCCTATGAAGACCGGCAATACATTTATACCGAACTCTCATCACGGAACAACATAAGAGCTTGGTTCGCAGGACACGTACATGGCTTTGAGGGTCTATCTGGAGATTTGAAGTTGGGGTGCATTAATTATGATATGGATGGCAACATTGAGTGGCCATCAATCGGCTCATGCAGAATGGTAGGCACAGACGCAGTCATGGTAGGATCCAACACTATCAACAAGGGAGTCGTGAGAATAGTGAGCGTGGGATCTTCGGGTGCATTGACAGACTCTCTTCTCGGGGAGTATCCAGCCTTGAACCCCTATTTCTACGCCCCTGTTGGGAATTGTCAGGAGAGTGACCTAGTCAGGCATTTCCTACCTTGTAACTTCACAAACAGAAGTATTTCTGGATATAGGTGGGACTTTGAGAATGATGGGATAGATGATTCAACAGAGGAGTACCCAACTCATCAATACCCTGACTATAGAAGTTACACGGTCAAACTGACACTGGGCGACAACAGTGGCAAAAGTGAATTTATAACTACAACGATTACAGTCGAACGGAGGACTTCTTGCTACGAGTTCAAGACTTCGGGTGAACGTCTTTGGGAGATTCTCGCGCCTGCAGGCGACAACGTCGCCAACACCTTGCAGGCTGTGCCCGGCAAAATAAGTCAGTGGTTCTACGGGCTCATATCCCATTCACCAGCGAAACCTGTTGTCGCATTCCAGGTGAACTTCGAAAACGTTAACGAAAACATACAGATAGACCTTACTTCGCTGACTGGAGATATAGATCCCACAAGCAAGAAATCCTTCTTTCATATTAACTCCTGGCCTGCGTATATTGAGGGTCCAAAGGTGCTTTTCATCCCGTCCACAGGCGTTGGCGCTGTCTATATCTGTCCAAACGCCACATCTCTGGATGCGGTCAGCTATGACGATCCCAACAAAGTGGTAATTCATGTCGGAGAGACGGTAGATGGCATGACTGTTTTCACTACCGAGTATGACGGCGAACACTACTACATGGTATATGGCGTAACAGGCACTGGAGGTGGAGAAGTCCCTGACACTACTCCACCAGCGACAGTAAATAACCTAGCCGTTAGCCAAGCGTCATCCAACTCTGTTACCCTCACCTGGACCGCCCCTGGCGACGACAGCGATGTGGGCACCGCTTCGCAATACGATATCAGGTACTCGACCTCACCGATAACGGATGCGAACTGGGACTCGGCCACACACACAGGCGAGCCCAGCCCTCAGCCCGCAGGCAGCACCGAGACCTTCACCGTGACCGGTCTGTCGCAAGCCACAACTTATTACTTCGCCTTGAAGACCGCAGACGAGGTACCTAACTGGTCAGGTATTTCCGATGTGGCCGTAGTTACAACTGGCGGTGGTGGCGGAGCTTCTTTTACGGTTCCGAAATGCCCGACAAGTTCGGGCAATCCGCACGGCAATTTTGATGTCCAGTCGGCTTATCCAGGGCAAACCATATTCGGCAATTTCACTGGCTTCCCGAGTGGAGCACCAGTAACTGTGACGCTCAATGGGGTGACTCTATTGACGCAGGTCGCTGTCGTTACAGGAATGGGAGCAGGGCCCTATCCCTGGCCTGCTGGGACATTTGAGGGTTGCTTTACCGTCCCTGATGTGCCTGCCGGCAATTACACAGGGGCCAACACTTTAATTGTCGCGGCCAGTGGTCTATCGGCATGCGCCCCTTGGTTCCTGGTGACACCGAAAGTTTTTATAAGCCCGACATACGGAAGTGTTGGTACTTCCGTGACGATTACCGGTAGAGGCTATACCTATCCCGGCACCGCTAGCGCTGCATTGTATAGGGTTAGTGATGGTGCGGCGGCCGGCGCGTTGATTACAAGCCCGCTTCCTATAACGGTCAATTCAAACGGAACTCTCTCGGCAACGTTCACCATGCCGGAACCCACCACGAAGGATCCCAACGGCAATTACACGGTAAAGGTTACCGATTCGTCGGGTAAGTCAGACAGCGCGACCTTTGTTGTGCTAACGATGGCAGCAGTCTATGTTCCTGATGACTACTCTACAATTCAAGCCGCTGTAGACGCAGCCAGCTCTGGGGATACCATAATTGTGAGAGATGGCACCTATACTGAGAACGTAGATGTGAATAAGAGCTTGACGATTAGGTCGGAGAATGGGGCCAATTCAACAATTGTTCAGGCGGCAAATCCAGATGACCATGTTTTCTATATAGAGGCGGATTATGTTATATTGAGTGGTTTTACAGTCCAAGACGCAGGGAACGCTCGTGGTGTATATCTCGTCGGCGTCGGTGGGTGCACCATATTGGGGAACACGCTCCTTAATAATCATGAGGCTGTACGTCTCTCACATTCAAGCAGCAACACCATCGAAGGCAACCAAGCATCCAACAATGGCAACGGTATCCTTCTTCTAAATTCATCAAATAATAATGTTGTGCGAAATAATGCTCTGGACCAGAATGTAGGAGCTGACATCTGGCTCGAGTGGTCAGATAGCAACGTGCTTGATAATAATACGAGCGGTCAAATCGGCCTATATTACTCACACAGAAACACTCTAGTGAATAATGTGGTAACTTCGGATCCCAGCACCGGCATCACCCTGATCTATTCAAATGAGAACTCGCTTACTAGAAATATCTCTAGCTTGAATTTCCTGGGCATACGTTTGGACACCTGCACGAACAACTCGATATTCCTCAACGATTTCATCGACAGCGTAAACCAAAATGCGTGGGTGTTAAATTCTTCAACGTTCTGGAACTCACCAGCGGAGGTCACCTACTCTTACCAGAGTAGAACGTACACCAACTGCTTGGGGAACTACTGGAGCGATTACACAGGAATTGATAACAATGGAGACGGAATTGGTGATACTCCATATACCATCACAGCCCCCGAACAAGATAGCTATCCACTGGTAGAGCCCTTTGAGAACTATGAAATCCTGTCAGATCAAGTAGTAACCTTCCCCGATCCAAACCTAGAAGCTGTGATTAGGCAGGCGATCGGAAAGCCAACAGGAGACATTTACAAAACTGACCTTGATGGGCTGACTGGGCTTAATGCCTCCGAGAGAGGTATTGTTGATCTTGCCGGGCTGGAGCATTGCGCTAGCCTGACAGATCTGGATCTCTGGAATAACCAGATAGACGATCTCACTCCCTTAGCCAACCTCACCAACTTGGCTTGGCTGAATCTTTCGTGGAACCAGATAGACGATCTCACTCCCCTAGCCAACCTCATGAGCTTGACATATCTGAATCTCTGGAATAACCAGATAAGCGACATCTCCGTCCTTTCAAACATGACCAGCTTGGCACGGCTTGCCCTTGATGGAAACCATATAAGTGATATCTCACCTATTGCAAACCTAACCAGCCTGAGATGCCTGTTTATTCGGCAAAATCCGCTAGGCAACATCTCATCTGTTTCTGGTCTTACGAATTTGACGCAACTCTACCTTGGAGGCAACCAGATAAGCGACATAAATCCCGTTTCTAACCTCACGAGTCTAACAGTGTTGGAACTTGGAGGTAATAAGATAAGTGCTCTCTCTCCTCTTTCAAACCTTACTAGTCTGACAGTGCTTGATCTCGGGGGCTACTATGGTGGTAACCAGATAGAAGACATTTCTCCCCTTTCAAACCTCACAAACTTGGCTTGGCTAAGTCTTTATGGTAATCAGATAAGCGATATTTCTCCCATCTCAAATTTCACTCAGCTAACCTATCTCCATCTAAGTTATAATCACATAGCCGACGTTAGTGCTCTGTCAAACCTCACTAATATTAATATCTTGTATCTCTATTACAACGAGATTAGTGACATCTCAGCGCTTTCCAATCTCACCAGTCTGGTGGGGCTGTATCTTGGGCAGAACCAGATAAGTGATATCTTACCACTGCTGACGAACACAGGCCTTTCTGCGGGAGACGAGATTGACCTTCGTGGTAATCCACTAACCGCAGTTTCTCTCAACACGTACATACCACAACTGGAGGCAAGGGGGGTAGTGGTACTTTATGATGCTAAGCAGCCGCCTGTGGCTGATGCTGGGTCAGACCAATCAGTTTCCTCAGGCGATCTGGTCTATTTTGATGGCTCTAATTCGTATGACCCTGACGGGACCATCGTCACTTACGGGTGGGAATTTGGAGATGGTGAAGCTGCTAAAGGTTGCAAGGTTAGCCACCGCTTTAGGGGAGCAATGGATGAATCTAAAACTTACACTGTCACCTTGACGGTGGAAGATAATAGTGGAGCTACAGCAACGGATAGTTGTGATATTACCGTGACGCCATTGGAAAAGACCGTAGAAGTAATTCACGAACCAGCTATACCGGTACCTGGTCAAGCAGTGTTCGCCAGAATGACAGTTTCATACAATTGGATTCATGACGATACTTATGCGGTTTCACGGATTCACTATGAATCTGGAGGATTTATAGGTGTCGGTGCAATTTCCGTCTGGGATTTCCATTCGCATGAAGTCCCTTACCCAAAATGGGCGGCTGATATACTCTCCTTCGGAGGTGAAAAAGAAGAGAGTTACTATCCAAGCTTAGAACAAATTTTATATGGCGGAGATACTTTTGAGGGCATTGAGGTTGATGCTTTCGATGCAATGAATATATACATTGCAGGGTGGGCAGGGATAAGCATCTCTATCGGACCATCCCTTCCTATGCCTTTCTTTGAAACGAATTCAGCTTGCTTTGAGCCAGATTATACTGAAGCACCTGATGTGCCGATAGAAGCACCAAGTTTTGATTTAGCACACTTATGTAGTCCTGGTGAACTAAGAGTTTACGATTCAGAGGGACGAGTTACAGGGCTAGTAAATGGAGAGATAAAGGAAGAAATCCCATGCTCGGCTTATAAAGATAACATCATCATAATACTCCCCTCGTCTGATTCATATATGTACGAAGTAGCTGGCACAGATGTGGGATCATATGGACTCGGAGTGGCTTCTGTTAAAGATGGAGAAACTAATACCTTTGCTGCCACTGATATTCCCACCTCATCTGGGGCGACACATCAATATACCATCGATTGGGATTCTCTAGCCCAAGGCGAAGAAGGTGTTACTCTCCAGATAGATTCTAATGGCGATGGCACCTTTGAGCAGACCATTACCTCAGATGCAACGCTACAGCCGCCAGTTGCAGAAGCAAACGGCCCATATTCTGGCTTCGAAGGTTCACCAATAATCTTCGACGGGGTTGGCTCCTGTGATCCAGATGGAACTATAACTTCCTACGGATGGGACTTTGATGATGATGGTGAATATGAGCTTGTGTCCGCTTCGTCAACAGCTACGTTTACATATGGAGACGACTACACAGGCAATGTAACTCTGAGAGTCACAGATGATGATGGGCTGACCAGTATTGATAAAGCAGAAGTGGCGGTTCAGAACGTCCTGCCGATAGTTGGGCCTGTCACAGGGCCAATGGATCCAGTTAAAGTAAATACACCCATCAATGTCAACGCCAACTTCACGGATCCGGGCATACTCGACACGCATACCACTCACTGGACATGGGACGATGGAAGCATGTCCCCAGGCACGGTAAATGAGACGAACGGTTCAGGCACTGTGAGCGGGAGTCACACCTACACTACGCCTGGTGTCTATACAATCACGCTGACGGTGACGGACAAAGATGGAGGCTCAGCACAATCTACATACCAATATATTGTTGTCTATGACCCGAGTGGCGGGTTTGTGACTGGAGGCGGCTGGATCAACTCACCAACAGGAGCCTACCCCGCTGACGCGAACCTTGCTGGGAAGGCTACGTTCGGTTTCGTTTCCAAGTATCAGAAGGGTGCTACTGTCCCAACTGGTAACACTGAGTTCCAGTTCCATATGGCCAACCTGAACTTCCAGAGCGCCAGCTACCAGTGGCTGGTCATCGCAGGAGCAAAAGCGCAGTACAAGGGCTCAGGGACTATTAACGGTGCTGGAGACTACGGCTTCATGCTCACTGCCATAGACGGTCAAATCAGCGGAGGCGGTGGCATAGACAAGTTCCGCATCAAGATTTGGAATAAGGCAACAGGAGACATCATCTACGATAACCAGATGGGTGCTACAGACACTGCTAACCCGACCACCGCGATCGCTGGCGGCAGCATCGTTATACACAAGTAGAAGTTGATCGTTGCAGAGCTAGATAAGAGGCTCCGGCACTACCCGGGGCTTCTTTGTTGGTTTCGAACCAACTCAATCACCGTTAAACGAGCATAGTCTTATAGACATCACGTTCACATCACATTTTCATCACAGGATTTGCAAAAACGGTGATTAGGGGCTACAATACCGCCAGTCGAGAGCTCAGGTGATGACTCTGTGACTAGGCATAGAGAGCGTCGACATCACGACTCGGTGCCTTGGCCAAATATAAAGAGATTTCCCCTTAGAAACCCCCTGTTTTCCAAGCTGGAGCGGGTGAAAGGATTCGATCCCTCGACTCTCTGCTTGGGAATCATTGTCGCGGTGTTCTCGAAACTCTGATGATGTATGCTGAACATTTGCTTGTTTCGTGCAGTCCGATAAACAATAGGGGCTGGACTCGCTCTCAATATCGCATTCCTTCCGGCCCTTCCGTTCTTGGAATTTTAGCAAAGGGGCGCAGGATTCGACCTATGCCCCTTTCTCTTGGGCTACCAGTGGACGGACAGGGGCATGAGTTCAAGCGTTCTAGGCTACGGCTACAGGTTCTTTTGTCTTGGCTTCGACTTGTGCTCGTTTTTCACCTTCCATGCGGATAGCCTTGCGCACCGTCTTGGTGGCGTGATGAAACTCCCTCGCTATCTGCTTGATGCCCTTTCCCTCCAAGTAGGCTTGCCTGATGCGCTCCATTTTATCAGGCTTTGGCTCAGGCAGTGGCTCGCCTGGCTGCGCGGCTATCAGCAGCGGGGTGAGAGGACGACCACGACCGTTCTCCCTCTTCATCTCCCTGATCAGCCCCTGCCTTACCAGGGGGTCACAGTACCAGCCAAGCTCCCGCGGAGAGAGGTTGAGGCGGGTGTAGAGATCCCGCCTGCTCATCCCCCCATTGTCCCTGAGAAGGGACAGGATG
>Ga0315279_10011365_pt1 | contig 10315 bp, 9 predicted proteins | sample YL17G06_20_MG_FD_203694 | JGI IMG/M metagenome (GOLD analysis project Ga0315279, IMG submission 203694) | Sediment microbial communities from Yellowstone Lake, YNP, Wyoming, USA - YL17G06_20 | ecosystem: Environmental > Aquatic > Freshwater > Lake > Sediment | place: USA: Wyoming | collected...
CACCTCTGAGCACATCCGCCAGAGCGGGGGCGCCAGCCCCAGAGAGCATTCCAGTTAACCATGATCTGGCAAACCACAGTTAGATAGTTCGACCTCATAGTGGAGACTTTGTCTTGAGCAAGAAACTTAAGCCACAACCCAAGCTCTCAGTTGCCAAGCGCCAACCTCCGAGATGGCAACACGAGAGGAATTTGACACTTGTTGTCTGGATAGTCATACCTCTAGTCATCGCACTGGCGTTGGGGCTGGTAGGCTACTGGGGGTACAATACGTACGTCGCTGCCTGGACTCAACCCATAGCTAAGATTGGCAATGAGACAATAGGTAATGCGACAGCGGGCAATGTGACAAAAGGCAACGTAACTGTCCTGGATATGCGCTATTACGTCAAAATGCTCCGATACTACTCTTTGGCCCAGCAGGGAAACATATCGTCAGCTTCGTACCCCTACCAGGTACTGCAGCAGATAGAGAACAATGTACTGGTAAGACAGGCGGCACCCGGTTTGGGCATCCAGGTCACACCAGACGAAGTAACTCAAAGGATCACTGACACTATGATTTCATTGGCCGGAGGCGGAGGGAATTCAACAGGGAATATAACAGGAAACATAACGCTGCCACAAACTGACTTGGGTAAAATGTACCGGCAGTGGCTCGACTACGTACGCCTCTCCGATAGTGAATACCGACAGGTTGTTGAGGAAAGTCTCCTTACACAGAAATTGAGTGACCAGCTCAAACAGAACGTGCCCACGGAAGCCGAGCAGGTCCACCTTTATGCCATCCAGGTTGATAATGAAGGAAATGCAACTGAGGTAGAAAACAGGCTGCAGAATGGCGAGGACTTTGCCGCCCTCGCTGCGGAGTTCTCCACGGATGAGGCGACAAAACAGAATGGTGGCGACCTCGGCTGGCTGCCCCAAGGCATTTTGCTTCCTGAGCTTGACCAGGTTGCCTTCAGCCTCCCGGCCGGCAATATAAGCCAGCCTATACAGACCTTGGATGCATATTATGTGCTTAAGGTATCCGAGATAGCTAACAAACCGGTGGACGACCAGTACCGGCAAATGCTTGCTTCCACCGCATTCACCAATTGGTTCGAGGAGCAAAGGAATATCGTCGAAATCAAAGATTATTACCTCACCCAGGCTAAGGCAACCTGGGCAATGAATCACATCACATAGCAGCATCGTGAGATAACAGTGAGCAAGAGAGAAAGCATCGGCATCGGCCTCATGGGGTTGGGTGTAGTGGGCAGCGGGGTTGCCAAGACCATATTTGAGAAATCAGACGCCATAGTCCAACAAGTAGGCTGCCCGCTGATAATTAAGAAAATTCTAGTCAGGGACCTCACCAGGAAGAGGGATTTCGATGCACCCCAACACCTTATCACTACCGACCCACAGCAGATAATCACCGACCCTGAGATAGACATCGTAATCGAAGTCATCGGCGGTGAGACTGAGGCATTCGAGTATATAAAAGAGGCTATCTCTAAAAGAAAACACATCGTCACCGCTAACAAAGAGGTCATCTCCAAGCATAGCCTTGAGCTATTTGCCTTAGCCAGCAAGAACAAAGTCGATATCCGCTATGAGGCAAGCGTCGGCGGAGGCATACCCCTGATCGCCCCTTTCAAACGCGACCTCCTGGCAAACAATATCTCGGCCATTCATGCCATTATCAACGGCACTACCAACTACATCCTTACCAGAATGACAAAGGATGGACTGGATTTCGCCACCGCCTTAAAACAAGCCCAGAAATTAGGGTATGCTGAGGCCAACCCCGCTAATGATATTGACGGCGTAGATGCTGCCTACAAGCTTGCCATCCTCGCTACTCTTGCTTTCCGCACCGAGATTCGTCCCGACGATATTTATTACGAAGGAATCTCCCGCCTTACTGCACGTGACTTTCGCTATGCCAAGGAATTGGGATACGCTATAAAACTACTGGCCATCGCCAAAAAAGAGAAACAATCTATCCAGGTCAGGGTTCATCCCGCTTTTGTCCCTGAAGGCCTTCTGCTGGCCAATGTCGATGGCGTGTTCAACGCAATCCAGGTGGAAGGCGATTTAGTAGGGAGAGTGATCTTCTATGGAAGAGGGGCAGGTTCTTCACCGACAGCCAGCGCTATCGTCGCCGATGTTATCCAACTGGCACAAAACATCTATCTTGGGATACGCCCAAGGCCTCAACTTAAACTTTACAAAGCAAAGAAGCTCACACCTATTTCACAGATCAAAACCCGCTACTACATGCGAGTGACCGTGGCTGACAGCCCCGGTGTTCTGGCACAAATTTCCAAGATACTGGGCGACCACTTGATTAGCATAGCCTCCGTAATCCAGAAAGAAGCCGATGAAGAGGCTGGGACTGCTGAGATAGTGATAATGACCCATCCGGCCAAGGAGTCGGCATTTCAAAAGGCCCTGCAAAGGACCCGCAAGTTAGCTGTAGTGAAGGACATCGGCAATTTCATCAGGGTTGAGGATTGATGAGCAAGAAGCAGTGTCTTCTCGTTAAATATCGGGATTTCCTGCCCGTGAATCCCCAGACCCCTATCATCACTATCGGCGAAGGCGATACCCCGCTGGTCAGGTCGCAGAGGTTGGAACGGGAAATCGGCTGTGGTGAGCTTTATTTCAAATTGGAGGGGTGTAATCCGACCGGCTCTTTCAAAGACCGCGGCATGGTAGTCGCCGTAGCCAAGGCAGTAGAGGCTAAGAACTCGGCCATTATTTGCGCCTCCACCGGCAACACCAGCGCATCGGCAGCAGCATACGGTGCAGTCTGCGGCCTCACTGTATTTGTGGTCGTGCCCAAAGGAAATATCGCTCTGGGCAAGCTCGCCCAAGCCATAGTATATGGAGCCAAGATTATCGCCATAAACGATAACTTCGATAAGGCCCTGGAGTTAGTGCGTGCCCTCACTCAAAAACATCCTATCGCATTAGTGAATTCTCTAAATCCTCACCGCATCGAGGGCCAAAAAACAGCCGCATTTGAAATCGTGGATGCCCTCGGGGATGCTCCGGATTACCTCTTCATCCCCCTGGGGAATGCCGGGAACATCACCGCCTACTGGAGAGGGTTTGTGCACTACAAGCAAGCAGGCAAAGCGAAGAATACCCCCAAGATGATGGGTTTTGAAGCAGAGGGCTCGGCAGCTATAGTGAGAGGAAAACCTATTCCCAATCCCAAAACAATCGCTTCAGCCATACGCATAGGCAATCCAGCCAGTTGGCAAAAGGCTGTTGCCGCCAGAGACGAGTCTGGAGGTGTTATCGACTCTGTCACCGACGAAGAAATCTTGAGCGCCTACAGATTGCTAGCCGTTAAGGAAGGAATCTTCGGCGAGCCCGCATCGGCTGCCTCGGTGGCCGGGCTCATCAAAAAAGCGAAGAGCGGCATCGATTTTTCCGCTAAGAAGGTGGTGTGTGTGATCACAGGGACAGGGCTCAAAGACCCGGATACTGCTCTCAAGAGCGCCCACACCATACCTGAGATACCAGCAGACCTGGAAACCATTGAAAAGATTATAGTCCGAGGTTAAACGTCCATGCCCAATAACACAAAATCAAACAAATCCCACAGAAAAGTCACTATGATCGATAGCGCCAAGATTGAGAAAGCAGTGGCTTCCATCATCGAGGCTATCGGGGAGGACCCCAAGCGAGAAGGCTTGGTAGGCACTCCCAGGCGAATCGCTGAAATGTACGCCGAGGTTTTTGGGGGGATTTACGAAGACCCAGGTGAAGAGCTGCGCGTGGGCTTCGAAGAAGGCCACCAGGAGATGGTAATTCTTAAGGACATACCGTTCTATTCCATGTGCGAACATCATTTTCTCCCTTTCCATGGCCTGGCACATGTAGGCTACATACCCAGCGGCCGAGTTGTGGGTGCCAGCAAGATAGGCAGGGTAGTAGAGATATTGGCCAAACGTCCCCAACTCCAAGAGCGGCTGACCACCCAGATCGCCAACACCATAGTCTCGGTCCTGGAGCCAAAAGGCGTCGCTGTAATTATCCAGGCTGAACACCTGTGTATGACTATGCGAGGAGTGAAGAAACCAGGGAGCAACATCGTTACGTCTGCTATGAGAGGCCTATTCCAGAAGAATCCGCTTACACGCTCCGAGTTCCTCTCTTTGGTACAGGGCAGCCGATAACCAAAGCTTTAGAGGCCAGGAGACCATCAAATGACACTCCATAAAAGAGACCGTCAACTGATTGAAGCCCCTGAAGGAATAGGTCAGGTGCTGAAAGAGGGCAAAGAGGTAGCAAAAGTCAGCTACACCTTGTTCGTTGAATTGTTAGAGACAGGCGCAAAGTCATTCGGGATATCAAAAGAAACGCGCTTAAAACACAAGTCTGTCACGGGCAAAATATCGGTTTTGGATGGAAATATAACGCTTGCTCCCAACGCCGCAGGCCTATCGGGACCTTTCCTCCTAATTATGCAAGACGGACGAAAGGTCGATTTCTTTATTGATAGCCGTTCTACCAAGACCAACCCTGTCCAACAAGAATACGAAATTCAAGGCAGCGGTAACAAAATTTAGCTTTGATTCCTCGTTTCCCGATACTCCCGTGTTAACCTTGACAAAGCTTTGAGTGAGGTGCTATATTTACCAAACTAGTGCACGCCGCTTTTCTATATAAATCACTCAAAATATCAATGAAGGAGGTCCAATGAGCGCACAGCAGTTCAAGTACTTGTTCACGCCTATCAAGATCGGCCCGTTTACTGTGAAGAACAGGATAATGGTGTCGCCCCACGGCCCACTTATGGCTGAGTTGGGTCTGCCTACCGAGGAATTCATCCACTATGAGATCAATAAGGCAAAGGGTGGAGCAGGATGGGTATGTATGTCTGTTGGCTATACCATGCCCCGCGACACGTGGTTCATGAGACCAAACGGCGGACACTTCGACCGGCATATCTGGGCCTGGCAGAAAGAGATAATACCAGGCTTTAAGAAGATCGCCGACGGTGTCCACGAATACGGAGCCAGGTGCAGCTTCCAGCTTTACTCAATCAACCTGGGGAATAAGAAAGGGCCATCATGTATCCCGGATTGCAACTTTGCCGACCAGATGTGGGAGCCGATGACCAAAGAGGATATAAAGGAATACCTTGATTACCACCGTATTTGTTGCGAAAACGTGATGGCGGCCGGCTTCGACGGCATAGATATACATAACCACTCCGGGGTATGTACTGATTTCCTCTCAGCCAGTATTAACAAGCGCACCGATGAATACGGCGGTTCCCTGGAAAACCGGGCCAGGCTGCTCATGGAAACCATCGAGGTTACCAGAAAAGTAGTCGGAAAGAACAAGGCCATCGGCTACACTCTAACCGTAGACGACCTGCTGCCCGGTTCGATTGTACCGGATGAGGCAGTGCAGCTTGCCAAGATGCTGGATAAGGACAAAAAGGTTGATTATATGTTTTGCGGCATCGGCAGGGAGACCCAATCAATGCATATGTACTTCGGTCCCCACTATCTGCCGCCTGCCTACCAGGCGTACGCTGTGGAGCAAATCAAAGAGGTAGTGAAGAATATCCCCATAGTCGCCGTGGGCAGGATCAACGACCCCTTGTTGGCAGAGAGCCTCATCGCTGAGGGCAAGACCGACATCGTAGCTATGGCCAGACCCCTCATCGCCGACCCGGAATTGCCCAACAAGGCCAAGGAGGGAAGGCTGGACGATATTCGACCCTGTATGGGAGACAACCTGAACTGCGTAAAGTACATGCTGGACGGGCAGCCCATAAGATGTATCTGCAATGCCACAGTGGGCATGGAGCAATTTGGGTGGGGCATCGGGGGTATGAAGAAGGCGGCAACCAAGAAAAAGGTAGTGGTAGTCGGCGGAGGGCCCGCCGGGCTGGAGGCAGCCAGAGTCGCCGCACTGAGGGGGCACGATGTGACCCTGTATGAGAAAGCCAAGGAACTGGGCGGGCAGGCCTTGCAGGCGGAGAAGCTGCCGGGCAGGGAGGAGATGGGGGGCCTCGTCAGGTGGCAGAAGATACAGCTCCCCCAGGCAGGTGTGAAGATAGTCACCGGCACCGAGGTAACATCGCAGATGATTCTGAACATGAAGCCCAAACCGGATGTTGTGATAGTAGCAACCGGCGCCGAGTGGATGCGCAACGCCTTCTCCGGACAGAGCACCGCGGAAGTAGTAGGGTGGCAACAGGACAACGTGTTCACCCCGAGCGATGTTATCCTGGGAAAGGCCAAGATCGGGAAGAAGGCCGTTATCTGGGATGCCAGGCAGGATATAACCGCCATAGCCATTGCCGAGATTCTCGCCGACAAGGGCTGTGATGTAACGATACTGGCCCCCACTCCTTTTATAGGCAGCCTGGACCAGATAAAGGACATGACCTGGTTCCACACCATGCCCAGAATCCTGAAGAAAGGGGTAAAGCTCAGCCCCCAATCCTTCCTATTCATGGTTGCAGACAAGACCCTTACAGTAATCGATATCCATACCATGGACGCACGGGAAATTACCGATGTGGACACCGTAGTACTGATAGCAGGCAAGAACCCGGTTGACAACCTCTACAAAGAGCTCGAAGGTAAAGTCAAGGAGCTCTATAAGATAGGGGACGCCAGAAACCCACACGACATAGGTAGTGCCAACCGTGATGGGCATCTCGTTGGGAGATGGATATAGGAGGCTGAGAGGTAACCGAACATAAATAGACTGTGTTAAAATCAAAGAAAGAATAGCCTGCAGGGGCAGCCCTTGGGTAACAGTCGTCATTGTGATATAATTTTGAGTTGACAGCTAATAGCCAAGGGGCTGCCCCTGTAGCTTTGTCGCACGCGATACCAGCGCAATATCAGAGTACGTACATGGCGGGAAAAGACCAGGAAATACCTCAGCAGACCTCCAATTCACATTCCCCTGAGAAGAATGACACTAAAGGTGTCTGGTTTATCGCCGAACACAAAGACGGAAAATTAGAAAAAGCAGCCTTCCTGCTTGCCGGAGAGTGCAAGTCCCTTGCCGCAAAGCTCGGCGAAGAGACCGCAGCGATAATCATGGGGCACCAGATTAAGGATTTGGCAACCGAGTTCGCCCCCTACGCAATCGACAAAGCGTTCGTTATAGCAGATAAGCGCCTGGAGAAATATACCGGAGATACCTACGTAGATGCGTTGGAGCAAGTGGTCAATTTAAATAAGCCGTCGATTATCTTGTTTGCCACAACCCCCATGGGAAACGACCTGGCCCCCAGGCTTGCTGCAAGACTAAAAGTTGGTTTGATATCGCGATATACTGAAATCGAAGTAGCCAAAGATAAGAAATTGACGGCGCGAAGACCCATACATGGCGGAAAAGCCCAGGCAACAGTGCTCATTCTCAGAAAACCGTTAGTAGCAACTGTCGACCCTCAATCGCTGACTCTACAGAAGTCCAGTGCTGTGAAAGAGCCTCAAGTCATCGAATGCACGGTGAACATAGATTCAAAGAACAATAAAACAAGGCTGCTTGACTATTTAAAAGCGGATCCGTGTGCGGTATGTGTAAGCGAGGCCGAGATTGTCATAGGAGTAGGTAAAGGGCTAGCCTGCGCCGACAATCTCAAACCGATTGAAGAGTTGGCCCGGATCTTGGGCGCTTCTATCGGCGGCAGCAGGCGCGCTACTGACGAGCGCTGGATAGTTGATGAAAGGAGAATCGGGTTAACCGGGAAGACCATAGCCCCCAGGCTTTACCTAATATGTGGCATTTCAGGAGCCTTCCATCACACCCTTAGCATAAAAGGCTCCCAGTTAATGGTAGCAATTAACACCGACCGCAATGCTCCCATTGCCAAGCTGGCTGACCTTGTACTAGTTGGAGACATGCAACAGATAATACCTGAGCTAACAAAACAGTTGCGCGAAGTAATGAACCCTACAACCTGATAATAAATGTGTTGTGACTATTCCATCAGCCTATGAAGATTATAGTCTGCATCAAACAGGTTCCTGACCCAACCATTGTCAAATTTAATATAGAGACCGGCGCTCTGGATAATATCCGCTACATATTGGACCCCGTGGACGAGGTAGCTGTAAGCGAAGCAATCAAAATTAGAGAGAGGGACGGCGGAAAAGTAACCGTAATTAGCCTCGGACCACCCCGGGTAGAAGAGGCATTGAGAACCTGCCTGAAGATGGGGGCAGACGAGGCAATACATCTTTGTGACGAAGCATTCGACAACCTGGATGTCTATTCTACCTCAATAGTCTTGGCCAAATTTGTCGCAAAGCGCCAGTATGACCTGATCCTTTGCGGCCGGGAGTCCATAGATGAAGGTACTGGCTTTTTGGGAGCCGGGATAGCAGAATGGTTGAGTTTGCCGCTCGTTACCGCTGTCACCCGACTGGATATTTTTGCTGATACAAGAACCGCGAGAGTCCACCGGCGTTTGAAGGGTGGCGATAGAGAGATCCTGGAATGCCAGTTACCTGCAGTATTCACCGTCGAAAGCGTGCTCCGCAAACCCGTGTACCCTCCGCTTAAGACCATCCTGGCTGGCCTTAAAAAAAGTGTTACCAAGATAGATGCCAAATCTCTGGGCATCGATCCGAGAAGCATCGAGCCAGCTACAGCTGTAGTAGGCATATCCCAGCCCAAACCCAGATTGAAAAAAACCGCCACCATTGATAGCAAGCTATCCGCCCACGAAAGAATGAAGCTCCTCATGTCAGGCGGCACCCAGCAGAAAGGCTCCAAGACTATTGAGAAGGCTCCTCAACAAGCAGTAGCCGAACTTATCCAGTTCTTAATCGCCAACGGAATCATCTCCAAGCAATAATTCCTTTCGCGACCAATACAGGGCCGGGTGCCGCACCTGACCGGATTCTGCAACCAGCAACAATCCTCACCTTGTTTCCACAGTAGCAACTATAATACCGATTGTCCACACGCCGTTAGGCAAAACAGTCATAGAAGAAAATGCGAGATATTCAGCCTTAATTGCTCGCCAATTACCATAAATTGGTGCAGATGTCTGACAGTGGACTTGCTGTTCAGCGCAATCTGAGTTATCTTAAGAAAGTTAGCACTCTCTCCTAGAGAGTGCTAATTACTGGTTTGGCAATAAGAATCAACTATAGAGAGGGAGGTTGGAGATGGCAATGAATCTGAAACCTTTGGCAGACCGCGTTGTGGTAAAGCCGCTAGCAAAGGAAGAGGTAACTAAAGGAGGCCTTGTTATTCCTGATACTGCCAAAGAGAAGCCACAAGAAGGTGAAATAGTGGCAGTCGGTCCCGGCAAACTGGGAGAGGACGGGAAGCGAATAGAGATGGAGGTGAAGAAGGGAGACAGGGTGATCTATGCCAAATATGCGGGCATGGAGTGGAAACACGATGGTGAAGAGTATCTAATCCTGCGCGAAAGCGACATCCTGGCTAAGCTTACCAAGTAGAAGATAATCATGCCTAAAACGATAGAGGAGGAAGATAAATGCCGAAACAGATAGCTTATGATGAGGAAGCAAGACGTGCGTTGAAGAAGGGAATTGATGCCCTTGCTCAAGCAGTCAAGATAACCCTCGGCCCCAAAGGGCGTAATGTGGTGCTCGACAAGAAATGGGGTCCCCCGAGCGTGTGCAGTGATGGAGTAACTATCGCCAAGGAAATTGAGCTAAAGGACCCGTTTGAGAACATGGGCGCGCAGTTGATAAAGGAGGCAGCCACCAAGACAAACGATATCGCAGGGGATGGCACTACCACCGCAGTAGTGCTGGCTCAGGCCATGGTGCATGAGGGAATGAAGAACGTAACCGCAGGGGCAAATCCCATGGCCATCAAAAAGGGCATAGAGAAGGCTGTAGCCACAATAGTTGAAGAACTCAAGAAAATATCAACCCCGATAAAAGGCAAGGAACAGATAGCCCAGGTAGCTGGCCTCTCTGCGCATGATGACGAGATCGGGGACCTCATCGCTAATGTCATGGAGAAGGTAGGCAAGGACGGCGTAATCACTGTAGAGGAATCCAAAGGGATAAAATTTGAAACCGAGTTTGTAGAGGGAATGCAATTCGACCGTGGCTATATCAGCCCCTATTTCATCACCAACGCTGAGCGCATGGACGCTACGCTAGAGGACCCGTACATATTGATCACCGACAAGAAAATCTCTGCTATTTCCGACATTCTGCCCCTTCTGGAGAAGTTGCTCCAGATCTCGAAGAACCTGGTAGTCATTGCTGAGGATGTCGAGGGCGAAGCGCTGGCCACATTGGTGGTCAACAAGCTAAGAGGGACATTGAACTGTCTCGCAGTTAAGG
>Ga0315279_10011366_pt1 | contig 10314 bp, 7 predicted proteins | sample YL17G06_20_MG_FD_203694 | JGI IMG/M metagenome (GOLD analysis project Ga0315279, IMG submission 203694) | Sediment microbial communities from Yellowstone Lake, YNP, Wyoming, USA - YL17G06_20 | ecosystem: Environmental > Aquatic > Freshwater > Lake > Sediment | place: USA: Wyoming | collected...
CAGAACCCGGGTGCACTCACACCATCAATTACATTTTTCATTTCTTGGGCGTCGGCGTCGCGGCAGCGCGCAGCGGCGAGTTTTACGTCCCCCATCTGATAGATCGGCATGCCTTTGAAGCCTGGCAGAGTCTAGGCAACCCCCCCTGTACTCGAAAGCAAGGGAAAAAGTCGCCGAGATCCTCGCCGGGCCGGTTGCCGACCCGCTGCCGGATAGCGTCGCAAAGGAATTGGATGAAATCCTGCTGGCTGCCGACCGGGAAATTGACGAGCCTTGAGTGTCGGTAGGCGAGTTCTCTGCCATCCTTGACTGTCTCTCAGCGTTGAGCCAAGTTGGCTCCGCACCGGCTGCAGAACTTGGTCCCGTGCGGCGCGACCTGTCCGCATTGCGGGCAGTAAATCGGCTGAGCATCGCCCAGCGGCGCGCCGCAGCCCGAGCACGTCGGCGAGCCGGGCGGATTGGCGACGCCGCAATAGGGACAGCCAATCGTCGTTTTCTCCGGCGCACCGCCCAACCCCGCGCCCACGCTTTTGCAATACTTGTCCACTGTCTCCCAGACTTGTTGCGTCAGCGAAAAACTGCTCACATCGCTGGCAATCTCGCCCAGGTTGCCCAGGAGCGAGAGAGGATTAAAGAGCGCCCCCAGTCCGGCCTGCGCCAGGTCTGCTGCGGCGTCCAACAATTGCTGATCGCCGACCGCCACATTCACTCCATCCGACGTCTTGCTGATCGTGACGGTGAGCGTGTTCTCGACGCGATTACGCCGGTCGCGCGTGCCGACCTGCACGAGCGCGCGGTCGCCCTGGCTGATCCGCTGCGCGGCAAAGGTTCCCTGGTTGAATTGCGCCAGCAGTGCGTTGGCGATTTCATCCGGGCCGAGGTCGCCGTGATATGTTCGTTGTTCCATCTCAACCTCCGTGACGAGCCGATTATACAGCAGCGGGCAAAAACGTGAAAGCGATTTGTTCGCGTTGTGCTATAATGAAACAGGCGGAGGAAAAAGATGAACCGCAAGCAGACGGGCAGCGAATGGCACGGCGTCTTGCCCGTCACCGTTGTCGTACTGGCCGCGGAGCGTGCGTCTGGGGCGGCGCTCCTGATCGCGCCTGGCGATGTTCGAATCGTGCTGGCATTGGTCGGCGCGGCGATTCTGGCGGCTGTCGCAATCTTCGCCGCCTGGCAGAATCGCGCGCTCAAAATAAAACTGGCGCAGCGCGAGAATGACTTGCGGAGACAGATCGCCCGGCTGACGGCGCTGCACGATATGGCTCACTGCCTGGGCGGCCCGCTGCGATTGGAAGAGGTCTTGATGCAGGGGGCCGAGCGCGTCAAGACCGTGTTGGGCGTGGACGCCGCGCACATTTATCTCCTCGACAGCGAAAGCCAGATGCTCAAGCTCGAGACCTCCGTCGGCGCGCCGGCGTCGTTCGTCACCGAAGAATCCACCATCGGCGTGGGCGAGTGTGTGTGTGGACAGGCTGCTTTTTCCGTGCAGCCTGTCGTCGCGTTGGACGTGAACAGCGACGCGCGCGCCACCCGCATCGCTTGCAAGCGCCATGGCTATTGCGCCGTCGCCAGTGTCCCGCTGCGCTCGCGAGATCGCGCTATGGGCACCTTCACCGTCACCTCGTGCGCCGATCGCGAGTTCGCTCCCGCCGATTTGGAAATGATGACCACGCTGGGCAACCAACTCGGCGCGGCGATTGAGAACGCGCAGCTCTATGGCGAGATGGAGCGGCGCGTCCAAGAGCTTTCGAGCCGGATGGAGCACCTGGCGATTGTCCAGGAGCGCGAGCGCATCAGCCGCGAGATTCACGACGGGCTGGCGCAGGCGTTGGCGCTGTTGAACATGCGCGTCAACGTGGCGAGCAGCTTGCTCGTGGCCGGACAGACCGATCAAGCCCGCAAGGAACTGGACGAAGCCGCGCAGGTGATTGACGCCGCCAACCGTGACGTGCGCGAGGCCATCACCGCGCTGCGGCTGACGGCGCCCAAGGGCGCGGGCTTTGTGCCGACGCTGCGCGAGTTTGTGTTGGACTTTGGCCTGCGCAACAACCTCTCGACCGATTTCGCCGCGCCCGATGGCGCGCGCGCGGTCATGCTCGCGCCGCTGGCCGAAGCGCAATTGATGCGGATCATCCAGGAAGCGTTGACCAACGTCCGCAAGCACGCGCGCGCTCAACGCGCCGGGGTGACGCTGGCCCGGCGCGGCGCGCGGTTGGCGGCTTCGATCCAGGACGACGGCCAGGGCTTTGACATGGACGCGGTGCTGCGGGGACAGAATCGCAAAAACTTTGGCCTGACGACCATGCAGGAGCGGGCCGGCAGCATCGGCGGGTTCCTGGACGTGCAGACGCAAATCGGCGGGGGGACGCGTATCAGCGTCAGCGTGCCGTGCGAGCCGGAGCCGACGCTCACGCCCGAAGCGCCGCTTGAAGAGGAAGCAGTTTGAGTTCCCCCGGTTCTCCTGAGGAAGCTTATGCCACTCCGAATTCTTTTAGTAGACGATCACGTCTTGTTCCGCAAAGGGGTCGCGAGCCTCTTGGAAAGCCAGTCGGAATTTTCCGTCATTGGCGAGGCCGGCGATGGATTGGAAGGACTGGACAAAGCGCGGTCGCTCAGGCCTGACCTCATTCTGATGGACGTGACGATGCCGCGCTGCTCCGGCCCGGAGGCCACGCGGCTCATCACGCGCGAGATGCCGGACATGCAAATCGTGATGCTGTCCGTCTCCGACGACGACCAGGACTTGATCACGGCGGTGCGCGCCGGGGCGATGGGGTATCTGCTCAAGAGCATCAAGCCCGACGAGTTGTTTGCCCGGCTGCGCGGCATTGCCGAGGGCGAAGCGCCGATCAACCGCGTGATGGCGGCCAAAATCCTGCGCGAGCTGGCGCGCACTCCCGCTCAGCCCGAGCCGCCGCCGGCGAATTGGCCGCCCAAGCTGGCCGAGCGCGAGCGCGAGGTGTTACAGTGCGTCGCCAAGGGCATGACCAACCGGGAAATCGGCGAGGCGCTGCACATTGCCGAGAACACGGTCAAGAACCACGTGCGCAGCATCCTGAATAAATTGCATCTGGCGAATCGCGCGCAGATGGCGGCCTATGCAGTGCGGGCCAGGTTGAGCGCCGACGAGCCCACATCCCCCGGCGCGTGATGCGCGCGCCTCAAGGAGTAACGCCATGAGTTTGTTCCGCCGCCAGCCCAAGGATTTGCCTCAGCGTCAAGACATCTGGCACGCGATGATTGTCCGGTTGCGCACCTGGATTGCCGAGCCGGGCAAAAAGCCGGTGCGCCCACAGGGCTTGATGATTCTCAGCCTCACCGAGGGCAGAATCGCAGGCCTGGAAATCGCCGAAACGCCCACCTCCGATTGGGTGCGCGAGATGTTGTTCAAGGTCATCACCCGGCCCGCGCAAGGAACAAAGCCGCATCGCCCGCAGACCATCACTCTGGCCGATCCGGCTTGGGTCGCCGCATTGACCCCGGCTCTATCCGAGATTGGCGTCGCGTGTCAGCAGATGGACACGCCAATTGAAGTGCAGGGGATCGTCGCCGACTTGGAAAGCCACATGCGCGGCGACCGGCCCGAGGTTCCCGGCCTGCTCTCGGTGAAAGGCGCCACGCCCGAGATCGTGGGCGATTTATTTGCCGCCGCCGCCGAGTTTTACCGCGCTGCTCCCTGGATACAGTTGACGAACACGCAAGCCCTGGCGGTCCAAATCCCCGCGCAAGCCGCGCCGCGTTACATCTCCGTGATGGGCAATGCGGGCGTGGAATATGGTCTATCGGTGAGCCTGGCCTGGCAAGACCTGGAATTCATGGTCTCTGGCGCGGTGGACGATCCGATGGAGATCATCCCAGAGAGCGGCGCGCACTCGATGCTCTTTAATTCAATCGTGGACACTTCGTTTGACGATGTGGACGCGGCGGAACAGTATCATTGGCAAGTCGTCAGCGACCAGGCTTTTCCGGTGCCGGTCATCTTTGATCGGCGCAAGGGCGCGCTTCGCCCAGACCGGGCCGAGCTGCTGTGGTATCAGGCGGCCTTGCGCGCCATCCCGATTTTTGTCCGCGATCACCTGCGCCCGGACGGGCGGGGGGATTATGCGCCCGCCGAGGCGTCTATCGAGGTTCCTTCGTCCGAGGGGCCCGTCATGGCTACCATTCGCTACCCGGCCGGCAAGTTGGATCGAGCGGCGGAACCGGTGGCGCAAATGGATTGGCCGGACGAGGAAGGCGAGACGCCGTTCTTTGATCGCCGGATGATGGAAGGGCAGTTGGCGGCGATGACGGGCCAGATGGGCGAGTCGTACCTCGACGATCCGCAATTGCGGCAGGCGCAAGAGTTGATGTACCAGGCGTGGGAAGAGCGCAATCCTGCCCGGCGCATCGCGCTGGCGCACGAGGCGCTGACCGTCTCGCCGGATTGCACTGACGCTTACGTGCTGCTGGCTGAAGAAGAAGCTGATAGTGTGGGCCGCGCGTTAGAGCATTACCAGCAAGGTGTGGCAGCCGGCGAACGGGCGCTGAAAGACAAGTGGGAGGAATCTGTCGGCTACTTTTGGGGCATCCTGGAAACGCGCCCGTACATGCGCGCGCGGCACGGCCTGGCCGATACGCTGTGGCGGTTGGAGCGCAGAGAAGAAGCGCGTTCCCACTTTGAAGAAATGTTGCGCCTGAATCCAAACGACAATCAAGGCATTCGTTACCTGTTGGCTCAGCTTTTGCTCGAGATGGACCTGGATGCCGACCTGGACAAGCTGCTCAATCGGTATCGCGATGAGGGCACGGCGGCCTGGCTTTACACCCGGGCGTTGATCGAATTTCGCCAAGGCGGCGCGACCGACAAGGCCAACAAGGCGCTCCGTCAAGCCCTCCGGCAAAATCGGCACGTGCCGGCCTACTTGACCGGCCAGGAGCGCATCCCGAACCGCCTGCCGGATCACATCGGGTGGGGCGACGAGAACGAGGCGGTTGCTTATGCCGCCGACCATCTCAATCACTGGCGGCGCACCGAAGGAGCCGTAGCCTGGCTGCAAGATCAACTCACGGCTTCTGCGGCCAAGTCCGCGAAACCAGCCAAGGCCAAAGCACCCACGCTCGACCAGGTGATCGAGTCGCTGCTGGCGGAAGTGGATGGGCCGGTGGCGCTCGACGACCTGGTGCAAGAGGTGTTGGCGCGCAGACCTTCCAAGGCCAAGAACCCCGTCCAGGCTGTGACCAATCACATTCGCAACTCGTATCGGCAGCAGAGCTATGCCTTTCTGGATCGGCAAACGCTCATCCCGTTGCGGGTGGCATTTCAAGGCGCTCGCTTCCGCGTCACGCTCGACCGGCAGATGGCGAGCGAAGGAGCGGTGCCGGTCTATCCTTACTGGATGCCCTTTCTGCGCCATGGAACGATTCGCATTCAACCGGAAATCACGCCGACGTTTGTGAACGATCAGGGTTACGAGATTCCAACCAGGCTGACTACGGTGCGCGTCAAATCGCAAGGGCTGATGGGCGCATTGGCGGGCGGCAAGGTGGACGCGATTGACCTGAAATCGTGGCTGAATTCCGCGCACGCCCAGCGAGGCGACAGCCTGCTGCTGACGGTGTTAGACTGGGAAAGGGGCCACTTTCAATTGGCGCTCGAGCCGGAGCGGCGTCGCCGCAAGACCGAGATCGCACAACAAAACCGCGCTCTGGCTGATGTGCTCTACGAGCTACTGAAAGCGACACACGACGAAAGCTTGTTCGTGGAGCGCGGCTTGCAGACGGCTTTCGCCCGCCTGCCTTCAGCCCGCGATTATCCCGGCGATCACTGGACGACCGTGATCGAGCGAGACGGGCGCATGAGGTGGCAAGATTTTGAGATCGTTGCCGCCGACTCGGATCGCCTGTCGCTGACGGATTTGGTGCTCAGCGAGCCTGAGGAAGAGGTCATCGAGGAAAAGCCGTTCACGGCTAAACAGGGCAAACAAGTGTATCGCTTTCGCGCCAGCCGGGGCAAGAAAGCATTCGTCGTCGAGGCGCAGGGCAAGAACACGCTGGGCGACCTGGACGCCGTGATGCGCGAGGCTTTTGGCCGCGATCCCTTTGACCACCTCAGCGAGTTTACGCTCATCGCGCCGCGCGGCAAGGGCCGGCAGCCTCACGGCCAGCCCTGTGGCCCGCTCGACCCGCTGGGCGAGTATGCCGCGCACAAGGTTCGCCTGGCCGGGCTGGGATTAGAGCCAGGCGCGCAGCTCGAATACGTCTACGATTTTGGCGATAACCTGGAACACACGCTCGTCCTGGAAGCCATCGAGGAACCGGAAAAGGGAGCCGAATATCCGCGTTTCCAGTGAGCGCCACGCCCCAATCAAAACGGGCTAGCCAGGATAACATCCCTGACTTGCAACGGAGTCGGGTCGGCGGCTTGAACCGCCGCGACCGCCTTCTTGACCCTGGGCAAATGTTCCGAGATGTAAATCTGCGCCACCGCGCGTTTCCGCTCGTCCGCGCGCGCCTGTTGCAGCAACAGCCAAAAGTTGATGACGTACACCGTCATGTCCACCATATCAGAAGCGTAATAGTCAATGACGGCGGTCTCGCACTCTTTGAGGTGATCGGCGCAGCGGTTGACCAGCGCCGTCGCTTCTACTATTTGCTTCTTGAGCGGCTCCAACTCTGGGCCGTAATTCAGCGCGGCCCACTCGTCCAATAAATCGTCCAGCGCGTGCCCCAGCAGCTTGCCGATGGACGAGACGATCTGCAATTGGCTGGTGCCTTCGTAAATGTTCGTCACGCGAACATCGCGATAGTGCCGCTCGACGTTAAACTCGCGCATATAGCCCACGCCGCCGTGCACCTGCATCGCCTGGTAGCAGACGCGATTGCCCATCTCGGTGCAGTAATACTTGGTCAGCGGTGTCAGAGCCTCGGCCAGACGCGCGGCTCGCTTGAGCGCCTGGCGAGCCGCCGGGTCGGCCTTGCCCTCGGCGATGTGCCGGTCGTAGGCTTTTTCCAAATCCACCCAGTGCGCCGACTCGTATATCAGCGCGCGTCCCGCTTCGATCTCGCTCCGCATCGTCAACAACATGCGCGTCACCGCCGGAAAATTGCGGATCGCCTGGTTGAATTGGACTCGCTCGTGAGCGTAGCGATGCGCCTCGCGGTAAGCGGCTTCGGCGATCCCAACTGCCTGCGCGGCGACGCCCAGCCTGGCGCCGTTCATCAACGCCATCGCGTACCGGATCAGCCCAAAGCGCCGCTTGCCGATGAGCTGCGCGGGCGTGTTATTGTATTGAATCTCGCACGTGGGCGAAGCGTGCAGGCCGAACTTGTTCTCGATGCGGCGGATCACGACGGTCTCGTCTTTTTCCACGAGGAATAGCGAGAGGCCGCGCGCGTCGTTCGTGTCCGGCTCACTGCGGGCCAGCACCACCATCACGTCCGCGCAGCCGTTGGTGATGAATCGCTTGACGCCGTTGATGCGCCATCCGCCCGCTGCCTCGTTAAAAGTGGCGCGCGTTTGCACTGAGCCGAGATCGGAGCCGGCGTCCGGCTCGGTGAGCACCATCGCGCCGGTCAGCTCGCCGCAAGCAAAGCGAGGCAAAAGGCGCGCCTTCATCTCGTCGCTGCCAAACTCGCTGATGGACGAAGCGATCTCTTGCAGGCCAAAGACTGCCATCAGTCCGGCCTCGGCGCGCGAGACGATTTCGACCATCATCTGGTAGATGGTCTCCGGCAGGTTCATCCCGCCATACTCCCAGGGCAACATGACTCCATTCAACTCAGCTTGCTTGAGCGCCTTCATCGCTTCTTGCGTGGCCGCCGGGTAATGCACCTGCCCGTCGCGGAACTGGGCGCCTTGTTCGTCAGCTTCGGTCGCGCGCGGCGCGATCACCGTCGCCGCAATCTCGCCCAGCACTTGCAAGAGGATGCGATAGTTGTCTACGGCGTCTTGATAGTTGCGCGGCGCGGCAGGAAACTTGTGAGTGTATCCCTTTTCTCCAAGCTCGACGATCTGGCGCAGGTCGGTGTGATTCAAGTGAAACTGGAGATCGAGGTTGTCCAGGAAAAAATTTTCTGTCATTGCTATTCTCTCCGGCGACTAGGCCTGGTCACTTGGCCTTTTCTCGCAACGCTTTGATCATCATCGGCAATACTTTTTCCACATCGCCGACGATCTTGTAATGAGCGATCTGGAAAATGGGCGCGCTAGGATCGGTGTTGATGGCAATGATCTTGGACGATTCGCTCATCCCCGCGCGGTGCTGAACTGCGCCCGAGATGCCCGCCGCGATATACAGCCGGGGCCGCACGGTGACGCCGGTCTGCCCGACTTGATGCTCGCGCGAGACCAGGCCCGCGTCCACGGCCGCGCGCGATGCGCCCACCTCGCCGCCGAGGATGTGCGCCAGCTCGCGGACCAGCTCAAAGTTTTCTTGGCTGCCCAGGCCCGCGCCGCCCGCGACGACGACCGGCGCGCCTTTGAGGTTGACGGTGGACTCGCGCGTCTCGCGGCTCAACACCTGCAACGCCAAATCGCGCTCGTCAAAATGTGGCTCGATTTTTTCAATGACACCCTTGCGCGCCGTGTCTGGCTCTGCGCGGCGCATCACGCCTTCGCGCACAGTCGCCATCTGCGGGCGCGTGTGCGGGTTGACGATGGTGGCGATGATATTGCCGCCGAACGCGGGGCGAATCTGATAGAGCAGATTGGGATAAACCTGCTTGTCCTTCTTGGACTCGTAATCGCCGATTTGCAGGTCGGTGCAGTCGGCGGTGAGGCCGCAGCGTATGGCGCTGGCGACGCGCGGCGCGAGGTCGCGCCCGATGGGCGTTGCGCCCAAGAGAAAAATGCAAGGTCGCCGCTCGCGCGCCAAATCAGAAGCCACTCGCGCGTACGGCAGCGTGCGATAGAGTTCCAGCTCGAGATGGTCGGCCAGCAGCACGCGATCCGCGCCGTGATGAATAACCTGGTCAGCCAGCTCTTTCACCTGGTAGCCGCACAACAGCCCGCACACCTGGCTGTCCGACTTTTGCGCCAGTTCTTGCCCCTTGGCCAACAGTTCCAAGCTGACGTCGGCGATGCGTCCTTCTTCCTGCTCGATGAAAACCCACACGTCTCTGTCGTTTGCCATGTTCTCTATCCCCCAGACCCAAAGAGTTTGCAAAACCCTTCGGGTCTGAAACAACTATCCCACGACGTATTCCTTTACCAACTCTTGAATGAGCGCGGCGATGCCTTCGGGGTTGGCCGGAATCTGTTTGCTTTCGGTCGTTTCCAGCACGACAAAGTTGACCTTGTAGACTTGGGTGGGTGAGCCGGCCAGGCCGAGTCGGTCGAGGTCAGCGCCCAGGTCATCGGCAGTCCAGACGGGAATCTTTATTTTGCGCTCCGCGAGAAAAGCGTCCAGCTTTTCTTCGCTCTCGAACTCGGGCCACTTGGTCAACAGCGCGCGGTATTCGAGCGGGGTCGCGGCGAGCTTGCATTCGATCTGCTTGCGCGCCGAGGGCGGACGCGGACGGTTGGCCGAAGCGACCACGGTCAGCAGGCACGGCAGCTTGCACTTGACCCATTCGCGTCCCAGGGGAAACGCTCTTTCCGCCACCATCTCGTCGCCTTCCAGGCTCACGACGGACTGGGCGTAGGTGATTTGAGGGATGCCCAGCTTTTCCGCAATCTGCGGGCCGACCTGAGCCGTGTCGCCGTCAATCGCCTGGCGTCCGCAAAATACCAGATCAAACTTGCCCAGTTTCTCGACGGCGCACTTTAATGTGTACGAAGTCGCCAGCGTGTCCGCGCCCGCAAAGCGCCGGTCGGTGAGCAGCAGGACTTTATCCGCGCCGCGATAGAGCGCCTCGCGCAGCGCCTCGGCGGCGGAGGGTGGCCCCATCGTCAGCACCGTGACCTGGCCGCCGTATTGCTCTCGCACTTGAAGCGCCATTTCGAGCGCGTTCAAATCTTCGGGATTAAAGATGGCGGGCAATGCGGAGCGGTTGACGGTGCCATCTTCTTTCATCACGTCGCCGGTGATGTTGTGCGTGTCGGGCACTTGTTTGACCAGCACCACCATGTTGTACGTCCTGGCAGATGTCATGCATTCCTCCGGGCTGGTTGGGGACTAAACCAGGTTATATGGTCTCGCTCAGTCAGTTGGATGAAACACCGTGAAAGGGAAAACGATGCGGGCGGACGAGGCGCGACAGGTCCATTGACGAATGACGAATCGCATTCGTCTGCTATGGCTTGACCTTTGATATGAACGCGCTCCCTTGCACATAGAATCTCCACGGCATAGATTTCCACGGCTCGAGTGTATGGTTCAGGCCGACGCG
>Ga0315279_10011369_pt1 | contig 10312 bp, 8 predicted proteins | sample YL17G06_20_MG_FD_203694 | JGI IMG/M metagenome (GOLD analysis project Ga0315279, IMG submission 203694) | Sediment microbial communities from Yellowstone Lake, YNP, Wyoming, USA - YL17G06_20 | ecosystem: Environmental > Aquatic > Freshwater > Lake > Sediment | place: USA: Wyoming | collected...
CCGCCTGTCGTCGAATTGTCAAAGATGGGGAGCGGCGTCCCTGCGCCGTCCCTCATTCAGATATTGTCACATTACGGCCAGAATGCCTCTAAGATATATACTATCACGCCTGTCAAGTGGCTAAGTCGTAACGTGGGCAATGGCAACGCCTGGTACCCGGCACCTGAGATCCTGGCAGAATTCCCAAGAAGCACGCTGGACTGTGCCGCGAGCGTCAGCGAGCGGTGCGGCCGCCGATTGCTGAACCGCCGGACTCAAGGTAAACGCGCAGCCATGGCTGAAACCACCGCTCGCTGACGCTCGCGGCACAGTTGCGAACGGCGAGTTTGGCAAGTGCTTCGCCTGGCACCTGAGCATTAGCGCTGGCGCCTGCCCCGGCTTGCCGTGGGTCTCTCTTGCCCGATTCGGGCCGGCCGGCCCCCGGGAGCGCGGCCGTCCCCGGCCGCCCGTTGTAGCGCCGGCGTCTGCCCCGGCTTGCCGTGGGTCTCTCTTGCCCGATTCGGGCCGGCCGGCCCCTGGCAGCGTCCGCCGCGCCTGGACGCCGTCCACACCATCGCCACCCTCCACTCACGTCGCCCGACCTGTGTTCGCTAACCTCCTGTCGCAAATGGGGAATGCTTGCCCGTCGCCCGGCGCCGCGGTATTCTGTTGGGCAGGAGCAGCCATGAAGGGAACGCAGGTTACAGACGCGATTTACGCCGATGGAGTGCTCAAGCCCGTCGGCCCGTTGGAACTGCGGGAAGCGCAGCGCGTCCGAATCATCGTCGAGACGCTGGACGAAGCCGGGGCAAGAGATCGAGAGGCCGCTTTCCGCCGCTTGCTGGCCGGCATCGAGAGCATGAACTTCGTTTCCCAGGCGCCGCTGCCAAAGCGAGACGAACTCCATGATCGCCCTTGATACCAACATTCTGTTATACAGTTGCGACAAGGCCGACCCGGACCGCCAGAACAAGGCGCTTACGCTGATCTACGATGTGGCTGGCGGCGTGCTGTTGTGGCAGGTGGCCTGTGAATTCGTGGCTGCTTCTCGGAAACTGGCCGGCCAAGGCTTCACGCCGGCCTCCGCCTGGAGCCGGCTGGCGGACTTCCTCACGCTCTTCGAACTCGTCCTGCCGTCCGGGCAGGTTCTGGACCGCGCCAGGCGCCTGCACTTGGAAAGCGGCTGGTCCTTTTGGGACGCCATGATTGTCGCCGCATGCCTGGAGTGCGGCGTCACCCGGTTCTACACCGAAGACATTCCGGGCCGCGCCCTCCCCGGCGCACTGGAAATCATCAACCCATTCGCTTGATTTGCGGGTGAGCGTTAGCCCGCGTAGCGGGCGGCAGACGGTAGCCCACGGCGCAAGCCGTGGGTAGGCAAAGCGAGGCAGAGCAGCCCCGGAGGGGGCGACAGAAAAAGCCGCGTCACAGGAACCCTTTCTGTCGCCCCTGCCGGGGCTCCCCGCTGGCAGCTCGCGAATCAAGCGACATCGGGGATCTGGCCAGCCGGTCCCCATGTACCGCCGGCGTCTCGCCGGTAGGGTCCTGCGAGCGTCCGCCGCGGCGGATCTCGACGGCCCCGCAGGGAAAGGGGTGGCTGTGGGAAGTGGCACAGGCTTTCAGCCTGTGGACTCAGCAGCGACCCACCGCGCGCCGCTAACCCATTGATTTCAGACTGAATCTTTGTTCTGGACGCCCCCGCCGTCAGCCGTCAGCCGAGAGCCATCAGCCATGCGCCAACAAATTTGGCGATCCTCCGGGCGACTCTCTGCTCATATGTCAGCCCGTTGTTCGCTTTTTGCTTGCAATCGGTGCTGGCTTGTGCTAACCTCCCGCGGTCATCCTAACCAATCAGCCGATCCCGGTTCAAGGTAGGTCATTTCGAATCTGGGGGAAGCGCCGTGAGTGATTCTGGCTCGAACTCCGCAGTCCGCAATCCGCACTCCGCATTTCTTCCGACTGCGCTTGGACCGAACTCCGCAATCCGAAATCCGCATTCCGCATTTCTTGCCGGCCTGGGCAAGACCGCCGCCGCTATCCTCGCCTGGCTCTGGCGCCGCCGCTTCGCCACTGAGCAGGTGCGCGCCCAAACCCCGCGGCGCTTGGTCTATTGCCTACCGATGCGCGTGCTGGTTGAGCAGTTTTCGTTAAACAATAACCGATGAGGAGAGAAGCCATGTCAGAGAAACAAATTCAGCCGTTGTCGTACGAGATACTGAAATCAGCGGTCGAGCGAGAGGCTGCAGCGATCCGCTGCGTCTCCAGGCTTGAGCCTGCCGGTGGCCAGGGAGACAAGGTATTTCCGCCGACGTACGCTGGCGGTGTATACGCAGTCGAGCACCGTTGCTTGAAGAACGGCAACGGCGAACTGGAAGTCGTGCGCTGTGTGTTGCTGGATTCCGTGCAGTCACAGGCCAACCGCCTGGAGCAATCGCTGCTGCGGGCATACGACGGCGGCATGAAGTTCCCGCTGATGGTGGTGAACTTCGCCAAGAAGCAGGATGGCGCTGAGCAGGAAGACGAGGAAATCAGAGGCATCGGGCGGATCACAACGCTGGATGCGCCGCACCGCATCGCAGACGCGATCTTTCGCGACAGCGTGATGCCCAACGGGAAAGCATTTCGCGATTCTGATGATGGGATGGCGTTCGAGAAGGCCAACATCAGAAATGCCACGGCACTGTTTAAACTCTGCCCAACAGCCTTGGTTTTCGGAACATGGGACTCCACCGGCAGCCGGGGCGGTTTGGGAAACAAGTTCGCCCGTGCGTTAGTGTCCGAGATCATTGGCGTGAACACGACCGTGGGCGTTCGGACCGCCAGCCGCATTGACCCGCTCGGAATCGAAAAATGCGATCTTTACGAAGACGAGAAAGGCGACTGGACAGTTCATCGCGATAAGGCCAAGAAAGATCCGAAGGGCGAGCCGATCAAGTACGGGCCGAGAGGCAAAGACAAGGGGAAGCCCTCCGCCATCATTCATGGCAACGTGACGCCGCATTTCCCGCGGTACACCACCGATGACGTGCAAGACAGCACACCGGACGTTTTGAAATCGTCCCGTGTCGAGTTGCAGTATGCCATCAACGCCGAGAATGGGCGGTTGAGCAGTCGCACCTTCGTCCAATCTGACGAGCCACCGATTCGCGCGGGTGAGATCAAGCCGGGTGGTGTCACAATTGAGTACGCCCTGCAAACGACCGTGCTTTCGCTGCCCGGCTTGCGCCGCCTTCGCTTCCCTGACAAGGACGGCAAAGCGTCCGTGGAGAGAGACAACGCAGCCCGCACTGTGCTCGCTGCATTGGCACTGGCGGCAGTGGCGCATCAGATTGAGGCAGGTTGGGACTTGCGTTCCCGCTGCTTGTTGATTCCGACGACCGACGTGATCCCAGTCGAAATCGTCAAGACCAGCGCCAGTGGCGACCGGTTCATACTCACGGCCTCCGAGTCCGTGAAGCTGTTCAAGGCAGCCGTTAGGGAGGCGAGCGACCACGGACTGACTTGGAAAGAGGAAGCGACCGAGATCGAGCTCCGCCCGATGGACAAACTCGTGGACCTTGTGCGCGAGGGACGCAAGGCGACCGTGCGAGCACAACCGGAGGGCGCCTGATGTTTGCTCTTGAAGCCGAATTTCTTACGAGCCGCTACGTTGCTTCGCTTCGGGGGGACCGCAGCGTCGCCGAGTGGCCCCCTCACCCGAACCGACTGTTTTCGGCGCTGGCCGCCGCGCTCTTTGAGTGCGATTTCGGCACCGATGCGAAGGAAGCGCTGACATGGTTGGAGAAGCAAGAACCGCCAGCGATTTCCGCGTCGGAGCCTTCGTTCCGCACGCCGGTTACGTCCTTTGTGCCGACAAACGACAAGAATGACTTTTACGTCAAGCGGGGGGCAAAGGTCACAGTGTTTGCGAAAATCGATGAGGGCATCGACCTGCGGCGCAACCGTCAGCCCCGCTACTTTCCGACGGTTGTTCCACAAACGGCGACGGTCGTGTATTGCTGGCCCAACAGCTCCGACGCGGAGGTCAATCAATGTCGACCGGCCCTCCAGCGCCTAGCCGAGAATGTAACCTATTTGGGACATTCCTCTTCTCTTGTGCGCGTCGCGATCTGTAACGACCCGCCGGAGCCAACTCTTCGGCCAGCACCGGATGGGGAGCTGGCTGATGTAATGCTGCGGGTGCCTGGACCCGGACGACTCGACCGCCTAAAAAGCGCCTACGATCTCTCGCTTGTCGTCAATCGTCGGATCGAGCCGCCCGAAGGCCGTTTTCGGGGGTATGTCCGAACGTGTCGAGCCGCTGGCCCCACCGAGGCGCACGGCGTCTTTGACGAACGGATGATTGTCTTTCGTCGCAAGCAGGGTTGCCGGTTACCGCTGCGTCTGTGCTTGCAACTTGCCAGTACAGTACGCAGTGCATTGATCGAACTAGCCGAGCAACCGGTTCCAGAAATGCTTAGTGGCCGCCAGGACAACGGTGAAAAGAGCGACCAGCCGCACACGGCGATTGTTCCGCTGCCCAATATCGGCTCTCGTTACTCTGATGGGACCATCATGGGGTTTGCCATTGTGGTGCCCCACGCGTTGTCCGAACCGGCGAGGGCCGCCGAACGGCGTGCCGTCCTGGCTGCGATCGGCCGGCTCACTACGCTCCACATGGGTTCCGCCGGTGCCTGGGAAATTGAGCGAGTCACCGCGGAATCGCGCTACAAGAGTTTGCAACCGACACGTTACACGGTTGCCTCCCGGTGTTGGGCAACGGTCACGCCCGTGGTCTTCGGTCGTTTCCCCGACACCCTGTATAGCGAGGAGGCGCAGAACATGGTTAGGGAACAATGCCGCATGATTGGTCTGCCCTCGCCCCTCAGGGTGGAACTTCTAGCCGTCTCACCGGTCCTCGGCGTCCCGCCCAGCGCTCAATTTCCCACGCTGTCCACCGATGGGAAGCCGGTCGCAACGCTCTTCGAAAAGGGCCGCCACCGTTTGCCCCGTCCCTCCGGGGGGCACGCGCGGCCGCGCGTGCGCTCACACGTACTAATTGATTTTGAGCGTCCGGTGCGTGGCCCGGTGCTGTTGGGCGCAGGGCGGTATCTCGGGATGGGCCTTTGTCTGCCTGTCTTGAAATCTCGCCTACACGGCAGCGAATTATGACGATCAGCGACTTTGCCGATTACTTTCTGCAGTTGCATGGGCGTTCACCTTTCCCCTGGCAGGTGCGCCTTGCTAGGCGCGTTTGCAAGTACGGTTGGGGGAGCGAAGCGGACCCGGGCAACGAGAACGAGGGTCGCACGGACTTCCTGGCCCTGCCGACCAGTGCGGGGAAGACGGCGGTGATCGATATTGCTGTCTTTAATCTTGCCCTAGAAGCCGGGCTGCCCGCTGACAAACGTAAAGCCGCGCGTAGAATCTTTTTCGTCATAGACCGGCGCATTGTCGTCGACGAAGCTTTCCGCCGCGCTTGCCACATCGCCAGCAAACTGCGCGGTTCGACAAACGGCGTCCTTAGCGAGATTGCGAACCGTCTGAAGCACTTGGCTGGCAACGGCGACGCAGAACCGTTGGTCGTGGCCATGATGCGAGGCGGCATGTACCGCGACGATGGTTGGGCAGCCTCGCCCGTGCAGCCAACCGTTTGCGTATCCACGGTAGATCAGGTCGGGTCGCGCCTGCTGTTCCGCGGTTATGGGCTCAGTGAATATCAGCGACCCGTTCACGCCGGGCTGATTGGCTCCGATAGTCTTATCGTCCTCGACGAAGCGCATATCTCCAACCCTTTCGTGGAAACCCTCGCTGCCGTTCGTCGCTACAGCGGTAAGGATTGGGCCGCCGAACCGTCTGTTGTTCGGCCGCTGCAGGTCGTTCAGATGACTGCCACGCCGCCACCGGGCACAACAGCTTTCAGCATCGACGATGCGGATCGGAGGAACGCAGTCTTAAGCGTGAGGTTGGCAGCTTCAAAGCGTGCCCGGCTGGTGGAGGTACAGACCCAGATTGCGGCAAAAAGCACGCCCCGAAGTCAGCAGCGGGACATTGAAGCGCGCAATGCCACCGCCTTTGCCGAAGAGGTCGTCCGGCACGCGAAGCGCTTCGCTGACACCGAGAAAGCGGGGGAAACGGCCCCTACCGGAGTTCCACCGCCTCGGGTGATCGGGGTGATCGTAAACCGAGTTGCAGCCGCGCGACACATCTTCTCGCAGCTGCAGAACCTACAGGACGAGAAAGGCCAACCGTTGTGCCATGCGATCTTGCTGACTGGCCGCATACGGCCGTACGACCGCGACGAATTGCTAAACCACTCCGAAGTCGACGGCCGGCCTATCGGCTGGCTTCGGTTCATAAAAGCCGACCGCTCCGCCTCGGATACCCTTGATAAACCGCTGTTCGTAGTCAGCACGCAAACGGTGGAAGTGGGAGCCGACGTCAGCTTTGACGCACTTGTCACCGAAGTGGCGTCCATAGACGCACTGCGGCAGCGTTTCGGGCGGCTCGATCGCCTGGGGAATCGAAAGGTATCGCAGGCGGTCATCCTGGCGAGAAAGGACAAGGCGACCGCCAACGCTCAGGATGTAGTCTATGGTGAAGCACTGCATCCCACCTGGAAGCAGCTTCAGCTTTGGGCTAAAGGCAAGGGTAAAGGCACGAGCAAGGTCACGGAAATAGATCTCGGCATTGAAGCTCTTCAGCCGCAAATCGACGAGTTGAAACTGTCTGACCCGGAGGCGTTCCGGGCCATGTGCGCGCCACTCAAACGCGCACCAGTGATGCTACCTGCTCACATGGACGTGTTGTGTCAGACCAGCCCAGCGCCAGCCTGCCAGCCGGAGGTTGCGCTGTTTCTTCACGGGCCGAACAGTGGCCCGCCCGACGTGCAGCTTGTATGGCGTGCCGACCTACCAGACGAACTGAATCCGCAGCACCAGGACGACTACATCGCCACCGTGAACCTCGTTCCGCCGACAACCATTGAGGCTCTGGCGGTGCCAATCTACGACGTGCAGTCATGGCTGGCCGAAAGGACGGCCGCCGAAAGCTTGGTTGACGTGGAGGGTGCCGGGGTGGGAGGCCAAGGTGAAACACATCGCAAGGGTCGCGAACGCTCCACCCTCGTCTTGCGTTGGTGCGGCCCAGAGGACAAACGCACACGGGTCATCACCGCCGCCGAGATTCGCCCCGGAGACACGATCGCAGTCCCGGCCAGCTACGGCGGCTGCGACAAATTTGGATGGGATCCTGAGTCGACCACGGTCGTTCGCGATGTAGCCGATCCGTCGGCCCGCTTGGCTCGCTGGCGCCCCGCACTGCGCCTCCACGCAAAAGCGATTATGGCTTGGCGTTGGCCGGCAAGGCCCGAAGCAGCGGGCGAACTGCGCGACTTCGAGAAAGAACTCGTAGACCTGTTATCCTGCGAAACCCAAGATGAAGAAGCGCGCCCGGACTTTCAGCCTATCATCGCTAAGCTGCGGGACGATCCGCGCGCGCCCGCGTGGGTCAAACAGGTCGTCACGGAACTGGCTACCCCTCCATGCCGCAGGATTCCTGTGCCCTATTCGGACGGCTCTGGTTGGCTGCTCGAAGGCCGACGACGTTTGGCCCGTGAGCAGATCATGCAGCCGGGGGTCGAGCCAGAAGCGGCGGGCATGGTGACCAACGAGGACAACGCCTCCTCGATGATTGGCCACGAGGTGGGCATCACCGAGCACCACTGGGCAGTTGGCGATCGAGCACGTGAGTATGGGGCGGCGGTCGGATTGCCCAGCCCGACCATCGAAGACTTGGCCGTGGCCGGGACATTGCATGATGTAGGGAAGGCCGATCCGCGATTCCAGGTCTGGCTGCATGATGGCGACGAGCTCGCCGCCGCAACAGCAGGGCGATTGTTAGCCAAGTCGGGCAAGACCGCCCGAAACGCCGCGGCGATCCGCCGCGCACGCGAACTGGCCGGGTATCCCGAGGGGGGACGACACGAATGCCTTTCGGCATCAATGATTTTAGCCAGCCCGCAAGCCATTCCTGCTGGCCGGAACCGCGACCTCATCATTTATCTCATCGGAACGCATCATGGCCGCGGACGGGCCTTCATGCCGGTTGTGCCTGACTCGACGCCAGAGGTCGCCGAATTCGAGCGCGATGGTCAGATGCTCCGCGCGCTCTGCGACCACAGAATGTTCCACCTGGGAGCCGCCTGGACGGACTTGTTCTGGGCAATGGTTCGCAATTATGGATACTGGGGACTCGCCTATCTGGAAGCCATCTTGCGCCTTGCCGATTGCGGCGTTTCGCAGGAAGAACAAACGGAGGGTTGAACATGGCCAAGACGGCACTGACCGGTCTGGTTGGAAGCCATCCGCTGGGTGCGTTGGCGGCCTTTGGGTTGCTTCGTGTGATTTCAAGATCATCGCAGTTCGCGAACCCGCGCTTGTCCTGGCAGGCAGAGGACGACTGGATCGCTGTGCTCCACGACAATACGTGGTCTGACGAGCCGGCCCTACGGGCGGCAATTATCACCGCGCTGCTGACTCACCAAGAGAACCGCCCCCTGGCTGACTTTCTCACGTGGGGTGAGGACATCAAGGTTTCCCCCGACAAGTACGCCGAGCTCTTGCGAGCAAAGGCGGACACATGCACGCCGAGCAGCCGTGAAACTGTTGATTACTTGACCGCGTTCGGTTCGGAGACGGTAACAGCCCGTTCAACACCCGACGTCAAGCCGACAGCGTTTCACATGACTGCGGGCCAACAAGCGTTCCTTAAAAGCGCTCGGGAAATTGCTTTATCACTTGATCCAACCCGCCCACCGGCGCGCGGAAAGAACTCCGCGGAAGTGACATCTGAAACTGAGAAAGCCTTCGCGCGGGCGCTGCTCGGCCCATGGCGTTATGAAGACCGATACCACTCGCTCGGCTGGGATCCGGCTGCCGAGGCGTTACATGCACTGTCCGACATTGCCCCAACGGCTGCTGGCCCTGCCTGTGAACGCGCCTCCGTGTGGCTGGCATTTGAGGCATTGCCGCTGTTCCCTACAGCGCCGGTCGGCAATCGCCTACACACACGCGCTTTCGATGAGCGTAGCGAGTCCTTCAGTTGGCCCATCTGGCTACCCCCCATAACGGTTGGAACTCTCACAAGCCTGTTAGGTTTAAGAGAGTTAGTAGTTCTGAATCCTCCGATGGAACAACTGCTGCCGCGCGGTGTGGTGGCCGTGTATCGATCAGCTTGCGAGCGCGACGCTAATGGGCGCGGCACGCTGCGAAACGCTGTCCTTTGCGCAGGCGGCGGCATCCTCCGGGGTACAGAAGCATGAACGATGCGCTGGTCCTCGATTTGGACGTCCCACTGTCCGCCGGGCAACCAGCGGAGGTGCACGGCGTGCTGTATGCGCTGGAATCCAGGGTGCCGGCGCCGGTGACCGAAACGCTGGAGCTGGCGGAGCGGGTGCGGCGAAAGCTGATGGGGATTCACGCCAAGCTGGCGGGCGATCAGGCGCGAGTGTCGCAGAAGTTCAGCGGCAAAGACGGGGCAGGGAAGCCGCTGGCCGGGCATCGCCATGCCTATATCCTGCCGCTGGACCGCGACGGCGACGGCTGGCTCGACCACCTCGTCGTTGCCGCCAGGGAGCCGCTGGACCGCACCGAGCGCCTGGCGCTGGACCGCCTGGAATCGGTATGGCAGGCCGGCGGCAAGCCCGACATTCGCTTCACGCCTATTCATTGGGGCACGCTGCCGGACCTGTTCCCGGTGGCTACGCGGCTGGTGAGCGTCACGCCGTTTGTTCCGCCGCGGCATTATCGCAAGGGGCGCGGGGAATTCGCCGAGTGGCTGGCGGCCGAGGTGCGTCGCGAGGCCATCAACCATGGCCTGCCGTTGCCCGTTCGCGTGACGATGCTTCGAGGGGCCGGCCGGCGAGACGCCAGCGGTACAGGTATCCGCTGGCTGGAGTTTCGCCGCAACCGCAAGGACGATCCGGCGCAGATCGGCTATGGCTTTGAAATCGAGTTTGCCGAGCCGGTCACGGGCCCGGTGGCGCTTGGCTACGGCGCGCATTTCGGCCTGGGGCAGTTCGTGGCGGACGACGGGCGGGGTTGAGCGCGGCGAGCCGGGAGGCTAAGATTGTGACGATGGTGAACCGTCGCGAGATCGAGAAGCTGGCCGAGGCGATTGCCCGCGAATTTCAGCCGCAACGTATCATCCTGTTCGGCTCGTATGCCTATGGGAAGCCGCGCCCGGACTCCGACGTGGACCTACTGGTCATCAAGCCGCTCCAAACCCATTCCGCTCGCGAGGCGCTGCAGATCCTGGATCGTGTGAAACCGCGATTCGGCGTCGATCTGGTGGT
>Ga0315279_10011370_pt1 | contig 10312 bp, 9 predicted proteins | sample YL17G06_20_MG_FD_203694 | JGI IMG/M metagenome (GOLD analysis project Ga0315279, IMG submission 203694) | Sediment microbial communities from Yellowstone Lake, YNP, Wyoming, USA - YL17G06_20 | ecosystem: Environmental > Aquatic > Freshwater > Lake > Sediment | place: USA: Wyoming | collected...
AAATATTCAGAATGCATTCATGATAAGGAACAGCCTATTCCAAATACCAAAGAATACTATTTGCAGAAGCTAATACTGAAAAGAAATGACGTTGTGATAGTTGTTCGCATAGACAGTCCTAGAAGACTGCAAATTGGATCCCATCAGCACATAGAACTCTCCAAAGGACAAACTTGCTTGATATTCAAAAAGTCATGGCGAAAAGAGATGGCAATTCGCTTTAGGGATTTCGCTGAATTAGAAGACTTAATGTATCAATTGCAGAACAAGTACATTCTGAACATACCCGAACATTTTTTTGTCAAAGGAGACGATTATGAGGCTTTTTTCCTTGACGAAGGATTGGAAAAGATTGATCCTGAATTGCTGGCTGAAAGAGTATTCGAAAGCCAGCTAAAAAGTGCAGAACTGTCAGAAAGGAATTACCAAGAAAAGAGGGATATGAATCTTGAAAAAATTGGATTTCTAGAATCCTTGACCGTAGAATTCAAAGAGCAGTTTCCGGAAAAAGCCATCGATGTGGCCAAGGAGTTAATCGCTTTTGCAAATACGAAAGGTGGGAAGATCTACTTCGGTGTTGATGATGATGGGTTCATAGTTGGCGTCGAGAACCCAGTGGATCTCCAACAAAGGATATGTGGTGTTGCCAGAAACAGTTGTGAGCCTGAGCTAAATCCTAGTTTTGAGATAGAAAAGCGCAATCAAAAAGAAATCTTAATCGTCAGAACTGACGAAAGCAAATACGTTCATAGAAGAAGTGATGGGAAGTTCTACACAAGAATTGGAGCGAGCTCCGTCGAAATGTCTGTTGATGAGCTAGAAGAGTTAATTGTTAAAAGAAGGAAGGCGAGACTACAATAGCACATATTTTAAAGTGTATGCCACTATTATTTGAAAGCGATTTGATTGAAGAGTGTAGGTTTGATTTCTTGCGTAAAGAAAAAGAAGAAAGACAATGATGATTCAGTCTGAGAGAGCGCGCTTTGTTTTGTACACTTGATTTTGCTAAAGAGGAGAAACAATAACAGGTAACTTCAGCAAAAACTAAAGCTTCGATCAGATCAGTCTAACGAAGGGACTTGAACCCCGTCTAGGCCCAATCCCACCCGAACTGCCCTCTATTAGGCGATCCTATTCAAGACATCGTTACTAGTGAATTCGTCCCAAGATCCGATAGCGCGCATCAAAGTGCAAAGGAATCTTCAGGAGCTTTTCTCGTGCGTCGCTCTTCTGCAAGTTTTCAAGCTGTCTTTGCATGATTTAGTGTACGTTGCGTTCGGTCCTAAAGCAACCTCTAGTATTCTTACTGCGCGTTGGTATAGCAGTAGCGCTTCAGCATACCTGCCCTGCTTGCAGAGCACGCTGGCTGCGTTGTTCAGGGTGATTGCAATATCAGAGTGGTTCGCGTCCAACACACGTTCCTGAATTCTCAACGCACGCTTGAAAAGGCGTAGTGCTTCAGCGTTCCAACCCAGCTCGTGGCAAAGAGCCGCTGTGTAGGCTCCAAGAACTTCGCAAGGATCTTTTGACGACCCTTTCGTTTCGCGCGCATGCCTATTCCTAAATTGGCCTAAAATGGTTTTTATTCTTCTTTTGAAGTTCTAGGACAGTTTTGAACCCCGCTTATGTCCATGTTTTCCTTAGAACAAATGGCTCTTCTGGAATATGGAAGCGAAGCGCGCGCTCTGTTTCTTTTGAAACCATAACAAACGCGCCTATTTGATGTATTGGCCACTGTAGTCGTGAAGTGGTCTTCCACTTTTCTTTTCCGTCTCTTCCAGAAAGTGCTTGAGTTGCCACAGCGTTTCAATAGTGAATCTATGTTCCCAGAACTCTTTCTCTGGACCCACAAACTTCTCGATGCCTATTGAACCGAAGAATGATTTGTCAAAATTATCGATAAAATAGTCTGCAAAGGAGAGGAAGGTTCGTATAGTCTTACTCCAGGGGCGGATCCCTAGAATCATCAACATCAGGTGCAGTTTTGGTCTAAGCAGTTCTACGTTCACGTGGTAATAAAACGAACCCATTCTCAAGCCGTGTTCCTCGAACCTTTTCATTGCCTCATCGAAGAAGTATGGATTTATGGGCAAATGGCCTATTTCTGGTACGGGGGTTCCTGATGTCATCGATGATACGAACGTAAGCCCAGAAACTTGGTAGTCTGCGGTAATCCTAATGTATCGATTCGACATAACCATGCGCCTGTAGTCAGGCACAACGTAACGTGGATTCTGGGCAACTTCAAACTTACAACCCCTAGGGACGTTGAATTTATCAAGGTTGTTAATCGCCGAAAGCAACACCTCTCTTTTGTCCCTTAGCGTGGTGACGAGTGATTTGATGATGCTGTTCTCCATAAATCCAGAAGGAAGCTGTTTTAGCTCCTCAAAATGCTCTTCGTACTCCTCCGGAAGCCATGCCAACAACAAGGAAACCTGCCGCAGGAGAATTAGTTCTGCAAAGTCGATGAAGACTGTTCGTTCCTTACTACTTGGATTAACTAAGGAAGGTGGACTAGTTATTCTTGGTATGAGCGTTGCATCATGTTTGCTGACTACTTCAACAGCCTGTCTGATTATGTCCTGAACGATGTGTCTCGGATACTGAGTTATTTCGCCTGTTTTCCCGTCATAAACCACAAGTGTATGAATTTCACTGGACTTACTTGTTTTGATTCCGCTAAAATGAATCAGGGTCCAGATTGTGGCGACAACCAGAAGGACAAGAACTAAGACTGTAAAATAGGGGAATGAAATGAAGTAGAAGGCCAAGATGTTGACTGCAAGTGCGACTATCAGGGATGTGACAACGACCAGTCGGGTGTCCTGTACCCTTTTCTGCGCTTTTTTGACTAATGCCATCATTCTGAATACGTTGTTCCTTGCATTTAGTTCTTGGGGCGCGCGCGCTCGGTGACTTTCATCGCATATATCAGGTGATCATTTCCGACATTTACTACAGATCCTGTTCCAACTACCCAATCGCCGCACTTTGCCTTGCGTCTAATGACAGGTTTGCAGGTTGCGAGAGTGCAAAAACCCCAAAAAGCGCGCGCTTGCGTGCACTCAGGCTTTTAAGGATATAGATTAGACCAATATACATGCCCGCTAAGAGAGACATATACTCCGAATTCCAGGTCTTTGCTAGGCGTCTGCAGTCATTAATACCCGGAGCTGGTTCGAATCAAGATGAATTTGAGAAGGACTTTTCCCTTTTTTTGAGGAAACTCGGTACTGAAGGTTTGACAACATGTCCGCCCGAGAACTTGTTTTGGCACCATCATTTTTTCGCATGTCGTACTATCGTAGGTTCTTTTGTACATTTCAAGGGCGAAAAAAGTGTCACCAATTCTATGGTGTTCATCCGATTGCTTGAAATCGAGAGATTATTGCTTGAGTATCGTATACTAGATCGTGCTTGTTCCTATTACTCAATATGCCGTCAACTTAGATTCATGATGGAGTCAATTGTTCAAGCATATTATGTCGACATGGAGTACCCGAAACTGGATTTGCAAGGAAAAATTCGAATTCTGAAACGAATGAAAAAGGCCAAGAATGCAATTGGGGGCTCTCTTTTCAGAGAGATGGATCTAAATAAACGTATTAAAATAGAAAGCCATGATGGGAAAGAGATCGATCTCACTAGACTCATCAAGACCCTTTATAGAGAGTTGAGCGACACGGTTCACCCTGACTATAAAGACTATGTGCCCTTCTCGGAGAATGGCGAAGAACACTATTTCGATTGGATTAGCAGATGCATACTTGTCCCGAATCCCAAGCTCTCAGGTTACAGCCTTGAAAAGCTGAATCAGGTAATGGATATAGTCTACCTTCTAGTTTTCGACAATTTCCGTGTATTTGCCTTTGTTATCTTCGGTCAAATAGAAGAAGTGTTATCCAAGACAAACTGCCTTTTGTCTCTCCGCTACATCAGATCCTTCGAAAAGAAATCTTAGCGCAAATCAGAGAAAAAAGTGCTTGCGAAACTAAGAAACTGGGAGCACAGTTGCTCGCGCGCGCTCCAAAAGCAGGCTTGAAAACATAACGAAGCTCCTAGCTGAACTGAAGAAAGAAACAGAGAATTGAGAAGTCACACATAGTGCGCGTAGCACATATCTTTATGGCCACAGCTGGCACACGCGCTAAGTAAGAACTAACTGCGACAGATTTAGTTTTTTGCTGAATCTCTCTCAAGAATTCAGAGCGAGTGCTCTTTGTGATGATTGGTTGTGGCGTGCCGAAACGTTTTCACGTACGTTCCGGGCGAATGCTGAATAGCGCACGCTCAATGTCTAGTGCTCGTGTGAGGGTTAACTGGGTAACCATGGTCAAGCTTTTCCCGTGGTCGGTTACTCCTTTCCTGTCTGATAGCAAACTGCAGGTGTTTCCAATCCACTACGAAACAGACCAAAACAAGTCCACTACTGCTTTTTTTTCGTACGTCTACAATTCTTTTTTCTCTCAGGGCTTTAATGCCTTCTTTGACTTCAACAATTGGTATGTGGCGAGTGTGATCGCTTATATCTTGGTAGGCTTGATCCCAACTTTCGAAAAATCTAACACCTTTAGCGTGCTCGCTTCTGTGGATCAGATACTCCAAAGCCAATCTTTGGAAAACTGGCAGACTTCCCAGAAACTGACGCCCTTCTTCCACGCCAATTTCCACATCCCTTGGTTGTGAGATCATATTCGTCACCCCAGACTTAGGGACCTTCGTGCATGCATTCCATTCATCCAGAGTTCCCTTTTGCTTGTGCGTTATATCAGTCTTTCCAGAGAACGGTACTGTTGGCGCGCGTTTGGTGAACTCGGTGATAAGATGGAAAACTAGGCTCAGCGCGCGCGAGAGCATAAATAACATGACCTCGTAAATCAATGTTGAAGAAAATGTTCTGGTTCGAAGATCTGAAAACCATCCAGCAAACAGAGTTCACCGTTGACCAGTGTAAGGAGTACGAGGAGAAGATTAGAGAGTTATTGGGGACCGAATGGTTCAATGAACAGCTGAAATACCCGCAGTCTTCTTGTCATCCTATCGTTTCAAAATGGAGACAGATCGGAGTTGGTTCAGTCATAGAGTTTTCGACACTGTGCCTTGACCTGAAGATCCTCGAGCAGAGTCCAGGTTTTCATAATTTGCTTGATAATTTGAAGGATGCCAAGAAATATGCGGCTTCCGTACATGAGGCTCATGTAGCTGCATTCTTCAAAAGAGGGAACGTTCATGGGCTGGCCTTAGGTCAGGATGTCCACGACAAGAAACCTGACATCAGATTCGGAATTGGCAGTAAAGCTTTCTTTGTTGAATGCAAGATATTTGAAGAATCCAAGGTGCATGGTGACTTCCGTATTCTGGCAGAACACTGCTTCAAAAGAATATCCGACACGATGAATGAGAAGAACGTTTTTTGCGCAGTCAGGATCGAATTCATGAAGCCTTTCTTTGGTGTGTCCGAGGAAAGAGTCTTGTAAACAGTCATGAGGTCTCTAGCTGAATATTCGGGCGAGGAGACAGTAAGAAACGATGGCGACTTCTCAATCAGAATATTCAAGACGCCCGTATTTGCTAGGAATGTTGAATGTGAAAAAGCGCATATGGTGCATGTCATATCGCCTGTCGATCCCAAAGAGGCTCTGAGAATCCGTAACAAGATCAGCAAGGCCAGCAGGCAACTACCGGACGATGGAAACAATATGATCTGTCTGGAGCTCCCTCATTTCGCCTTTGTCTTTCCAGATCAGATAATCTCGACTGTCGTCAAGCGTGAATTCAAGCAAGGTCATAGTGAGAGAATTGGTGCTGTGCTTCTCAACAAGCAGACCATATCGAATGTTGCAAGGAAGTTTTGCCGTTGTGATAGTCTGTGTCTGCTTGAAAACCCTAATGCGGCCAATCACATTTCTGGTGAGATCCTGCGCAACATTGATCCTGTCAGTTGGATTGAGATTCTTCCTCAAAGGGCAAGCGTTCCCTTCTATGAATACGCTGTAATGCCTTTTCATGCGAAATTGCCAGCCTTTAAGAAATAGAATGGACAGAAGCGCGCGCTTTCCCCCAATTGAGAATTTCAAGGCTATCCTTTCGTGGTCTCTTCATGGGGAAAAATAACCCTTCGGCATTCAGCTAAATCATAGTTTACCAGTGTGCATGCTCAAACGTGTGCTAAGCTTTGTCGGCAGAAATTCTTAAGCACGAGAATCAATAGACTATACTTGGGATATTGTTGAAGAAATCCACACTGATATTGTCAGCACTGCTGTTTTCCATCATGTGGATATCGGTTTCTCTGACTTTCAAACCCAACCATCTTGTGACCGAAGAAGAAATCAAAGAATATGGTGAGAATTATCTAGCAACCTTCAGAAAACTAGTCAACCGATTCAGTCCCGAAGACAGAGTCTATTTTCCTAGCTTTGACCAATTTTGGAACAGGACGATGAGTCTGAAAGCAACCATCTCATGGTCACATGGCGCAGCGCTAGAGTTCATCCTAGACTCCTCTTCCTCAACGTTCGAATCCATCAGAACCGACGAAAGGATTGAGGTTGCAATGCTTAACGGAGTCTTCTCTAGGCAACAGGGATTTCCTATTCCTGTCAGCGGATCTCGCATCTTGGTCTTTCTTGAATCTGGGGTGATATTTGACTGGAAAGGATTGTGCTTCTTTGAAGTTTTCGACAATGCATCACTCGTACTTGCTGGACCTAACTGGTTCCTGAATGGCAAGCATTATACCAATCCGATTGCAATGAAAGGAAGCAACGCCTATCGGGGTTGGGCATCGGACAATGCCACCTCGGATGCTCAATTTGACTTTAAGTGGGACCTCGCGGCTGCCTTGAATGCGTCTGAAGGCGTTCGAGAGTACCTTGCGGTTGATGAACTGAAGAATCGTCTGAATAACATTGCGATGCAAATGAAGTCTAACGCTAGTTACGGACCATTGGAATGGTATTCTGACATTGCCCAACTTTCTGAAATAGCTCGCGAAAAATATGGAGTCGAAAGACCGAATTTTATAAATGATACTCTGAATGTGCTTATGCAGAAGGAAGTCTTCAGCAAAGAGTTGCCAATTCTCCAGTTGAGATACGACAACGACTATGTGTTCACGCTGTTCTTTTCATTCATGCTCGACCTAAGCCTGCTTGTGACACCTTTGCTGGACAAGCTATTCGCACGGTTGACTAAGGCCAAACAAGAACCGCTTCTGAATGTTGCCAAACAACTTCCAGGCACAATTACGTGGATGGCAGTTTTTGCTTACTTTGCACGCTCTGCTCCTTTTGGTTATGACTGGTTCACGCATTTGACTATCGTAATTTCGCAGTTTCTGGTGCTCTTGATTGGCACCGCAACATTGCTGCGCGCGCTAAAGAGTGGGAAACTCGAACTCAGACCTAATTGGAGACGCCTGATGACTAGACTAGGGTTTGGGGCTCTATTTCTTCTCGTTTTCTTGATTGTTGCCACGCTCTCAGCTTCCGTCTTCTTCTCCATACCGTTAATGTTTAGTGCGCGTTCGATTGCAATCGGGGACGTGACTCTTTTGAGCATGTTGATGGCTACAACAGCACTGGTTGTAGTAGTGATTTCGCAACTCGTCTACAACCGTTGGTCACCATCGAATAGCGTGCGAGGTCAACATAAAGGAAAGAAAAGAAGCTAGAAAGCCGTGTCTGTCATCTCAGTCGGTTCTGTGCTTTTCCGTTTAAGGTGGCTTCCTAGTGCGCGCTGACGCATAACAATCTTCCTTATCTCGTCCATTTTGGCTTTCCTTGTTTCGCTCTTTTCCTCAAGCGCCTTCATCGTCGAATCCAACACCTAGCGCGCGCTAGAGATAGTATATATACTAAGTCCGACTGACGATACTGTAAACTTATCTGCCATGACTCTGAGAATTTCTTCGACTGTTTGAGTTTGATGTCTAAGTCTTCCTTATCGTGAGTCCTTGCTGCTTCATCATAAGCACCGTTACCAAAACTGAAGGCAACAAAGTAAGGTACAAAACCATAAATTACCGCTCTTCTGTTCTGAATTCAGGGTGAGACTTCATGCCACATATGGAGGAAATAAAGCAACAGATTCTTGAGATTATTGACACTCGCAAGGAAACCTATGGCCGCGTTCTCGTTCAGAGCGGAATACTAAAACGAGATGGAAAGTGGCACAATGTAATAACTAAAGTTGTCCCGCTTCATTCCAAAGAGAGCCCCAATCCATTGAAAAAGTGGGATTACGGAAGCTTTGCCATAATTGAAAGCCTCATTTCTCTTGAAGAGCTGACAAACCTCATAAAAAGCTTATCTGAAGACAGCAACACAAGCTTTTCCCTCGATGGGTATCAAATTGAGAATCCCCATGGAAACCTTGAAGATGCAAATGAATATGACAGCGGTGGTGAGTACCTCAATGTTGGGTGGCCCTTCAAGAGGTTTTACTTCTCAAGTGGCGTAGGATATAACCGAGTTGGCCCACTGATCTCTCCAAAGTTGCCGTTGTTTGTTAATTCCAATGACGCGTTGTTACACTGCCTTGGTGTTGACATTGCCAGCTCCAACACGTATGGTATTCTAATTTGCTTGCCTAGCTACTATGCGAGGATAAAAGAAGTTAAAGTGGGACCAACAGAGTTGTTAGTGTCTATAGAAACCAAAGAGATAGCTATTGATGACCTAATGGCAAAATGCTATTGCCAAAGTGGAAATAGGACAAAGCAAGAGGATATTGATTTATCCACCTCACAAGGTCGGGTCTTCGTTGGTTTCAGACCAGAGAGCGCGTACATAGCGCTTGTCTCGAAATCAAAAAATGAAATGCTTGACAAACGACAATTCCACTCGAGTTGGCGTCTTCCCAAAGACGTGATAATCGACATCCCAGAGTTTGAGATAAAGCAGTTAATAGGGCAGGGAGAATCAAATACTCTCGAGTTCAAACATCAAATAGAAACTCGCCCAAACGACGTAAATGAATTTGTGGAGTCAATAGCGGCGTTTGCTAATGCAAAGGGAGGTATTCTCCTTCTTGGCGTGGATGATGACACCACAGTCCAAGGGTCATCAGACAAAGACACTGAAGAAAGAATCCGTAGTATTGTTAGAAGCCATTGCATACCAGAACCCAAATATGAATGCACAAAACGCTTGCTTGGCGAGAAGGAAATACTTCTGATAAAAGTTGAAGAAGGCTCAGACAAGCCTTATACGGTTTGGCAGAAGGGCGTCTTCATTCGTGCTGGAGGCTCAGACAGAATCGCTGAAAGATATGAGCTGGACGAAATATACAGGCAAAAGGCAGGTACATCCACTAGTTCCGCTTATTGACCTAAATCATGCTTAGAGTGCAATTCAATAACGTTCGTACTTTCTTGTTCGCGTCATACCTAGCGCGCGCTAGCGTGTTCCTAAATTCCTTTCTTAGGTGGCAGGGTTGAGTCGTATGATTCTATAATGGAATAAATCGTGAGGACAAAAGTGCGAAATAGTCTCAAACGAACATAGGAACACGCATGCGCGCTATGTACCATAATCGAACAGAATCTCATTTTGATCAGTCTAACACGTGACACTATTGACAAATCGCAAAAGCTATTATATGAGTTGCATTCAATAGGCTTAGCCATGGTTGAATCAACTGGGAAGAGGTGATAGAATATGAATCAACCAGAATTGACGTTTGAAAGATATCAAGACAAGGTAAATGAATGGAGATGGAGACTGAAAGCCAAGAACGGGCAAATAATAGCTGATAGTAGCGAAGGCTACAAAAACCTAGCTGATTGTAACGCAATGATTGACAAGATTAGACAACATGCAAGTTCCGCAAACGTAATCTAACCTGTTCAGAGAATCTTACGAGAGAAGCAATCTGAAAGTTAGTGGTGGTGGTGATCTAAAACAGACACACACCCTAGAAATCAGTCTCTCACTATTTTCCAACTTTACTAGTTAGTTATTTTATAGCGCGCTGGTTTGTCCCTAATATGGTTAAAAATGGTTTTTATTCTTCTTTTGTCTTTTCGCGTTTGATTTAGGCTTGTTTGGTGGGCAAATCTTAGCCGTGTTGAAAGATGGCAAATCACGGGGTTTCAACAAATCCTGAGGGAAGTAGAGTTTTTCTATAAACCGTTGAGGCTGTACCTAGCCCACTTGGAACACCAAGGCACGCAAGAGGGCCAAAAACAGATGCACACCTCAAAACTGTCCCCAAACCAGAAAATAAGAATTAAGACCATTTTACACCAATTTCGGGACAAGCCAGCGCGCCTTTTCTAGATGATTTTGGAAAGGCAACATGAACT
>Ga0315279_10011371_pt1 | contig 10311 bp, 10 predicted proteins | sample YL17G06_20_MG_FD_203694 | JGI IMG/M metagenome (GOLD analysis project Ga0315279, IMG submission 203694) | Sediment microbial communities from Yellowstone Lake, YNP, Wyoming, USA - YL17G06_20 | ecosystem: Environmental > Aquatic > Freshwater > Lake > Sediment | place: USA: Wyoming | collected...
TATTCGCTTCCGTGTTCTTCATCGGCAACGAATGCCAGAGCTATTGTTCTTTTCGGTTTTATGCCCAAGTCTTTGAGGGCTTTGGCGGCGAAGATGGATGCGACCATTGATTGCATGTTGTCTTCGCTGCCTCGTCCGTAGATTCGTTCGTCCTTGATTATGGGTTCAAATGGCTTTGTGATTGTCCAGAGAGAGTCTTCTCCTGAAGGGACTATGTCTAGGTGTGAGATTATCCAGAGTTTCTCGGTTTCGTTCTCTCCATAGTAGTAGGCGATGATGTTTGGTCGTTTCTTTGATGGAACTCTCTCGTCTTCTGCGTCGTAGCGGTCTATTTTGTCGAAGCCCATCGCATTCAGCATGGTGACCAGTTTTTCGGCTTTCTCTAATTCCCCTTTTCCGCCGTTTTCTGGACCTATGGCTGGGATACGGATAAGTTCCATGAGGGTTTGCGTCAGTTGGTCTCTTTGTTTTTCGATTTCAGAAAAGATTCTTTGGCTCTGCATTGTTATCACGTTTGATGGTTTGTAATAGGATTGTTGTTTGTGTCTTTAACGGTTTTGCTAGGATTTAATGAAAAGGAGGATTTTAGGGTTGGAATCCTTACTGGTTTAGGGTTTGTAGAGCTTTTAGCCGTTTGATTATGTTGGGGTGTGTTGAGAAAATTTCTATAATCCTGTCTATGTTCGTTAGTTTCCTTGACATGATTTCCTGCACCAGCTTTTGGTCTCCGGTTGCTGACATTGTCGTTATGGCGATTGCGTCCGTTTCTGCGTGGTCGGGGTCAGTGATGAACAGGGCTTTGAAGGCGCTTAGGTTCTGTTTTTCTTTCTTGTTTCTTCCCATGTTCTTTGTTGCTTGAACGATTTTTGCGAGTCCTGTTGAGAGTTTTTGGGGTCCGTTTTCAACTATTAGTGCGCTGTGTCTGTCGGCGTAGTATTCGCGCAGTCGGCTCATGTACAGTGTGAACATGTTTAGGATCCATGAGAATGCCATGAATGCTATGCCTATTACTGCTCCGCTGCTGCCTTCGTTTCTTCTGTTTCCGTACCATTGTGAGAGCATGAGTGAATAGCCGATGTAGAAGAAAACGGCTGGCAAGAGCGAGACGAACATCATTACTTGCACGTCTCTGTGCTTTAAATGTCCAAGTTCGTGTCCGATGACAGCCTCAACTTCTCCAGCGTCAAGAGTTTTCAGTATTCCATCCGTGACGGCTACGCGAGTGCCAGCTATTGGTGAGCCGTATGCGAATGCGTTTGGAAGTGGGATTTGCGCTAGCATTAGTCTCGGCTTCTTTATTCCGCTTTTCTTGCTCAGTTCCTCAACCATTTCGTGCAGTTTCGGGTTTTCATGTTCCGATATTTCGCGTGTGCGATATAGTGCATCGATTATGTATGGTGATATTAACCATTGGAAGATGTTGAAGGCAACAACCAAAACGCCTAGAGTTAAAAAACTGAACGTGCTGAAGAGGCTCAAGACTACTGTAAATACTAGCGTGGATAAGCCTATTATTATGGCTAGGGTCCCAGCCATTGATAAACGAAGTTTCCAAACACTCATCGAATACACCAATCAAGGTTCACGGTTAACTTACGCTAACTTATATTTCTTATGTTACGGGGTTCTGTCAAGTCTTCGGTTGATGAGAGTCCTTGTCAAAAATCGGTTGATGGTTAGGGTTCTGCGTAGTCTCCGTCGAGGTTTACTGTAACTCTTTCTGTGCCTTTTTCAATACGCTGCAAAAAGCCTTCATGTCGAAGCTCGTTTGTATCTTAATATGGTCATTGATGATTTCTCTTACTTTGGTTTCTTTCAATCCCAATGTCTTTGCTTTATCTATAATATCCCCATCAGAATAGCCTTGACTTTTCATTTTTGCGACTCGGTATTCAGGCGGGTACTCAGGTTCATTAACTCGAACTTTCACTATCGGAACTTGCTTATACCTTCTGACATAACTGAGAAGTTCGCTTGCGGATTTCTTAGCTTCACCTATGTTCTTCCAATGACCTTGAAAGACTCCTCTATCAAGGATTTTATATACAAGGTCATGGGAGTTCATGATTGCATGTCGTTGCCTCATGGAGATTGCATCTAATTGCTTTCCGAGCCAAAGATACATTTGTTCCTTCTCTTCACTATTCAAACCTCTGACTTTGCCTAAAACAATGTCACAGAAATCATATTCGAGAATGATATCATCAACCATTCCTACCACCCTAACCGATAGTAATTGGTGGTTCCATTCTTATTCTTTAAGATTTCAAAAACATGATTAATGATATATATTTGAGAATGAAAAACTCAAAAGTGTGTTAAAGTTAGGATTTGGTTGTTTTCTTCTCACTTGCTTTTTGAATTAGCGTAATCCACTTGTTTTTTCCTTCTATTTTTATTCCACAAGCTTCGGCTGGAGTCTTGCCGTCTAAGCCTTCATGGGGTCTAATGTAATTGTGAAAAAGCTGATAGCCTTTGAGTATCGCTGTGTCTTTCTTCTTTAGTCCTCTCATAGTCTTTTCCCTGTCTCTGATTTCTCCGTTGAACCTCTCCATCTTATTGTTATTCATGTCACCTGACAACTTTATTGCGTTAATGTGTTCTGTACGTGGCTTTTTCATAGTCCAAAATTCCTTATTGAAAGCGTCATGGTAAGCTGAAAGACCGTCAGTTATCAACGTCATAGGCTTTTTTCCAGTCGCTTTCTTTCCTAACTCAAAGAGCCTTCTAGCATCATGCTTGTACTTGCTCTCTGCAACCTCTTGAGCTATCCAGAACCGCGTTTCATCATCCATCAAGGCGAAAAGATATTTCGTGTCTCCTTTGATTTTGACATATAGCTCATCTGCTCTCCAAGTATCGCCAACATTAGGAACGATTTTGTCAACATAAGCCTTCATCAATGAGACATACTTTGAAATCCAATTATAGACAGTCTGATACGAAACTTCAACACCCAGAAGCCTAAGCGATTTCATCGTGTTTCTCAAAGATTCCCCGCTGAAGTATAGTTGGATTGCGGAAGTGATAGCTTGCGGGTTATGCTTCATCTTTTCAAAACCAATGTTCACACTAAAAGCCCTCTTGCAATCACCGCATACGAAACGTTGAATATCGCCACTCTTGTTTTTCCTAACTCCGAATTTCTTAATGCTCGATGAATGACAGAAAACACAGCTTGAAACTGCCACTTCCTCGATAACAATATTCCTTCTTACCTGTTCTCTCATTTTAAGGCTGAACTCTACAGCCCAAATATGCTTACATTTCGTGCCTCTGAATCTGTGATCTGGACATTCGCATCTCCACTCGTCCTCAGAAAGACAAATAACGTACTCACCATTGCCACTCTGAGAGAGAACTTTGTAAGTAGCGTGATCGATTCGACTGACCTGACTTTCTTTGTTTGCTATCTGCTGACCTCGTAGCTCCCTTGCCTTCATCTGAGATTGGTCTAATTCAGTCATGACCTATCGCCTTCTATAAGGCTATAAGGCTAAACGCTCCTATAAACCTTGCTACCTAGAAGGAAAAACGTTTATAAGGCTAGAAGGACTAAATTGACCTCGGTGTTCAATGTGGCGAAGATAAAGACAACCATCAACATAGACGAAGAATTATGGAAGAAATTTAGCGTGTTAGTTATTGAAGAAACAGGTTACCGAAAAAAGAACGAGGTAATAGAGGAATTAGTTAGGAAGTATGTTAATCAGAAGAGATCGCGGTCTTAGAGACTTCTTACCTTTCAGTTAGGACAAAACAGATGGAATCTCTCATAAGACGAAGTGGTAATTCTTCATAACTCTTTAAGGAAACCTCTGCAAAACACTTTTTCTCTATTCATTGAATAAAAAGAGTTTAAAGCAAAGAAGAAGAAATAGTAATGCGGATTTGGTGGTGCTATTGAAAGCTTCTGAAACTCTACAAGGCTCTGAAAAACCTAAAAAATGGACAATACCAGAGTTCTCCAAAGAAGCTGAAAAAGCAGAAGCGGACATATCAAGGTTCTTCAAAGAACTGAAGATAACTGCAATGCATGGGGGACGTGGAATAGGCTCGGAAGTAGTTACTCTATTTGAGGTGAAGAGTTTGGGTAACACATGGTACTGTTATGCAGAAGCAGAAAAGGGCATTAATGAGGTTAACTGTGCCCGTGAGGATAAAGCAAATCTGTTAGTTCGGACTGAGCAGTAGCATATCTGACTTGGCTCAGAAACGTCATTTCACTCTATTTTCTTCTCGTTTTTTCTTCTTTCTTTCCAAAGCTTCATTGACGTTTTTCAAACCACGTTCTAGCTTGCGTATGCTTTCTCCTTTTTTCCGTAGGCTTTCCCAGTTTTCCTCTAGCCATTTCTTGTATTCCTCTAACTCTGGTATTGTATATTCATCCCAAGACTGATGGCAAGGATATTTCTGTCCCTCGTTATCGCATTTCTTGTTTGGACATATTCTAATAATGTCAAGATTTTTGGCAAATGGGTTATGATCTACGATTTTTCCAACTTTATAACATATCGGACATTTTCGGCAAGGTCTGGCAACAAGTTTGCCGTCCTTTGTAGGCATGTATAATGTCGTAAATTTAATTGGCATTTGCAGACCCCGTTTCATTAGGGCTAGGTATCCAATACAATTAAAGATTGTTAACTACCACTCAATATTCCAAATAAGTTTTGACATTGATGCTAGTGACGAATACGAATAGAGCTTCAAGCACGAGAAGCAGACATATCATTCCTTCTTTTTCTCTATGATTATGTGGCTATCATCAGACCATAGAGTGATGGTGTCCCCTTTCTTGATTTTGAGGTGCTTAGTCAATTCCTTCGGAATAGTGATCTTGAGACTATTGCCTACTTGGACTGCCTTGACTTCAAACTGTACAGGCAACGTAACACCTGACATTCGAGTATTTTGTGGATATACTTAAATGTGAGTGTATCCATTAATTTAATGTCTGTATATCCAAAGAATACATAAACAGAGAAATGCGAGAAAATGCCAAGATTGCCTAAGCCTCGAAAGAAAAGAGACATCACGCTAAGGCTCGACCTGTATCAGTGGATAGAACAACAAATAGAGAAAGGCAAATTCCAGAATTATAGTCATGCCGTTGAAATTGCCCTAGAAATGCTTAGAGGCTCAGAAAAGGAATAAGTTATCAACCGATTTTTGACAAGGACTCTCATCAACCGAAGACTTGACAGAACCTGTTACGGTTTTTATTATCAGTATATGCATTTCTATAAGGCTTTGTCATTTTCCCTTCCTAGATAACATTGTTTGCAGCAAGGCTGCAGCGCAGTATCAACGAGGAAGACCATTCAAGAATAAACGGAAAAGAACTACGGGTAGGTTCTTCCGTAGTTTGTGGAAAAATCCTATTGCTACTGCAGCCCGAAAAACAACGAGGATCGCGCTGTCTATCGATGCTTGTGCTTCTTGTCCTTCTCTTTCATCGCGTCGAATAACGCATGGAAGATTGTGTAACGCTCCGTTTCTGGAGACTCTTTCTTGTCATTGTCTTTGCTTGTCACGGCCTTCTCCGAAGGAGCAAGTCCCTAAAGAGTATATGAAGGATGTTTCAGAGTTGGACATATGGCGTTGAAGCAAACTGTTGTTTGCGTTTTCTTCTTTTCCTCTAGCACTCAGAGGAATTTTAGCCTCTACTAATAGATTGAGCCTAGAGAGTGATGAAGCCATAGTGGAAAAGAAGGTTGCTCGGAGGTTGCCCCTCGTTTATATATACCTCGAACTCCTGGTTCAGCTGTTGCTCTTGGTTCAAATTCACTCCGTTTTTTGCTGACTGAACTGCTGTTGTGGCTGGTTGTCGCAAAGGGCATACTGTAAGTGACGGGCCCGACGGGATAGCACCCAAAAGGGTTCGAGTCCAACACTTGGACGAAGTCACTATGGTCGTTTTTTGAATTTCACGTAGTAAACGCAATATTAGAGAAACGCAAGACAGCTAATCATCCAGCATCTATTTTGCATATTGGCTTTAGTCCTGTTATAATGAAAGACTTGCATTTGTTTTATGGTTGTATCTGCTGCTGCGCAAAATTATTATACGGCATAAGCACAATTATCGCCAAGGAGAGTGCGAATGGTTTGAGTGGGCAAACTCAAGCTTCACGAGTAGAACCGCCCATACTCCCAAGGGAAGCCGTACAGTGGACTTGGAGCCTTACGATCGGACAATCAGGTTCTTCAGATGCCGAAGTCTTAAGGGAGCGACAAAAGGAGATTCAAGGATATATAGATGGAATCAAGGATGAACTTGGAAAAACAGGAAAGGCAAGCCAACAAGATATTAGGTATATTGATGGTGTCTATGCTGCAATTAACAGTTGTGTCCGAACACTGCACATCATAATCCGCGGAAGAGACACAAATTTTAAAGAGGTAGATAAGCTCAAAGAAGTATATCTTGCCAAAGCCGAAGATATTGTGACGTTTTCGGGGAACCTTCAGAGTGCGTTTGGACGAATTGCAACAATGACAATCGGCGGAACGAGTGTTACTGCGATAGTGGCATATTACTTTCCGAACCTTCCAGTGTTTGTTTTTCCTCTTGTTCTAGCAGCCGCTGGAGCAATTTCATTTGGAATCCACGAGCAATTTGTTAAACCTTGGAAGATAGGAGAAAACGTGAAAGCTAACGTAAAGAACGACTACCAAAGAAACCAGTACTATCAGCAGTACGTTCGTAGAAGTAAAGGTGCGCTAACAGGACTTTTTAAGGAAACCCTGGATCTGTTCGAGGAAATCTACGGCAAATCCTATAACCCCGTGTACAACAAACCTGGAAAGAAAGAGGAATTCGTTAATAATTTACTAAAACCCATTGAATTCGAAAATTACACCTGCCCAATTATCCATGAGTGTTTTGCTAAAGGAATCATCTTAGACAAGAAGAATCTAGACAGATGGCCAACATGCGAGTCCGGTGAAGGTTACGGCACGTGCCCCAAAAGAAAAAACGCTTGATATTCCTCAACACAAACAATCCGAACCATTCTATGGAAAATTAGCTTTGGCTATTCTTAATTGCTGAGAACCCAATGATCCTATGCTCTGCAATACATCCCGATTCTTTACATCTTATACTCTAGCAGTTAAAGGTAACACTCCCAGAATACTGCAAAGCTATTTGTGATGACCACTCTGTGACCACTGCTGTCGTTCCAGCCCCTAAAAAAAGCCCGAACCTCTTAAAGAAACAGTGTAGGCGGGCCCGACGGGAATTGAACCCAAAAGGGTGCGGGCCCTAATCGTCTAATTCATTAAATCGAAACTTCCAACGTCTAATTTCCCTATTCTCACACACGAGAGTTCGAAGCTCTCCCGAGCTACCAACAACCCCCAGTCAGGTTCGACGTTCAAACTCTCGGGTAAATGGTGGCGCTGGATGCGGTTTGCACCTGTTGCCATATGGCGACGTCTCTACTGTCTCCCGCAACTACTCATTCTTCTGTTCGGGAGGAGTGCCCCTGCCGGAGTGTCATATGACTAGCTCAGAATCTTGAAAAGTTGACTGAGAGCTTGAATTGTTGGGATAGACGCTTTTTCCATGTCTTCCTTATTGCTGAATCCGGTCAAGACACCGATTGTTTTGATCCCCAATCTCTTTGCCGGCATCAATTCCCAGACCGAATCGCCTACACACAACATATCCTTTGCGTCCATCTTCATTAACCCAATCACACATTCGTATAGTTTCTTTCTTTGCTCCTCAAAAGGGAGTAGCGGTATCTCTCTGACTCCATGGTATTTCGCGGCTACCTCCCTGGTGACAATCAACAATTCAGTCAAGGTCGCGAGCATCACTGGTTTTGGTAAGACAACCATAGGCTTTGTCCTTGTTGCGTTTTCCACTTCATTGCCCGAGCTTCTTGTGTCCATTTTCGCGGCGTTAGGGCAGGGTGCCATTGGCGTTGCTGTCGGAAACGTCCTTGGCTCAAACATAGTCAATGTTGGCTTGATACGTGGCATTTGCTTTCTCATTGTTGCATTGAAGTGTCCGAAGTATGCGTGCCTTTATCCGAATATGGCGAAGGAAGAGACGGGCAGCCTGTATTTTGGGCTTTTTGTTGCCTCAATGGTTCCGCTTGTGCTGCTCTATTTGGAAAGTGCAAGCAGATTTTTTGGCGTGGCGCTTCTGGCTATTTTCGTTGTCTACCTCTATCAGCTCTCGAAAGTGAAGAACGTGAAGGAAGAGGGTTCTACAGGGAGCGAAAAGAAGAATCTTCGCATATACACGTTACTAGTTTTCTTGGGCGTAGCAGGAGTTGTTGCCGGTTCGTATTTTCTTGTTGGTGCTGCGTCTTATGTTGCCAGAAGTGTTGGGGTGCCTCCAGTTATCATAGGCGCCACTGTTGTCGCATTTGGCACGAGCGTTCCAGAACTGGCGACCAGCGTTGCCGCAACTCGGAAAGGTCATTTGGATCTGGCGTTGGGCAACATCGTTGGAAGTGGTTTCATGAACATCACACTCATCCTAGGGGTTACTTTGGTGGCTTCGCCGCTGAGTGTGAACATGGCTGCTTTCTCCAAGCTGGCGATTTTCTCGCTCATCACCAATCTTCTTTTGTGGTACTTCTTGTCCAGTGAGAAGCTGACTTGGAGAGAAGGTGCTGTCCTGTTATCTGTTTATTCAATATTCCTTATGACCAGTTTCACGAGCTGAGTGGAGTCATTCCTCAATCATGTGAGATACATATCCATCGATCAATCTAACAACCTACAACAAAATTCCTGCACACAGAATACGTGACAAAGCCCTCAAGAAGGAGACCGTAGCGCCCGGAACCTCGCGGTACTGCATGGAAGCCTGCAAAACCGTCAGAAAAATCCTTATCTATTCCAGTGACGTTTTTCAACGCATGAGGCGATGAGGCTCGCCTTTAACTGCCCTTGCTTTAGCGCTTGCAGGGGCTGATAGCTTCTACCAACATTCAAAACAAAGAGAGTGGATGTTAGGTTGCACGAAGAAGGGCAGTTCGAGAGCGGTTCATTTTGAAAGGTAATACTGCAACGATAGCGAAAATGGGCAAAATCGTTAACGTTGCGGAGGATGACCTATGCAAAGGGGATATCTTGCTTTTGCAAACGGGAGATCTCGTCCTGGCTGATGTTAAGCTCGTTGAGTCAAGAGGTCTGGAAGTTGACGAATTTGATTTAACTGGAGAAATTATGCCAGTAGACAAGAGAATCAATGGAGAAGAGGTCTTTGTATACAAGGGTAGCCGAGTGACCAGAGGCAATGGTAGGGGTGTTGTTATTGCATTAGGGGAAGAAACAGAATATGGAGAAATTCTTAAACAGCGCTTTGGACAAGTGAAATACAACTTCCCTTCTTTTATACGAAAAAGGTATTTTGTGCTACCTGTTTTCCTTTTGCCGCCTTTCATTGTTTCCCTAATCCGAAGTGGCAACCCCGCCTCGGTTTGCGTCATATATTTGGCGATAGCAGTTTCTGTCGTTCTAATACAGAATAACGAGCTGTTCAAGTATTTCCTCACTTCAAGCGAAGTCAAGAAGATCAGAAGTCAAGACATCCAGATACTTGATGAGACTTCATTAGATTGCATCAATAACATCGATGTAGTATGTTTAGATAAAACAGGCGTGCTGACGACGCGTGACATTGAAGTGAAACGCATTCATTTTGCTGATGGAATACCCGGCACGAATTCCTTTTCACCCAGCAAACATATTTCTGATTTGACTAATATCGCATGTGCACTATGCAATGATGTCATCTTCTTCGAAAAAGCAAACCAGGCAACCCCCATAGATAGAGCGTTAATAGCCTTTGCTTTGAAGAATGGGGTTGATATTAGCGAAACTGCATTGAAGTACAAAAGGACATACGAAAAACCATTCGATCCAGAAGACAGGTACATGGCCTGCGGGTTTGAAATTGATGATAAGGAAATATATTTCGCAAAAGGAGATCCTGAGATTATATTGAGAATGTGTGAGAACTATGTCACAGGGTCAGGTGTGGAGAAAAGAGTAGATTTGGAATTTTGGTCATCCATTAATCAAAAAACACGTTCTATTAATCATAAGGGGGACGTAGCAATAGCTTTGGCGTACAGTTACAGCACTTCAGAGATCCCACCTTTGCATTACACATTTCTTTGCCTGCTTCAATTGGAAAACCCGGTGAAGCCGGCAGTTCCTGAAGTCGTGAAGAATCTGAAAGAGAAGGAGATAAGAACCGTTATTTTGACTGGGGATAGGCCTGAAACCGCCATGAAAATTGGCGGAGAAATCGGAATGGATAATGAATCAGGTTATTGC
>Ga0315279_10011372_pt1 | contig 10311 bp, 10 predicted proteins | sample YL17G06_20_MG_FD_203694 | JGI IMG/M metagenome (GOLD analysis project Ga0315279, IMG submission 203694) | Sediment microbial communities from Yellowstone Lake, YNP, Wyoming, USA - YL17G06_20 | ecosystem: Environmental > Aquatic > Freshwater > Lake > Sediment | place: USA: Wyoming | collected...
CCTCCGCCGAAACGTGACATGGCTATTGAGTCCATCTTCGAATATGAAACACGCGTTGCAATCTGGAGAATGCTTGACCTTTTCGATCGACATGGAATAAAGACAACCTTCTTTGCTACTGCGAAGACTTTGGAAGCGAACCCCCAAGCAGCAAAGGCCATTGTTGAGCGAGGCCACGAAATTTGCAGTCATGGATATCGTTGGATTGAACATTTCACGATGTCTCGCGAGGAAGAGCGAGAGTCGATAAAGAAGGCAATTTCCTTGATTGAGCAAGTCACTGGGCATCGCCCGCTCGGATGGTATTGCCGCGAGCCGAGTCCGAATACTATCGAACTTCTCGCGGAAGAGGGGGGATTCCTCTACGATTCAGACATTTACAACGATGACTTACCTTACTATGTAAAGGTGCATGATCGCAAGTTTCTTTTGATACCTTACACTCCAGACGTGAATGACTTTCACTATTTCTCGAACAGATTCTCTACTTCTGAGCAGTTCTACCAATACCTCAAGGACAGCTTTGATTACATGCATGAGGAAGCAAAGGTCAATGGCAAGATGATGTCAATCGGAACCCATGTTAGAATTTCGGGGCGACCGGGACGGACAGTGGCGCTGGATCGGTTCTTCAAATATGCAAAGCAATTCGACGATGTGTGGTTCGCTCGGCGCTTAGATATCGCCAAGTGGTGGCTAGCACAGTACCCGTGACTCGATAATTCGAGTCGTCCTCGAATCCCTAAGTCATTACACTACTGTGAAGCGTGCGCACAGCCTGCTCTGCGCGCTCGGAGTCAAGAACTGCGCATACACTCCCGCCTGAAACGGTAATCGATACCGCATAGACCTCAATGCCGTCTTTCAGCAGAATCTCGCGAACATCGCCCGTTTTCAGAGAACTCCCTGTCAGTGCAGCTAGGCATAGTCCCTTTGTGACTTTGACTTCACAGTTCGGAAGCGCGTCTTCAATCATTCTTGCCATTCCCTCCGTCCTTTCGCCTCGCACTGCAATGGAGATTTCATTGCGGCTGTGATCTGCCCATGAGAGCAGATCATCCGCGTGGTGATTCTCAAGCTGTTGCTTGAAGGACTGAATCGCCTTCGAGTCTGAACTGGAGACTCTAAGGTTTGTGACGTTTTTCAAGAGAGAAACGGCTGTGGCTTTCTCGGTGCTCTCTTTGATCAATGTGCCTTGACTCGGGTTCAGAAAGCTTGTTACTCGTATTGCGACTCTACTCTTCATGGCCGGGGCAATTGCCTTCTCAAAGACCACTTTGGAACCATAATGCGCCAGTTCCATGGCAGTCAGATAGTCGACTTCAGTGAGTAGCCTCGCGTTCTTGACGATCTTCGGGTCAGCGCTCAGGATCCCTTCGACATCTTTGAAGAGGACGCAATCGCAATGCAGGGCGGAGGCTATGAAAGCGGCTACGTAATCCGTTCCCCCTCTGCCCAGAGTCGCGATCCTTCCGGCCTTGTCTCTCCCGAAGAATCCAGCAATCACAGGCAATGGAATTGTCTGAATCTTGTCCCGGACCAGTTGATAGGATTCGTCCAATATTGATGCGTTCCCGAATCTGCTGTCTGTGATTAAGCCAGCCTCGAGGTCCGCGAGTGGCGAGTTCTTGAGGTTTTCCGCTGAAAAATATCCGCTTGCGATCTGTATGGCCAATCTCTCTCCGTACGATACAATCTCGTCCATGGTAGCGGCTGTTAATTCACGTTCAGTGATTACAGTCTCCAGCGTTTTTCGGAGGTTCTTGAGCAGCTGGTCTATCTGAGTCTCCGTTGCCGCTCTCACAGTTGCAGGTAGGTCTGCTAGAAAGTTCCTGTGCTTTCTCTCGATTGCCTCTAAGTCAAAGCTCCCGCTGCAAGCCAGATTCGCTTGCCTGATTAGCTCATCGGTAACCCCCTTGAAGGCTGATAGAACAATTTCCGGTTGATCTCTCTCAGCTGCTCTTACTATTTCCACTAGTCTCTTGATGTCGCTGGGTTTGCCTAGGCACGATCCTCCGAATTTCATTACTATCAATTGTGGTCGATCCTTGGTATTGTTCAGCGACTAGGGCGGCGCCTCCTGCGCCTCCGCTGATCGCATCGCAGCTCTGATCTTCAAAGTAACTCAGCTACCTGACTTTTCGTTCTCTCTTACTGCGTTTGTGAAGATGTCAAGTCCCTTGTCGGCTAGATCTTCTGTAAGAACGAGGGGAGGGAGAAATCGAACGACGTTTGAGTAGTGTCCGCCGAGCTCCACGATCAGGCCTTTCACGTAGCATCTTTTGCGAACGTCTCGTGCAATATCCTCAGCTGGTTTCTTTGTGTTCTTATCCATGACAAATTCAACGCCTATCATCAAGCCTCGGCCGCGCACGTCTCCGATGTACTTGCTTTCTTCCTTTGTCTTCTGTAGACGAGTCAACATGTGTCTTCCTAGCTCGGTGGCATGGTCAGGCAGCTTGTTCCTCTCCATGAAGTTGAGGGCTGCAAAACCCGCTGCCATTGCGACGCATTGACCTCTGAAAGTTCCAATGTGCGCTCCGGGTGGCCATTTGTCAAAGTCCTTTCGACAGATGCAGGCCGACAATGGGTATCCGATGCCTCCGATCGCCTTCGATATTGTCATAATGTCGGGCGTTGTGTCGGAGTGTTCACAGGCGAACATCTTTCCTGTTCTGCCAAGCCCTGCTTGGATCTCGTCTATGATAAGTGGGATAGCGTACTCGGTGGCTATCTCTCTCAGCTCTTTGATGTATCCGTCAGGTGGGGGGATGGATCCGCCTTCTCCTTGGATTGCTTCAATTAAGATGGCGGCTGGGTCAACGATTCCTGAATGTGGGTCCTCGAGAATATGTCGAACGTACTCTGCGCAACGCAAACCACATTCCTCAACAGAGTCATGACCGAACGGGCAACGGTAACAGTACGCATAGGGTGCGAAGTGTATCTCCGGAATCAGTGGGAGGTAACTCTCCTTGAGTTTCTTCCCACTGCTCATTGTCAAGGCGCCAGAAGTCATTCCGTGGTAGGCGCCTTCAAATGCGAGTATGCCTTTCCGACCTGTGTTGAATTTGGCAAGCTTCACCGCAGCCTCAACAGCGTCAGATCCTGTTGGTCCACCGAAGAACACTTTCGAATTGCCCTTCAACTCACCGGGCGCTATTTCGACGAGTTTCTTGATGAGATCCAACTTCGGCCTAGTCGGAAAGTCGAGAGCGTGAATCAGTTTCTTTTCTTGTTCCGCCACTGCTTTGAGTACTTCGGGATTGCAGTGACCTACGTTGAGAACACCTGCGCCGCCGAAGAAGTCTATGTACACATTTCCATCCATATCCATGATTGTGGCTCCTCTGCCCTCTTCGAAGGCAACAGGAATTGCCTTCGAGTACGAGACCACGTTGCTCTCGTAGATCGATTGCATTGCCAAGGCCTCCTTCGATTTTGGCCCTGGAGGTGTAACCACGATCTTAGGGGCTTCAGGAAAATGAAGGTCCGAAAAGTTCATGCCGTTTCATGGCAAGCAGGCATGAGCGAATCAATAAGGGATACGGGAAATTTCCAAGAACGGGTGAATGATGACGCGAACACTCTCAACTGCATTTGTTTGCCAATTCTAATCTTCATATGCGTCATTGCTTTGGCCAACTGAACATAGATGAATCATTCATGATGCTTTAATTTACCAGCGACAATGGCGGCCTCAGAAGTTCACAGATACTCAAGAAGTGTTATGTCGATGGTCAAGCGCAGACACGTGATATGCCTTACCGTTATCCTACTACTTGCAGGAGGGTTGGGTTCTCCACTCATTGCTTCTGTAGGCGGTACGTCATCGAAGATTCAACATCTAGTCTTCATTGTCCAAGAGAGTCACTCCTTCGACAATTACTTTGGAACATATCCGGGCGTTAATGGTCTTCCGGCGGGAGCCTCCATCGCGATCAACCCAACTCAAGCTGGTCTTGGTTATGTTCAACCGTTTCACTTGAACGTCGCCCAACCAATCTACATTGTCGGTGACGAACTTCCGCCTGGCGTATCGGATCCATCAGAACTAGAAACGAACAGTGGCGCGTCGGTCTCGCCATTCCCCTTTCAGAATGAGTCCATAGGCCGCGACCTTAGCCATGCATGGAAGGTGGCGCACATCGACTATGATAAAGGCAAAATGGACGGTTTCATTTTGGGCGAGGGCAGCATCTTGACGATGGGATACTACGATAGGAATGATATTCCATTCTACTGGGAATATGCAGGCAACTACGTACTAGATGATAACTTCTTCTCATCCTTGATGGGGCCCAGCTTCCCGAACCACCTGTACATTGCTTCAGGAACCAATGGGCCTGTGAACGACCTGAACTATCGATGGATCCTACATGGAGGCGTGATAGACAATCCGGGAACCGGATTCGATTGGCAGGGAGTCTCACTCACATGGGCAACGTTAGCTGAGGAACTAACTAACACTAACACGCCTTGGACTTGGTACGACGGGAAAGCCAATCCCACGACACCAGACATATGGAACGTATTACCTCTGTTCACCTACTTTCAGAACCACCCTGACGAGCTTGTACAGCACGTCAAGAACACGAAATACTTCGTTTCAGATATACAGAACGGGCAATTGCCTGCCGTGTCTTGGATTATCCCAGGAGGATGGCACCCACCAACGTGGCCAAAGGCTTGCGCAGGACAAGGAACCAGCGAGCACCCCCCGGCGAGAAGTGACTGTGGTATGGATTACGTGGCGTACCTGGTCAACCAGGTGATGCAAAGCAAGTACTGGGATTCAACTGCCATAGTCATAACGTGGGATGATTATGGTGGGTTCTATGATCATGTCGCGCCGCCGCAGATAGACGCATATGGTGAGGGCTTCAGAGTCCCAACGCTCGTCGTTTCACCTTGGGCGAAGCATGGGTTCATTGATCATACTCAATACGAGTTCGCATCATTGTTGAGACTCGCCGAGGACAACTTCCGCCTACCCACGCTTGGGACAAGGAATGTCACGGCCAACGATATGATGAATTCATTTGACTTCAATCAAGCACCGCAAGCCGCTCTAATTGAACCTACCAATTTTGTTGGACCAGCAACCATCGCACCAACTACAAGCACGAGCACCATTTTGAAAACAAACGCGTTTTCACAGACTAATCAAGCTACGAGCCTATACGGTCTGTATCTGACATTTGCGGCAATAGTTGTCATCGCATCAGTTGGGTCTGCGATCGTGGTCTGGCACGTCAAAGGCAGGTCGGCCAATTAGCCATCTCATCGATTCTGTTGCAACAACTCAATCCAATAGGATATTTACAAGGGAGAGTCTAACCTAGACCGAGCTAAATGCCCCGTAAACTCCCCACCGCGTATATCAGGAAACTGAACGAAGAACAAAAGGTATCACGAGTAATCGCAGCAAAGCGCACCGCAGAGAAAGCTAAACTTCAGAGTCCAGATTCGGGCCGATTGAAGGGCTTCAAAGCCGTATGCCAGACCTGCGGGACAAACGCCCAGTTTACGGTTGACAAGTTTGGTTACGCTACTTGCACTAACTGCCGCGCCATTGCGAACTACCGGTTAGGTCACCTGGCCTAACTCGCTGTGCAGACTAGCAATGGGTTGGGGAAGTTCAAGTCAATTCGAGAATGAGTCTAGGCTGGAAGGTTTAATTCGCCTCATCTCGAAGATGCTTTCGATCTCTCTTGGAGTTCTTTGAGGTAATAGGTCGAAGACGATCCGTCCGTTCCTATCTGCCCAAACCAGTCGAGGAGGCTAAGCTAAAGCGGATTTTTGAGGCCGCGAATCTCGCGCCGTCGGCAGGAAATTTGCAGGCTTACCAAGTCCACGTAATCAAGGATCAAGCCAAGAGGGACGCTCTTGCAAAGGCGGCCTACGACCAAGAATACATCTCAAAGGCACCGGTCTGCTTAGTATTCTGCGCCGATCCAAGTCGATCGGCCGAGAAATATGGGGATAGAGGAAAAGAGCTGTACAGTATTCAGGATGCTACGATCGCAGGAACCTTCGCCATGCTCGCTGCCGCTGATCTTGGTCTTGCAACTGTTTGGGTTGGCCAGTTCGACGACGCCAAGGTGCAGGGCATAATAGGAGTCAAGTCGATTCGACCTGTAGTAATGTTCTCGTTGGGATATCCAGCTGAAGAGCCTTCGCCTCCTGGCAGAAGAGCGATCGAAGAGATCTTTCGTGGAGACTTTCCGCAGACCGACTAAACCCTCTTGTCGCACTGGTCTTCATCACCATTCCGACAGAGGCCGTAAGCGCAGAGTCAGTATCGACTCGTTTTCAGCCTCTTGCCTTGCTTCTGATCATGTTGTTTGGGCGTATAGGTGAGTGCTGGAGAATACGGTCTGCCGATACATATCGAAGATAAGTCATTATGACCTGTTCCATGCGCCTATAGATACAAGTCGATCTCAAACGATAATTGCCTGTACAGTTGTGATCTGTAAGTATGGAATTCAAAGAACTGGGCAAAAGTGGCGTGAAGATACCAGTACTTGGTTTGGGAACTTGGGGTATGGGAGGGTTCAGCAGTAGCTCGGGTGCTCGAGACGCCGAATCGGTTGAAGCTCTGCGACTCGGCCTGAGCTTGGGCATACGTTTCATTGATACGGCTGAAATGTACGGGCACGGGCATTCCGAGGAGGTAGTCGCCAGGGTGGTCCAGGATGAAAGAGAGAACGTATTCATCGCCACGAAGGTTTCAGGCGAGCACCTTTCTCACGATGGAGTCTTGAAGGCATGTGAGTCCAGCCTCAGGCGCCTCCAGACTAGTTACATAGACCTATACCAGGTGCATTGGCCGAATCCCCGAATCCCGATCAGTGAAACCATGAAAGCTATGGAGCGACTGGTGGGTGAGGGCAAGGTACGTTACATCGGAGTCAGCAACTTCTCAGTACACCAAACACAAGAAGCCCAGGCAGTGCTCTCGCGAGCCCGCTTGGAATCTAATCAAGTTGAGTACAGTCTTCTTGACAGATCGATCGAAGAGGAGCTTTTGCCCTACTGCGAAAAGGAACGTATCACGGTAATTGCTTACAGCCCGGTGGGCAGGGGTGAGATCCCTCGGGGCGCGCGAGGAGATCGCTGGCGGGTACTTGATCAGATCGCGTCAAAGCTAGGAAAGACTAGGACTCAAGTTGCATTGAACTGGCTAATCATCAAGAGTCCAGTCGTCGCCATTCCAAAGGCATCTTCTCTGCAGCATGTAACTGAGAACGCAGGCGCCGTCGGGTGGAGGGTGAACCCTGACGACGAACTTGCGCTCAGCCAAGCGTTCAAGTAGTGCGAACAAATGCCTACCCAAGACTCGTACCTGGCTAATGTGAGCGCGCGGGTAGTGAGAACGTTTCAACGATACGCGCAAAACATCGATCCAGACGACGAATCCTTCCTCACATTCATCTCCAACCATCTGTCTGAGAAACGTGTGGAAGACCCAAAACTCCTCCCATACTCGCAACTCTACAAACTCATCAAGGACGGGATTCGTGAATACCTACGTCTCCAAGAGCAAGAACGGCAGTCCCGCAAATGACGAATCACACGAGATGGGTTCAGATTGTCTAGATGCGCTATCATTGTGACAGGGACACCCGGGACTGGGAAGACCGCGCTGTCAAGGAGATTGGCTAAGGAAATTGGAGCGAAATACGTTTCCATCGCTGAACTCGCAGCAAAGCACAGATTTTTCCGAGGATTTGACAAGGAAAGAGGATCGAAGATTGTTGACATCGCAAAAGCTCGCTCAGCGGTCACAGCGTCATTATCCAACGGTACACTGACAATCGTTGATACCCATCTTCCTGAAGGAATCGTACCTGAAAAAATGGCAAGAAAAGTTCTCGTGCTGCGATGCCATCCAAGAATACTGGAAGCTCGCCTGCGAGCCAAAGGATGGAGATCAAACAAAATCGCGGAAAACGTACTGTCGGAGTTGATTGATATCTGCCTAATAGCGTCAGTCGAATATTATGGCACGCGCCGAGTAGTTCAACTGGATACATCGAACACAACTCTGAAGCGTTCTGTGGGTCTTGCAAAACGACTTGTTACACATCCCGCGTCTTTGCGAAAAGCTAAAGTCGATTGGATCAGTACGCTAGAAAGAGAAGGCCAACTCAATAGATACCTGACGTGAGATTCAACAATGTCTAGTGTGAAGAAGCATTACCTCGTAGTCGAATGCATGAACTGCAGACGCTTTCTCCTGGCTGTATCAACCAATAAAACGAGAACATGCCCATACTGCGGGAAACGCCTTCGTCTAAGAGATGCTAAGGTGGTCGCTCGTTCCGAGACCGCTGAGGAGGCTAGGTTGGTTTTGCAGGATCTTAAAGCGCGGGAACATCAGGGCGATTTCACCGATCGCACTGGTCAACTCGGGATTGATATGCGTGGGCAAGGTGTAAGATCTCGAGAAGATACTTGAGAATGCGTCCAAGCTTGCTAGAGTAGACTCCAATGTGTGCTTATTGGTGTGGGGCCCTCGGTTTTCTGCTGGGAAGAGAGTTCGAGGCAGAAACCGCCACCTCGGTCAAAAAAGAACGTGTTGAAATGTCAGAATGCTACTAGAAAGGTCAATGCGACGCAGAAAGAGGTCTAATTTACCATGCTTGAATTGGGACCGAACGACGTTTTTGCTCTTGACTCAAGCATAAGGTGGGTCGGGCTTGCAACAAAGAGGGGGCAGGTCATCTTTGTGCAGATGAGACCGGGCGTGAGAAGCCTGACGCCCGATACCGACGATCGCCTGCTCCTGGAAGTGCGAGCCCAGTACATTACGGATGTCTGCAATCAAGTGGACCAATGGGGTGGCCCAACCGAATACATCGCTATGGCTCATGAGAAGTTTATCGAGCTAATCATAATGCTCAAAGAGAAATACATGGTTATGACGCTTGAGAAAAACATGTCAGGGGAGAATGTCGCAAACCTGGCCAAGAGAGCTCAGCAACTCTGGTTCAACCTTTGATTTCACAAGTCAGGTGAATCTGAAGCCCATGCGTTGATGGATACATCTGTGATTTGCCTAGATCACTTTCAATCGTCTCTCAGGCCCGATATGACGGGCATGTGACGATTTAACTCGCAACGGACTCTCGGATAGGGCAGTGATTCGAGTTGAGATGTCGCTTCTGCGGATCAAGTCTAGCCGTGGAGTGCTACGAGCAAACCTGGAAAAGCGATGGCCTCGCGTGGAATGTGAGCTACTACTGTGACTCATGCGGACGGGAATTTGACAAGCCGACCTGAATGTGTCTTGGTTTAGTCGCATACCACTGGTAGCCTGCCCTATCTCCTACACAATACTCCTATCAACCAGTTTCCTCGGGCGTGATAGGACCCGATAATATTACTAGTCAGTCATGCTATGTGTCAGGTGAATTTCCATGTCATCGTTACCTGATCGTAGATTCATGGAGGAGATTACCTCGCTGCTCCAGAAGGTTGTCACCGTATTGACACCTGACGGAAAGAGTCACACCGGCGTGCTTTCGGGTGTAGATTCTCATTCTCTGAATCTCTGCCTTACTGATGTGAAAGAAGATTCGGGACGTGTCGTCCACAAGTTGTTCTTGAACGGTAGTACGGTGACGCAGATTTTCAGCTCAGAGAAACCATTTGCGCTGCAAGCGCTGGCTGACAGACTTGAGCATGTCTTCCCGCGAATGGTTAAGGTCAATGTAGGCGCCGGAGTGATCTTAGTAATGGATAGAATCCGCGTTTCCGAGAAGGGCATCCTTGAGGGAAGTGGGCCCGCCTCGGAACGTGTCCAGAAGGTCTACGACGAATTCATTCGCGGCCAAGCACAGGCCTAACCGAATCGACTGGATGTTGATGGCACGGAAGCCAACTTCCGAAGATTGACAGCAAATTGTCATTCGAGATCCGCCAGAAAGACTTACTGGGAAGAATCGGCAGGCTCAACACCAAACACGGCATGCTAGAAACACCCCTGCTTTTGCCAGTCATCAACCCCAACCATCAGATAATTCCCGCCCAAGACCTCCGCGACAAATTCGGTTTTGGCGGCCTGATCACAAACTCCTATCTCGTCTGGCGCAGATACCGCCGAGAGAAGAGCATGCCCAACATACACGAACTCATCAAGTTTGATGGCGTCGTAGAGACTGACTCAGGCGCCTACCAAATCCTGCAATATGGCGACGTGGAGGTTCAGCCGGCTGAGATAATTCGATTCCAAGAGCAACTCGACTCTGACATCGCCGTCATTCTCGACATACCAACGGGCGATGAGGTCTCGATAGAGCG
>Ga0315279_10011373_pt1 | contig 10311 bp, 6 predicted proteins | sample YL17G06_20_MG_FD_203694 | JGI IMG/M metagenome (GOLD analysis project Ga0315279, IMG submission 203694) | Sediment microbial communities from Yellowstone Lake, YNP, Wyoming, USA - YL17G06_20 | ecosystem: Environmental > Aquatic > Freshwater > Lake > Sediment | place: USA: Wyoming | collected...
AGATAACCATCCGGGGCGCGCGACAACACAACCTGAAGAACATCACCGTGGAGGTGCCGCGCAACACGCTGACCGTGGTCACCGGGCTGAGCGGGTCGGGCAAATCCAGCCTGGCCTTTGACACCCTATACGCCGAAGGGCAGCGCCGCTACGTCGCGACGCTCTCGACTTACGCCCGCCAGTTCCTGGATCAGATGGAGCGGCCGGAGGTGGACTGCATCGACGGGCTGAGCCCGGCCATCTCCATCGAGCAAAGGACCGCTGGCCGCAGCCCGCGCTCCACGGTGGGGACCATCACCGAGATCTACGATTACCTGCGCCTGCTCTACGCGTCGATCGGGCAGCCCCACTGCCCCAATTGCGGCAAGCCCATCACCCGGCAATCGACCGAGCAGATCGTGCAGCGCATCATGGCGCTGAAGCCCGACGAGCGGATCATGATCCTGGCCCCCATGGTGCGCGGCCGCAAGGGGGAGTTCAAAAAGGAGCTGGAGAAACTGGCGCGCGACGGCTATCTGCGCGCCCGCATCGACGGCCAGCTCCACCCGCTCGAAGAGCAGATCCGGCTGGACAAGCGAAAGAACCACACCATCGAGGTGGTCGTGGACCGCCTGCCGGTCAAGCCCGGCATCGAGAAACGGCTGGAGGCTTCGCTGGAGACGGCCATGAAGCTGGCGGGCGGGATCGTGCTGGTGACGGTGGTGGGCGGCGAGGAACGGCTGTATTCGCAGACGCTGGCTTGCGTGGACTGCGGGACCAGCCTGCCGGCGCTGGAGCCGCGCTCCTTCTCCTTCAACAGCCCCTACGGGGCCTGCCCGGAATGCCACGGACTGGGCAGCAAATGGGACTTCGACCCGGCCAAGGTCATTGTGGATTGGAACCGGCCGCTGCTGGAAGGCGGGCTGGGGCCGGGCGGAAGCTCGACCTACATGCAGCGGCAGGTGGCCATGGCCGCCGGCGAGCACGCCATCGACGTGCGCGTCCCCTTCGGCGAATTGCCGCAGAGAGCGCGGCAGTTCCTGCTCTACGGCCATTCGCAGAACGGCGAGCGCGGCGCCGCCGGCCGCTCGCGTTTCGAGGGCATTATCCCGCTGCTGCGCACCTGGTACGAGGAGAGCACCTCGGACACCTACCGGGAGTGGTACATGGACTTCATGTCCCCGGTCACCTGCGCCGCCTGCCACGGCCGGCGGCTGAAGCCGGAGAGCCTGGCCGTCAAAGTGAGCGGAACCTCGATCTCCGAATTCACGGAGATGCCCGTTTCCCGCGCCCTGGGATCGATCGGCGCCATCGAGCTCAACCCGCGCGAGGAGAAGATCGCTGGCCGCATCATCCGGGAAATCGGCGAACGGCTGGAGTTCTTGCAGACGGTGGGGTTGGGATACCTCAGCCTGGATCGCTCGGCAGCCACGCTCTCCGCCGGAGAAGGGCAGCGCATCCGCCTGGCCACGCAGATTGGTTCGCGCCTGCGCGGCGTGCTCTACGTGCTCGACGAGCCCTCCATCGGCCTCCACCATCGCGATAACGGCCGTCTGCTGTGCATGCTGGAGCGGCTGCGCGATCTGGGCAACACGGTGGTGGTGGTCGAGCACGACGAGGAAACCATCCGCCGCGCCGACTACGTCGTCGATCTCGGTCCGGGGGCCGGCCGGCAGGGCGGCCACCTGGTGGCTTGCGGGACGCCCGATGAAATCGCCGGCAATCCCGCCTCGCTGACCGGACAGTATCTGGCCGGCAGGCAATCCATCCCCATCCCGGCCAAGCGGCGCGAGGCCAACGGCAAGATGCTCACGGTACTGGGCGCCCGCGAGCACAACCTGAAGAATGTGGATGTCAGCTTCCCGCTGGGGGTGCTGATCGTGGTGACCGGGGTTTCCGGGTCGGGCAAGTCCACGCTGGTGAACGACATCCTCTACCGGGCGCTGGCGCGCAGGATTTACAACGCCATGGAAGAGCCCGGGGCGCACCGCGGCCTCGAGGGCGCCCAGCACATCGACAAGGTCATTCGCATCGACCAGTCGCCGATCGGGCGCACTCCCCGCTCCAACCCCGCCACCTACACCGGCCTGTTCACTCCCATTCGCGAGTTGTACGCCATGCTGCCGGAGTCGCGCGAGCGGGGCTACAAGGCCGGGCGCTTCAGCTTCAACGTCAAGGGCGGCCGGTGCGAGGCCTGCCAGGGCGACGGCCAGCGCCGCATCGAAATGAGTTTTCTGCCCGACGTGTTTGTCACCTGCGACGTCTGCCGCGGCCGCCGCTACAATCAGGAAACACTCCAGGTGAAGTACAAGGGCTGCTCGATCGCCGATTTGCTGGAAAGCACGGTGCAGGATGCGCTCCCGCTGTTGGAGAACATTCCGCAGATCAAGCAGAAGCTGCAGACGCTGGCCGACGTGGGGCTGGGCTACATTCACCTGGGCCAGTCGGCCACCACCCTGTCGGGCGGGGAAGCGCAGCGCATCAAGCTGGCCCGCGAGCTGAGCCGCCGCCAGACCGGCCGGACCCTCTACCTGCTGGACGAACCCACGACCGGCCTGCATTTCGACGACGTGAAAAAGCTGCTCGACGTGCTCGGCCGCCTGACCGACCTGGGCAACACCGTGGTCATCATCGAGCACAACCTGGACGTTATCAAGACGGCCGACTGGATCCTCGACCTGGGGCCGGAGGGCGGTGAAGCCGGAGGCCGCGTGGTGGCCCAGGGAAAGCCCGAGCATGTGGTCAGATCGAAACGCTCCTTTACGGCCCAGGCCCTGCTGAAAGTGCTCCCAAACGGAGTTAGGAATTAAGAGTTAAGAGTCAAGAGAGACGCCTCGGTGCCCAGCTTAACTCCTAACTTTTAACTCTTAACTCGCAACGTCGCCATGTTTGAGGAACTGCCCGAACAGCATCCGGAACCCGAGACGCAACCGCAACTCGCGCGGTTGCCGCCCGGCGGACCGCCCGTGACCGCAGCCGCCGTCGAGGACCGGCCGGAGGCAGGTCCCTGGGGCCTGCTCGAGGCCTTCCCCGTGGTTGTGTTTCTGTTGCTGCTGACGGGCCTGAACCTGGGGGCCTCGGAGCGGAACATGTCCCACATCAACGTCCGCGCGGTGCTGATCTCCCAGGCGCTGCTTTACCTGCTGATACTGCTCTACATCCACTTCGTGGTGAAGCTGAGGCGGCGCTTACCGTTCTGGGCGGCGCTGGGTTGGCGGTTGCTTGCTCCGGGCCGGTTCTTGTTGGCAGGACTCGGCCTGGCCCTGTTCGTCCAGGTGCTTCGCCTGCCGTCCGCGAAGAAGCTTCCCATCGAACGCTTGTTTGAGAGTGCCGACGCGGCCTACCTGTTGGCTGCGTTCGGCATCCTGGTGGCGCCGCTGGTCGAGGAGATCCTGTTCCGCGGCTTCATATTCGTTGCTGTGGAGCGCTCCTGGGGCGTCGCCCACGCCGTTTGGATTACCGCCGTGCTGTTCGGCCTAGTGCACGTCCCGCAATTGATCGGAGGCATCGCGCAGATGGCCGCGATTCTGGGGGTAGGGTTGGTGCTGGGCTGGGTGCGGGCCGCGACCCGCTCGCTGGCTGCCTGCTACTTCGTCCACCTCGGCTACAACACCACGCTGTTCGGAATGCTTTTCATTGCCACGCGCGGTTTCCGGCAATGGGGCTGAGTGGCGAGTGATGAGTGACGAGTGACAAGTGACGAGTGACAAGGTATTCTGTCCCGCTCGTCACTTGTCACTTGTCACTTCTTTGCTGCCTATGGTGAAAACAATCGAATGGACCGGCGAGGGCGTGGCGATGATCGACCAAACGCGGCTGCCCCGCGAAGTGGTCTTCGTGACCTGCCGCGACTACCGGGCAGTGGCCGAGGCCATCCGCGGAATGGTCATCCGGGGCGCGCCGGCCATCGGTGTAGCGGCGGCCATGGGAGTGGCGCTGGCGGTCAAACAGGCGCCGGGCCGCACTGCCGCCGACCTTCAGCCGGCTCTCGAACGGGCAGCCGAGTGCCTGGCCGCAACCCGCCCCACGGCGGTCAACCTGTTCTGGGCCATCGCGCGAATGAAGAAGCGCTTCGAGGAATTGCAGGCCGGCGGCGCGGACGCCGATCAAATCCGGGAAGCGATGGTGGCTGAGGCGCGGCAGGTGTTGTGCGAGGACATCGCCGGCAACCGGGCCCTGGGGCGCCACGGCGCGCCGCTGGTGCCGCCGGGAAAAAGCATCATGACCCACTGCAACGCCGGGGCCCTGGCCACCGGCGGTTACGGCACGGCGCTCGGCGTCATCCGCGCCGTGGCCGAGACGCGCCGCCAGCCGCCCCACGTGTTCAGTTGCGAAACCCGGCCCTTCCTGCAAGGCGCTCGCCTGACGGTGTGGGAACTGCAGCAGGACGGCATCCCGGCAACGCTGATCACCGACAACATGGCGGGGCACGTCCTGAAGAGCGGCCGCGTGGGCTGCATCCTGGTCGGCGCGGACCGGATCGCCCGGAACGGGGATGTGGCCAACAAGATCGGGACCTATGGGCTGGCCGTGCTGGCCAAGGAACACGGCGTGCCCTTCTACGTGGCCGCCCCAATCTCCACGCTGGACCTGTCGTTATCCTCCGGCGATCGGATCCCCATCGAGCAGCGATCGCCGCGGGAGGTCACGCATATCTGCGGAGTCCCAATGGCGCCGGAGGGAATTGATGTGGAGAACCCCGCGTTCGACGTCACGCCCCATCGCTACGTGTCCGCAATCATCACCGAGCGCGGCGTGGCCCGCGCGCCCTACGAACAAACCCTCCCCATCCTTGCGCAGGGTGGCGCTCCGGCGGGCCTGTTCAGGGAACCTGCCTCCGGCGGCCCCGGCATAATGTAAGCACGCGCACGCTGCAGACACACCCACGCCCCTGCCCACGACGGCAGGTACGCTCCACCTGCAAATGAAGAGGGTATCCGGTTAGCTAACGGCCTACTGTTTCGCCGCCTTGGCCGCCCGAATCTTTGCCCATCTTGCGCGTTGCGCGTCGGCAATCCTCTTGCGTGCCGCGGCCGACATATGGCGCGGTCCGCCCCGCCCCGAACCCCCGGCACGGCCGGCCTTTCTTTCTACATCGCTCAAGGCCTCGATGGCGCGATCCAGGCGATCCAGTTCCGCTTGGGCACCCGCACGCTGCACCCTGAGCTGGCGAAGAATCTTTCCCAACTGAGCCATGTTTCCTCCAAGTCGCTCATAGTAACACGGATTCCGGTTTTAGCCGCGAACTATATTGGTACTAGTACTACCATTGCCAATCTGCTCCGGTTATTCGATATACTGTAACACTCCTGCCGCCATTGGCAAGCACTTTGCTGCGAGGCAGCCCTGTACGCTCCCCGCCGCGCCACCGGCACGGGACCGCTTTTCTGCCTTCATTTAGATACAACCGGTTGTGATTGGATTCAGCCAGGGGGTTGAGAAGTGCAAGAGAATCGTAGGCGGCCGGTGACCCTTCCTTCGGCGCCCATGGGGCAAAGTCCTTGTCGGCCTGGGTCTAGATTGGGAAGGGCGACCATGCGGTGTCGCCTCAGCGTTTTTTCTTCAAGGCCGCGTTGCGCGTTTCTTCCAGCGACGTTTCCATCGAGCCGCGCGAGAGGCGGCGCACGATGGGTTGAACGAACCACGCCACATAGGACGGGATGTCGCGGCTGAGGACCAGCGCCTCCACTTCCACGTAGACACCGCCGTCCGCCTCCTGAAAGCGCGTGAAGGCGTCCAACCGCCACAGGAACCCATGGCCCTTCCCCGGCGGTAAGGCTGTCTCTTCCGGCGTCCCGCCGTTCTCGATCTCGACCAGGCGGGTGCTCTTCTCCCGGCCGTACCATCGCCCCGGGCCGGCCGGCGAATATCGCGACAGGTAGTCTCCCTCGACCACCGCGGTGACGATGGCCTTCTTCTTCAAGCGCAACCGAAAGGTGTATTGGTTGCCGGTGCGGGTCAGGAGCCGGGAATCGACGACCGTCGGCTTGTAGTAGGCCTTGTAGTTGTTGTAGTCGTTCAGGACCGCGAAGACCATGTCGATGGTGGCGCCGGGGATGAAGATGGCGCCGGCCCAATCGTGGATCAGCCCGCCGGGCACGCCGATTTGCCCGTCGCCCGACGAGGGCTCGACAACCACTTCTCCTTTGCGCACCCGTTTCTTGCGTTCCGGCGAGTCGTCGATCCACAGGAAATTCCGTTCGGGCCGGAGGCGGGCCGCCGCTTCAACCTCGCGTGTGCGCAGGTGCCGCTCATAGGCGACGACGGTTTCTGTCTTCAGTTCGGCCGGCTGAGACGGGACAGGAGCGGCCGCCAAACAAAAAGCCCCGGCAAAAAAAAGCGCAAATGCTCGAACGCTCACGCTCATGGCTCGACTTCCGAATGTGGCCTTCTCCATTGTTTGTCCCTACAACCATCATAGCCTGCATGGCCGGATTTTTCCGGCGGCCGGCGGCGCAGCGCAGAGCGGGGCGGGAGCGGGAAGCGCGACTGGAGCAGGCGCTGGCCGAGTTGCAGGCCATCCAGGCGCAGAAGCAGAGCGAGCAGGAGAAGCAGGAAGCGCGGGTGAGTCTGACCGATCCAGAAGCGCGGATACCGTAGGCGCGACAGAGCCGGAAGAAGCACCGCCGCTATCGTCAATTTCATAACCCCGCAAGTACCTCACCAGTCAACGATGAACACAGGTAGGCGCCGATCAGCGGTGCAGCCCAGCCCGTGTCGCTCTGCGTTTGCCTGTTCCCCATTCCTCCGACTGCCCTTAACTGCCCGAGAAACAAAAGGATGCGGGAATCAGGATTCCCTCTACGATTTTTGGTATTTTTTCAAAGCACCCTCTTGTGATATAAGAAAAGTACTTTGTTCTCAGAGAATTAAGGTGCCGATCACGGGACCGAATTGGAAGCTGAATTGCTCTGATCCCTCGCCGTGGGGGGGTCTCTACCCCGCTGCCGCTGTCCAAGGAGCGATCGGTAGCCGATTGTTCGATAGGCGGCTGAGGGGCTTGGGAGCCGATTTAGCGGCGAACTCCGGGCTCACCGATAGGCGGAGTCCGGAGATCGCCGCTGGGGAAGGCGATACTTACAAAGGGCACTCGATGAGGACCGAGTTCAGGCCGCGCTTCAGCACCGTACTCGTGGGGATGCTCACGATGGCCCTTGGTGTGTTGGCCTGGGTCAATTTTCAACAGCAGCGCAAATATCGGGCGCCTTACGACGGCGTGACCTGGGAGGACGGCTCGGGCGGAGTGTTTGCGCGCCAGGTTGAGCCGGGTGGCCCAGCCGAGCGCGCCGGCATTCGAGTCGGCGACTGGTTGATGGCCATCAACGGCGTACCCATCGTTCAGACCACACGCGTGGCGCGGGTGCTCTACCGGGTGGGCGCCTGGGGCGAAGCTGAATACGTGCTGGTGCGGCAGGGACAAGCGCTGAAGGCCCGGGTGATTGCCGAGCCGGGCCCCGGCCGCCCGCCGCTCGATGCCTACCTGCAATTCGTAGCCGTCTTCTACCTGGCCATTGGTATGTTCGTGGTGCTGCGGCGGTCGCAGGCCCCGCGCGCCCTGCACTTCTACCTGTTCTGCCTGGCTTCCTTCGTCCTGTACTTCTACCGCTATACGGGCAAGCTCAACAATTTCGACTGGACGATTTACTGGGCCAACGTGGCCGCCACGCTGCTGCAGCCGGCCCTGTTCCTGCATTTTGCGCTGGCCTTCCCCGAGCCCCAGCCCTGGGTGCGAAAGCGCGGGTGGCTCATGGGGATGGTGTATGCGCCGGCCGCGCTGCTGCTGGCGGTGCAGGCGGCGGCGGTGACCGAGGTGCTGGAAATCCGCGCCCCGCTGGCGCTGGTGGCCTGGTGGCTGGACCGCATCGCCTACGCCCACCTGGCCGCTTTGTCTCTGGCCGCCATCGCGGTGCTTTACTACAATTACCGCCGGGCAGAGACCCCGCTGGCTCGTTCACAGATGAAGTGGCTGACGCGCGGCGTGGCCCTGGGCATCATTCCCTTCACCGCCTTCTACGCCCTGCCGTTCTTGTTCGGCGCGCTGCCGTCGGGGGGGATGAGACTGTCGGTGCTGTCGCTGCTGTTCATCCCGCTGACCTTCGGTTACGCCATCGCGCGCCACCGCCTGATGGACGTGGACATCCTGTTCCGGCGGGGCGCGGCCTACACCCTGGCCACCATGCTGCTGGTCGGGCTGTACTTCACGGCCATCGCCCTGATCGGCAACTTCTTCAGCTCCAACTTGCCGGCCACCGGGACGACCGGGCTGGTGGTGGCGATGGTGCTCAGCGCCATTCTGTTCCAGCCCCTGCGCCTGCGCATCCAGGAACGGCTGGACCGCTACTTCTACCGCGACCGCTACGACTATCGCCGTACGCTGGTCGAGTTCGGCCGCGAGCTGAGCGCCCAGACCGACCTGGAGCCGCTGGTGGGCTCGGTGGTGGAGCGGCTGTCGCGCACGCTGAGGGTCGATAAGGCCGCGCTGTTCCTGCTGAACGAAGACGGCGGCGCGACCCTGGAGCGCTCCCTGGGCCTCTCGTTCGCCGGCGAACTGGACCTGAGTTTCCTGGATCCCGGGCGAGGGGAACTGGCGCGCGGCTGCCTGTTCTTCGAGAACACTCGGCACGTGCCCGGCGAAACGGAGCCGGCCCGGGCCTCGATCGCCGCCCTGGACCTGCACTACTACGTGGCCTGCCGCACCCAGGGCCGCATCGTGGCCTTCCTGGGCCTGGGCAAGACGGCGGAGAACGACTTGCTGTCCAGCGAAGACGTGGCCCTGGTGGAAACGCTCTCCGGCTACCTGGGCGCGGCCATCGAGAACGCGCAGCTTTACGCCAGCCTGAAGCGCAAGGCCGCCGAGTATGCGCGGCTGAAGGACTTCAGCGAGAACATCATCGAATCGATCAACATGGGGATCCTGGTGCTGGACCTGAACGACCGCATCGAGAGCTGGAATACCCAGTTGGAGCTGATGTACGGGCTGTCGCGCGACCAGGCCTACGGACGGCCGATCGACGAAGTGTTCCCCGCCGAGGTGGTGGCCGACCTGGTGCGCTTCCGCGGCGAGGAAGGAATTCACAACTTGTACAAGCACCACGTCCGCACCCCGTCGGGCGAGGAGCGGGTGCTGAACATCGCCATCGCTCCCCTGGTCAGCAAGAGCTTCGAGCTGATCGGGCGGCTGGTCATCTTCGACGACGTGACCGAACAGGTGGAGCTGGAGCGCCAACTGGTGCAGGCCGAGAAGCTCAGCTCCATCGGCATGCTGGCCGCCGGCGTGGCCCACGAGGTGAACACGCCGCTGTCGGTCATTTCCAGCTATGCCCAGATGCTGGCCAGGCAGTTGCCGGCCGAGCAGCACGGCAAGCTGCTGGAGAAGATCATCAAGTCCACCTTCCGGGCTTCGGAGATCGTCAACAACCTGCTGAACTTCTCGCGCACCGGCAGCGCGGAAATGAGCGCGCAGGACCTGAATGCCGTGATCCGCGATACGCTGGGGCTGCTGGAGCACACGCTGAAGACCAGCGGGGTGTGCGTGGAAACGCGGCTCTGCGAGGAAGCGCCCCTGGTGCAGGGCAACGCGGGGAAGCTGCAGCAGGTGTTCCTGAACCTCTTCCTCAACGCCCGGGAGGCCATGCCGGAGGGCGGCAGGCTTCGCGTCACCACCGAAACCGGCGAGGCCGCCGTCGGCGTGGAAGTGTCCGACAGCGGGCCGGGCATCGCCCGCGAGAACATCCAGCGTATTTACGATCCCTTCTTCACCACCAAGCCGGCCCGCCCGGGCAACGGCGGCGGACCGCGTCCCGGCACGGGCCTGGGCCTGTCGGTGACCTACGGCATCATCAAGGAGCACGCCGGCAAGATCCGCGTCGAGAGCGTGCCGGGAAACGGCGCCTCCTTCCTGCTCGAATTCCCAAGGTTGCGAAAGGCGGTCAGCGTTTAACCATGTCCCAGGGACGGATCCTGATTATTGACGACGAGGAGGAAGTCCGCGAGGCTCTCGAATCCTTGCTGAGCCAGGAGGGCTTCGAGGTGGAGCCGGCCGAGGCCGCCGAACCGGGCCTGCGCCTGATCGAGCGCCGCGTCTTCGACCTGGTGCTGCTGGACGTCAAGCTCCCCGGCATGGACGGCATCGAGGCCTTGGAGCGCATCCGCCGCATGGATCCCGCACTGCCGGTGTTGATGATCACCGCCTATGCCTCGGTGGAAAACGCGGTGGCGGCCATGCGCGCCGGGGCCCGCAACTATTTCACCAAGCCCTGGGACAACGACAAGCTGGTCGCCGATATCCGGACTACGATCCATGCCCGCCGCCTGGAGACCGAGAATGTCCAG
>Ga0315279_10011374_pt1 | contig 10311 bp, 9 predicted proteins | sample YL17G06_20_MG_FD_203694 | JGI IMG/M metagenome (GOLD analysis project Ga0315279, IMG submission 203694) | Sediment microbial communities from Yellowstone Lake, YNP, Wyoming, USA - YL17G06_20 | ecosystem: Environmental > Aquatic > Freshwater > Lake > Sediment | place: USA: Wyoming | collected...
TCTCGCCGAACTTGTGGCCCTTGGCATCGACTTCGGCGAAATGGACGAAGAAGAAGAACGGCTTGTCCTTGTACTTCTCCAGAAGCTCGATGGCCCGCGTGCCGACCCGCTCGTTCTTCACCAGCCCCAGCTCCCACACGTCGCACGCCTTGTGCATGGTGTAATACGGCGAGCCCTCGAAGACCTCGTATTTCACGCCGCCTTCTTCCACGATCTTGGTGACGGGCTGCTTGGCCGCGGCCGTCTTGGCCTTGGGCTTCGCGGCGGCGCCCGGTTGGTCCGCTTGGGCCTTCTTGGCCCGGGCCTTGGCCTTGGGCTTCTCGGCCTTGGGCTCCTCGACGGGATTGCCCGCCTCGTCCAGCCGCTTCTTATAGGGCGGCTTGATCTCGCCGCAATGGGCCGACTTGCCGATCACGGCCACGGCGACGAATTTGTCCGGACCAAAATGCTCCTTCAACCGCTCGAACACGCTCAAGCCCTGGGGCACGTCGCGGTATCGGCCGTTGCTGTACACTCCGGTGACCGCGGGGTTGTAGCCGGTGAGGATCTGGGTCCAACCGGCCTTGGTGTCGGTGGCGCCGGTCACGATGTCGATGCTCACCAGGGCCCCTTCTTCGCTGAGCCTCTTGATCGTGGGCAGCTCGCCCCGCTCCAGGCACTCCTTCATGTGGGCCCGCTGGGCAGCGTCCCAGCCGAAGAGGATGATGTTCTTCGGAGGGCCTTCCCGTCCGGGATCGGCGGCCATCGTGCCGGCCGCCAGCACTGCTGCGAGAATCAACAAGGCCAAACAACTCACTGTCCTGCGCATCGTCTGTTGTCTCCCAAACCAACTTGCTGCGGCCGGGATTCCACAACACCGTGGTCAAGCCGGCGCCGGCCGCTTCGGCAACCAGTATGCAGCGCCAGTGCCGCTTTTCAAGCCATCCCTCACGGGAGACCCATCGACTGGGGGGCCGAGTGGCACCCCGCGCCCTCACGGTGCGAACGCCCGGACCAGCCTGTAGGCCCGCTCCGCGCTGGCGCGGCCGATGCCGAGGGCATCTTTGAGGGCGAAATCCTGGCGGATGAAGTTCGAGTCGAACTGCAGCGCCGCGGCCTTGAGGATGCCGATCTTCCCGGCCGACGCCAGCGGCACGGCAGGGAAGGGGAAGTCGCTTCCGTGCAGGAGGCGCGACCTGGCAAAATCGTCGGCCAGCAGGCGCTGGAAGTCGCGCGATCGCCTGAGACTGCCAAGCACCGCCGTGTCGCCCCACAGGTTCCCCGGCTTTTCGTACTCTCGGAGCATCCTCAGGAACTCCGGCAACATGTCGGGACGGTCGGCCGGCTCGCCGGTGCCGCAGTGGCAGGCCACGACCGTGCAGCCTTCGTCCAGCGCCAAACGTAGTTTCCCGGGTCTGGCCAGCTCAATGTCGATCACCGGACCGCTGTGCTCGTGGCCCGTGTGGACCATGACCAGGACCTTCTTCCCGGCGCAGCGGCGGAAGAACTTCTTGTGCTTCCGGCCGGCGACGTCCACGCCCTGGATCGGCGGGTGGATCTTCAGTATGCGAGCGCCTTTTTCGAGGCAGCGTTCCAGCTCGTCCATCGCGTCGCCGCGGTCGGGATTGATGGAGACGCACGGGATCATGAGCTTGGGATGCCGCTTGGCAACCTGAAGCAGATAGTCGTTGGGCACGTAGAAGTGCGTCCGCTTGGGGTCCAGCCGGCCGCGGCCATCGTAGACCGCATCGTGGGCGAGAAGCACGGCCTTGTCGAGGCCCGATCGCTGCAACTCGCCGGCCAGCGCCAAGACGTATCCTTCATCCAGAGTGGCCGCCCGCCGGCGCAGTTGCAGCACGACCGCCAGCAGCTTGAACGGCGCCCGCTCCTGGATCGCGGCGGAGAGCCGGCAGCCGGAGCCGCTGTCGCCGACGCCGATCAGGTGGACGTGGATGTCCAAGATCGGGTTGGCCTTGGGCAATTCGGCGGCCAATTCGGCGGCCGCTTGGCGCGCGAGCCGGGGTGCAAGCGCTGCACCGGCAAGAAAAGCGCGGCGAGACAGTCTGCCGGTCATACGCACCTCCCGTAAACGTAAGTGGGCACTTACAATTTCTACAAAAAAACGACTGCCGTGGACCTCATGGCCTGAACCATTGCGCGACGGCCGCAAACATCCGCTCCCGTTGTCCGGGCCTAAGAAGTTCCAGCTCCCGAATGATGTTGGAGACCGTGGCCAGGCCGATTAGGGCCCAGGCCGCAAAGTCGGGCGGAAGGCCGGCCCGCAGCGACCTCCGCTCGCGGTCGGCCTTGACGCGTTTGAGCACGATCTGATGAAACCGGCGGTACATGCGGACCAGCGCGGCGCGGATGTCCGCATCGTCGGTCTCCGCCAGCGCGGTAAACACGACGCGGTAAAAGCCAAACTCCCCCTGGTGCTTTGCCTCATAGGCCACCAGCCGCTGGGAAGCTTCCCGGGCGGCCGGACGGTCGGCGAGCAGCTCCCGCCACGTTTCGGCACGGCGCTCGAAAATGTCGTCGATCGCGGCGAGGAACATCGCCTTTTTGTCGGCCCAGAGCCGATAGAGGATGTTCTCGCGGACCCCACATTGTCGGGCCAGCCGGGCAGTCGTGGTCCGCCGATAGCCCAGCTCGCTGAACACGCGGCAGATGATGGGCAAGAGGCTCTTCCGCTGCTGGTCGGCTTGGCTCGGGCGAGGCATGGCACTGGTCTTCTAGTACAGTAAGCGTTCGCTTACAATACTACCGTTTCCCGGCCGGGTGTCAAGGCCCTAAGGATCAGGCGGCGCGGCCCATCCGGCGGCGGACCCGGCCGTGCTTGACCACCAGCGAGCGGACCGCGCCGATGACCATGTCCTGCTCCTCCTCCCGCATCCGCGGGAACAAGGGCAGGCTGATGAGCCGCTTCCAGACGGCGGTCGCCACCGGCAGATCGCGCGGCTTGCAGCCGTGCGTCCGCTGGTAATAGGGGTGCAGGTGAAGCGGCCGCCAATGGACCGAGCAACAGATTCCCCGCTCGCGCAGCAGCTCCAGGCAGCGATCGCGGTCGATCGCGAGCCTCTCCAGGCGCAGCCGGATCGGGAAGAGGTGCCAGGAAAGAACGCGGTCCGCCGGGTCCGGAGGCAGCTCGATCTGGTCGAGATCCGCCAGCGCCTCGAAGTATCTGCGGGCCAGCGTCTCCCGCTCCAGGCGCAGGGCCTCGGCCCGCGCGAGTTGATGAATGCCGATCGAAGCGGCGATGTCCGTGAGATTGTACTTGAAGCCGGGCTGGACAATCCGGTAGTCCCAGTTGCGCCGGTCGGCCGAAAAGCGGTCCCAGGCGTCGTGAGACAGCCCGTGGAGCGACATCATGCGCATGCGCTCGGCCAGCTCGCTGTCGGCGGTCACGGCCATGCCGCCTTCGCCGGTGGTGATCGTCTTGTTGGCGTAGAATGAGAAGCACGTGACCGCGGCCGTGTTCTCGCCGCACCGACGCCACGGGGCGTCCGGCCCGGAGCGAAAAGCTGCCGGCAAGGCGTGCGCTGCGTCTTCGACCAGCCATAACCCGTGCTTCTCGGCGAAGGCCCGCACTTCATCCACGTTCATCATCAGCCCGCCCACGTGGACGGGAATGATGCCCACGGGCTTGAGTCTCTTCCGGCCGAGCGGGGAGCGGCCCGCTTGCAGGGCGGCCAACTTCCTCTCGGCGTCGGCCAGATCCATGTTGAGGGTCACGGGATCGCAATCGACGAGGATCGGGACTGCCTTCTGATAGCAGACGACCTCGGCCGTGGCCGCAAAGGTCATGGTGGGCACTAGGACGGCCTGGCCGGGCCGCAACCGCAAGGCGTCGAGGGCCAGGTGAAGCGCGGCGGTACACGAGTTGACGGCCACCGCGTGCTTGGCTCCGACGAACTCGGCGAACTGGTCTTCAAATCGCTTAACGCGCGGTCCGGAAGTGAGCCAGCCCGAGCGGAGGCAGGCCAGGACCTCGTCGATCTCGGCCTCGGAAATGGAGGGGCGGAAGAAGGGGACGGGCGTCGGCTGAGCGGTTTTCGGCTGCAAGACCACGGTTCTACGCCGCCTGTTTGTTTGGCGATCCAATCTTCTCATCGCAACCCGGCCTCCGGTGCCTTGGTCAGGGTTCAGGGTTCGGGGTTCAGAACTGAATGCTCGGCGTCCGCTCACCGATGAGAGAAGAATGCAAAGTGCAAAATGTAAAATGTAAAATGCAAAATGAAGGGCGAGCGCCAATCCGGCGAGTCTTCACTCTGCAATTCCCAATCTGCAATTTGCATTTTGCATTTTACATCTTGCATTCTTCTACATTCTGCATTCTGCCCTCTCCTCTTGAGCCCTGAACCCTGAACCATGAACCCTATTCCCCAGCCCATCCCCGATCAGGCTCACGACCGTCCGGCATAGGAGTTTAAGATCGAACCAGAACGAGGCGTGGCGGATGTACTCCTGGGCGAGGCGGATCTTCTCCGGAAGGACGGACTCGATGTAAGCCCGCTCCCCGTCCGGGGCCTGGCCCAGCACCGCGGCCTCGTCTCGATACTCGATCGAGGCCAGGTCGGTGATTCCCGGGCGCACCTGCAGGATCTCCTCGTAGTCCTCGCGGAATCGTTCGACGTACTTCGGCGCCTCGGGCCTCGGCCCGACTAGGCTCATGTCTCCCTTGAGCACGTTGACTAACTGCGGCAGCTCGTCGATCTTGGTTTTGCGCAGGAGCCTGCCGATGCGCGTGATCCGCGGGTCGTCGCCGACGGTGATTGCCCCGCCGCGCATCGGGGCGTCCTGCACCATGGTGCGGAACTTGTAGATCCTAAACGGCCGGAACCGCCGGCCGATCCGCTCCTGGCAAAAGAACACGGGGCCGCGTGACCCCAGCTTCACCGCCACGGCCGCGACCACGAAGAGCGGCGAGAGCAACAGCAGCCCCACGGCCGCGGCAAGGATGTCACATGCACGCTTCAGCAACAGTTCGTCCTCCCGTTGAAGCGCCGACGGGTCGGTGAGTCACGCCAGACGGCTACGTACGCCCCCCGCGGTCTGTAGCCTGACCGGGGTATTCCATGATCAACCTTGCTTTGCCGTCGGGCGTCACGAGTTCCTTGACCACCCGTGCGCCGAGACAGATGTGAGCGCGCTCCATGCTGGCATGGGCTTTGTCCACCTCGAATTGGATCGCTTGAGCTGTCAGCTCGCGCATGACGTTCAACCATTTTTGCAGTAACTTGAAGGCGAGCCCGCCCTTGCGGGCCTCCGGCAAGACAGCCCAGTACGTGCCGCGCGGACCGGAGCTCACGAGGTACTGCCCGGTACGATTGGATGGGGATAAGGAACGGTATCTCGAAATGAGGCGACCGAGCAGCCAGGGACGGCAAAGGACGGCCAGAATAGCGGCGAAACCGAGGCTGAATCGACCTCGGCGCAGAGCGTCATTGCTCTGGCCGGCGTCGAGTGTGCCGCTGGCGAATCCGAGGATCTCAGCGGGGTCGCTGTCATCCACGGTGCAAACGACTACGCTCTGGCTGTCTCGGAGCAACACCCGATAGTACGCCCGAAGGAAGCGCCCGCCGAGAAGGTGCATGAAACCGCCAGGCTGCTCCTGCGCGCAAGCGTAATGCACTTGCGCCAGACGCCTGGAGTCAGAAAGCTTGGCCAGTCGCAATCGCATGGAGTGTGACGCGGTAGCGCGCATGCGCGGTCGCAATGATGGCGAGAATCCCCATCGAGTCCAGCCCGTCCAGGTTCTCCAGGCAATCCCGGTCGCCAATCGTCCCCCGCGGCGAATTCAAAGCGTCCTCGATCTCGGCAACGAACTTGGCGATGTCCATAGACACGGTACTTTCCCAGTGATTACCCGGTCGGCGGGTCGTTTGCTGACGGCAGGATCACCTTCTGCGCTGGTCCAGTAGTTCCGAATAGACCTGTGCGTACTGTCGCAGCATGCGTTCCTCGGTATACCGCTCCAAGAAGACGCGATGCCCGTTGTCCGCGAGCCGCTTGGCCATCGCCGGGTCGTTTGCGAGTGTAACCAGGGCATTCGCCAGAGCGGCCGGATCTCGGGGCGGGACGAGGAGGGCCGCCTCCGCGTTCCGCGTCACTTCCTTGTTGCTGCCGATGGTGGTCGCGACAATCGGTTTGCCTGCGGCCATGGCTTCGAGCAGAGCAATGGACAGGCCCTCCCATAGACTGGGCAGCACCACCAGATCGCAGGCCACTAGCAGGTTTCCCGGGTCGTCACGAAAGCCCACAAACTGGACCCGGCGGTCTATCCCAAGCGATCGACAGTCTGAGGCGAGGCGATCGTGCAACGGACCGGTCCCCGCCAACACGATGCGAAATGGACGATGAAGAGCCACTTCGATGTGGCGTACGGCTCTCAGCAGGTATTCCAGCCCCTTCTGAGTTGCCAGCCGACCGACCGAGAGGATGACGATATCTTGAGGTGGGATCCCCAAATCCCGTCGTACTTCGCCCCCGGTTCGTACCGCACGGACGCGACCTGGATCAATCCCGTTAGGAATCGCGATCACTTGGCCTGGCCTTCCGATGTGGAGACGCACTGCCCAATCGCGGTGGAACTCGCTGACCGTGACGATTCTGTCGCACCAGCGCGCCGCAATCGCCTCGAGGCGAGCGAACACGCGCAGCGCGACCGGGTGCGAGCGCTCGTGAAAGGCGAAACCATGCACGGTGTGAACGATTGCGGGGACACCGGCGCATTTTGCCGCGAGCCGGCCGATGAAACCGCCCTTCGAAGTATGGGTATGAACCAGGTCATAGCGGTTCTGACGCAAGAATCGCGTGAGGCGGAGGGCCCCTCGCAGATCGCGCAAGGGGCGAATCGGCCGCCAGATTACGTCCAGCGGGACTACGCCAAGGCCAACCGATCGCGCCTCACTGCGGAAAACCGGGTCCGTGGCCAAGACATCCACGTCCAGTCCCATGGACTTGGCGATCCGCGCCAGCGCGAGTATGACGACGGAGCCGCCGCCGTACTTCGAGTCCCCGACAACATGAAGCATCCTAGCCACTAGCCGCACCTGCCGCCGAAAAAGCCGTCGCCTGCGCCGCTGACGTCCTCGCGTTCCATCCCATCGAGCCTTCAAGCGGCTCCTGCTTCGCTGCGCTGGGCGCTTTCCCGCACCACAAAACTCAGTCAAGCTATTTTGACGCGATGCCCAAGAGCTCTTGGTCGCTGCTGGAGACTTTCATGGTCGCCCTCTCATGCGCAACGTCTCTGTTTCCGAGCAATCTGCAACCATTCTTCGGTTCTCTGCCTTACGAACCTATAGAAGGTCTGTCGCCGTTCTTTCAGCAGGTCGTCGCGAAAGTCCTCGGCCCGTCGCCAGTTTCGGATCGACGTCAGCGTCATACGATTCAAATCGGACACAACCTCACGAATCTTCTTTGCAAGAGCTTTCGCATCGCCGGGGGGAACCAAGTCTTCGGGTGGAAGCAGTTCCGGGATGCCGCCGACCGCCGAGCCGATGCAGGGCAGTCCGCACGCCATCGCTTCGATCATTGCCCGCGGAAGCCCTTCCGTCCGCGAGGGCATGATGAACAGATCGCTGCGGTCCAACTCGACCTGCACGGCTTCACCGCGGGGAAGTTGGCCGCGGAAGACGACGCGATCCGTCAAACCCAGCCGCGCGGCCCGTTGCTCCAGTTGTCGACGGAACTTGCCGTCGCCAACAATCGTCAAGAAGACGTTCAATCCTTCTCGCCCGCAAAGGGCCACGGCGTCGAGAGCCACATCAACGCCTTTGTAGAGCTGTGCCAGGGAGCCAACCATCACCAGGCGGACCGCGTCACCCACATTCCCGGACTGCGACCACGAAGGCGTCCTCTCCTCGGATAACTCCACGTCGGAGACTCCCACGCTCAGCACGGTTGGACTGCGCTCAGAGAGTTGCACCGAGGAGTAGGCCGTGCTCAGCCCTTTTTTGTTTGCCGGGTATCGCTGCTGTAGGGTCCACTGGGTCACATAGGATGCCGCGCAGGCGTGGAGGCACTGCGTGCGCAGTTGTTTGGCAAAATAGCGGCGGAAGAACGGCCGCAAAGCGTGTTGTATCACGCCCGGTGCGAACGCTTCCCACGGATCGCCGACGACTTCGACGCCATACGGATGCGATTGACGCAACATCGCGGGAAACAGACAGTTGGCCAAGTGTGAGGGTACTCGCATGACGACCGCATCCTCGGACCGTACGGCGTTCTTCAGGAGCCGATGGACGGAACTCGCCTTGGCCAGATATTGCCACGGGCCCAGATAATACGGGACGGCCGCCACGGTCACGCCCGGGCCGTCCGCCCGCACATATTTTGGGGGCGGCGCCGCGACCTCCTCCACCCGCGCCAGAATCCGCACGCCGTCGAAGACCTCAAGATAGCGTTTCCAGAAGGAATAGGCGGACTCGGCCTGAGTCCAAAGGTGCCCGTCGTGCGTTCGCTTAAAGCGACATTCGAGGCTTACCACCACGATCACGAATTTCCCCTTTTGAGGGTTTGCGAAGACACGATGGACTCTCCCGCCAGCTTCAAAGGCGAAGGATGTTGGACCCCAACGGAGCACTCGGCGGCAAGCGGCTGGCGCGGCGGCGATCCTCAGGAAAAGGCTTTTCAAGAAGCCTTCGATTGACCGCTTCATACAGTACAAGGCCGGCCCAGGCCAGAAAGAACGGCATGAAGGCGACGAGATGAACGAGGAGAATCAGAATGACATTGAGGACCGCGAGTATCTTGGCCAGCGGGTTTCTGGTTTGGTCGCTCATCCGGCACATCAGGCCGACGATCAGGGGGCCGACCAACATGCCCGCCCAGCTCAGATTGGCAATCGCTTCGTCCAAAATGCTGGTGGTCACGCCCGAACCCAAGGACTCTGTGGAATGATTCCCCAACATGGCGGACGTCGCATACACGGCGTATGGCCAAGGCTTGTCGGGCCAGAACTCGCGCGGGATGAAGAACGTAAGATCGAAAAGAAGACTCTGTCCGCGATATTCGAGGATGGGCCGGCTGTCCGAATTGATCTCTGCATAGATGGCCTGCTTGATCACGGCGTCCCGGCCGTAATCCATACGGATGTTGTCGTAGTAGAGGGAGCCATCCTCGATACTCAGTCCACGCATTTCCGCTTGATACGCGACGGAGACCCCGCAAAGGCCTACGAAGACGGCCAAGCCCGATGCGACCATCCGCGTGCCGCGGAGGGCCCCTCGATACCAGAGCGCATAGAGAATCGTAAGGAGCGCAATCGCCACGATGGCCCGCTTGCCGTTCAACCAGAACGCCTGCCCGAGCGCCGCGGCGAAGACCAACACGTGATGAGGCTGGATTTTCGGAAGAATCGTCACCAATAGGGCCACGGCAATGACAACGCACATGCTTGCCAAACCCACCCATATGTGGAAAGTCTCCTCTTCGTTGATAAGTCCATCGGTTGTCAACGTAAAGCCGGTGTAGTCCAAGTAGAGTCTCGGATTGGGAGCGATGAACAGAAGCGCCGTGGGACTGACGAGCAACACCCACATAAAGACTTTGTACTTCAGCAGATGCTTGATGCTCCACCGCTCGGCCTCCGCCCGGCTTGAGACGCGCCTTGAGGGCGTGCGGGCGACTTTGCGGCGAGCGGGTTGCACCCACCACCAAACCAACGGAACGAGAGAGATGTATCCACAATAGAGCAACGAGGTCGCGGCATCCCTGGAAACATAGTAGAAATTGGGAGCAAGAGAGTGGTCCGGCATCCCGAAAAGGAGATCTTCGGCCAGAGGAAGGCCGCAGAACAAGAAGAGTATGATGTCGGCGAAATAGAGGGAGCATTCCCCCCCTTTTGACAGTTGGCTCACCGAGGAGGCTGCTCGCACTCCCAGCCAGAGAAACGTCAATAGGCTTGCGACTTCGACCACGATCGGGGGCTTTCAAGAGGACCCATCGGTATACAGTTTCCGTATCTCTGTCCCCGATGCGCCAGACCACGCCGTCTCGTGCGCCTTGACACATCGCTCGATGCCGTAAACACTGTCGGCAAACGTCCGGTGGGCGGCGTCCCGGGCAGGATCACTCCCGGCATCTCCGAGGAGATCCCGGGCGGCCGCGGCCCAGCGCTCATCGGAAGCCTGCAACGACAGACAGTGGACCGAGGGAAACCGCGACGCGATCTCGACAATTCCCGGAAGATGGCTTGCCAACACCGGAAGACCAGCGGCACAGGCCTCGAGAACCGCGCCGGGCAAGCCCTCCCAGAGCGAGGGAAAAAGCATCAGGTCCGCGGCCTTCATCAGGCGTGGTACATCCGCCCTTGTTCCGGCGAAGGCCACG
>Ga0315279_10011375_pt1 | contig 10310 bp, 6 predicted proteins | sample YL17G06_20_MG_FD_203694 | JGI IMG/M metagenome (GOLD analysis project Ga0315279, IMG submission 203694) | Sediment microbial communities from Yellowstone Lake, YNP, Wyoming, USA - YL17G06_20 | ecosystem: Environmental > Aquatic > Freshwater > Lake > Sediment | place: USA: Wyoming | collected...
GTCCCCCCGTCGGAACCTCGTTTCCCGGCCACAGGCGGACGGCGTCGCCCGCTTGCGAATCGCTCAGGTAGTCCTCGAACGAATAGCTGTACCAGCCGGCCATCCGGCCGCCCATGAGCATATAAGGAGCGCCCCACTGCTCGCCGTTATATTTGATTTCGACGGTGAAGTCCCTGGACGCTTTGGCCAGCGGGACGACCCTGGATTTCCGGGCGAGCCAGCTCCGCGTCACGAGCGGGATATCGCGGCCCGACGACTTGACGGCTTCGAGATAGCAATTGAAGAAGGCTTCGCCGTGACCGCTTTCGCCGATCCTAAAGCCGATGGCGTCGAGCTCGGGGACCTGGCGGATTAATTTTTCGACGACCTCGCGCGTGTAGGCGTAGAGGTCGGCTTCGTTCTCGGGATAAGGGTTGGGCGCGTGCGGCGTCCGGAAACGTGCTTCATAGGCCATCAGGCTCACCCGGACGCCCCTGGCATGGGCCATCGCGATGATTTTTTTGAACCGGGCCAAATTCGCCGCCTTGATATCCGGCGCGACTCCGACCTTAGGAAATTTTTCGCTCTGGATGAAATAGGCGTATAAATTGGGCGCGTCGGTGACGCTGATGTCCCACGTCCCGTGGATGTCGAGCCAGTTGAGCCGGGCGCGCGCCATCTGGTCGAAGAGCGTCCGCCAATAGCCGTCGTTGGCAAACCACCACCGCCGCGGGTCGATGAGCGCGCGCGGGTCGTAATCGGTGTTGTTGGCTGCGTCGTTCCAAGGCAGCGTCAGGAACAGGTTCCAGCCGCGGTCCGCGAGGAAAGGCCGGCCGGTGAGAGTCCCATTCCGGAGCGCTTCGGCCCCGCGCCGTTGGACCCGCTCGGCGAGTTCGAGCGCGCCGTAGAGGGCGCCGTTGGCGTCCGCGCCCCGGATTGCGACCGCTCCGCCCTTCACGTTGATCTCATAGCTTTCGGGACGGCCCGAGCCCGTCACCGTGATTTCGACGGACGCTTTCAGTCCGCGCCCGGCCAGCGCCTCCTGGATCGCGCGCCGGCCGAACTCGACGGAACCGTCGGCCTGGGCGAACGCCGCCGCGGCGGTGAATCCCGAGAGGGCGAGGAAAATAATAATGCGGTTAAAACTTTTTTGATGTGTCATGTGGCGCCGTCCTTCCGGCCCGAGGATTTCGCGAAAAGACCCCGTCCGTTCCATGTGTCGTGATTTTATCATCCGGGGACGAAAGCGCCAAGCCCGGCATCGTCCTTTTTTGAAGAAAGCGCCCGGATGAGATATAATCATGATAACGTTTTTTCGGAGCCTGACCGATGAGCTTGCTAGAAATTTTGTCCCTCGCCGCGATCGTCCTATTGGCCGTCGTCATCGTCCTCCTGCTGTTTCTCCTCAAGCGACGCTCCGCCCCGGCCGAGCCCGACTTCAGCGCTCTTCAGCGGCAACTCGAGACGGTCGAGCGCGGCCTCCGCGACGAATCCGCCCGCCAAACCGGCGCCCTTCGTCAAGAATTGAATTCCGCCCTCAAAGGCTTCAACGATTCCGTCCTTCAACAGATGACCGGCCTCGGAGGACTCCAGAGACAGCATCTGGACGGGTTTTCCGCCCAGATCAACCGCCTCACCGAATCGAACGAGAAAAAGCTCGATGACCTGCGCACGGTCGTCGAAACGAAACTCGCCCAAATCCAAACCGACAACGCCGGAAAGCTCGAAGAGATGCGCCGGACCGTAGACGAAAAGCTCGAAGGTACACTCGAGCGCCGCCTCGGCGAATCCTTCCAGATCGTCAGCGACCGCCTCGAGCAGGTTCACAAGGGCCTGGGCGAGATGCAGACGCTCGCCAGCGGCGTCGGCGACCTCAAGAAGGTCCTGACCAATATCAAGGTCCGCGGCACCTGGGGCGAAATGCAGCTCGGCAACCTGTTGGAGCAGATCTTGACCCCGGACCAATACGCCCAGAACGTCGCGATAAAACCGGACACGGCCGAACGCGTCGAATTCGCCATCCGGTTGCCCGGCCGGGACGAGGTGGGCGGAGAGGTCGTCTGGCTGCCCATCGACGCCAAGTTTCCAAAGGAAGACTACGAACGGCTGGTCGATGCCTCCGAACGGGGCGACCTGTCCGCGGTCGAAGAGGCCGGCCGCCAGCTCGAAACTCGGATCAAGCAAGAGGCCAAAGATATCCGTGACAAATATCTCGACCCGCCGCATACGACCGACTTCGGGATCCTTTATTTGTCGACGGAGGGATTATACGCGGAGGTCCTGCGCCGCCCGGGTCTGGTTGCAACTTTGCAGCACGACTACCGGGTGAACGTCACTGGGCCGACGACGCTGGCCGCCCTCCTGAACAGTCTCCAAATGGGGTTTCGGACCCTCGCCATCCAGAAGCGTTCGAGCGAGGTCTGGAGACTGCTCGGGGCGGTGAAGACCGAATTCGGGAAATTCGGCGACGTGATCGAGAAAGTCCAGAAAAAAATCCAGGAAGCGAGCGATCAGATCGAGAAAACACGAACCCGTTCCCGGGCGATCGAACGCAAATTGAGAAGCGTCGAGGGACTGCCAGCCGGCGAAGTCCAAGTTTTGCTTGGATCTCCGGAGGCGGAGGCCGAGCCGGCAGGTGCCGAGGACGAGGAGCAGGGCCGAGACGAGAGTGGCAACGGTTGATACGTTCGCGGCGCCAAACCCCGATTTTCAAATCGGGGTAAAAAGTGCCGCTCAGTATCAACCCTGAGCATACCCCGGGCTTCAGCCCGGGGAGTCGAATGGGTTGATTATTTCTCGATTTTCAAACGAATCAATTCATTGACCTGGGCGACGATTTCCTTGACCGTCGTCTCGACGATGATCCGTCCCTTTTCTTTTGTTGCCAGGGTCGGGTCTCCCCAGATCCCGGTCGGGCTGTAAACGCCCGGCCCTTTGGGGTCCCGGGTCAGCCCTTTTCGATTCGGCCGGGGGTCATAGTCTTTCACGGCTTTGGACATGTCGACCGTTTCGGGCGCGATATAAAGCATTTCGGAAGTCTCAGCCTCGTCGGCGTGCGTTCCGCCCTCCTCGGACAGGAGTCCCGCGGGAAGTTTTTTGTCGACGTCCGAAAGATTTAAGTAACGAAGGATAAGGCCCGCCGTGTTCAATTCCTCGGCCGCCGCTTTCAACGGACCGACCGTGGAGATCCCCGTGTTGAGGACGTAAAATTTCTGCGGACCGTAACGGCTCATCGACCGGCAGATGTCCATGACCATGGCCTTGAATGTTTCCGCGCCGATCGACACCGACCCCGGATACTCCAAAAATGAGGGATAGTAGCCGTATTCCAAAGTCGGTAGAATGATGACCGGGACTTCGCGCGCCACCCGCTCCTTGTAATATTCGGCTAGGATATAGTCGTTTTTGAGAAGCAGGTGCGGGCCGTGTTCCTTGGTTCGCGCGCCGAGAGCGACGAGGACGACCTCATGGGTTTTTAAAACTTTTTCCGCTTCGACCCAAGTCAGGCTCTCGAGCTCGACCGAAACCGGCTTCTGGGGACTCGACTGGGCGACGGGAAAAATCGTCGCGACGAGAATAAATAAGAGGGAGAGGACGTTCGGCATCCGAAGGCTCCTTTCGATACGGGTCACATCGTATTGTACCGCGCCCGGAGATTCAAATCACTGGTGCTGATGGCCATGGCCTTTGATGCGGCCCACGGCGCCCAAGGAGGCGTCCGGTCGCTGGCCCAGTCAGCGATGCGCGAAGGGGCGACTCCGGCCGAGATCGCCGAAGCCCTCCGCGTCGCGTATCATCTGGCCGGCGTCGGCGCGCTCTGCGTCGGGTCGTTGGCGTTGAAGGAGATTTTGGGCTAGAAAAATCCGCTTCCCACGGCGGCGGGGCGGGCGCATTGGCCCGCACCCCCGCGCCAGCCGGTGCCCCGGGCTTTGCCCGGGGGTCCACTTCCGCCGCGAAGGCTCGTCCCTTGACTACTTATTTCGTCCGGGCAGGAAATTTTCAATCAACCAGAATTCATGGACCGTCTTCAGACTTTTGGCATAAACGATCTTCTTCCCGTCAGGAGAGCACTCCGGAAATGTCCCTTCGATGTTCAGCTTTAGGGGCTCCCCTCCTTCCGCGGGAACTCTGAACAGCTGATCCTTATTTTTTTCCTGAATGGAATAAACGATCGATTTTCTGTCGGGAGCCCAGCTGAGCGCTTGCCAAAGGCGTACGTTGTTTTTGGTAATTTGCTCCGTCTTCCCATTCTCAAGATCCGCTACCCAAATCTGCCATAAACTCTTTTCCAGGTTGGACTCAAACCAGTCCCCGCCCACGAAGGCGATCTTCTTTCCATCAGGCGACCAGCGCGGAACCTGAAAGCTCAAACCTGGCTTTTCAATTTTCGTTATCCGGACCGGCTCGCCACCCTCAGCCGGAACCACATAAATATCACTTTCAAATATCCTTGAACCTTTTATCGTTTTATCATCTTTTGTCCCCGAATAATCAAAGGCGATTTTCTTCCCGTCCGGAGACCAATCCATGCTTAGGATAGATCCCTCATAAATGAAATCCACCTTGCGGGCCTCGCCCCCCTGGGCCGGAATGACCCATATCCCCCGTTGGCGTTCGACTCCCATAAAGACAATAAAAGCCAGGCTTTTCCCATCGGGAAGCCACGAGGGGCCTCTGATAGATTCGACGCCCTCACGGCCGGAAAAGCTTCCCGTGACCAGCCGTGGCTCGCCGCCCTCCGGCGAGACGAGCCAAAGGTCCCTTTTCCCGGCCTTCTCGGAAATATACGCAATCTGGGTCCCATCGGGCGACCATCGAGGTCTTTGATCATTTGTCAGCATTTTTGTCAGTTGAGTTTCTTTGCCGGAGTCCAAATCCGTAACAAAAATATTCATGACAGTGGGGGTTTTTGAAATTCCAATCTTTCCGTCTTTCGTCCAACGGAAAAAGCAATTCCTTCCCGCTCCGCCCTGGGAGACTTGAAAAGGATCTCCTTCCGGCCTACCCTCGGGCGAAATCTTGACCACCCAGATCTCGTTTTCCCCGCTTCGCCCGGAAAAAAAAGCAAGCCATCTCCCATCAAACGACCAGGTGGGCCAATTGTCGGACGCGGGATGGTCAGTCACCCGAATAGGCTCCCCTCCGGTTGTGGGCATGATATAAATATCACCGTTGCCCGATTTATTAGACACGCAAGCAATAAACCTATTGTCTGGGGATAATGCAAACAAGGCCAGATCCTTCTCCTGGTCAGGGCTGGAATACTTGAATACATCCCTCCATGCACCCCCGTCAAACGGGATGGCACAAAGACCTCTCCCCGAAACCAGGCAAACGATCATCTTGTGGTCAGGTGTCCAACCTATGGGCCAGGCAAATTTCCCTGATTTAATAAAGTCAGAATCGGCTTTTATGAGGGTGATGGGCTCCCCACCCCTGACAGAAACGATATGCAGACCGTTGAGAGCATCCAGATAGGCAATCTTTTCGCCATCGGGCGACCAGAAGCACCAGTACTCAAAAGCCGGAGTCTGAGTAAGACGTGTATCTTTTGCGGCGGCAATATCTCGTACCCATATTTCACCGTCCATACCTGCAATGGCCAGTTTTTCCCCGTCTGGAGAAATAAAAGCGATGTTAGATTTTTCCGGATCTGTCAATATTCTGGTTATTTTATAATCCTTGTCGCCGCTCTCTCCGACGGCCAGGACTTTCGAGAGAAAAGTTAATTTTTGCCTTGCTGTCCTCACGGCTTCCGTTTGGTCAGGGTATTTATCGATCACCCTCTGAAAGGCTTCCTGGGCCTGCTTTAGGCCTAATTTTTCATAACACATGCCGATATACAGCTGGGATTGAGCCGCAGAATCGCGCTCGTTCGGATATTTCTTAATGATCTCCTCGAAGAGCTTGATCGCCCCTTGGAGATCGCCCTTCGTCTCCATCGTGAATTTCGCTTTCTCGAAGAGGACCTTGGGCTCAGAGGAAATCTGGAGGGCGAAAGCCGCACAGACCAGTATCGCCATCGACACAGCCACGCCTATCCGAACCAAGATTTTTTTTGATCTCATTTCGTGACCTCCTCCGGGTGGATGATTCATTCACCCATAATGTAGCGTCCTCCGGGCTCCCCTGTGTCAAATGAAAGTAAAGAAATGTCAAAGATTATCTTCAATCCATGAACCGGTATCCTTCTCCATAGATGGAAAAGATATGCCGGGGACGGGATGGGTCGTCCTCGATTTTCTTCCTCAGCTTCAGGATGTGGTTATCGATGGTCCGGGTCGTGGGAAACTTCTCGTACCCCCAGACCTTATCGAGAAGCGCTTCCCGCGAGACGACTTCCCCTTTGTGGACGATCAGGTATTTCAGGATATCGACTTCGAGAGACGTGAGGTCGGACTCCCGTTGTCCGCATTTCACTTTGAAATGGACGAAATCGATCTCGACGTTCCCGAAAACGAAGGTCGCAGAGATGCCCCTGGGTTCCATTTTCTCGCGCCGCAGATGGGCCTTTATCCTGGCCAGGAGCTCCCGGACGCTGAACGGCTTGGTCATGTAGTCGTCGGCCCCGATTTCGAGCCCCACCACCTTGTCCACCTCTTCGCCCTTGGCTGTGAGCATAATGACGGGGATGTTCGCCTTTTTCTGGCGGAGCTCCCGGCAGATCTCCAGGCCGTTCAGTTTTGGGAGCATGATGTCGAGGATGATGAGGTCGGGCGTTTCCTCAAGGGCCTTGCGCAGGCCTTCCCGGCCGTCGGAAGCCCAATCCACGTCGTATCCTTCGTCGGCGAGGTTGAGCTTCAGCCCTTTGACCAGATCGGCCTCGTCCTCGATGATCAATATTTTTTCACGCGTTTTTTCTTTCATCTCGTTTCACGCGTTTCGGGACCACGGATCGGCAGGGAGATTGAAAAAATGCTGCCCTTTCCCGGCTCGCTTCGGACTTCGACGGTCCCGCCGTGGGCCTCGGCGATATGCTTGACCAGGGTCAAACCGAGGCCGCTCCCTCTCGTTTCCGCGACGACCTCATTGTCGGCTCTGTAAAACCGGCCGAAAATCCTCGATTGGTCCCGGGGAGAAATCCCGATCCCTTTGTCCTCAACCTGGATGACGGCCAGGCCGTTCCTCTGGAACAGTCTCACGGTCACGTGCTTCTCGCCGGGTGAAAATTTCATGGCGTTGCTCAAGAGGTTGATGAGGGCGCTGGCGACGGCCTCGCCGTCAAATCGCATTTCCGGCAGGTCCGGCGCAATTTCTTCTTTGATCATGAAACCCTTTTTCTCCAAATGATACCGGTAGGAATCAAGGGTTTCCTGAACGACCCGCGACAGAGAACCTGGGGCGAACCTGAATTCTTTCCGCCCCAAATCGATCCTGGAAAAATCCAGGACGTTGTTGATGAGATGCGAGAGACGCTCGCTCTCCTTGGTGATGATTTCGTAGCTCTCTCTCTTCTCCTCGTCCGTGAGATTCCCTTTGCGCTGAAGCGTCTCGCCGTAAAGACGGATGAGGGTTAGGGGTGTCTTCAACTCGTGAGAGATATTGTGGACGAACTCGGTCTTGAGACGCGTCGTCTCCGACTCGCGGGAGATGTCGCGTCCGAGTAGGAACGCTCCGAGCAACATCAGAACCAAAACCAAGACCAGAAGCGCTCCATAAAGGAAATTCTCCCGGCGCGCGGTCCGTTCAAGTTCGCCCAGAGCAGGCTGGGTCACGGCGAGCTTCCAGGGAAGAGGGAACTGGCGATAAGAAAGGAGGAGAGAGCCCTTCGCCGCGTCAACTGTTTGGAGCGAGGTCTGCCGGAGGCTTTCATCGCTATTCTCGAGCCGGAGCTCCGTGTCTTTGGATATCTTCTTAAAGATTTCCGGTAGCATCGTTTTTTTCAACGCTTCGAGGTCCCAGCGGAAGCCGCCGTAATACGTGCGGCGCTCCTGAAAACCAGGGAACGGAGAGAAGGAGACAAGACCATAACCTTTATCCCAATTCGCCAGTAGCCGGTCAGGCTGAATCTGCGGGCCGCCGCGGATCGAGGAAACGCCCACCCGTTCTTTGATTTTCGGGACGATATCCTTTTTGAGGAAGTCGGTAAAGAGCAGCGTCTCGAGATAGGACGAGGGGCTTTGTTGAAGAGCCTGGTAGGATTTTTGAATCTCAGGGTGACCGCCTCCGCGAAGATCTACATCGAGCGCGGATTCGATTTCGGCGGTGAAAAAGCCATATTCGGAAAGGCTGATCGGCCAATCCCCATCCTTCATAGCCTGATAAATGTGGAGCAGAGCTCGCAAGCCCTTCTCATCGTTTTTCCGTCGCTTTTCTATTTCAGAGATTTGAAACGCGGCGGTCAGGCCGAGAAAATGCCCGGTTTGATCCTGAATCCGTCCGAAATTGTCTTCAAGCTCGCCGTAAACGCTCTCCGCTTCCTCGAGACGGCCGGCGGAAAGGAGGCTGCGTCCCAATCCCTCCAGGGCTAGTGCTTTCTCGCGGCCCGAGCGAGTTTCCGAAGCGCATTTCCGATATGCGGCTGCCGCCTCGGAGAAATTCTTTTCCGAAAATTCATAGGTTTCCGCTCTTTGAAAAGCCCGTGAAAATCCGCTTTCCGGGGCGATCTCCCCGGCGGAAGAGGGAGGCCATCGTCCGCTTCCGGCGCTGGGGAAAATCAGCTGAAATTCGTCATCGAGCAGGAAAGGCGTGCCGGGAATGTCCGCAGGAAGGGCCGCTCGGCCGGCGCCTTTTTGAGCATGAGATGGATCGGGACTTGGCGGGCCGGTCAACCGGGCGAATTTTTCCGCCTTTAGCGCTTCTTTTTCTTGTTCGAGAAGAGCTGCCTCAACGGAACGGAGGGCGGACTCTGCGGAGATCCAGAGGTTCGACTCAAGAAGCCTTTGGACGGCCTCCTGACGTTTGGAAAAGGCGTTCAGGCTCAAAAATCCGACGACAAGCGCCGGCAGAAAGATGGCGAGCAGGAAAATGAGGACGATTTTTCTTTTAGCTGGTGTCCCATGAGCGAAAAGCTTCATCGAAGACCCTGAGATCGAGGCTCGATCCAGGCAATTTCATTTTCATTGTAACAAATCGCTTCGTCGAATTGTCAAAGAATTGTAAAAATCGCCTATTTTTTTGCCTTGTCGACGGGCAGAAAATTCTCCATGACCCAGTGTTCAAATATTCTGCCCGTATTCGCCGCGGCCTCGCATTGGGCGAATATCATTTTCCCCGACGGATGCCAAATTACCGCGCCCAGGTTCGGGTGGCTGGAGGGCGCGTCGGCGATTTTTCTGGGCGTGCCTCCGTTCGCCTCGACAATCCAGAGCTCGGTCCGATGACTGGGACCTTTGGCCGCAACGTGCAGGACATAAGCGATCTTCGTGCCGTCCGGCGAAAAGGCCGTATTCGGAGTTCCATTCAAAGGGATGCCGTTTCCGAATGAGCTGTCCGGCCCCGCTTCGACTAGGATCCGAACGGTCCCGTCGAGGACGGAATAGAGCTTGAGCTGTCGACCTTCGTTCCAGACGAAGTTCTTCCCGTCCGGGGACCAAGAGAAAGCCGGGAAACCGGTCGAGGAGAGGGCCCCCAGAACTTTAGGGGAGCCATCTGTCACTGATAACAGATTGATCGTCTTATCCGTAAGATTCGCGGCGATTAAAAAACGGCCATCCGGAGAAGGAATGCTGTAGCCGCCCATCCCCGTCTTTTCTCCCACGCGCTCGATCCGGTAATCCTTTGGGTCCATCATATAGATCTCTTCTTTTCCTTCACCACCGAGCAGCTTGAAAAAGATATATCGGCCGGCCAGAGGCAGCCAGCGGAGGTTGATATAAGCGCCCTTCCAATCCGTTCCGAATCGCTCCCCCGGCGGCTGTACGGGCTCGACCTTGAGGTCTTCGAGAGAGATGCGAAAGACCCCGGGACGCATATCCTCGCTATTCCATCCCTCAAACAACAAGTGCTTGCCATCCCGCGACCACTCGATGTCACCCATCCAATAGCCTCTCGCGGGGATCTCCAGCTCCTCGTTTTTCCCACCGGCGCTCACATACGCGTTCGGCAATTGGATGTTTCCCTTGCGGGACGTATAGGCGATCCGCATGCCGTCGGGAGACCATCGAGACGCTTGCGTGGGCGTGGTGGCGAAGGGGAGGAAGGCCCCCACCGCCTGTCCCGTTCGAGGATCCACCGGCACAACGAACAGATCCGAAGGCGTTCCCGCAGAACTCATGGCATAGAACGCTAAAATGCCGTTCTGGGTTAGGTCCGTGGGGATCTTGTTTTTCCCGATGCCGGCTTGAAGCCGAACGGGCTCTCCCGCCGGGCGGGAGCCGGCCATGGGGATA
>Ga0315279_10011376_pt1 | contig 10308 bp, 9 predicted proteins | sample YL17G06_20_MG_FD_203694 | JGI IMG/M metagenome (GOLD analysis project Ga0315279, IMG submission 203694) | Sediment microbial communities from Yellowstone Lake, YNP, Wyoming, USA - YL17G06_20 | ecosystem: Environmental > Aquatic > Freshwater > Lake > Sediment | place: USA: Wyoming | collected...
CGAAGGACACGGTAGTATTACCCCATGGTCTTTCGAACCGAAAGCCCTTTTCGAATTGATAGGTTGGTATGTGTCAGAAGGCTCCGTCCAAGTCGGGAGAAGCAAGAGAGGTTTCGGGCTAGCGAGTGTCACAATCTCTCAATATCCGAAACATCGCAAGAACCGGCAACTCATCAGATCGACCATTCAAAACTTGGGACTGAATCCGAGAATTTGGAGGAATGGAATTGCATTCAGCTCACGACTTCTTGTGGATTTGCTTCGGAATGAATGCGGAACTAGGAGCTTCGAAAAGCGTCTTCCCCCGTTCGTCTTCAACGCTCCGTTGAAGTTACGCGAGGCACTACTAGACTGCCTAATGAGAGGTGATGGAAATCTCGAGAGACGATACTACTCCACTGTTTCCAAGAAACTGGCTAGAGATTTTCAACACCTAACCTTCACACTCGGAATCGAATCCGCTATTACCTCTGAAACGCTACACAGTGGAAGTGAAATCTATCGAATCAAGATGTTTCGTCGCAGTCATCACATCATCCGCAGGGAGAACTTCCAGATAAGGCCTGTGAACGGATTAGACGTGTATTGCATAACGGCCAAAGATAATCATACCGTATACGCGGGACGGAATGGAAAGTTTGGTTGGATCGGGCAAAGCTACGGTGTCTTCGGCGCCGACAATTTCGCTCTATATTGTCCTCCTGTTGCTGAGGCCACCGCCGCCATTGGTCGCCACGTTATCACTCAGGCACTGCTGAAAGCGCAGGAGCTTGGTCTGGAAGTGTACTATGGTGATACGGACTCGATTTTCCTTGATAGCAGGAATGTGGATTCATTGAACAAGCTCATCGAATGGTCAACGGAACAGCTGAAGATGGAACTTGAGATCGATAAGAACTACAGATACTTGGCACTGAGTTCCAGGAAGAAGAACTACTTCGGTGTCATGCCTGACGGGAATGTGGTCATCAAGGGCTTGACCGGGAAGAAGCGTCATATTCCGGGATTTCTCCACGGCGCATTCTATCAGATGCTCTCAATCCTGAGCCAAGCGAGATCTCCTGAGGATATTGAGGCGGCAAAGGCGAGAATCACAGAAATTGTGAAGGATTGCTATGTGAAGTTGCGGAACAAAGAGTACACACTCGACGAGCTTGCGTTCTCGATGATGATGAGCCGGACGCCGGAGAACTATCGGAAGACAACTCCTCAGCATGTGAAGGCGGCTCGACAGTTGCAACAGGCAGGGACGGAGATGAAACCAGGCGACATAATATCCTTTGTCAAGGTGCGGGGAGAGGCCGGCGTCAAACCAGTCCAGCTTGCGAGGTTGGAGGAGGTTGATAGTGAAAAGTACATCGAGTACATCCGTGGAACGTTCGAGCAGGTCCTCGACGCCTTGGGTGTCGAATGGGAGGATTTGGCTGGAATTAAGAAGCTGGAATCATTCTTCGGTGGGTGAGATTCATGCAGCTTCCTGAGGCGATGGGTGTCGGAGCAAAGCAACCGATGATTCAGATAATTGGTCTCAGAGGGTTACCACTGGTCAAGAAAAGTGATGATCTGGCCGCGCAAATTGTGAAGGCGACGAAAGAAGAAGGCATACGGCTCGCAAATCACGACGTAATCGTGATTGCCCAGAAAATCATTTCGAAAGCTGAAGGCCGGGTTGTCGACCTCAAAACGATCACTCCGTCCCCAAAGGCCGAGACAATAGCCAAAACGAGTGGTAAAGATCCGAGACACGTGGAAGCTATTCTCAGGGAGACTGCGAAGATAGTTAGAATGAAGGCGGCGCATCTGATAGTGCAGACGCGTCATGGCTTTGTGTGTGCGAACGCGGGAGTGGACCGATCGAACGTGGAAGCTCAAGATTCAGTCGTGATGCTCCCAACGGATCCTGACAGGTCGGCAAGGGAGATAAGACAGAAGATTAAGGACCTAACCGGAACCGATGTGGGTGTGATAGTCTCAGACACATTTGGCCGTGCATGGCGAATTGGACAAGTGAACGTCGCAATAGGTGTCGATGGGCTCCGTCCAATCATAGACTACCGTGGTTCAAAGGACATGTTCGGATACGTGCTCAACGTGACCCAGATGGCTGTCGCAGATGAGCTAGCGTCAGCCGCGGAACTCGTGATGAAGAAGAGTGAAGGGATACCGGTCGTTATCATCAAAGGTGCAGATTATGCGCGAGGTCGCGGGTCAGCGAAAGACCTAATCAGACCCGAGGAAGAAGACCTATTCCGCTAACACGCGGCTCCTACTCAGGCATCAACGAACATCTCCGCATTGCGGAACATGACAGATGACTCCCTCAGACCCACTCTGGCTAATCGAGACAAATTGATCGTAATGGAAGACGGGTCGATTTGGGTTGCATCCAAGGAAATGGAATCTCACACTGATGGTTCAGGTTCACGTAAAGCTATTTATTGGTAGCCTTCGTGTGTAAGTGAAACCGGTGTTCTTCATGGAATCGGTCAAGCCACCAGTGCCTGTACACGTCACCGACATGTCAGGCTTCGCGAGGCTGGCGCTGGGCTTGACGGAAGGATCACAGATCCTCTGGCACTTCAAACACAAAGGCAAGCATATTGTGGGATTGTTCACGGCCTACATGTTCTGGGATGGAGACCTCCCAATCCTGGCCTACACAACTTCGGACGCACCGCCCAAGGCCTTCCTCGCCTACCGTAGCGATTCAATCAAGGGTGAAGAATGGATGTTCACGGACGAAGTCGGAGACACTCGTTATCGATACGCTTCTTTCGTGGAACTGAAGACAATCCCTGAGGCCTTCGTAGATAGCTTAGAGGGCAAGTTCCCCGAAATCTCCCCCCCTATGCTAGCCGAGGTGGAGGATATCAAATCGATTGCGAGAATCCTCTTGCCGCTCTCACTTAGAGAAGGAACGTTGTTCCCGTTATGGCATTTTGTTCGCGGCAAGAAGCATATCATAGGAACATGCATTCCCTTCGAGCACTACTATGAGGCAGATGCTCTACCAGTCTTCTTCTATGTTTCACAGGACAATCCGCCTGAACAAGGATTTGTGAAATATATCGCCGTGAAACCCAACGGCGAAAAAGTGGAATACGCGAACAATACGAGCGATGCGAGATTCTTCTACGCAAAGATCGTTCACGTCACGGACATGCCCATATTTCCAAAGTAGATTCCTGCTCGGCAGTTTCGTGAATCTTATTAGGGAACGTGCCCGTTCTACATGGAGGTCGCGTAGTGTCTTTTGAAGAGAGGATCCGAAACGCCTCTCAAACTAACAAGAGCAGAATTGTACTAGCACTCGACCTTGAAGATCCCAGCCCGGAGAGACTAGCGGGAAGGAGCAAAGAAATCCTCGAGAAGGTAAGCCCGTTCGTCTGCGCGGTCAAACTCAATCGGCAACTCGTATTGTCATTAGGACTTCGAAATGGTGTGGATTCGATTGTAGACTTGGCTCATCAACTCTTGCTGCCGACCATAATGGACGCGAAGCTGAACGATGTGGGCCACACGAACGAGTTCATGACACGAACGTACGCTGACATCGGGTTTGATGCGATCATCGCGAGCCCAGTAGTGGGCTGGGATGATGGACTCGAACCCGTCTTCCGAGTTGCAAACTCCAGAGGGATGGCGGTGATCTTGTTGGTCTACATGAGCAATCCCGGTGCCGAGATGTTCTACTCGCTCATGGCAGCGCAGGGTCGTGAGCCGGCTAGACCGGTTTTTGAGCAATTGACCGAGCTGGCGGTTCAATGGAAGGCCCATGGAGCAATTGTCGGCGCTACAAAACCAGAGGTCATTAAGCGTGTGAGGCAATTGGCTGGTGACAAGTTGCGCATCTACAGCCCTGGTATTGGTGCTCAGGGAGGCGACGCAAAGAGAGCTTGGGAGGCTGGTGCTGACTATCTAATAGTTGGCAGATCAATCTGCCAAGCGACCAACCCCGCCAAGGCTGCGGAGCAATTGCGAAACGAAGCCCTCTAGGCACATTGGCATGACACGTTCCTTCCATGCCTCTCTCTCAAGGACGCCAGGGGGATGCCCACGTTTTCCTTGGATATATTAACTCTGAGACCAAGATTTTTATTCCCCTAGCCTTTGTAGCGGGCTAACAGTGACTTCTATTGGGCGGAGCCAAAAAGAAAAGCATGGCACAAATGGAGAAGCAGCAGGATCAGCAAGACAAGAAACCCGAGCCAGCCAAGAAAGGTAAGGCCAAGACGGTTGCTGAAAAGAGGGCCAGTGGAATTAATCTCCCTAACTTCGAAGATGAGAAGTTTCTAGGCGAGATATCGAAGATGGGTGTTCTCACGCCATACTCAATCGCATCACAGTTCAATGTTCGGCTTAGTGTCGCCAGGGACATACTCGAAGAGCTTGAACGAAGGCGGCTCGTGAAATCGGCCGGCGGTAACACCAGAATTAAGATCTACAAGCTCGCCGCGGCCTAGATCTTTTCAACACGGATTTTTGTTCCACTCTTTATCGTGCGGAACATCTCAAGATTTGACGTTATCTTCCCTACCACGTTGACTGGACTGTAGGGCTGCGTGGGTCCATAGAAGACACATAGAGCTGAACCCATCGGCCAATATGCCATAGTGCCAACCTCAACGCTGCTCTTCGCTTTCTCCGTCCCCAACTTGACTGGAGTCTCAAAGTACAACTCCTCTTTCCACCTTGCCGCTCGGCCTTCAAAGGGCAAAGCGTTCGCCAAGCTGTCAACAGTCATAGGGCTAGTATAACGGATCAGTTCCCCTTCGGCCTCACCGTACCCTTCTGCAATAAGTCGAACTCTGTAACGAGTAACATCGCTTTCCGGCGGTTTCGACTCGGTTTGTGCGGTCGGGGAAATGGGGCTATTACTCACGACAGCATGTCTCCGCGCAGCAAGTATTGGCCCGGTGTTGCTAAAAAGGTGGTCGAGAACGCATCACGCTCTCCTCCGGACATTCACTGACCTTGATTTTCTCGCGCAAAGGATAACTACTCCCACTCTCCGTAGCGCGAAGCGAGGATATCATTATTGCCTGACGTGGCACGCACCGTCATAATGGGTGCAGCAGGTCGAGACTTCCATAACTTCAACGTTTACTTCAGGAACAATCCTGAGTACGAAGTAGTCGCTTTCACAGCGACGCAAATCCCAGGAATTGCAGGTCGAATTTACCCACCGAATCTTTCAGGACCGCGGTATCCAAACGGCATTTCGATCTTCCCCGAGGAGGATCTTCCGAAGATTATCAAGGAAAAGAACGTAGAGCAAGTCGTCTTTGCGTACAGCGATCTCTCGCACGAAGAGGTCATGCACAAAGCGTCATTGGTCCTAGCATGCGGCGCTGATTTCCGTTTGATGGGTCCACAAACAACTATGCTCAAGTCGACTCTGCCGGTCATTTCCGTTTGCGCGGTGAGAACAGGAGCAGGCAAGAGCACCGTCTCGCGTACCGTGTCGTGCTCTCTGAAGAAGCTCTATGGTAGAGTGGTGGTTGTTAGGCATCCGATGCCATACGGAGAATTGGAGAAGGAAGTTTGTGAGCGGTTCGCCACCTACGAGGACCTGAACCGCTTCGAATGCACGATTGAAGAGCGTGAAGAGTATGAGCCTCATATCGATATGGGTAACATCGTCTACGCTGGCGTTGATTATGAGAAGATACTGCGGGAAGCAGAGAAGGAAGCCGACGTTATCCTCTGGGACGGCGGAAACAACGATCTACCATTCTACAAACCTGACGTACAAATAGTTGTCACCGACCCATTTCGACCTGGAGACGAGTTGAGCTACCACCCTGGGGAGGCCAATCTTAGAATGGCCGATGTAGTTGTCATAAACAAGGTCGATACAGCTCCGAAGAAAAACGTCGCGTCTGTTCGGAAGAACATTGAGACTGCTAATCCCAAAGCTACGATCGTCGAGGCGGCTTCCGAGATACATGTGGATGACAAATCACACATCAAAGGGAAGCGTGTTGTTGCAATTGAGGATGGGCCGACTGTCACTCATGGAGGCATGAAGGAAGGGGTCGGGGCCATCGCCGCAAGAAAATTTGGCGCCAAGAAGCTAATCGATCCCCGAAGATTCGCGGTTGGGTCAATCAAGCGAGTGTACGAAAAGTTCCCTCATCTGGGGCACGTGCTCCCCGCTATGGGTTATGGTGCCAAGCAGGTCAAGGAATTGGAAGACACAATGGCCGCAATCGACTGCGACTCATTCGTGCTGGGTACTCCGATTGATTTGAGGAGAATAATGAAGGTAACAAAGCCTGCTGTCCGAGTTCGGTATGAAATCAAAGAGACCACTAGGCCAACTTTGGATGAGATACTTCGGTCCGTTCCCATTAGAGTGATTGATCGCTCACGTTAGAACTCGCTTCAACGTTTCGAACACATACTCCAATTCAGAATCTTCCAACCGGGGGTGTACTGGAAGTGAGAAGACTTGCCGACACGCCTTCTCTGTTTCTGGAAGTGGACGGCGCGAAGTTGAGCGCTCGCGATATAGAGGCAGCAAGTGTAGTGGCGATTCGTAGTACACTGCAGCTTCAATGTTCTTCGACCGAAGCTTCTCGATGACCTTGTTGCGCTTTCCCGCGTTTGCTCCGCGCAGCCTAAGAGTATACAGATACCAAGCATGCTTTCTGCCTTCGGGTTCTTTCGGGGGGATCACCTTCCCAAGAAGGCCGCACTTTTCTCCTAGGAACTCTGCGTTCTTTCTTCTTCGCTCTAAGAATGATGGTAGCTTCTTCAGTTGAGCAGATCCTATTGCGGCGAGAAGCTCAGTCATGCGATAGTTGTTGCCTACACTTGTGGGCCAATACGGCCGTTGTTCGCCATGTGATCTAATCATGCGAAGTTTATCAGAGTAATCATCGTCGTTCGTCGTTATCATACCCCCCTCGCCCGTCGTCATGTTCTTTCCAGCATAGAAACTAAAGCAGGTCATGTCGCCGATCGAGCCAATCTTTGATCCGTGATATTCGGCTCCATGGGCCTGCGCCGCATCCTCAACTAATGCGACTCCTCGGTCTCGTGCAAGCTTCTTCAAAGGATCTAAATCGGCAGGAAGGCCGTATAGATGGACCGGCATGATGGCCTTTGTGTTTCTGGTCATCACGCTCTCAACCGTATCAGCTGTAATGGTGTATGTGTCTGGGTCGATCTCGGCGAACACCGGTTCGGCACCCGCGAGGAGAACCACCTCTGCGGTTGCATGAAAAGTGAAAGACGGGAGTACCACTTCATCCCCGGGTTTAACGCCGGCGATTAGGATGGCGGCGTGAAGTGCTGCGGTCCCACTTGACGTGGCTACTGCATGTTTCGCTCCAACATACTTTGCGAATTCCCTTTCAAACTCTAACACACGTGGGCCCATTCCGCTTTTCTCGGTTAGAATTCCGCTCTTCAGGACCTCAGTGACGGCGTCGACTTCTTCCTTACCTATCGAGGGCTGATTGATCCGGATCAAGTCGCGCACAATAATCGTCTCGTGACAATTCTAGGTGTCTACTTGAAGGTTCAATTAAAAGGGTTTCTAGAGTCACGATGGAACTACGCGCTTCGCTTGATCCACTTTGCTCCAAATGCAACGTTGCTGACTTGCATTGCTGATGCCAAGGACGTGATGGACCTTGACGTGTCCTGATACTGGCCGCTCCGGAATTCGAGCTTCTTTTAAGAGTGAAAGGGTTCCATCGCGCAAACCTTATAGGTTATCGTTTTTGTTGTTTGGCGGTCGCAGTAGCGGAGGCTTTTGGTATTGTCGTCGAGAATGATGAATCAGCCTGCGATGGTCCTCAAAGAAGGCACTTCTAGGTCCCACGGCCGTGAGGCCCAACATACGAACATTACTGCCGCTCTATTGATAGCGGAATCTGTTCGATCAACCCTCGGTCCAAAGGGAATGGACAAAATGCTTGTCGACGGATTCGGAGATATAACCATCAGCAATGACGGCGCAACTATCCTAGACGAGATGGATGTCCAACATCCGGTTGCGAAGATGATGGTCGAGGTCGCAAAGACGCAGGATGATGAAGTCGGAGACGGAACGACTACTGCAGTAGTGTTCGCTGGCGAATTGCTTAGCAAGGCTCAGGCCTTGATGGACAAAGATGTGTATCCAACGGTTATCATAGATGGTTATCAGTACGCGGGGGAAAAGGCATTGGATTTTCTCCAGAAGCTTGCCATGAAAGTGAATCCAGCGGACAAGGCAATGCTGAAGAAGATTGCTCAGGTGTCGCTCGCCAGCAAGCTTCTGGCAGAACACAGCGAATACATAGCAGATATCGCGGTCAAGGCGATTCTCGAAGTCACTGAGAAGACCCCCACCGGGTTCAAGTCGGACGTCGAGGACGTAAAAGTTGAGAAGAAGGCTGGCGGGTCCCTAACAGACACTACTTTGATTCAAGGCGTTCTTCTGGACAAGGAGGTGGTTCATCCTGGGATGCCCCGCCGCGTCGAGAAAGCTAAGATCGCTCTCCTCAACTGCCCATTGGAAGTCGAGAAGACAGAAACTGATGCGAAACTGAACATAGAGAACCCGGATCAGATGAAGGCCTTCCTAAACGAGGAAGAGAAGATTCTCAAAGAGATGGTTGAGAAAGTCTCCTCGGCCGGCGCGAACGTGCTGATATGCGAAAAGGGAATCGACGATGTTGCTCAACACTACTTAGCCAAGAAGAACATTCTGGCCGTTCGTCGCGTGAAGCAATCGGATATGGAAAAGCTCGCAAAGGCCACAGGCGGTAGAGTCCTGAGCCAGCTTGAAGGCTTGAAGAGCTCAGACCTCGGCTTGGCAGATTTGGTTGAGGAGAAGAAAGTGTCCGACGATAAGATGACTTTCGTGGAGGGTTGCAGGACGCCTAAGGCAGTAAGTATTCTTGTTCGCGGTGGAACCGAGCGAGTAGTCGACGAAGCGGAACGCGCGATCCATGATGCGCTATGTGTTGTTCGTGACGTTGTCGTTGAACCTCGCGTGGTCGCCGGAGGAGGAGCATCAGAAGCTGAGGTAGCTCGCTTGCTCCGAACGCACGCGCAGAGACTCACCGGCAAACAGCAGCTTGCTGTTCAGGCATACGCGGAGGCCCTGGAGGTAATTCCGCTGACTTTGGCGGAGAACGCTGGCATGGACCCGATCAATGCTCTAATGGATGTTAGGTCAAAGCATCAGGCCAAGCAAAGATGGGTAGGGATCGACCCTTACAAGGGGAGAGTCGCCGACTTGGGAAAACTCGAAGTTTATGAGCCCCTTGCAGTCAAGGTGCAGACGTTGAAGTCAGCCGGGGAAGCCGCGTGTATGATTCTCAGGATTGACGACGTGATAGCGGCTTCAAAAGCGAAGGAAGGCGGGGGACCGCCCAAGGGGCCCGAGGAAAGTGCCAAAGAAGAAGGAGAAGGCGAGTTCTAAAAGGGCTTCAGTTGGGCTGATCGGTCCGAAGAAGTTAACACGCTTCGAGCGCGCTCGGATCGTGGGAGCACGAGCGCTACAGATCTCCATGGGCGCGCCTCTTCTATTGGAAGTCCCGGAGACCTTGAAGTCCCCGATTGATTTGGCGGAACTGGAGTTGCAGGAAGGAGCGCTTCCCATCAGTATCCGGAGGGCGCTACCTGACGGGACAAGTATGAACATACCATTGAAAACGCTTCTTGAAGGGGAACGTGAAGAGGCCGCACTGTAGTTCGAGGAATGGTAGCTTCGGAAACTCCTTCAGACGACAAGAAGACTTGGCTTTACGCGTTTGTCATTCTTCTTCTCGTGTCGTTGTGGATGCTTTCAATGCGACTGCTCAATACCCAATTCTTAATGTTGGATTTCGAAGTAGTCGTCGTATATGTGCCAACGATTCTCGCAGCAATCATTCTCCTCGCAAATGCAAGGCCGAAACGGGGCAACTAAGACAGTAGCAACGAAGGCTCCTGCCTTATCACATGAAGATTCTGCGACCGTAAAAGTAGGGTGGTACTTGATGGTCTGCCATCGAACAGGTCTCGACGCGAACAATGGGTGTCTTGGGTAGCAGGTCGGGCAATAGGCTGCATTGAAGCGCCATCTCGCGCAACCAAAACAGATTGGAAGCCCACAATCTGCACAACGATATTGGGCAACTATGCCGGGGTGGAGGTAGCAAGGCGATGCGGGGACAGCGGGCCAGTCACCAAGTATGTAGATCGGAGGTTGGGGCTGACCCAGGCCAGATTGGGCGACAACGTATCCAGTCATGGGTTGCCCGCATTTCATGCAGTAGTTTGCGATATCCCTGTTGTCGCTGCCGCATGCCGAGCATTTCCTGC